>Ga0070685_10000062_pt1 | contig 62782 bp, 56 predicted proteins | sample KBSS13LmetaG_FD_65651 | JGI IMG/M metagenome (GOLD analysis project Ga0070685, IMG submission 65651) | Switchgrass rhizosphere microbial communities from Kellogg Biological Station, Michigan, USA - KBS S1-3L metaG | ecosystem: Host-associated > Plants > Roots > Rhizosphere ...
GGGCGACGTCGAGATCCCCTACTTCTGTTACGAACCGAAACTCGGCGACCCGGTCGGCGCCTGCCGCATGTGCCTGGTCGAGATCGAGGGGATCCCGAAACTGCAGACCTCCTGCTCGACCCCGGTCCGCGAGGGGATGGTCGTCCACACCCGCACCGAACAGGTCAAAGAGGCGCAGAACTCGGTCGTCGAGTTCCTCCTCGTCAACCACCCGCTCGACTGCCCCGTCTGCGACAAGGGCGGCGAATGCCCGCTGCAGGACATCTCCTACGGCTGGGGCCCCGGGAAGAGCCGGGTGATCGACGAAAAGCGCCACTTCGAGAAGCCGATCGAACTCTCGCCGCTGGTCGCGATCGACCGCGAGCGCTGCATCCTCTGCTACCGCTGCGTCCGCTTCAGCCAGGAGGTCTCCGAAGACGCCCAGCTGCAGCTGATCGAGCGCGGCGACCGCACCTACGTCGGCACCTTCGACGACCGGCCCTACGTCGCCCCCTTCCAGGGCAACATCACCGACATCTGCCCGGTCGGGGCGCTGACCAGCTACACCTACCGCTTCCGCGCCCGGCCTTGGGACATCGAGCACGCGGGCTCGGTCTGCACGCTCTGCCCGAGCCAGTGCAACGTCAGCTTCACCGTCCGCGACGAGAAGGTGAAACGGGTTATCTCCCGCGACAACCACGAGGTAGACGACGGCTGGCTCTGCGACCGCGGCCGCTACGGGTTCGAGATGTTCGAGGCGCCGGAGCGGGTGCGCGGGCCGCGGCTGAAGGGTGGCGAGAGCGACTGGGCGGCGGCGCTGGAGGCGGCGGCCGAGGGGCTGCGCCCAATGATCGGGAGCGGCAAGGTCGCAGCGATCGCCGGCGACGCCTCCAACGAGGAGGGCTTCCTGCTGCAGCGGCTGGTCCGCGAGGCGCTCGGCTCGCCGCACCTCGACTCGCGCCCCTCGCGCGGGCCGAAGGCCGCCGTGCTGCGCCGCCTCGCCGAGGCGGACGTCTCGGCCAAGGTCCGCGACATCGACGAGGCCGAGGCGATCCTCGTCCTCGGCACCGACCCTCTGCACAGCAGCCCGATCCTCGACCTCCGCATCCGCAAGGCGATCCGCCGCAACGGCGCCAAGCTCGTCGTCGCGACCGAGCGCCCGACCGCCCTCGACGGCGGCGCCGAGGCGATCGCCCGCTACGCCCCCGGCCAGGCCGCCCACTTCGTCGGCGAGCTGGCAAGCGCGATCGACGGTGCCGACAACGTCGCCAGCCCGGTCGCCGAGACCCTGCGCGATGCCGGCAAGGTCGTAGTCATCTGGGGCGAGCGGATCGCCCGCGAGGACGGCGCCACCGAGGCTCTCCTCGAGGTCGCCGGCGCAACCGGGATGGCCGCCAGCGACGGCGCCGGCCTGCTCGAAATCCCGGACACCACCAACGCCCGCGGCCTCCGCGAGGCAGGAGTCCTCCCCGACGCCGGCCCGGGTCTCAGCGAGACCAGCGCCGGAATGTCGACTGAGGAGATCCGCCAGGCCCTGATCAACGGCGACCTCACCGGCCTGATTCTCTTCGGAGCCGACCCCCTCCGCGACTTCCCCGACACCCCGGCCTGGGAAGAGGCCCTGACCGCCGCCGACTTCGTCGTCACCTTCTCGATGCACGAGAACGCCACCACGGCAAAGTCCGACGTCGTCCTCCCGCTCGAGACCCACGCCGAGAAAGACGGAACCGTCACCCACCCCGACGGCCGCCTGCAGCGTGTACGTCCCTCGGCCTCCCGTCCGGAGGAAGTCCTCCCGAACATCCTCGTCCTCTCGGAACTCGCTTCGAAGCTGGGCCTGGACACCGGCATCGACTCCCAACCGAAGGCCTTCCAAGCCCTTACCAGCGCCGTCTCCTTCTACAACGGCATCGAGGACTCGGACGTGGGCGGCCGCGGCCTGCGCTGGCAAGACCGCCAAGGCAGCACCAGCGCCCGCACCTCCACCGAGGACCCCGGCCCGGGTGGGGCCACCGAGGGGGGTCCTCCGGACACTGAGCGCGACGCGCCGATCAGCATGGTCCAGCCCGACCCCACTCCTCGCGGAGTCGCGTCCGGAGGACCCCCCTCGGTGGCCCCTTCGCCGCCCAGCAGCAACGAGCTCCTTCTAGGGACCTACAGAGACCTCTGGGCCGGCCCGATCACCGAGCTCAACCCACCCCTCAAGTTCCTGACGCCGCAACAGCGAGTCGAGATCTCCCGCGAGGACGCCGAGCGCCTGAACCTCAAGTCCGGCGACCGCGTCCGGGTCAGCCAGAACGGCTCCAGCATCGAGGCGGAAGCTCACGTCAAGGAGCGCGTCAGCAAAGGGGTCGTCTTCATGGCCGAGGGCGTCCTCGACGGCAACGCGAACGCACTGCTCAACGGCGGCCCGGTCCAGGTGAAGATCGAGAAGCTCAGCGAGGCAAGCGCCTAGATGCTCACCCTCGCCGACACCACCTTCGCCGAAGCGACCTGGATCATGGTCGTCAAGAGCATCGTCATCTTCGCCGTGATCTTCGGCATCCTGCCGGTGCTGACGGTGGTCGAGCGCAAGCTGATCGGCCGCTTCCAGCACCGCTACGGCCCGAACCGCGTCGGCCCCTACGGGCTCCTGCAGCCGCTCGCCGACGTCGGCAAGCTCATCTCCAAGGAGTCCTTCCGCCCCGAGAACGCGATCTCGACGCTGTTCATCCTCGGCCCGCTGCTGCCGGTCCTCGCCGGCGTCCTCTCGCTGGCGATCATCCCCTGGGGCGACGTCCAGGGCGGGGTCGGCTTCTACGGGATCGACGTCCCGATCGGCATCCTCTACTTCTTCGCCGTCGGCTCGATCGCCTTCTACGGCCTCCTCCTCGGCGGCTGGTCCTCGGGCTCGAAATACAGCCTCCTGGGCGCGATGCGCTCGGCCGCGCAGCTGATCTCCTACGAGGTCTCGATGGGGCTGGCGCTGCTCGGCGTGATCATGATGAGCGGCTCGCTCTCGCTGGTCTCGATCGTCCACTCGCAGGGGGATATGTGGTTCATCGTCCCCCAGTTCGTCGGCTTCCTGATCTTCATGCTCGCCGGCTTCGCCGAGACCAACCGCACCCCGTTCGACATGCCAGAGGCCGACGCCGAGCTCGTCCAGGGCTTCATGACCGAGTACGGCGGGATGCGCTTCGGCTCCTTCCTGCTGGTCGAATACATGGAGATCCTCGTCGTCTCCGGGATCGCCGCGGCGATGTTCCTCGGCGGCTGGATGGGACCCGGGCCGAGCTGGCTCGACCCGATCTGGATGCTGGCGAAGATGCTCGGCCTCGTCCTCCTCTTCATCTGGGTGAGGGCGACGCTGCCGCGTCTTCGATATGACCAGCTGATGAGCCTCGGCTGGAAGGTCCTGCTCCCCCTCGCCACCCTCAACGTCCTCGTCACCGCGGTCCTGGTGGTGGCCACGTGATTTCGCCTGTTCTTTATCCGTGTGCAGCAACGAAAAGGAACAGCCGAAGGGGGCGCTTTGAGCTTTGACCCGAAATCGGCCTCTTACCTCGACTCGATCGAGGTGGTCGAGGTCCAGCGCGGCCCCGAGCCGGGCGGGCTCGGCGGCGCCTACCGGGCCTTCGGCGAGACCCTGCGGGGGCTGAAGACGACGATGGCGCGGCTGATCGAGGGGCCGATGACGATCGAGTACCCGGAGGAGAAGACGCCGGTCTACCCGCGCTTCCGCGGCCGCCACAAGCTGCACCGCTTCGAGGACACCGGCCTCGAGAAATGCGTCGGCTGCAGCCTCTGCGCCGCCGCCTGCCCGGCCGACTGCATCCGCGTCGTCGCGGCGGAGAACGACCCGAGCGACCGGGTCTCGGCCGGCGAGCGCTACGCCGCCGTCTACGAGATCAACCTCAGCCGCTGCATCTTCTGCGGCTATTGCGAGATCGCCTGCCCCTTCGACGCGATCACGATGGGCCACGACTATGAGATGGCCGACTACGACCGCCGCGACCTCATCTTCACCAAGGAGATGCTGCTCGCCGAGCCGGTCGAGCGGACGCCGCTGAAAAGCGAGGGTGAGTAGTGGAAGAGGTCCTCTTCTTCGTCGCCGCGATCGGCGCCCTCGGCGGCGCCCTCGGCGTGATCGCGATGCGCAACCCCTTCTACTCGGTGCTGGCGCTGATCGTCCACCTCTTCTCGCTGGCGGCGCTCTTCCTGCTGCTGACCTCGGCCTTCGTCGCCGCCGCCCAGGTGGTCGTCTACGCCGGCGCGGTGATGGTCCTCTACGTCTTCGTCGTCGCCTACGTGGGAGGCGGGGGCGAGTCAGCCTGGGAGCCGATCCCCGGCCAGCGCTTCCTCGCCCCGCTGCTCGGCATCGCCCTCTTCGTCGAGCTCGCGGTCGCTGTCCTCTCCTCGTCCCTCCTCGCACTCGGCACCGACGGCCCCGACGTCAAGGCCGGCTTCGGCGACCCGGCCGCGATCGGCCGCCTGCTGCTGGAAAAGTTCCTCCTCCCCTTCGAGGCCAGCTCGCTGCTGCTGCTGCTGGCGGCGGTCGGAGCGATCGTCCTCGCCTCCCGCAAGGAGCCGGCGTGAGCATCGAGTGGTACATCGTCCTCTCCGCCCTCCTCTTCGCCACGGGGGCGCTCGGCATCCTCCTCCGCCGCAGCCCGATGGTGATCCTGCTCTGCCTCGAGCTGATGCTGAACGCCGGCAACCTCGCCCTCGTCGCCTTCAGCCGCATGGTCGGCAACGGCCAGGGGCAGGTCTTCGCGGTGATCGTGATGGTGATCGCGGCCTGCGAGGTGGTCGTCGGCCTCGGCCTGATCGTCGCGATCTTCCGCCGCCGCCTGCCGCTTAACGTCGACGACCTGCGGGAGCTGCGCGGATGAGCGCCAGGAGGACAGCGTGAGCGTTTCATTTTGGGCCTGGCTGGTCCTGCTCTTCCCCCTGCTCGGCTCGATCGTGATCGGGATGGGCTTTAAGGCGCTGCCGGCGAAGGTCGCGGGAGCGATCGGCACGATCGCGATCGGCCTTGCCTTCGCCTGCGGCGTCGCGGCGCTGATCAGCCTGCTCGGCGAAGACGCCGAGGCGCGCCACCATGCCTCCTCGCTCTGGGACTACGCCAGCGTCGCCGGGCTCGACATCAAGCTCGGGATCTTCGTCGACCCCCTCTCGGTCTTCATGGTCCTCGTCGTCAGCGGCGTCTCGACCCTGATCCACCTCTACTCCTACGGCTACATGCAGTCGGACGAGGGCTACCACCGCTTCTTCAGCTACCTCAACTTCTTCGTCTTCTCGATGCTGCTGCTGGTCCTCGCCGGCAACTTCGTGCTGCTGATCGTCGGCTGGGCCTTCGTCGGCTTCGCCTCCTACGCGCTGATCAGCTTCTGGTACCGGCGCGAGACGGCGACGCGGGCGGGGATGAAGGCCTTCGTGATCAACGTCGTCGGCGACATCGGCCTCGTGCTCGCCGCCTTCCTGATCTTCCGCGAACTCGGCAGCTTCGACTACGGCGAGGTCTTCGAGAAAGCGCCGCAGGTCTTCACGACGAACGAGTGGACGATCACCGCGATCTGCCTCCTGCTCCTCGTCGGCGCCTTCGCCAAGTCCGCGCAGCTGCCGCTCCACACCTGGCTGCCGGACGCGATGGAGGGCCCGACCCCGGTCTCCTCGCTGATCCACGCGGCGACGATGGTCACCGCCGGCGTCTACCTGATCGCCCGCACCCACGTCCTCTTCGAACTCGCCCCGACCGCCGCCGACGTCGCCGCCTTCGTCGGCCTGGCGACGCTCCTGGTCGCGGCGACGATGGCGCTGGTGATGACCGACCTGAAGCGGGCGATCGCCTACTCGACGATGAGCCAGATCGGCTACATGATCATGGGCGTCTCGATCGGCGCCTACAGCGCCGGGATGTTCCACCTGATGACCCACGCCTTCTTCAAGGCGCTGCTCTTCATGGCGGCCGGCTCGATCATCGCCGCGATGGCGAACGACCAGAACATCGACCGCATGTCCGGCTTCGGCAGGGCGATGCGCTTCACCTCGTTCACCTTCGTCTGCGGCGCCCTCGCCCTCGCCGCCTTCCCCGGCAGCTCCGGCTTCTTCTCCAAGGACGAGATCCTCGCCTACGCCTCGGCCCGCGGCGGCATGTATTTGATCTTCACCGTGCTCGGCTACGCCGGCGCCCTGATGACCGCGGTCTACAGCTTCCGCCTCGTCTTCCGGGTCCTGCCGGGGACGCCGTGCAAGGAGGCGCAGGAGCTGATCGACACCGGCCACGTCGCCCACGAGGCGCCGAAGAACCCGGCCACGGGCGAGCCCGAGGACACCGACGTCGGCTTCCCCGGCCCCGAGCACCACATCGCCGAGCAGTCGGCGCCGATGCGGGTGGCGATGGGCGTCCTCGCCTTCGGGGCGATCTTCGCCGGCCTTGTCCAGATCCCCGGCGTCGACGACGTCGTCACCAAGTTCCTCGACCCGGTCTGGGAGGGCTCGCCGCTGGCGGCGATCGAGCCTTCTACCCTGGCCGACTGGGAGGGACTCGGGATCGGCGGCGTCATCGCCCTGCTCGGGATCGGCATCGCCTACGTGCTCTACGTGGCGCGGCCCGAGCTGCCGGGGCGGCTGGAAGCGCGCCTGCGGCCGCTGCACACGCTCTTCGCCAACAAGTGGTACTTCGACGAGGCGATCAGCTTCCTCGTCGTTCGGCCGGCGCTGGCGACCGGCCGCTTCGCCAACCGGACCTTCGAGCGCTTCGTCGTCGACGGCCTCGTCACCGGCACCGCCGAGACCGTGCGCGGCGCCGGCGGCGTCGTCCGCGCCGTCCAGAGCGGCTTCGTCCGCAGCTACGCCCTGCTCCTGATCGCCGGCTTCGCCGGGTTGGCCCTCTACTTCCTGCTGACGAGCTCATGAGCAGCGTCCTCCTCTGGGCACCCCTCGCTTTCGGCCTCCTCGGCCTCTTCCTGCCGCGGCGGGCGGCCGGACCCTGGGCGGTGCTTGGGACCGTCGTCACCCTCGGCGTCGCGATCGCGATCGCTGTCGGCTTCGACAACGGCACGTCGAGCCTGCAGTACGCGGTCGACGAGCCCTGGATCTCCGGCCTCGGCGTCGACTACAGCCTCGGCGTCGACGGGCTCAACCTCTTCCTGATCCTGCTCACCGCGGTGCTCTGGGTCGGCGGTGTCGCCTTCGCCGCCTTCCGCGAGCAGCGCAACGCGAAGACCTTCTACTTCCTGATGCTGGTCGCCGAGACGGCGACCCTCGGCTCCTTCCTCGCCCAGGACCTGCTGCTCTTCGTCCTCTTCTTCGACCTGATGCTGGTCCCGTTCTACTTCCTCTTCGGCGCCTGGGGAATCGATCGTTCGGCAGAGGGCGGAACTACCGCCGCGGCGGCGACGCTGAAGATGATCGTCTACACCCTGATCGGCTCGCTGCTGATGCTGGTGGCGGCGATCGCGACCGGGATCATCGCCGCCGACGGCGGCCAGCTCACCTTCTCGATCGCGGCGCTGCGGGAACAGGGCCTCAGCCACGGCAGCCAGCAGTGGATCTTCTGGTTCTTCGCCGCCGCCTTCCTCGTCAAGATGCCCGCCTTCCTCCTCCACGGCTGGATGCCCGACGCCTACCGGGCGGCGCCGCTGCCGGCCCTGGCGGTCTTCTCCGGCGTCCTCGCCAAGGTCGGCGCCTACGGCTTTCTGCGGGTCGTGCTGCCGCTCTTCCCCGACGCCACGGTCGAATTCCAGGAGGTGATCCTGCTTGTCGCCCTGGCCTCGATCCTCTACGGCTCGGTGATGGCCTTCACCCAGACCAACGTGCGGCTGATCGCCGGCTACAGCTCGGTCGCCCAGCTCGGCTTCATCACCGCCGGGATCTTCGCCCTGCGGGCCGACGGCTCCGACGGGGCGGTCCTGCAGATGGTCAACCACGGCCTCGTCGTCGCCCCGATCTTCGTCATCGTCGCCCTCCTGGTCGAGCGGACCGGCAGCGAAGACATCCGCGAGATGGGTGGGCTGGCGCTGCGGGCGCCGGTGCTGGCGGCGCTCTTCCTGATCGTCGCCCTGGCGACCCTGGCGATGCCGGGCTCGGCCAACTTCGTCGGCGAGTTCTACATCCTCAACGGCCTCTTCCAGGCGAAGATCGTCTTCGCCTTCGTCGCGATCAGCGGCGTCGCGATGTCGGCTTACTACGCGCTGCGGCTCTACCAGGGGGCGATGCACAATCGCCCAGCATCAGCACAGAATCAGGGGCTGCTCTCACGGGAGATCGGGTTCCGCGATGGTCTCGTCCTCGTGCCGCTCGTCCTCTGCATCATCGGCCTCGCCCTCTACCCGCAGCTGATCCTCGAGCGGACGGCGCCGACGGTCGAGCAGACGGTGGCCAAGGTGCGGGGCGGCGAAGCGCCGGAGGCGCAGCTGGCGAGCATGAGCCTGGAGGAAAAAGCTGAAGTCGAGTCGGGCGCCCTGGAGATCGTCCCGTGAACTTCAACGAGCCCCACATCGATTACGCCGGCATCTCGCCGCTGATCGCGCTCACGGTCGGCCTCTGCGTCGTCCTCCTCAGCGGCGTCTTCAAGCCGACCAAGCGCTGGGCGCCGGGGCTGACGACGATCACTCTCGGGGCCACCGCCGGCCTGCTTATCTGGCAGTGGGACGACCCGAAGCCGCTGATCACCGGCGCCCTGCGCCTCGACGACCTGGCGATCTCGATCTCGCTGATCGCGATCCTCACCGCCGCCTTCTGCGTCGCCCTCTCGCTGCGCGAGCGGGCGACCGAGGAAGCGGGCTCGGGCGAGTACCACTCGCTGCTGCTCGGGTCGGTGCTGGGGATGGTGCTGCTGGCGCAGGCGACCAACCTCGTCACCTTCTTCGTCGCCCTGGAGACGCTCTCGATCCCGCTCTACATCCTCTGCGCGACCAACCTGCGCCGCGAGGGCTCGCTCGAGTCGGGGCTGAAGTACCTGATCGTCGGCTCGATCGGCTCGGCGACGCTGCTCTACGGAATGGCCTTCCTCTACGGCGGCACCGGCGCGACCAACTTCGGCGGCATCGCCGACGGGATCGCGCGGAACGGCCTCGACGGCGACCCGCTGATCCTGATCGGGATCGCGATGGCGGCGGTCGGCCTCGCCTTCAAGACCTCGATCGCGCCCTTCCACCAGTGGACGCCCGACGTCTACCAGGGCGCGCCAACCCCGATCACCGCCTTCATGGCGGTCGCGACCAAGGCCGCCGCCTTCGCCGTCTTCCTCCGCTTCTTCGACGTCGCCCTCGGCTCGCAGCTCGACGACTGGCAGCCGGCGCTGGCGGCACTCGCGGCAATCTCGATCCTCGTCGGCAACGTCGGCGCCCTCGGCCAGGACTCGCTGAAGCGGCTGCTCGGCTACTCGGGCGTCGCCCAGGCCGGCTACATGCTCGGCGGCGTCGTCGTCCTCTCCGAGTCGGGGACGAGCTCGCTGGTCTTCTACCTCGCCGCCTACGCCTTCATGAACCTCGCCGCCTTTTCGGTGATCGTCGCCCGCGAGCGGGAAACCGTCTTCGGCGACGACATCCGCGCGGTCCGCGGCCTCGGCGCCGAGCGGCCGCTGCTGGCCTGGCCGCTGACGATCTCGATGCTGGCGCTGGCCGGGCTGCCGGCGACCGCGGGCTTCATCGGCAAGCTCTACCTGATCGAGGCCCTGGTCGAAGGCGACTACACCTGGCTCGCGGTCTTCATCGCGGTCGGGACGATGATCTCCCTCGCCTACTACCTGCGGGTGGTGGCGGCAATGTGGATGCGGCCGGAGACCGAGGCGGCGCCGGGGGCGCGGCCGGTGATCGCCGGCGCCTCGCCGGAGGCCGACCCGGTCGACCCGGAGGCCGGCAGCCGCTGGTACATCGCCGGCCCCGCCCTGCTCGCCAGCGCGGCGACCGTCTTCTTCGGCGTCATCCCCCAGCCGCTGGTCGAGTTCGCCAGCCACGCCGGCGCCGCCCTCTTCAGCTAGGCCCCATCCGAACTGCATCAGATTCTCCACCCGGCAGATGGAGAATCTGATGCAGTTCGCCCGGCATGGGGGTTCTCCTCACCACCGGCGCGATCGTCGCGGCCGTCGCATTCGGCGTCTGGTCGGAGGGCCGCTGGCCGCAGGGAGCGGCAGCAGCTTCGCGGACGGCGTTGACGCTGCTGCTGTACGTGCTGCTGCCGCCGGTGATCTTCTTCAACATCGCCGCGAGCGAGATCGACGTCAGCCACGGCGTCGGCCTACTACTGGGGATCGTCGCCTCCTCACTGGGCGCGCTCTTCGCCTGGAGCGTCGCCAGCCGCTTCCTCGACCTCACCCGCCCCCAGGTCGGGGCGGTCGTCTGCACCGTGCTCAGCGTCAACACCGGCTACCTCGGCTACCCGCTGGCGGTGGCCCTGCTGGGACGCGACGAACTCTCGACCGCGGTCCTCTATGACGTCCTCGTCACCGGCCCCTGCCTCCTCCTCGGCGCCTTCGCGGTCGGCGCCGCCTTCGGCACCAAGGCGGGGGAAACGCCGCGCCAGCGCGTCGTCGCCTTCTTCACCCGCAACCCGCCGCTCTACGCCGCGATCGCCGGCCTCCTCGCGCCCGATGCCCTCGCCCCGGACGTCCTCGTCGACCTCTCCCAGGCCCTGATCGTCGCCATCCTCCCGATCGGCTTCTTCGCCGTCGGCGCCACCCTGGCCGAGAACGCCGAACACGGCGCCCTGCCGATGCCGCCGCCCCTCACCCGCCCGGTCCTCCTCGTCATCGCCACCCGCCTGGCGATCGTCCCGGCCCTGCTGATGCTCCTCGCCCTCCCCCTGATCGACCTCCCCCCGGCCTACCGCCTCCTCTCGGCGATGCCCTCCGGCCTCAACTCCCTGGTCATCGCCCACGCCTACGGCCTCGACATGGAGATAACCGCCGAGGCCGTGACGTGGTCGACGGCGATCGTCGTCCTGGCGGCGCTCGGATCGCTCCTGCTCTGAGCCCTAGAGCTGGGTGGCGATGACGCCGATCAACGCGGCGATGATCACGCCGCTCACCCCCAACAGCGTCCGCTGCATCCCATCGATGCGACCGTTGAGGTCTCGCATCCCGCCGTCAAGGCGAGTGCCGAGCTCTTTGAAGCCTGCGTCCATGCGGGCGAAGCCTTCGTCCATCTTCCGCTCGATCTGATCGAACCTCTGGTCGATGGCTTTGAATTTCTCGTCGAGACGCCCGTCGTTCCACTCCACCATCTCTTCCTCCCTGTCCGCGACTAGTGCCTCCGTGCCGAGACCGTAGCAGACAAAATGTTACGTGTCTGTGCCAACTTTGTAGATTCTTGGTGTGCTCCACCACGTCGGAATCGAGGTTGCGCCGGCTGACGTCGAGGCCGCTGTCGGCTTCTTCGAACTGATCGGGTTCGCGCGGGTCGAGCCACCGCCGACGCTCTCCGAGTTCACCTGGCTCGAGCGCGAGGGGACGCAGGTGCACCTGATGCCGGAGGAGGAGCCGACGGTTCCCTCGCCCGGGCACCTCGCGGTGGTGATCGCCGACTTCGACGCCACCGTCGCCCGCCTGCGCGGGCGCGGCTTCGAGGTCGAGCCGAAGCGTGAACACTGGGGCGAGCCGCGGGCGCTGGCGATCGCTCCCGGCGGTCACCGGGTCGAGCTGATGGCCGCACCGCCGGCGCCGCAGCCTTAAATAGCGGCCGAGTCATCCCGGCGAGGGCGCCGAGGCGCCCTCTACGATGCCCCGGTGCGCTACCCGGTCGAAGACTTCACCGCCGAGGAGCGGGCCCTGCTGGCCCCTCACTTCACCAACCTCGACCAGCCCGTGTTCGCCCTCGTCAACCTGCCGGAGACCGTCAAGGGAGCGCTTTTTGCCCGCTATTCGCGATATTCCGGGACCGTGCGGCGCCTCTATCTGGAGGAGTTCGCGGCGGACGCTCCCGAGGGTGGCCGCCCCTTCGACGAGGAGGAGGGAGCCCGCGCCGCCCAGCTCTACGAGCGCGTCTTCGCCGGCTACGGCGACGACTCGATCGCCCAGCTCGGCGGCGCCCACGTCGCCTGCGAGTGGGTGTCCAACATTCTCACCAAGGTCCTGCAGCGCGGCCGCCTCGCCGCCTACCTCGAGCAGTCGACCCGCTACATCCCCTACGACAAGCCGCTCCCCGACGGCGGCTACCGCTTCTACCGCGACGACGACCTCGGGCCGGAGTTCGCGCGGGCGATGGACGAGATCTTCGCGATCTACTCGCGCTCGCTGGAGGAGGTCGAAGAGTGGGCGGCGGCGCGCTGGCCCCGCGAGGACGAGCCCGAAGCCGCCTGGCGCCGCTCGATCCGGGCCAAGGCGCTCGACCTCCTGCGCGGCCTCCTGCCGGCGGCGACCCTCAGCCACGTCGGCATCTACGCGACCGGCCAGGCCTACGAGCAACTGATCCTGCGGCTGATGGCCTCGCCGCTGCCGGAGGCGCGCCAGTTCGGCGGCATGATCCTCGGTGAGCTGAAGCAGGTGATGCCGAGCTTCGTCTCCCGGGTCGAGCGGCCCGACCGCGGCGGCGAGTGGATCTCCTACCTCGAGCGGCGGCGCGAGCAGACCGAGCGCTGGGTCTCCCGCCTCGGCCTCGACCGCCGCGACGAGGGCGAGGACGCGCCGTCGGTCGAGCTGCTCCACGTCGACGGCTCCGAAGAGGACCTCCTCGCCTCCTCCCTCTTCGAGGCGGCGAACGCGCCGGAGCCCGAGATCCTCGCCCGCATCGACGTCCTCGACCGCGAGGAGCGCTCGCAGCTGCTGGCGGCGCTGGTCGGCGAGCGCAGCAACCGCCGCTACCGTCCCGGGCGCGGCTTCGAGGCCCTGCGCTACCGCTTCGAGATCGTCTCCGACTACGGCGCCTTCCGCGACCTGCAGCGCCACCGGATGCTGACCTGCCAGTGGCAGCGGCTGACGCCGGACCTCGGCGCCGGGATCCCGGAGGAGGTGCGGGAAGCGGGCGTCGGCGGCGAGTTCGAGCGGGCGCTGGAGATCTCGCGCGGCGAGTACGAACGGCTGGCCGACGCCGGACTGAGCGAGCTAGCGCCCTACGCGCTCAGCCTCGCCTACCGGATCCGCTACACGCTCGACCTCAACGCCCGCGAGGCGATGCACCTGATCGAGCTCCGCTCAGGCCGCGAGGGCCACCCCACCTACCGCGCGGTCGCCCAGGCGATGCACGAGCGGATCGCCGCCGTCCACCCGGCCGTCGCCGGGGCGATGTCCCACGTCGACAACTCCGTCGAGCCGCGGCTGGAGCGGATCATGAGCGAGATCCGCACCCACCGCAAGCGCGTCAGCGCCGGCCACGCCGAGTAGCCGGCATCCCTCCTACTCGCGCTGCGTGCGTTTGCGGCGCTCGCCCGGCTCGTCGCCGTCCTCGCCCGCTTCGCTCTCCGGAGCGTCGTCCTCGCTCCAGCCGCCCTCGGGCTCTAGTTCCCCGGCCGCCTTCTCGCCGGGGGTCGGCCAGGGAATCGCTTCCCCCGCCTCCCAGGCCGGCGGTTTGCCGCCGGGGACGACGCCGAGCGCCAACAGCCCGAAGTAGACGAAGAAGACGAGGGTGACGAGGAAGAGCGGGCCGAGCAGGAAGGCGATCCCGGCGACCATCGCCAGCGATCCCCAGAAGCGTGCCAGCAGCCCCGTTCGCATCGCCCAGAGGCCGGTGTAGAGGAGGGCGACGGCGAAGCCGAGGGCGCCGGCGATCCCGAGGCCGGTGGCGATCGGGGCGAGAGAGGCTTCGGTGACCGCATTGGAAGCCGCGTCGTCTTCGGACTTGCGGGTCTCGCAGGCTTCCAGCGGCGACTGGCCTTTCGCCGGCTCGTATTCGTCGGCGAGGAAGCCCTTGCCTTCGTCCTGGCGCTCTTCGACGCATTCTTCTTTCGCTTCCTTCGGCGTCAGTTCCAGGTTCGCTTCGCCGGCGGCGAACTGGTCGGCGGCGTCGCTGGTCACCCCGATCGAGAGGCCGGAGGAGAGGGCGAGGAAGAGCGGCGCGACGATGACCAGGCCGATCAGCTGCGAGCGGACCCGGTCGCTGCGGGCGGCGACGGCGCGGAAGAGGTAGACGAGCGGCAGCGCCAGGAGCAGGAACGCAACCACCTGCACGGCGCCGGAGAGGACGACGTTGCCGGCGTGGTCGTGGGCTTCGCGGAGGAAATCCGCGCTGCCGTCGCCGCTGACGTTGAGCGGCCTGGCGACGATCAGGAGGACGACCGCGAGGATGCTGGCGACCCCCACCGGAACCGCCCAGCGCTTCTCCCTGGCCTCGAACTCGGCCTTGCTGTTTCCCATCTATCCCCTCTCGTGGAAGTAGAACTGGGGCAGTGCCCCTTCAATCACGTCTTGGGTCATCTTCTGTGCCACCTCGAGGTTGCCGCTGCGGACGGCGATGTCGTCGAGGCTGACGATCCCGACCAGCTCCTCCCCCCGCACGACCGGCAGCCGCCGCACCCGGTGCCGGACCATCAGCGCCGCGGCCTCGTCGAGCTCCATCTCCGGGTCGCCGCAGACGAGCGGCCGCGAGGCGTGCTGCAGCGCCGGCGTCGCCGGCTCCGCCCCCTCGGCGAAGACGCGCAGGGTGAGGTCGCGGTCGGTCAGCATCGCCACCGGCGTGCCGGCCGAGTCGACGATGACGATCGAGCCGACGCGGTGGTCGCGCATCAGCCTCGCCACCTCCAGAGCGCTCGCCTCCGCGCCCGCGGTGACGACGCCCGAGGTCATGATCTCGCTGAGGCGCACGACGCGTACGCTACCCGAGCATGGACCAGGTCGAGAGCCCCCACGCCGTCGTCCCCCTCGAGGCCGGCGCCGGCCCCGATAACCCGCCCTGCCCCGCCTGCGGCGAGCCGCTCTTCGGCTGGATCGCCCAGAAGCGGGGGATGGACGGGCCGGTGCGGCGCTGCGAGAGCTGCGGCCTCGGCGTCGTCGGCGAGCCGGGCGGCGCCGAGGAGGCGCTGCGGGCGCTGGACGCGCTCCGCGACGGCGAGGCGATCCGGATCGAGAACCGCGCTGGCTTCGCCTGCTCGCTGGGCGGCGCCGGCTGGTCGGGGCTGCGGCCGCAGGCCCGGTACCTCTTCACGCCCGAGGCGGTGCGGCGGCTCGTCGCCCGCCGCGACCAGGTCGTCAAGTCGGCCCGTTGGCAACCGCTCGCCGGCCTCGCCGCAACCTGGCAGACCCTGCTCAACAGCGTCACCTTCGGCCACAACGCGGCCCTCGGCGCCCTGCGGGGAGCGTCGGCGGTGCCGGCCAAAGAGCCCTGGCAGCGGCGGATCGACGCCCTCGCCAGCATCGTCCTCGCGATCCCGGCGCTGCTGGTGGCGATCCCGGTCGAGCTCGCCGGCGGCCTCGTCCGCCGCGGCGCGGTTGTCTCGCTGCGGGTCGAGCTGTTCTGAGCTCGAACTAGCTGAGACCTTCGCGCGCCTCGCGCACGAGAGTAACTGCCTCGGGAAAGAGCACCCGGATCGCGTCGCGGACCTGCATCGCCTGCTCGTCGGCGGTGCCGGTGAGATCGAGGCGGCCGATCGAGGCGACGGTCATCTCGACCGCGAGCTTGATCGCGTTGTCGGCCCAGGCGACCCGCTGCGAGGATTGCATCTGCTCCTGCAGCTCCTCCATCCGGGCGCGGAACTCCTCCGGGTCGCCGAAAAGGTTGAAGCCCTCCATCGCTCTGCATGTTCGCAGAACCGTCGCGTTGCCGGCCCAGAGTTGGCACCTTCTGCGCGCCATCTGTGCGCCGCGGCGCCCTAGCGTCGTCGCGATGGAGAGGCGGGGGACTTCCGAGGGCGGCTCGGCGAGCGTCGAGCAGGTCGCGCTGGCCGCCTTGATCGCATTGCTCCTGCTGGCCGGGATCGCCGCGGTCGCCGCCGGCGGCGACGTCGACGCCGGGCGGCGGCTGGCGGGATCGATCGGCAAGAAGATGACCTGCGGTCCGCGCCTCCCGGACGCCTGCCGCCACCATCCACTCGTGCCCGCCTACGGCTGGCCTTTGGCGCGGCTGACGCGGGCGATGGCACCGCTGCCGGTGGCGCTGCCCGGGCGCTCCGGCCTGCTACTGGTTCCCGTCGACTTCCGCCGCTGCCGTCGCGAGAGCTGCGCCGTCGCTGCCGGCCCCCACCTCACCACCTCGGGCCGCCGCACCACCGTCTTCACCGAGCTCGTCGACCGCCGCGCCGCCGCCGGCTGGGTCGAGGTCGTCTACTGGCTCTACCGCCCGTCGCTGGGATGGGAAGCGGTGCATCGACGCGCCTCCCAGGCCGCCGTCGAAACCGCCGCGGGGGTCGAAGTGCTCGCCGAGGACGACCCCGCCCTGGTGCCGCTGGAGACCCTGCCGGGGCGTAACCACTACGAGTTCCCGCCGGGTGAGCGGCCGCCCTGGCAGTGGCGCGTCGGCGGCCGCTACCCCGGTTGGTCGAGCTGAGCCTGCGCGCTCGTCATCTTGGCCGTGAGCGCTTCCACCTGCTCCGGGGTGCAAGCCGCTTTCCATTTCGCGGGTTGCTGCTTGGTCGCCGGCTCTTCGACCTGCTGCCGGCACTCGTTGATCGCCATTCCGGTAGCCCGTTGGCGAGCCACTTCCTGGTCCAGCAGCGGCCCGATTTCAACCTGCGTCACTTGGGCGCGCGGGACCACAAGCAGCCTCGGTGGTGTCTTCTCCTCCCTGAAGGTGCCGACGTAGAGGTTCTGAGAGGTTTCGGCGACGAAAGCCCCGGTCACCGGCGCGTGCCCCGACCACAGCGCCGCTACCGGCTGCATCTTCGCGTTGCGGTGAGTGCTCAGATAGGTAGCGGCGGAGAGATAGACGCCGACCGCGAGGATCGCCGCGACCCCGAAGAGGAGGAAGTTGCTTTTCCACCGGTAGATGAGGAGGGTCACGGCCGTGCCGCTCAGGCCCGCCAGAGCCAGCAGCAGGAATTCCCAGCACTCCTCGACGTGAAGGACGGCGCCGTTGACCAGCGGCACAACGATCAGCAGCGCGATGGCGGCGATCGTCAGTTCGAGCCCCCACTGCCGCAAGCCGGGCTTGAGTTCAACCCGGGATTGTTCGACCAGGTCTTCGGCGGTGACTCGCGCGGCCGAGGCGGCCGAGGCGGCGCCTTCGGCCGCCTCCTTCAGCTGCTTTGCCTCGACCTCCTGAGCCCCCACCGCAGCTTCGAGGTCGGCTATCTCCGGGGCGGGTGCTTCCCGTCCATGAGCCTGTTTCAGATCCTCTTTGCGCGCTGCGAGCGCAGCGTCGGCCAGCTGCCAAGCTCGCTGCGCCGCCGCCGCAGTCCGGCTCCGCTGTGCGGCCTCCCGCCCGAAGGTCTCCGCCTGCTCGCGAACCGACTGCAGCCCCGGCAGTTGGATGACGTAAAAGACGAGGCGGATCAGGAAGACGACGGCGACGATCGCGATGCCGATCAGGACCGCTGGAATTAAGAAGGTCGCCCCGGTGGTCACCAGGACGTTGCGGGGGATGACGGCAACCGCTTCGCTTGCCGGCAGTTCGGCCTTGTCTGCCCGCAGCCAGATGATCGCGCCGCCGAAGAGGGTGACGAAACCGAGGACCCCGATCCCGCTGCCGATGGCGGCGAGGACCTTGAGCACAGTGTCGCTCGGGCTCGAAGGAGCCTTCCTCGCTTCAACCGGGACGAGGGGGACTTCGGGTGGGGCGGTCGAGTCTCCCATCTGGGACCGAACCTAACCCCCGGTCGAATATTTGTCTACATAATCAGATGTAGTCAAGTGGTCTCGGGGACCTGGTCGGCCTCCTCCTCCGCCTGCCTAATCAGGCCGCGCCAGTCGGTCGTCCGGAAGACCAGCACCATGGCGAGGAAGCCGAGAACCACCGACCAAGCCGCCATCGCGATCTGCGTCCCGACCGAGAAGGAGAGGACGGCGGTCCGGGTCGGGCCGTGCAACGTCGCCACCAGGAGCGCCTGCTGGGCGCCGGCGCCGCCGGGGGTGAAGGGGACGATGTTGGCGATCGCCTGGCAGCTCATCACCAGCATCACGTTGCCGATGGAGCCGTCGATCCCGAAGGCCTCGAGGAAGAACCAGAAGGCAGCGAAGCGGCAGACCCAGCCCACCCCCTGCCAGGCGAAGACCTCGCGCATGTAGCGGCGGGGCTCGGTGAGGATGACGAGTCCCTGGCGGACGCGCGCCCAGAAGCGGCGCACCCGGTGGGCGAGCAGGTAGATCGCAACCGCGATCGCCAGCAGGGTGAGACCGAGGGTGATGAAGAAGAGGTTCGGGTTTTCCGCCCAGAAGGAGATCTCGAAGGCCGGCAGCTTCGGGATCTGGGGCAGCGGCGGCAGCAGCCCCTGGGTGATCGCGTAGAGGAGGACGAGGATGCCGACCGAGGTGTCGAAGACCGTCTGCACGAGGAAGGAGGAGGTGACCGCCGGGTATGACGAGCTGGGGATCTGGCGTTTGACGAGGAAGACCTTGGTCGCGTCGCCCGCGTGGGCGGGGAGAATCGCGTTGATCCCGGCCCCGGCCAGGTAGGCGGCGGCCAGCGGCAGGAAGGGGATCCGCTCCTCCGGGTAGGCCGCCCGCAGGACGTTGCGCCAGGCCCAGGCGCGGGCCAACTGCATCGCCAGCAGGCAGAGCAGGGCTAGCCCGAAGACCGTCCAATCGATTTCCGAGAGGTGGCGAAAGAATTCGGTCGAGGCGTCGAAGAAGCGCCTGAAGCTGCCTTGAAGATCGGCGGTGGGCATCGCAGCTAGACTAGCCACGCTCGTGCCGGACACCGACACGCATACGTTGCCCCCCATCGCCGCTCATGACCCCGCCGACGTCGCCATGTGCGAACGCGCCCGCGAGCGCTACGCCGGCGATCGCAAGAGCCGCTGGCGGCGGCGGCGCAAGCGCCACGCCCAGCTGCCGAGCCTGATCATCATCGGCGGGCTCAAGTGCGGGACCACGAGCATCCACCACTACCTCGGCCTGCACCCCGAAATCCAGATGTCGAAGCCGAAGGAGCTCAACTTCTTCGTCGAGGAGCTGAACTGGGACCTCGGCATCGACTGGTACGCGAGCCGCTTCGACGACCGCTTCAAGGTCCGCGGCGAGTCCTCGCCCCACTACACCAACCTCCCCCGCTTCGAGGGCGCCGCCGAGCGGATCAAGCAGAGCTGCCCGGACGCGCGGCTGCTCTACATGGTGCGCGACCCGATCAAGCGCATCCTCTCCCACTGGGTCCACGCGACCGGCGCCGGTTACGAGACCGGCGACCTCGTCGAGGTGCTCTCGAACCCGGACAACTCCTACACCAACCGCTCCAAGTACTGGATGCAGCTGCAGCCCTATCTTGAGCGCTTCGACCACGAGCAGATCGAGATCATCACTCAGGAGGAGCTGCAATCAGAACGCGAGGAGACGATGCGCAAGGCCTTCGCCTTCGCCGGGGTCGATGAGACCTTCACCTCCGAGCAGTTCGACCGCGAGTGGGAGAAGTCCAGCGCCAAGGAGGGCGACAAATACCAGCTGATGGAGAAGCTGGTGAAGCTGCCCGGCCTGCGCTCCTTCGACCGCAACTTCGACCGCCTCCCCGAGTCGATGCGCTGGCTGGTCGAGAAGGTCGTCCACGACCCCGACAAGCCGCCGGCGCCGAAGCCGAAGCTCCCCGACGACCTCTTCGAGAGCGTCCGCACCCGCTTCACCGACGACGTCGCCGAGCTGCAGAAGTTCGCCGGCCGCGAGTTCGCCGGCTGGCACGACTACAGCTGAGCGACCGCGGGTAGCTCCGCACCGATGCGGCGGCTGTTGCCAGATCCCGGCGAGACCTCGATCTCCGCGCAGCTGGAGGCCTACGAGCCATGCGAGGAGGTTCGCGAGGGACGGCCGTTCGTGGCGATGAACTTCGTCGCCACGCTGGACGGGCGGGCGACGATCGACGGCCGCTCGGGGCCGATCGGCTCTGACACCGACACGGCGATGATGAGCGGGCTGCGCCAGCGCTTCGACGCGGTGATGATCGGGGCGGGGACGAAGCGGGTCGAGCGCTACGCGGGGCTCGACAAACGGCTGGTGGTGGTCGAAAGCCAGGACGGCAAGCCGGCCGACCTCCCGGAGCTGCTCCGCTCCCTCGGCGAGGAAGGGGTGCGGGCGGTGATGTGCGAGGGAGGGCCGACCCTGCACGGCTCGCTCCAGGCCGAGGGGCTCGTCGACGAGCTCTTCCTGACGATCGCGCCGAAGCTGGCCGACGGCAGCGGGCCGCGGATCCTCGAGGGGGCGCTGCCGGAGGTCGTCGAGATGGAGCTGGCTTGGCTGCTGGAGGAGGACGGCGAGCTCTTCGCCCGCTACCGGCGGTCCTGACGCCGCCCATCGAATAGCGTTCCTCGTCCCGGCAGAGACGAGGAGAGGAAGCGATGGACTTCAACCCCAGCCCCGAGGTCGCCGAGCTGCGCGAGCGCGTCCTCGACTTCATGGATGAGGAGATCTACCCGCAGGAGCGGGAGATCATGGAAGCGCTGGACGCGGAGGTCGGGCCCGGCGTCCCCTACCCCGCCAACCTGGCCGCGGTGCGAGAGAAGGCGCGGAACGACGGGCTCTGGAACCTCTTCATGCCTGACGAGCGCTTCGGCCCGGGGCTGAAGAACTGGGAGTACGGGCTGCTCTGCGAGGAGATGGGCCGCAGCCCGATGGCGGCGCCGATGGCCTTCAACTGCTCGGCGCCGGACACCGGCAACATGGAGATCCTCGCCGAGCACGGGACCCCCGAACAGCGCGAGCGCTGGCTGGAGCCGCTGCTGGAGGGGAAGATCCGCTCCTGCTTCTCGATGACCGAGCCCGAGGTCTCCGGTTCGGACCCGACGCTGCTGCAGGCCCGGGCCGAGCTCGACGGCGACGAGTGGGTGATCAACGGCCACAAGTGGTTCACCAGCGGCGCCGTCGGCGCCGACCTGGCGATCGCGATGGTCGTCACCGACCCCGACGCCCACCCCTACGCCCGCGCCTCGATGATCTGCGTCCCCACCGACAACCCCGGCTTCAACCTGGTGCGGCCGATCTCGGTGATGGGCCACGACGGCGGGCCCGGCCACTGCGAGATCCGCTACGAAGACTGCCGGGTGCCGAAGGAGTTCCTGCTCGGCGAGCGCGGCGCCGGCTTCGCCGTCGCCCAGGACCGCCTCGGCCCGGGCCGCATCCACCACTGCATGCGGGCGATCGGGACCGCCGAGCGGGCGCACGAGATGATGTGCCGCCGCGCCAACGAACGCTCCGCCTTCGGCGGCCCGCTGGGCGACAAGCAGTTCGTCCAGGAGTCGATCGCCGCCAGCCGGATGGAGATCGACCAGGCCCGCCTCCTCACCCTCTACGCCGCCTGGAAGATGGACACCGAGGGCAAGCGCGCCGCCCGCCAGGCCATCTCCGCGATCAAGATCGTCGCCGCGAACATGGTCATGGACGTCCTCGACCGCGCAATCCAGATCCACGGCTCCCTCGGCATGACCGACGATACCCCCCTGGCGATCATGTGGCGCTTCAGCCGCATGCTTCGCCTAGCCGACGGCCCCGACGAGGTCCACAAAATGGTCCTCGCCCGCCGCGAGCTCAATCGCTGGGCAAAGCGCGCCGAGGCCGAAACCGAAGGGAACCTGGAGCCGCGGCACGCGGCGCGGATGGTGTGATCAGCGGCAGATCGCGACGAGGTCGAGAGCCTCGTCGAGCGGATCGTCCTTCAACTCGAAATCGGACAGGTCGATCACGGCAGCATGGGGATCGGGACCGGCGCGACGGGCGCGCAGTGCCCGGTCGTAGAGAGCCTGTCGAACCCGGCGCGGGACGAGGCGGCGCAGGCGGAGGGGATCGTGGCGCAGGACGCGATCGAGAGCCCGCTTCTCGGCGGCGACCAGCTCCAGGTACCGCCTGGAGCCGAAAACACCCCGCAGCTCAACGGCCTTGAAAACCTCCCCGCAGACCTGACGTAGTTCTCGGGCGGAAAACTCGACGTAGTGGTAGGGGTCGACGATCTCCCCCGGAGGGCCGAAGGTGAGGCGATTGGGCGTGACGAAGACCGCGACCCCCTCAGGCTTCAGGACCCGGTGCGCCTCTGCCAAGACCCGCCGAGGATCTGGCGTGTGCTCGAGCGACTGCACCGAAAGCACCGAGGCGAAGCTCGCGGCGGGGAACGGCAGAGCCCTCATGTCAGCGGCAACCGTTTCGCGCTCCTGTCCGTCGAGGACAGCCCGATCGAGGTCCAGCCCGACACTCTCCCGCCCGAGCAGCTCGAAGCTGTGACCGACCCCGCAACCAAGGTCCAACACCTTCCCGGCCGGGAGGAACGGGGCACAGAGCGCGTAGGCGGCGACGTGCCTCTGCCAGGTGGGGTTGAACCCGTTCGCGGCCGACGAGACCCTCTCCCCGGTGACGGGGGTGCGGCCCGGCCGAGCCACGATCAGACGAAATCGTCGATCCGGATCGCGTCAGGTCCGGGCGCTTGCTTGCCCTCGACTTCGTCGCGAGCGCCGACTCTGATTGCGATCTTGCCGATGTGCCGGTTTTCGTCGACCAGGCGATGCGCCTCAGGCAGCTGCTCGAAGCCAAGCGCCTTCCAGAGAACCGGGCGGATCCTGCCCTCGTGAACCAGTTCGTTTGCCCGCCAGGCCTCATAGGCGTTGAAGGCGTGGCAGCCGATGATCTGCTTCTGGCGCATCCACAGGTAGCGGACGTCGAAGTCGAGCTGGTAGCCGCTGGTGGCGCCGCAGGTAACGACCATGCCGAAAGGCTTGACGGTGAAGACCGAGGTCGGGAAAACCTCCTTGCCGACGTGTTCGAAGACGATGTCGGGGGCGTCGCCGAGGATCTCCTTCACCCGCTTGGCGAAGGCACGCATCGCCGCCGACCGCCGCTTCTCCTCCTCGGCGCTCTCACCACCTTGGCGGACCATCTCGGCGAACTCGGTGCGATCGATGTAGTCGACGGCGCCCAGTCGCTTCGCTACCTCGCCTTTTTCCGGCGAGGAGACGATCGCGAGGGCGTTGGCGCCGGCGGCCCGGCAGATCTGGGTGGCGAAGACGCCGAGGCCCCCCGCCCCGCCCCAGACGAGGACGTTGTCGCCCGCCTGGAGATTGCATTTGTTGAGCAGCATCCGGTGGGCGGTGAAGTAGGTCACTGCGTAGGAGGAGGAGTCGACCCAGGAGAGGGCCGGCGGCTTCGGCAGCAGCTGCTGCGCCTGCACCTTGGCGAACTGGGCGAAGGTCCCCCAGGTCGTCTGGTAGCCGTAGCCGAGTTGGCTGGGGGCGGCCAGTGGGTCGAGACCGTGGACCTCGGGGTCCTCGTAGGAGGCGTGGTTGGCCTGGATCACGATCTCGTCTCCCGGCTTCCACCGCGTCACCCCGGGCCCGACCTTCCAGACGACCCCCGAACCGTCTGAGCCGGCGATGTGGTGGCCCCAGCGCGGGTGGTCGCCATAAGGGAAGACCGAGATCGGCTGCGCCAGCGCCGCCCAGATGCTGTTGAAATTGACCCCTGCGGCCATCACGCGGACCACCACCTCGAAGGGGCCCGGCTCGGGAACGTCGACCTCCTCCACTTCGTAAGCGTCGTCGAGGTTGCCCTCGCGCTCCTGTCGCAGCACCCAGGCGGCCATCGTCTTCGGCAGCTCACCGGGCTCGGTGGTGACTCTCGAAACATCGGCTATGTCAATCGCCACGTCCTGCTCCGCGGTCGTCGGGTTGGAGCGCGAGACCCTAACCGCCCGACTGTTCGGCCGCCTGCTGCTGTTCGAAGAGGGGACGAAGGACTTCTTCGCAACGCGGGGTCGGATTTGCCAGACACTTTTCGACATCGACCGAGTAGTTGCCTTCGCTGGCCTTCTGGGCCTTCAGCGTCCTTTCGCACTCTTCTTCGCTCATCGCCTGGGTGCAGTCGGCCGGCTCGTCCACCTCGCTACCGGTCGACTTGCCCTTTGCGGCGAGGAAACCCTCGACCAGCGCTTCGCAGGAAGCCGCGTCGGCGTCAGGCGGGCATCGTTCCTTCAGCTTGCGTTCGACCTTCTCGCGTCGGGCCGCCCTCGAGCCTGCATCCCCGGCGGTCTCGCCAGAGCCCGGATCGACGGCTTGACCGTGCCCCGCCTCCTTGCCGTTCTTGTTGCCCCCGCCTGGCTGCCCGCCGTCGCGGTCGGCGGGAGCCCGGCCTGATTGGCCCTTGTTCTCCTGCTCTTCCCCGTTGTCGGGGGCCGCCACTTCGGCGCTCGTCCTCTGCGTCGGCGCAGTCGTCTCGTCTCCCGACCCGCAACCGGCAACCAAGATCCCCGCAACGCCGACCGCCAGCACCCCGAGCCAGATCGCGCTCCGCCGAAGGGTCGCCCGGGGGGTCCTAGCCGATCCGATCACCGACTCAATGTAGCCGACCGCAGAGCGGGGGATCGGATAGCTTGGCGCCGTGCACTGCCCGCGCTGCGGAACCCCGAACGAGCCCGGTGACCGCTACTGCAGCAGCTGCGGCGCAACGCTGAAGGTTGCAACCGAACCCAGTGAGCCGGTTTCCGCCCGCGAGCGGTTGGGGCGGCTGGTCGGGACGACCCGCAAAGCGCGCCTGATCACCGCGGTGACCGTAATCGCCCTCCTGGTCGCCGTGGCCGCCTTCATCGCTCTCGACCCGGCCGAAGACGAGATCCCCCGCGACGCCTACACGGTCGCCGCCGACCGCCTCTGCCTCGACTCGAAGCGCTCGATCGTGGTGATCGAGCGCAGTTTCGCCGCCCAGGGGCCAGGCGCGGTAGCCCGGGAACTGGTCCCGGTGATCGCCGCCTGGCGCAGCCAGCTCAACGAGCTGAACGCCCCCGCCGACCGCAAGGACCTGGCGCGGGAACTAGAAGCCGCCCTTCTGCAGACCGAGGTCCAGATCGCCGGCCTGGCCCGAACCGCAAAGGGTGGAGAAACGCGCCAGATCGTCGCCAAGGCGCGCGAGGCGGACGCGGCCAGCACCGAAGTCGAAGAAGCCGTGGCCGGGCTTGGGCTGAGCAAATGCGCCGAAGCGGCGATCGGACTCGCCCCCAACGCTCGTTGATTGCAGGCGAAGTTGCTTGCACCGTCCGCCAGCATGTGATCCAATGCGGCTGGATTACGGCCTTTTCTAATTTCGCCTGACCAGAGGAGTGGAGATGAGCAAGCGGTATGCAGTACTTGGACTGAGCGTGTTCTTGGCACTGGCGCTTGCAGTTCCCGCCTTGGGAGGCCCGTCGAACCCGATCGCCGGAGCGTCCGCCTCGGTTAAATCGACCGCAAACAAGGCTCTGAAAAAGGCGAAAGCCGCCCAGAAAACCGCCAACGGCGCCAACGCGACCGCCAACGCCGCACTGAGCGAAGCGAAAACCGCGCGCGACGAAGCCAAAAAAGCGCAGACCACGGCCAATACCGCCAAAACCACCGCGGACGGCGCTAAAACCACCGCGGACGGCGCTAAAACCGCAGCGGACGAAGCCAAAGCTGCGGCGGCGAGCGCCGAAGCCAACGCCAACAACCGGATCAAAGAATCGACCCAGGTGGTGGGCGAATCATCGGGTGAAAGCAACACCGCGAGCAAGTTCGCCAGCGCCAGCTGCGGCAGCGGCCAGCCGGTCCTCGGCGGCGGCTTCTCGGTGGGCGGCGAAAACAACAAAGTCACCGTCACCCAGTCGGAGGAGCAGCTCTACGGCGGCGGTTGGTTCGTAGCGGCCCAGGCGATCGCCGGTCAGGCCCCAACCTGGTCGATCACCGCGATCGCGATCTGCGGCACCAAGTAAGACCTGGAAGTTAGAAGCACCGATCGAAAGGGCCCTCCGCAAGGGGGGCCCTTTCGACGTCCACGGGCCGCTCGCAGCGGCGCGAAGAGCGCCTGGCTACCGGCCGCGATCATCGTCTTGGCGCTGCTGCTGCGAATCGCGGCGGTCGCCGCCGATAGCGGCTACCAACCCACCAACGACGCCTTCGAGTACGACTACTACGGCCGCTCGATCGCCGCCGGCGAAGGCTACGGCCGCTCGGGCTATCTGCTGCAAGGAGGGCCGGCCGCAATCCGCGGGCCCGGCTATCCCTACCTCCTCGGCGCGACCTACGCGGTGAGCGGCGACAGCATCGACGCCGCTCGGCTCCTGAACGCCGCCCTCGGCGCCCTGACGGTGCTGCTCGTCTACCTGATCGCCAAGCGGATCTGGGGCAGGCGCACGGCCCTCCTGGCCAGCGCCTTCACCGCCATCTTCCCGCCCCTGGTCCTGCTCAGCCGTGACCTCGTCTCGGAGTCGCTGTTCATCCCACTCGAGCTGGGCGCAGTTCTCTGCGCGCTGGAATTCCGACGCAGCGGCGGCGCCTGGAGATGGGCGGCAGCGGCCGGCGGCCTCTGCGGCCTGGCGATCCTCACCCGCAACACCGGCTTCGTGCTGGCGATCCCGATCGCGCTCGGACTCTGGCGCAGCGAGGATCGGCCGCTCGATCGGGCCCTGGCGGGGCCCCTCGTCGCCCTCGTCTGCGCCGCGCTCACGATCGCCCCGTGGATGCTCCGCGACGCGGCGGAGTTCGGCCGCTTCGTCCCGGTGACCACCAGCGGCGGCATCGCCCTCGCCGGCACTTACAACCAGGCCTCCTACGCCGACTCCGACAGCCACGGGGGTTGGCGCAACCCACAGGTCGTCCCCGAATTCACCCACCTGTTTCGAGAACCGGGGCGGGACGAGGCCGAGGTCGACAGGATCCTGCGCGACGATGCGCTCAGTTTCGCCTGGAGCCACCCCGGCTACGTCGCCGAGACCTCCGTCTGGAACCTCCTGCGCCTGTTCGAGGTCTCGGGGGACTCGGTGGTCGATCGGGACGGGGTTGTCTACTCCGACCGCGGTGTCGGCAGCACCAACCCGCCCGCCGACCGGATCGGGCTGGCGATCGCCGTGCTCTTCGCCCTGGTCGGCGCGGCGACGCTGATCGGATCCCGGGCGAGAGCGCGACGCGAAGGCGGGCCCCCTGAGCTGCCAACCGGACCGCTCTTCCTCTGGCTGGTCCCGCTGGCAATGCTCGCGGTGGCGGTGCCGATCGCCGGCGTGCCCCGTTATAGGCTGCCCGCCGACCCGTTCCTGCTGATGCTCGCCGCGCTCGGCTTCCTCTGGATGATCGACCGTCGGACCCGATTGGAGAGAACCGCACCATGACCCCGCGAAGGCTGCTCCCGGTCCTCTGCCTTCTCGCTCTCTCGACGGCGCTCGTCGCCTGCGGCGACAGCGGCGGCGAAACGACCGCGCCCTCGCCGCCTGCGGCACCGGCGGCAGCCGCGAAGGCCAACGCGATCTGCCGCAGATTCCTCGGGGAAATCGAAGAGCTCGGCCGCGGGGCCCTGGCAAATCCGCCTTCCTCCACCCTGCAGCTGACCACCGAAAGGCTGGTCCGTCCGAGCCTCCCCCTGATCAAGCGCACGGCAACTCGCCTGCAGGGTTTGAAGCCGAGTGCCGAAAGCGAAGCGTACGACCTCTACGCCGACCTCTTCGACCCCTTCGTCGTCCTCACCGAAAAGAGGCTGCAGGCCGGACTGGAAGAAGACTACGAACGGGCTCGCGGCCTCGAGGCCCAGCTGACGGACCTCAGCCTGGTGCAACGCCGCACCGCCCAGCTGGCGGGCCTTCCCGCCTGCAACCGCGACTTCCCCCACGTCCTCCTCCAATCCCTGACCGAATGAGCGCCTGGCAGACGGGCAGGCGCGCGTTCGGCGGCGAGGGGGTGCCGGAGGTGGTCTCGCCGCCGCCGCTGCACCCGCGGTTCCCGCTCACCGTGGGGATGCGCGGGATCCCTGCGATCGCGATCATCGTCGGCCATGCCTGGTTCTTCACCGGCGGCTTCGGCGGCTTCACCGAAAGCCTGCCCAACCGGGCGATGGTACGGATGGATGGCCTCGTAGCCCTCTTCTTCCTGCTCTCCGCCTTCCTCCTCTACCGGCCGATGATCGCCCACCGAACCGGCGGGCCGAAGGCGCCACGGGTAGGCGAGTACGCGAAACGCCGCTTCATCCGCCTCTATCCCGCCTACTGGGTAGCGCTTACCGGCTTCGCCGTCTTCGCCGGCATATATGGCGTCTTCAGCCCCCACTGGTGGGCCTTCTACAGCCTCACGGATTTCCTCTACCTCCCCCTGCACGACGTCTGCCCTGCCGACAAGGAGCTGCTCTGCGGCCTGCCACAGTCCTGGACGCTCGGAGTGGACATGACCTTCTACATACTGCTGCCCGGCTACGCGGCCCTGACCGGGCTCCTCGCCAGGAACCGGGAGCAGCGCCAGTGGGTTCGCCGGGAGCTCCTGCTGCTGGTCCTGATCGGGGGCGCCTCGTTATTCCTTGGGGGGCCGCCGTTCGACCTGCGATCGGAGGACTGGTTCCGGTTCAGCGCCCTCGGGCACCTCTACTGGTTCGCGCTCGGGCTCGGGCTGGCGGTTATCTCCACCCTCGACTGGCGGACCGGGCTGCCGAGGCTGGTCCGCGGACTGGCCGAGCGGCCGCTTCTCTGCTGGGGCCTCGCCGCGGCCATCTACCTGTTCACGGTCCTGGCCTTCTACCCGGCGCCGTTCATCATCGCCCCCTTCCGGGACGATTGGACCTACAACTGGCTGAACCTGGTCCAGGGGGTGGCGGCGGTCCTGCTCTTCATACCCGGCGTCTTCGGAAATCCGAACCGGGGCCTGCCGAACCGCCTGCTCGGCCACCCCGTGCTGATGTGGGTCGGGTTGATCTCCTATGGCCTCCTGCTCTGGAACGTGACGATCGCGGTCCTACTGGGGGAACCCGGCGCCGACGCCGGTTACTGGACCGTGCTGATCGTCGGCGGCCTCGCCACCGTTCCTCTGGCGACCCTCAGTTACTACGTCGTCGAGCGGCCGCTGATGAAACTCAAGTACCGACCGCTGCGCGAGGTGCTGCGCGAACGCTCCCGCCGCGGCGAGGCGCTGTCGCGAGGAGACGGCCGGTGAGCGCCCGCGGCGCGATGCGGCGCCAGATGTTCCTCGCCCAGGATGGGGTCACCCTCTGCATGACCCTGCGCGGGCTCGATGCACTCGGCGCGCTCGAGCCCTCGCTTGCGCGGCCGCAACCGCTCTCCGAGCTCGTCCCCGACCTGACGACGGCGGGCTTCGGCGCCCTGCGGGTGGCGGTCCACGGCCTGCTCGCCACCGGCTGGGTCTCGCAGCCGCCGGCCTTCGACCCCCGGACGACTCGCCTCGCCTGGAACGAGGCGGGGCGCGAGGCGATGGAGCGGCGCTCGCGCTACCTGCGGATCGGCGACTTCCTGGCGAGCTTCGAGGAGCGCGGCGCCGCGGCCTGGACCTCGGATTGGACTGCGGGCCAGGTGGAGACGTTCGCCGCGCTCGCGGGCGAGTGCCGGCCGGGCGAGCAGGACCTCGTCCAGGCCCACCTCGACGGCGCCCTCGCGGTGCCGGCGCTGCTCTGGCTGCACGAGACGAAGCGGCTCGACGAGGGCGCGCCGGTCCTCCCCGACGGCGGTCTAGGCGGCGCCCTGCAGACTTTTCTCGAGGCGAGGGGGTGGCTCGACCCGCAGACGGGGGGCTGGACGGAGACCGGCGTCCAGGCGCGTGCCTTCGCCCTCCACTTCGGCGGCGTCGCCACCTACCTCCCCCTGCTCGCCAACCTCGAGCGGCTCTACCGCGGCGAGCTGACAGTGGTCCCTGCACCGGTGTCCGAAGAGCCCGAGTGGCACGTCGACCGTGCCCTCAACGTCCGCATCAGCGCCGCCGCCCACGGCCGCTATTTCGCCGACAGCAACCCGCTCTTCGCCGAGATCTTCAACCGCGAGCCGGTGGCGGAGCAGCCGCGCTTCGTCGCCGACATGGGCTGCGGCCAGGGAAGTTGGCTGACGCACCTCCACGAGCTGATCGCGACCGAGACGCTACGCGGCCGGCACCTGGACGAGCACCCCCTGACGATGATCGGCATCGACCCCGACCCGATCGCCCTCGAGGAGGCTCGCCTCAACCTCGAGGCGAAGGGGGTGCCGGCACTGCTGCTGAGCGGCGACGTCACCGACCCCGAGGCGCTGCGGGCGCTTCTCGCCGAGCGCGGAGTGGCGATCGAGGACGGCCTCCACATCCGCTCCTTCATCGACCACGAGCGGACCTACCTCGGCGGGGACCCGGAGGCCGAGGCGCCGGGGTGGTCGACCGGCGTCTACATCGACGCGCAGGGGGCACCGCTCAGCGGCGAGGACGTCGAGCGCGACCTGATCGCCCACCTGGCGCGCTGGGCCCGGCTCGTCCCTCGGCATGGCCTCGTCGTCTTAGAGGCCCACTGCACCGATCCGGAGATCGTCGCCCGCAACCTCGGCTCCATGCACGGGCTCGCCTTCGACGCCCACCAGGCGTACTCGAAGCAGTACCCCGTCGACCATCCCGCCTTCCTCGAGTGCTGTCGCAGTGGCGGCCTGGAACCGGTCAGCCATGCCGAAATCCGCTACCCGGGAAGGCGGCCGTTCGTCGCGATCAGCCTCAACCGGCTGCTTACCGCGAGCGCCGAGCCGCTGCCGGCGATCGACCCCGGAGCTCCGCGTCGCGACACCTGGCGGCCGCCGGCCGGGGTCGACCTCGAGGACGGCCAGGCCCTGCACGGGATCATCTTCCGCCGCGGCGACATCCGCTTCCCGGCGAGCTGGTGCGCGGCACCGACCGGCTTCGTCGTCCGCAAGGCCCTGGGTGAGATCGAAGCCAGGATCGATTCGCTCGACGGCGGCGGCACGGTCCGCGTGCTCGACTACGGGGCCGGAACCGGGACCGCGACGATCGAGCTGCTGAAGGCCTGCCGCGAGCGGCGAATCGCCGAGCGCCTCGAAGCGCTCAGCGCCAGCCTCGAGGTCCACCTGGTCGACCTGCCGTCGAGCTGGTATGCCCAGGGCTACGAGCTGCTGCGCGACTGCGCCTGGACCCGCTTCCACTCGCTGCGCGGAGACGACGGCTTCCGACCGCTCGGCGAGGTCCTGGAGGGCGCCGAGATCGACGTGGCGATGGCGAACATGGTCTTCCACCTGATCCCCGACCGAGCGCTCGGGAGGACGATGGACGGCCTCGCGGGCGTCCTCGCCCCAGACGGCCTGTTGGCCTGGAGCGCCCCCGACCTGGGGCCGGCGAGCCGGGGCTCCGTTCTCCTCCACGACCCCAACCGAGCGCTGCGCGAACGGTGGGTGGAGCTGCTGCGCGGCGAGGCCGAGCCTGGCTCCGAGACCGTGGCCGAGGCGGTACGCCAGGCGCGGGAGGAGCTGGACGAGGAAGGTCTGCGGCGGGCCCAGGACCGCGCCGACCGACGGATCCGGCCGCGGCCGCTGGCCGCCGAGGTCGCCGCGGCGCTGGCTCCACGCTTCGAGGGGGAGCTGGAGCTCGCCACCTACGAGATGGTCGGCGAGGACATCGTCCGCGGCCTCCTCGTCCCCTCCAACCAGGCCGAGTTCCTGCCCGAGCTCGCCGATCGACCGCAGCGCGAAGCCGTGATTACCGACCTGATGCGCAACGAGGTGATTCCGAGACTGCGCGAGGGGCCGGCCGCAACCGGCCTGGGGCTGAACTTCCACTGGACTCTCGGCGCCTACAGGCGCCGCTAGCGGCTAAGGCCGAAAGCGACGCGAGGGCACGATGCCCCAGCGGTGCAACAGCAGACGGAAGCCGGCCCAGAGGGTCTTGACTCCGTAGACGAAGCCGGCGCCGAAGCCGACCGAGGAGGAGTCGTCGAGGTAGCGACCGCGGGCCGGGACCTCGGCAATCCGCATTCCGAATGCGGTCGCCTGCATGAGGATCTCCGAATCGAAGCTGAAGTCGTTGGCGTTGCGCAAGAAGGGCACCTCGAGGAGGAACTTCCGCGAGTAGGCCCGATACCCGGTGTGGGCCTCGCTGAGCCTGGTCCCCATGACCTTGTTCTCGATCCCGGTCAGCGCCCGGTTGACGGCGTACTTCCAGCGGGGCATCCCATTTTCGAGCGCCATCCTAGGCTCGGCAAAGCGGGAGCCCAGAACGAGGTCGGCTTCCCCCGCCTGAATCGGCGCGCACATCGCCGGGATCAGCTCGGGCTCGTACTGGCCGTCGGGGTGGAGCATCACGACGACGTCCGCATCCCGCTGCAGCGCCTCCAGGTAACAGGTCTTCTGGTTGGCGCCGTAGCCGGCGTTGTGGGGGTGCCAGACGAGGTGGATCGGCAGCGTTCGCGCCAGGGCGACCGTCTCGTCGGTGGAATGGTCGTCGACGAGGATGATCTCGTCGACGAAATCACGGGGGATCGCCTGGACCGTGCGCTCCAGCGTTTTCGCAGCGTTCATCGCCGGCAGCACCACCACCACCTTCGCGACCTCGGCCGTCACGTCCGCCTTGCCTCCACGTAGACCGTGCCCCCCCTCCTCGCGCCGACCTCGACCGCGGTCGCGAGAAGTGCAAGCGGCAGCAGCAGCACGGCGGCGCAGACGATAGCGGCGCGGCGGGGCGGTGTCAGGGGTGCCGATCGCGCCTCCCGCCTGCGGATCGCGTCATAGAGGTCGGGCTTGCCGGGCAGGCTGGCGACGAAGCCGTGCAGCCAGCCGAACACGACCTGGCCGCCGCGCAGGTAGCTGACCCGGTCAATCCGCAAACCCAACTGCCGGAGGCGGCTCGCCAGCGCTTGACCGCTGAGATGAACGAGGTGGCGGGGCGGATCGAGGGCAAGCCAGCGGTTGCCGAAGAGCTTCGCCTGCAGGCTGTCCGAGTTCGGGACCGAGATGACGATCACACCCTCCGGCCCCAGTAGCCGCACAGCCTGCTCGAGCGCCGTCGCCGGCCGCGGCAGGTGCTCGAGCGAGTGCCAGAAGACGACCCCGGCCCAAGCTCCCTTCTCCTGCTCGGCCAGCTCCCCCGGCCGCACATGTGGAGCAGTGACAAAGGGGTCGATCCCAACTGCCTCCCTCCCCTCTCGCCCCAGCGCCTCGACCAGCGCCCCGTCACCGGCGCCGACGTCGAGGATCGGCCCGGGCGGCGCGATCCTACGAAGGCGCTTGGCCAACCTGGCGCGGGTCCGCCGTAGCAGCCGGTCGCCGAGCCCCGAGAAGCGGCCGGAGGCGGGCCGATACCAACCGCCGTAGGCCTGCTCCAGCTCAGCCTCACTCGGCCACGGCGAGATCGTCGCCACCCCGCACTCCGAACAGCGGATACGTCCCTCCAACCTTTCCCCCTGGTCCAGGGGGGCGCCGCACCAGACGCAGGCGGTCAACCCGCCCGCTCGACCCGCTCGGCCTCTTCGGCCAGCCGCTCGACGAGCGTCGCGAAGGCGTGGACTCCCTCGTCGACCTTGCCGTAACCGCCGGCGACGTAGCGGGCGTAGACGCCCTCGAGGATGATCGCCAGCTTCCAGTAGCCGAGGGCGATGAAGAAGTCGAGGTCGGAGAGGTCACGGCCGGAGCGCTCGGCGTAGCGGGCTTTCAGCTCCTCGCGGGTGGGGAAGCCGGGTGCCAGGTTGGCAGGCATGCCGAGGGCGAGGGTGTTCTCGCCGCGCTCGGGCCAGTAGGTCATCAGCAGGCCGACGTCGGCGAGGGGATCGCCGAGGGTGCAGAGCTCCCAGTCGACCACCGCCGCGACCTCGCCCGAGTCGGTGAGGATCATGTTGTCGAGGCGGTAGTCGCCGTGGACGATCGTCGCCGGCCCCTGCTCGGGGATTCGCGCCGAGAGCGCCTCGTGGACGCGGTCGATCGGCTCCAGCTCCCGCGTCTTCGACTTCTCCCACTGTCCCTGCCAGCGGTGCAGCTGGCGGGCGACGTAGTTCTCCTTGCGGCCGAGGTCGCCGAGCCCGACCGCGTCGGGGTCGACGGCGTGGATCTGGACCAGCGTGTCGGCGACGCGCTCGCCGATCGCCCGCCGGTCGTCCTCGTCGGGGAAGATCTCCGCCTCGGCGAGGCCGCGCAGGATCGGCCCCTCGACGAACTCCATCACGTAGAAGGGCGCGCCGTTGACGCTCTCGTCCTCGCAGAGCCCGACCACCGGCGCCACCGCCACGTCGGTCCCGTTCAGCGCCGAGACGACCTTGAACTCGCGCCCCATGTCGTGGGCGGAGCCGAGCCGCTTGCCGAGCGGCGGCCGCCGCAGCGCCCACTTCTGCCCCGCCGCGTCGGTGACCCCGTAGGTGAGGTTGGAGTGGCCACCGGCGATCCGCTCGAAGCGGAGCGGGAAGTCGACCCCGGAGACGTTCTCGCCGAACCAGGCTTCGAGCGGCTGCGGCTCGATTCCGTCCGGCGCCGCGGGGGTTCCGTTCTGCTCGGTAGCCTCGTCAGCCATAGGGGCGCAAGCATATTCACGATCCAATCGACGGCTGAGCCCGTCGCTCGCCAACCGGCTGCGGATCGGGTTCGCGATCGGCTTTGCCGTGCTCACCGCGATGGCGGTGATCGGCGTCGGCCGCTTCATCCAGCAGCGGCAGGACTTCGAGGACTCGATCGCCCGCTCCTACCAGGTGGAGATGCAGGCCCGGGTGCGGATCGCCCAGGGAACCGGCGGCGTCAAAGCCCGCCAGGTGGTTGCGCAGCAGGCGCAGCAGCGCGAGGAACTGCGCGACCAGATCTCCGGCGACACCCGCGACACCGCCCTCCTCGTCGCCGCCGGGCTGCTCGCCGGCCTGACCGGCGCCCTGCTCCTCTTCAGCGGCCTGATCTCCTCGATGCGCCGCCCGCTCGAGCAGCTCGTCGACGCCGCCGGCCGGCTCGCCTCCGGCGACCGCAGCGCCCGCGTCGAGGTCGGCGGCCTCTCGGAGACGGCGACCCTCGGCGCCGCCTTCAACGAGATGGCCGAGGAGCTCGAGCAGGAGGAGGTGCGGCGCGAAGAACTCGACCGCCTCAAAGACGAGTTCGTCCTCACCGCCTCGCACGAGCTGCGCAGCCCGCTCACCTCGGTCCAGGGGTTCGCCGAGCTGCTGATGTTGGAACGGGAGTCGCTGACGCCACGGCAGGCGGAGACGGTCGAGGTGATCCTCGACAACTGCCGCCACCTCGTGCGGCTGCTGAATGACCTCCTCGACCTCGCCCGCTCCGACGCCGGCCGCCTCGCGATCCGGCCACAGCCGACCGAGGTCGCGCCGCTCGTCGACGATGTCGTGCGTACGATGCGGGCGCAGACCGAGGCCGCCAGTCAAGCGCTCACCGAGCAGATCCAGCCCGGCCTGCCGCTGATCAACGTCGAGCCCGACCGGATTAGGCAAATTTTGGTGAACCTGATTACCAATGCTCATGAGTATTCGCCCGAAGGTGCGTCCATCAAGGTTGCGGCCCGAGCCGCCGGCGCCGAGGTGGAAATCGCGGTGAGCGATAACGGGCCAGGCATACCGGCAGACCAGCTGGAGCGGATCTTCGAACGCTTCACCCGCGGCGACGCGGGGCTGACGCAGCGCGTCGGCGGCACGGGCCTCGGGCTGGCGATCTCGAAATCGCTGGTCGAGCTGCACGGCGGCAGCATCAGCGCCGAGTCGACGGTCGGGCAGGGTTCGACCTTCAGAGTGCTGCTGCCGCTGGCGACCGCGACGACCGGCGCCGGCGCCGGTCAGGGCCGCGCCCCGGCGGAGGCAAGCTGATGGCGATGATCCTCGTCGCCGACGACTCGGAGACGATCCTGCTGCTGATGCGGACCCGGCTGGAGATGGCCGGCTACACCGTCGCCACCGCCGCCGACGGGCAGGAGGTCCTCGACCACATCTCCGGCGGGATCAAGCCGGACCTGCTCCTGCTCGACGCGATGATGCCGCGCAAATCCGGCATCGACGCCCTGCGCGAGCTCCGCGGCGCCGGCTGGGAGGTTCCGGCCCTGATCGTCAGCGCCCACCAGAACCCGGGCGACGCCGACGCCCCCACCGACCTGGAGATCGACGGCTACATCACCAAGCCGATCGACTTCGACCGGCTGCTGGAGACGGTGGCTGAGCTGACTAGCGGCGCCGCACCCGGAACCTGAACACGGCCGGCGAGCGGTCGCGGTTGCCGGCGCGGTCGATCGCGAAGACGCGGAAGGCGTGGCGGCCGGCTTTGACGCGGTAGGCGCGGGGGGAGGTGCAGGCGCGGAACGGATGCGCGTCGAGCGTGCAGCGGAAGCGCGAGCCCTGCTCGGTCGCGGTGAAGCGGAAGGCGACCCGGCGCCACTGCTTCTGCGTCGTGAGGAGCGCGCGGGGATGGAGGGTCAGCTTCGTGTTCGGTGGCCGGACGTCGGCCGGAGGAGGCGGGGACGGTTCCGGTAGCGGCGGCGGGGGCAGTTCGGTGACCGTGCGGAAGTTGTTCGGATCGGCTTCGGCGACCGACTCGCATTCGACCGGCGCCGGGTCCCCATATTGAGGGCGGTCGATCAGCGCCGAGTCGTTGTCGGGGCCGCAGTTGATCGTCAGGTCGGAGTCGCCCGAGTTGGCGAGGACGGAGTCTTCGCCGCCGCCGGCGAAGTAGGCGTCGCGGCCCGGGTGGCCGAGCAGCTGGTTGGGACCGCCGTCGCCGTAGAAGACGTCGTCGAAGGAGGAGCCCTCGAGGTCCTCGACTTCGGCCAGCGAGTCGAGCGGTTCGCCACCGCAGGCCGGGGCTTCGCCGCTCCCGGGCCGGCCGGCGGCTCCGGTCGCGAGGTTCGCCTCGACCCCTTCTTTGAATCGCGCCCAGGAGGAGTTGTCGCGGCCGGGGCCGCCGACGATCCGCTCGTCGTCGCAGACCGAGTTGGAGAGGAAGAGGTCGTTGCCGTCGCCGCCGAGGAGCTCGTCGCCGCCGCCGTTGTGGGTCAGCGCCTCGTCGCCGCCGCGCCCGGCGAGGACGTCGGCGCCGCTGCCCGGACCGTCGACGAGGATCTCCTCGCTCTCGTCTCCCCCTTCGAGCGAGTCGCCGCCTTCGCCGCCGATCGCGACCACCGCCGCGGTGGCGGGAAAGGTCGAGGCGACGATCGAGTCGGCGCCGCCCATCCCCGCGAGCAGCAGCGAGTCGAGCGGGGCGCTGAGAACGCAGACGGCTTCGGTCGCCGATTTGACGTCGCAGCCGCCGGCGTCGCTCGGGCTCTGGTCGAAGGCCCCCGCCGCCAGCTCGAAGCTGACGCCCGTCGCCGAGTAGGTGGCGGTGACGTCGTCGTTGCCGCTGCTGCCGACCAGATAGAGCTGCGCGTACGGAGTGGCGCCGGGCGGGGTCATGAAGCCGACGCTGACTTTGCCGGTGTCGCGCGGCACGGCTTCTCCCCCGTTGACGTAGTCGCCGTCGGCTCCGCCGACCAGGTTGTCGGCGCCACCGCCGCCGACGAGCGCGTCGGCGCCACCGCCGCCGTAGACCGTCTCCCCCGCGCTCGTGCCGATCACGTAGTCGGAGAAGGGCGTGCCGACGATCGTCTCGAAGACGCCGGTTTCGACTTCGTCGACGCCGCCGCCGACGGGCGCGACGCCGTTCTCGGCGTTTTCGCCGCCCGCCCCCAGTTCGAGGCGGAGGCCGCGCTCACCGCCGGCAGCGGGGAAGCCGGTGATCGGCACAGTGCCGCCGAAGCCGGGCGTGATCCCGGTCGAGTAGCTGAGGGTGTCGCTGCCGCCGCCGCTGTCGAAGATGCGGTCGATGGTCGAGTCGCCGCGGACGTAGTCGTCGTCGCCTTCGCCGTCGATCGAGTCGGCGCCGAACCCGCCGGCGAGGCGGTCGTCGCCCGGACCGCCCTGCAGCAGGTCGTCGCCGATCCCGCCGAAGAGCTGATCGTTGCCCGGTCCGCCGCGGAGGATGTCGTTGCCGCGCTCGCCGAAGACGACGTCGTCGCCCCCGCCCCCTTCGAAGGTCTGACTGCCGACGCCGAGGTGGCAGCCGGCGGGGCAGTCGGACGCGGCCGTGATCGGCGCGGCGAGGATCGTGTCGTCGCCGCCGCCGGCCACGACATGCTCCACGCCCGGCGGAGCGACGATCACGTCCGAGCAGGGAGTGCCGTGGGTGGTGCCGCCCGCCGTCGTCGGTCCTTCAGCGCAGGTGGGCGGCGTCGCGGCAGCCGCCGGCTGTGCGACCAGCGCGAAGAAACAGACCATCGTGACTCCGAGAAGAAACCTCACTAACTCCAAATACCCGGACGGGGCGGGTCGATTCGGCCACCCGCTCCGACATTCGGGCCCCTATAGGGGATCCAACCTCGGAGGCTCCGAACTTTGGGGGGCTATAACCCCCCGAACCTCGGAGAGGCTCAGCTCTTGGCGATCTCCAGCCGGATCTCCTTGCCTTTGAGCTTCGTCCCGTCGAGGAACTCGACGGTGCGCTCGGCCTGATCCGGGTCTACCTCGACGAAGGAGAAGCGGTGAAGGACACGGACGTCGTGGATCGCCTGCTCGGGGAGGACGGCGCCCTCGCGCAGGGCCCAGCGCAGATCCTCCTCGCCGATCCCGCTGCGCTCGCCGCGGTTGACGAAGAGCTTGGTCGTCGCGGCCTTCGCCTCCTCGCCACCGCTCGCGTCGCCGTTGGCCTCCGCAGCCGCGGCTGCCGGCCGTGACTCCTCGCGCTCCCGCTCGCGCCGCGGCTCCCTGTCCCGCTGCCGGCGCCGCGGCGGCGGCGCGTGCTCGAGGCGCTCCTCCGGCGTCTCCCACTCGCCGATCGTCGTCTTGACGTCGCGCTCGATGCGGGCGATCTCGTCCTTCTGGTCGGGGGTGACAAAGGTGATCGCGCGGCCGGTGCGCCCGACCCGTCCGGTGCGGCCGATCCGGTGCACGTAGGTCTCCGAGGAGTTCGGCACGTCGTAGTTGATGACGTGGGTGACGTGGTCGACGTCGAGCCCGCGGGCGGCGATGTCGGTCGCCACCAGCAGCTTCACGCGGTGGTCCTTGAAGGAGATCATCACCCCGTCGCGGACGCCCTGGCTGAGGTCGCCGTGTAGCGCCTTCACGTCGAGGCCTTTGTCCTTCAGCGTCTTCTCCAGCTTCGAGGCGCCGATTTTGGTCCGGGTGAAGATGATCGCCTGCTCGGGTTCTTCGGTCTTCAGCAGCTCGACCAGGCGCGAAGCCTTCTCCTTGGCCGGGACCTCGACGTAGGCCTGCTGGATCTTGTCGACGGTCAGCGTTTCCGGGGTGATGCTGATCGTCGTCGGGTCGTACATGTACCCCTCGGCGAGCTTCTGGATCGGCGGCGGCATCGTCGCCGAGAAGAGCGCCGTCTGGCGGCCGCTCGGGCACATCCGCAGGATCTTCTCGACGTCCTCGATGAATCCGAGGTCGAGCATCTCGTCGGCCTCGTCGAGGACGACGTAGCGGGCCGCGGTGAGGACCAGCGAGCGCCGCGACATCAGGTCCATCATCCGGCCGACGGTGGCGACGACGACGTGGGCGCCGGAGCGCAGCTGCGACTGCTGCGAGCGGATCGGGGCGCCGCCGAAGACGGCAACGATCTCGATGTCGAGGTGCTCGGCGTAGGAGCGCAGGGCCTGCGTCACCTGGATGCAGAGCTCGCGCGTCGGGGTGAGGACGATCGCCTGCACCTCGTTGTTGTCCGGATCGAGGTATTGCAGCAGCGGCAGGCCGAAGGCGGCGGTCTTGCCGGTCCCGGTCTGGGCCTGGCCGATCACGTCGTGGCCGCCGAGCAGCTCCGGGATCGCCTGCTCCTGGATCGGCGTCGGGTCCTCGTAGCCGAGCTCGTCCAGCGCCTGCTGGATGTCGGGCGAGAGGCCTAGTTCCTTGAAGTTCACTTAGAGGGGTCCAGGAGGAGCTTGCCGCTGGTGCGGCGGGCGATCAGGTCTTCGTGCGCCCGCTTCGCTTCCGAGAGCGGGTAGACCTCACCGATCGTAACGGCAAGCTCGCCGGCGGCGATCGCCGTGAACAGGTCTTTGATCATCGGCCCGAGCAGATCGGGGCGGGTGAGCAGGTGGGCGAGCCAGAAGCCGATCACCGCCTTCGAGCCGCGCAGCAGCGACGCGGTCGAGAACTGGCGCTGTTCGCGGGAGGCGATCCCGAAGACGACCATCCGCCCGAGCGGCGCCAGCACGTCCATCTCGGCGTCGAAAGCGTCACCCCCGCTCATGTGGAGGACGGCGTCGACCCGCTTGCCGTCGTTGGCCTCGCGGATCGCGGTGCCGAGATCCTCGGCGCGGGAATCGACGCACTCGTCGGCGCCGAGGCTGCGGACCAGCTCCCGCTTCTCCTCGCTGGAGGCGAGCCCGACGACGCGGGCGCCGGCGCGCTTGGCCAGCTGCACCGCGAGCGTCCCGGTGCCACCGGCGGCGGCCTCGACGACGATCGTCTCGCCCGGCTCGATGCGGGCGCAGCGGTGGACGAGCGCCATCGCGGTCAGCCCCTGCAGAAGGCCGCCGGCGGCCTGGTCGTAGTCGACCTCGGGCGGCAGCTCGATCATCTGCGCCTGCGGCACCGCCACCTTCTCGGCGTAGCCACCGCTGCCGAGGAGGACGGCGACGCGGCGGCCATCGTTGGTCTGGCCGCTGATCTCGGCGCCCGGGATCAGCGGCAGGGTCTGCTCGGCGAGGTAGTCGTTGCGGGAGGCGTGGGTGTCGGCGAAATTGATGCCGCTCCGCTTCACGTTGACGATGATCTCGTTCAATTTCGGGTTTGGGTCGGCAACGTCGGTGTACTGGAGCACCTCGGGCCCGCCGAACTCCTCTATCTGAATCGCTTTCATGTGGCGCTGAGTCTCGCAGGGAGGCCACCGCGGCGCGGTCACGTGAATTACCCTGGCGACCGCATGTCGCTCACCGTTGTCGGATCAATCGCCTTTGACGCGGTCAAGACCCCGTTCGGGGAGCGCGAGCGGATGCTCGGCGGCGCCGCCGTCCACTTCTCCCTCGCCGCCAGCTTCTTCACCGAGGTGCGGCCGGTCGGCCCGGTCGGCGAAGACTTCGGCCCCGAGCAGTTCGAGGTGCTGGAAGGACGCGGCATCCTCACCGAGGACATCGAGCGCGTCGAGGGCGGCAAGTCCTTCTTCTGGCGCGGCCGCTACGAGTACGACCTCAACGTCGCCCACACCGAGGACACGCAGCTCGGCGTCTTCGCCGAGTTCGAGCCGAAGCTCTCACCCGCCTCCCAGCAGGCCGACACCCTCTTCCTCGCCAACATCCAGCCGGATCTGCAGCGCCAGGTGCGCGCCCAGTGCGGTGCCGCCCGCCTCAGCGGCCTCGACTCGATGAACCTCTGGATCGAAACCGCGAAGGGCTCGCTGACGGCGGCGATTTCCGAGGTCGATTGCCTGGTCGTCAACGACGCCGAGATCCGCATGCTGACCGGCGAGTCGAACCTCGCCCGCGCCGCCCGCGCGGTCATGGACATGGGACCGCGGGCGGTGATCGCCAAGCAGGGCGAGTACGGCGCCGCGCTCTTCACCGAGAGCGGCTTCTTCGCCCTCCCCGGCTTCCCGCTCGAGGACGTGCGCGACCCGACCGGGGCCGGCGACAGCTTCGCCGGCGGCTTCTTCGGCTACCTCGACAGTGTCGAGGGCGACCACTTCGACGACGCCGAGCTGCGGCGGGCGATGGGCTACGGAACCGTGCTCGCCTCCTTCAACGTCGAGGAGTTCGGGACCGAGCGGGTCTCCCGCCTCACCCGCGAGGAGATCGACGCCCGCTTCGAGCAGCTGCGGGCGATGACCCAGTTCGAGGGCCCGGTCACCACCTAGCTCTTAACAGCCGATGCAGGCGAAGTGACAGAATGGGCGCCGCCCATGGCCACCGACTCGCTGACGATCACCGACAACCGCACCGGCCAGACCTACGAGGTGCCGATCTCCGATGGCACCGTGCGGGCGATGGACCTGCGGCAGGTCAAAGTCGACGAGGACGAATTCGGGCTGATGGCCTACGACCCGGCCTTCACCAACACCGCTTCCTGCCGCTCCTCGGTCACCTACATCGACGGCGCCGCCGGGATCCTCGAACACCGCGGCTACTCGATCGAGCAGCTCTGCGAGAAGTCGACCTTCCTCGAGGTCGCCTACCTGCTGATCTTCGGGCAGCTGCCGACCGCCCCCCAGCTCGACCGCTGGGTCTTCGACATCACCCACCACACCTTCGTCCACGAGGACCTCAAGCACTTCTTCGAGGGCTTCCGCTACGACGCCCACCCGATGGGGATGCTTCTGGCCGGGGTTGGCGCACTCTCGACCTTCTACCCGGACGCGAAGCAGATCGACGACCCCGAAGAGCGCTACATGGCGGCGGTGCGGCTGATCGCCAAGGTCCCGACCCTCGCCGCCTTCTCCTACCGCCACAACATGGGGCTCCCCTACGTCTACCCGGACAACGAGCTCAACTACGCCGAAAACTTCCTCTCGATGATGTTCAAGAAGACCGAAGACCGCCACATCCCCAAGGATGCGCTGACCAAGGTCCTCGACGTCCTCTTCATCCTCCACGCCGACCACGAACAGAACTGCTCGACCAACGCGGTGCGCGGGGTCGGCTCCTCCGACGTCGACCCCTACTCGGCGGTCGCGGCCGGGGTGGCGGCGCTCTACGGGCCGCTGCACGGCGGCGCCAACGAGGCGGTGCTGCGGATGCTGCGGCGGATCGAGTCGCCGGAGAACATCCCCGACTTCCTCGAGCGGGTGAAGCAGCGCGAGGAGAAACTGATGGGCTTCGGCCACCGGGTCTACAAAAACTACGACCCGCGGGCGCGGATCATCCAGCAGCACCTCGACGACGTCTTCGAGGCGACCGAATACAACCCCCTGGTCGAGATCGCGCGGGAGCTCGAGAAACGGGCGCTCGACGACGACTACTTCACCGACCGCAAGCTCTACCCGAACGTCGACTTCTACTCGGGGATCATCTACGAGGCGATGGACATCCCGACGGACATGTTCACCGTCATCTTCGCCATCCCCCGCACCGCCGGCTGGGTCGCCCAGTGGATGGAGATGCAGGAAGACCCGGAGAAGAAAATCGCCCGCCCGCGCCAGATCTACACCGGGGCGCGGGAGCTGGACTACGTGCCGATCGAGCAGCGCGAGGGCCCTGAGAAAATCGTCGGCCCACCGGCGCGGCGGCCGAAACGCCCGCGGCGCGGCGCTTAGCAGCGTCGCGGGATAAAGGCCCCGCGGGACACATCCGTTCGAGGTGCCGCCTCGTAGAGGAGGGCAAAGAAAAACTCCCCTATCCAAAGGAGGATCGATGCCCAAGCGATTCCTCGTCCTGATTGCCGCGATCGCCACCCTCGCCCTTCCGGCCGGCAGCGCCGCCGCGGCGCCGAGCAAGAACATCGTCGAAACGGCCTCGGCCAACCCCAAGTTCTCGACCCTCGTCTCCCGGCGTGCTGCTGCCGCCTGCAAGCTGAGCTGCGCCACAGCGGTGTGCCTTTTCCACCCTATGCGGGGGATAAGGCACACCGCTTCCCAATAGCCTCAGGGCTGTGCCCAGTTGGAAGCTGACCATCCGCCACGGGTCCGACGTCGACCACGAGCGCTTCGACGACCTCGGCGAAGCGGTGGCGAGGATGCGGGAGCGGGCGCTGGCGATCCGCAGCGAGGGACCGGTGCGACCGGTCCAGTCGCTGCGGGACTTCGCGCCCGGTGACCAGGTCCACGCCCGCCTGCAGCTGAGCGGCGGCGGCTTTCTGCGCAAGTCGGTCGCCGGCGTCGACGTCCGCGGCGATGGCACGTTCGTCCCCTTCAGGGGCGGGGTAGTGCGGGAGGAGCTCGACCCGACCGACCACGACACCCCGTTCGACCTCGTGCGGGAGACTTTGGAAGCAGAGAGACGATGAGCAGGACCGAGACCGAGATCCCCAAGGGCAGCTACGCCGCCGGCGAGCGGGTGAAGCTGCCGGCCGGCGCCGAACCGCCGTTCACCGTCTTCATCAACGGGATCGAGCAGGACAAGGAGAGCTACCGGATCGAAGGCGGGGTGATCGACTTCGGCCGGCCGATCGTCAAGGAGAAGGTCGGGACGAGCCGCTGGTTAGCGATGTACCTGGGGCTCTGGGGCACCTACCGCAAGAACGAGACGATCGACCTCCAGTTCACCCGCGGAGGAAAGATCGAACTGCGCTCCGACCTGCCGGTCATCCCCTACGCCGAGGGCGAGGGCCCGTGAACATCGGCTTCCTCCTCCTCTGCGACCACAGCGAGGCCGTCAACGGCAAGCTCTACCTGACCGGCGGCGGCTGGAACGTCCTTCGCCTCCCCGAGTTCCCCCACGAGTGGTCCTTCTCGATCGGCCTCGGCATCGACGTCGCCTGGCACGAGACCAACACCCCCCACGAGCTCCTCGTCACCGTCCAGGACCCCGACGGCAACGAGCTCGGCGAGGGCCTCACCGCCAACTTCGAGACCGGCCGCCCCCCGGGCCTCCCCGAAGGCCAGGAGCAGCGCCTCGTCATGTCGATCGCCGCCACCGCCGCCTTCGCCACCGCCGGCCCCCACGCTGCCGTCGTCCAGGTCAACGGCGAGGAGCTGGGCCGGGCGCGGTTCTACCTGATGGAGGGCGTTCCGCCCGACGCAGAAATTGCATGAGATCTCAAAGCGAAGCCTCAGGCTTGTCGAGGGAAGCAAGGATCCGCTGCCCTTCACGGCCTTTCTTCCAACCCTCGAACCACAGATTCCAGAGGGACTCCTGAGGAGACATCATGATGGTCTCCGCCTCCAGCGAATGACCCAGTTTCGGCGCAGCTCCTAACTCCTGACCTACCTGATGAAGGTAGCCATAGGGGTGTTCCCGGACGAGGCGCGACTTAGAGTAGGAGTAATCGATGGTTTGCCCCATCACACGGGCCGCGCCAAGCGAGGTGCTGACCGGCTCGATGGGCGCTATGGCCACCGCCGTGGCACCCACGAGCGACTTAGTGAAGAACTTAATTTGACTCTCTTTTAGTACCTCTTCGAGATCACCTAGTGCTGGCTCCACACGATTTCGATACACATCGCGGGCTTCAGCCAGCATCGCAACGGGAGAGCCCCCTGCTTTCAACTGTGCGCTCAAATCGACCAAGCTTGCGCGAAGCCGGGCCTGCGCCTTGGCGCCCCTCGATCGGAACTTGAGAATTTCCTCGGAGGAAACGCTTTGATCAATCGTGAATGCCTCCCCGACCACCGACAGCAGTGCGGCCTCTCGACTAGGAGCATCGGCTCCCCCTCGTGATGCTCCAATCACCGTGGCTAGATGCCCCCCAAGCGAATGTGAAATCGGAGCGAAATTGTTGCTGGCAGCGATCGAAAGTGCGTCATCGATGTAGCCCAAATGCTGCACAAACGAAATCGCAGTCAGCATCTTCAGTTCGTCATCCGATCGATCTTTGAGAGGGAGGCTCCGTTTTTGCCCATCAACGTCCATCGGAGCTAATTTGACCTGGGGAATTCCTTCATCAGAGGGTTCCACCACGTAGACCCAGCTCTCCTTGTCAACTGCAACCCCATCTTCCGAAACCGGGAAGATCGACTCTGGTGCGATCTCTCGGGCCAGCTCCCTGACCACACCCTCCAGTGCCAAAGGGTCCTCATCATCGAAGAATCCCTTATCCCGGTATACGGGGCAAACCACCTCATCCCAATAGATAGCGAGATTTCTGACTACGTCAGCACTTGGCGGATCAAGGTCAGGAAGAACTAGGGTTCGAGCCACCTCAGACATGTCTTGAATTTCAGCAAAGACCCGTGATGGATGGTCTTCGTGTCGATTCTTAGAACACGTACAGCAGCAGGAACGCCGTTACCGCGAAGGCGGCGCCGGCGGCTTGGATGCCGCGGTCGCCGGCGATGATGCCGGACATCGAGCGGTCGTCGTTGCGGTCGTAGATCAGGTACAGGTAGCGGAAGATGCCGTAGACGGCCGGGGGGATCGTCCACATCATCTCGTTGCCGACGATCGGTGAGTTGACGGTGTAGATCGCGTAGCTGATCACGGTGCCGGTGGTGACGAGGGAGACCATCTGGTCGAGGAAGGGCAGCGAGTAGTGCTCGAGGACGGGCCGGGTCGAGGTGCCCTCGTGAAGCTCGGAGACCGCCTCCTGGCGGCGCTTGGTGAAGCCGAGGAAGGCGGCGAGCATGCCGGTGCAGAGCAGCAGCCATTCGGAGGCATGGGCGTCGACGGCGCTGGCGCCGGCGGCGACGCGGAGGATGAAGAGGCCCGACAGCGTCATCACGTCGATGATCACGATCTGCTTGAGGCCGAGGCTGTAGGCGGTCTGGGCGACGCCGTAGCCGACGACCATCAGCCCGACCTCCCAGTTGACGGCGCCGAAAGCGAGGGCGACGGCGACCAAGGCGAGGACCGGCGCGATCGTCATCGCCGTCCGCTCGGAGAGCTCGCCCGCGGCCAGCGGCCGGAAGCGCTTCTTCGGGTGCTTGCGGTCGAGCTCGACGTCGATCAGGTCGTTGAGGAAGTAGCCGGCGCTGGAGACCAGGCAGAAGGCGACGAAGGTGAGCGTGGCCTCGACGATCGCGTGGGACTGGTCGAACTTGCCGGAGAAGAGCAGCCCGGCGAAGACGAAGACGTTTTTGACCCACTCCTTCGGCCGCCCGGTCTTGATCGCCGCCCGCAGGGGCGAGCGCCGCGGCACGACCTCGCCGGTCTCGGGCTCGTGCGACTGGTTCGGCTGACCCGGCACGGTGGGCTGTTCGGAGGTGATCGTTTCCATCGACAGGGAGTGGCAAAGCCGCCTAGATCGACAGCCTGACCTGGAATGAGAGTCGCGAAAGGGTAGCGCCGGCCGCCGTCAATCCTTCTCCCCATCTGCTTCCTGGGCACCTTCGAGCGCCTCGAGATCGTCCCGATCGCGGGGCCGATCGCTGGCTCGCTTCATCGCGAGAAGGTGCTCGAGGGAACAGACCCGCACGGCCAACCCATCGAGATCGATCTGCTCAGCCTGCTCATCCAGCTCCTGGTACCGCGGAACTTGCGGCAAACCCTGGAGCACGTCGACCTGGCCGAGCTCGGTCCGGACAAAGGTCCTGTCGCCGGTCCGCAAGAAAGCGGAAATCGAGTTCGAGTCGAGGAGCCGGCCTCCGACATCCACCTTCCCCCCGAGTTCCCGCAGGAGGACGTCGAGTCTTGACAGGTTCTCCGGGTCGGGATCCGGGACCACGTCCACGTCCTGCGTCGCCCGCAGGTATCCCCAAGCGTTGACGGCAAGACCGCCTACGAGGACGAATTTGATCTCCGCCGTGACCAGCCGCTCGAGCAGCTCGCGCAGGCGCAATGGGCTCGCGCTCAACTGCGCCTGGCGCTCCCGGTGAAGGTCGAGAGGAATTCGCTGAGAGCTAGGCCTTCGGCCAGGTTCACTGCAAGCGGTCGACGGGCATCTTCACGAATCTGTCGGCGCCGGGACGCCTCGTTAGCGCGCCGATGATCCTCCTGCCGCGGTCGCGGCTTGGCGTCTGCGGGGGGCATAGGCAAAGGTTAGTCAGGGATCGATCAAAATGCCCGGGTTGAGGATCGCTGCAGGGTCGAGCTCGGCCTTGGCGGCGCGCAGGGCGGCGGCGAAGGGCGCAGGGCGCTGGCGGTCGTACCAGGGGCGGTGGTCGCGGCCGACCGCGTGGTGGTGGGTGATCGTGCCGCCGGCGTCGATCAGCGCCTCCGAGACGGCGGCCTTGACCTCATCCCATTGCTCGACCTCGCCGCCGCGGATCGCCGGCGCGAGGACCGTGAAGTACGGGGCGGCGCCGTCGGGATAGACGTGGGTGAGGCGGCAGCTGACCCGGGGTGCTCCAGGCCCGTGCGGCGGCACGCCGCTCGCCTCGGAGACGGCGCGGCGGGTCGTCTCCACCACTGACGCCTGGAATTCCTCGAAGCGGTCCCAGGTGATCGCCGTCTCGAAGGTCTCCGAGAGGACGCCGCAGGCGACGAAGGTGTCGCGAAGGTAAGGCGCCAGCAGAAACGCCCCGCGCCACTGACCCACCGCGTCGTCGCCGGAGCCGGAGGAGCGGACCTCACCGGGGGTGCCACCGTGCTCGCGGGCGATCTCCAGCGCTCGCCCCATTGCGGCCTCGACGGAGTGGTCGGCGGACTCGAAGCCGAGGATGAGGAGGTGGGAGCTGCCGTCGCCAGCGCCCGTCAGCTCGGCCTCGGCGGCGTCGAGGAGGCGGCAGTTGGCGGGATGGAGGCCGGACTGGGCGACGGCGCGGACGGCCTTGGCGGCTTGATCGAAGTCAGCGAAGGTCACGCCCGCCGACGCCTTGAACCGCGGTCGCGGCCGCACCCGAACCCAGGCCTCGGCGATGACTCCGAGGATGCCCTCGGAGCCGATCAGCAGGCGGTCGGGCGAGGGCCCGGCGCCGGACCCCGGCAGCCGCCGGCTCTCCCAGCTGCCCCGCGGCGTGATCGCCCGCACCGACTCGACCAGGTCGTCGATGTGGGTCTCCAGGGTCGCGAAGTGACCGCCCGCCCGGGTCGCGATCCAGCCGCCGAGGGTCGAGTACTCGAAGGACTGCGGGAAGTGGCGCAGGGTGAGCCCGTGCTCCTTCAGTTGCTCCTCGAGCCCCGGGCCGGTGGCTCCGGCCTGGATCCGCGCCGCGAGCGACGTCGGATCGACCTCCAGCACCCGATCCAGTCGCCGCAGATCGAGCGACACCACCGGCCGCTCCCCCACCCGCGGCTCCACCCCGCCGACGACGCTCGTCCCGCCACCGAACGGAATCACCGCGGCACCCTCGGCCTCGGCCCAACTAAGCACCGCCTCGATCTCCGACTCATCCCGAGGAAAAGCAACAAGGTCCGGCGGGTTCTCGAACCGTCCGTAGAACCCCCGCACAACATCCCGGTAAGCCTTCCCCAGTGAGTGCGAAACCCGCTCGTACTTCCCATCCGAAAACAGGTCCCCAAACCCGCTCGGCTTCTTCAGCCGAGAGTCCCGCAACTGAACCTCCTCCAGCGGCACGGGTTTCTCCACCTCCCCGCCGAACCCAAACCGCTGGCGAATCCCTTCCCCCGCCTCGCGCAACTGCGTAGCAGTAGGAGCCTGGTCCTCATAACCCCACCCCCAGTGCTTAAGCCGACGCCCAGCCATCACCCCAACCTATTACGTGTCGAAGGACCCAGGGCACACCCTCCCTGGACACTCAACAGCGAGCCATAAGCGAGATGTGTCCAGGGCGGGTGTGCCCTGGGTCCCACTCATTGCGCTACCAGTGCACACCTTTCATCAAGTGCGCAAAAGCAACAGCCTCGGTGGAGGGCGGTTTGTCGCGCGCCTCGTCCTTCTTCCCCTTAGCCGCCTGCGAATCCGGAAACAGCTTGTAGGCAGTGTTGAGAATCGAGTCACTCGCCTTCGGCGCGACCGCGTAGATCAACTCGCCGAGGTTGCCGAGCCGCGTCGCGACCTTCTTCGGCCGCCGGATCATCGCCTTGGCGATCATCTCGGCCGCCTCCTCGGGCGTGATCGCCGGGAACATGTCGTACATCCGCGTCGGCGCGATCATCGGCGTCCGCACCAGCGGCATATGGACGGTGGTGATGTGGACATCGTCTTCGATCACCTCCGAGGCGATCACCCGGCTGAAAGCGTCCAGCGCCGCCTTCGAGGCGACGTAGGCCGAGAACCGCGGCGGGTTGGTCTGCGTCCCGATCGAGCTGATGTTGATGATGTGGCCGAACTTGCGGCCGCGCATCGCCGGCAGCAGCGCCAGGATCAGCCGCACCGAACCGAGGTAGTTGAGCTGGATCGTCCGCTCGAAGTCGTGGAAGCGGTCATAGGAGAGCGAGATCGAGCGCCGGATCGAGCGGCCGGCGTTGTTGACGAGGATGTCGACGTGGCCGTGGTAGGTGAGCACCTCCTCGGCCATCCGCTCGATGTCGTCCATGTCGGCGAGGTCGCACTGGTGGATGTGGGCGGTGCCGCCGCCGGCGACGATCTCCTCCTTCGTCTCCTCCAGCTTGTCGAGCGAGCGGGCGACGAGCAGGACCGTGCCGCCGGCGTCGGCGACCTTGACCGCAGTCGCTTTGCCGATTCCCGAAGAGGCGCCGGTGATGAGGACGACTTTGCCCCGCACCGCAGCCGAGAGCGAGCGGTCCTTGAAGAGGTCGGGATCGAGGTTGCGCTCCCAGTAGTCCCAGACCCGCGCCGCGTAGGTCTCCAGCGGCGGCACCTCGATCCCCGACCCTTTCAGCGCTTTCTGCGTCTTGGTCGAGTCGAAGGTGGTCGGGTAGTCGACGTAGCCGAGGACCTCGGGGGGAAGCCCGAGCTGGTCGAGCGCCAACTTCGCCGCCCGCCGCGCCGGGGGCAGCAGCTTCAGCGCCGTCCGCATCGCCTCCGTGGCAGGTTCGGTCACATCGGTGCCCACCCGCACCGCCATCTGCGGCGCGTCGGCGGCACGGGCGAAGATGTTCATCACCTCGCCCGCCGTGTGCGGGTTCGGATCGGTGAGGTGGAAGGCGCGCCCGTTCAGCCGCGGTTTGTGGGCGAGGTAGTCGATCGCGGCAGCGACGTAGTCGACCGGGACGATGTTGATCTCGCCGCCTTCGAACCCGAGGAACGGGAGCCAGGACGGCGCCACCCGGCGCAGCCGCTGCAGGCTCTTGAACATGAAATAGGGCCCGTCGATCTTGTCGATCTCCCCGGTGCGCGAGTCGCCGACGACGATCCCCGGCCGGTAGACACGCCAGGGCCGCTGGCACTCGTCGCGGACCAGCCGCTCGGACTCGTGCTTGGTGCGGAAGTAGGGGTTGTTGTCGAGCCGTTCGGCCTCCTCGAACATGTCCTCGGTCCAGACGCCCTTGTAGAGACCGGCGGCGGCGATCGAGCTGACCTGGTGGAAGCAGCCGGCCTCGAGCGCGCCCGCGAGCTCGATCGCGTGCCGCGTCCCCTCGACGTTGGCGACCTCCTGGGTCTCGGCGTCGGCGGTGAGGTCGTAGATCGCCGCCAGGTGGAAGAAGTGCTTGATCTCCCCCCGCATCGCCACCAGGTCCTCCTCGGAGACACCGAGCCCGGGCTGGGAGAGGTCGCCGGTGATCGGGACGATCCGCGCCCCGTCGGCGCCGAACCCGGTCCGCAGCTCCTCCAGGCGCCCGCGCGACCCCGCCCGCACGAGGGCGTAGATCGTGCCCTCCCGCTGCAGCAGTTTCTGGACGAGGTTCCGACCGATGAAGCCGGTTGCGCCGGTGACGAAGTAGCTCATCGGGTACCAGGGTATCTCGATGAGGGCTCCCGTAAACCCGCTCCCCTAGACTGAGCGCAGAGATGCCAGAGACGGCGACGGTCCAGATCACCATGCCCGAGATGGGCGAGAGCGTGACCGAGGGCATCGTCCTCGAATGGCACGTAGCCGAGGGCGACTCGGTCAAGGAGGGCGACACGGTCGTCGAGGTCTCGACCGACAAGGTCGACGCCGAGGTGCCGGCGCCGATGGACGGGGTGATCACCAAGCTGGTTGCGGCGGTTGACGACGAGGTTCCGGTCGGGGCGCCGCTGGCTGAGATGGAGGCTGGCGAGGGATCCGACGCAGGACAGGCCGCTGGGGCCGCGGGTCCTGTCTCCGATACGACCCCCGCGCCAACTGGCGCGGGTCCCGCATCGTCGCCACCCACGGCAGAGGCCGGGTCAGGTCAAGGCTCCAACGGGTCGGGGAATGGCTCGGGCGCTGATGTGCGCGCTACGCCTGTTGCTCGCCGGGTTGCTGAGGCCAACGGAGTTGATCTCGGCTCGGTGAAAGGTTCGGGACCTGGATCGAAGGTCACTAAAGAGGATGTGCTCGCTGCTGGAAACGGGGGCGGGAACGGGACCACCGCTGCCGCTGCCAAAGGTGAGGCGAAGCAGCTTCGTGGAGCCGCGGCGATGCTCGCTAATGCGATGGCTGAAAGCCGGGCCGTGCCGACTGCCACCTCGTTCCGGACGATCGCCGTCGACACGCTGGATGCGAAACGCAAGGCGATCAACTCGGTCCTCAAAGACCGCGGACTGAAGGTCTCCTTCACCCACCTCGTCGCCTGGGCGATCGTCGAGGCGACCAAAGACTTTCCGGTGATGACGCGCGTCTTCGCCGAAGAAGACGGCAAGCCGTTCGCGATCGAGGGCAGCCCGGTCAACCTCGGGATCGCCGTCGACGTCGAGAAAAAGGACGGCTCCCACAGCCTCATGGTGCCGGCGATCAAGGGCGCCGACGAGCTCGACTTCTCCGGCTTCCACTCCCGCTACGAAGAGCTGATCGCGAAGACGCGGGAGAACAAGCTCTCCGCCGACGACTTCCAGGGCACCAACATCAGCCTCACCAACCCGGGCGGGATCGGGACGATGGCCTCGGTGCCGCGCCTGCTCTCCGGCCAGAGCGCGATCATCGCCACCGGCTCGATCGCCTACCCGCCGGAGTGGAAGCACGCCTCGCCGGAACGGCTGAAGCAGCTCGGGGTCAGCAAAGTGATGACGCTGACCTCGACCTACGACCACCGCGTCATCCAGGGCGCCGAGTCGGGCGCATTCCTGCGCCGGGTCGAGGAACTGCTGCAGGGCGAGGACGAGTTCTACGAGAGCGTCGCCGAGAACCTCGGCTTCGAGGCCGCTACCGTCGCCAACGCCCACCCCGCCTCCGCCTCGGCGCCGCCGCTGAGCGCCGCCGCGCCGAGCGCCGAACCGACGACGGCTCCGGGCGAGATCGACGAAGAGCTGCTGCAGGCGGTGCAGGCGGCGACCTCGCTGCTGAAGGCCTACCGCACCCACGGCCACCTCGCCGCCCAGCTCGACCCGCTCGGCTCCGAGCCGAAGGGCGACCCGGCGCTGCAGCCCGAGAACGTCAACCTGACGCCGGAGCTGATGGAGCGGATCCCGGCCTCGATCCTGCGGATCGGCGTCCCCGGCGAAAACCTGCTGGAGGCGCTGCCGCGAATGCGCTCCGCTTACTGCGGCACGATCGGCTACCAGTTCGAGCACCTCTCCTCTCATCAGCAGCGGGTCTGGCTGCGGGAGATGATCGAGACCGGCGCCCACCGCCAGCCCCTCACCGACGAGGAGAAAAAGCGCCTGCTGAACCGGCTGATCGACGTCTTCCAGTTCGAGCGTTTCCTCGAGAAAGCGTATTTGGGGCAGAAGATGTTCTCGATCGAGGGGCTCGACGTGGTCGTGCCGATGCTCGACGAAGTCGTCACCCTCGCCCAGCGCGCCACGGCCGAGGAGGTCGTCTTCGGGATGGCCCACCGCGGCCGCCTCAGCGTCCTCGCCCACAACCTCGGCCGCTCGGTCGAGTCGATCCTCGCCGAGTTCGAGGGCTCGAAGCAGATCGACGCGGTGAAGGCGGTGGCGGCGATCCCCCACGGCGGCACCGGCGACGTCAAGTACCACTACGGCCACCGCGGGGTCTACGAGACCGGCGACGACAAGAAGATCTCGGTCCGCCTCTACCCGAACCCGAGCCACCTCGAGTTCGTCGACCCGGTGGTCACCGGCGGCACCCGCTTCCTGCAGCAGGACTTCGAGGGCGCCGAGCTCAGCCACGACTTCAAGCGCGCGGTGCCGGTCCTGCTGCATGGCGACGCCGCCTTCCCCGCCCAGGGGGTCGTCGCCGAGACGCTCAACCTGCAATCGCTGCCCGGCTACACCACCGGCGGCACCGTCCACCTGATCCAGAACAACCAGGTCGGCTTCACCACCGACCCCGGCGACGCCCGCTCGACCCCGTATGCCGCCGACATGGCGAAGGGGTTCAACGTCCCGATCATCCACGTCAACGCCGACGACGTCGAGGCGTGCATCGCCGCCGTGCGGCTGGCGATGGCCTACCGCGAGCGCTGGTGCCGCGACGTCGTCATCGACGTGATCGGCTACCGCCGCTTCGGCCACAACGAGACCGACGAGCCCGCCTACACCCAGCCGGCGATGGCGGCGAAGATCAAAGCCCATTCGCCGGTCTCCGAGATCTACGCCGAGAAGCTGATCGAGGAGAAGACGGTCTCCGCCGAGGAGGTCGGCAAGACCTCCGACGAGCGCCACGCCGAGATGTCGGCGGCGCTGAAGGGCCTACGCGAGAAGATGGAGGCGGGCGAGTACGAGGACCCGACGGTAACCGGCACCACCCAGACCGGCGAACTGCTCGACCGCACCGCCAGCCCACCCGTCCACACCGCGGTCGAGGCGGCGAAGCTGCGCACGATCAACGAGGAACTGCTGCGGACGCCGGAGGGCTTCAACGTCCACCGCAAGCTGCGGCGCCCGCTCTCGCGCCGGACCGAGGCGCTGGAGCAGGGCGGGATCGACTTCGGCCAGGCCGAGGCGCTCGCCCTCGGCACCCTGCTGACCGAGGGCGTCCACATCCGCCTCACCGGCCAGGACACCGAGCGCGGCACCTTCTCCCACCGCCACCTCGTCCTCCACGACGAGAACACCGGCCTCGAGTACACGCCGATGAAGCACCTCGATGACGCCTCCGCCCCCTTCGAGCTCTACAACAGCCCCCTCTCGGAGATCGCCTGCCTCGGCTTCGAGTACGGCTACTCGGCGGCGAGCCCGAGCGCGTTGGTGCTCTGGGAGGCGCAGTTCGGCGACTTCGCCAATGCCGCCCAGGTGATCATCGACAGCTTCATCGTCTCCGGCGAGTCGAAGTGGGGACAGACGAGCCGGCTGACGCTGCTGCTTCCGCACGGTTACGAGGGCTCGGGCCCCGAGCACTCCAGCGCCCGCATCGAGCGCTTCCTCGCCCTCGGCGCCGAGGGCAACATCCGCATCGCCAACCCGACCACCGCCGCCCAGTACTTCCACCTGCTGCGCCGCCAGGCGCTGATCAAGAAGCCGCGGCCGCTGATCGTCTTCACGCCGAAGGGGCTGCTGCGACTGGAGCGCGCCGCGACCACGCTCGAGGAACTGGCCGAGGGAGAACTGCGGTTCATCCTCGACGACCCCACCGCCGAGGGACGCCGCGAGAAGGTCGAACGACTGGTGCTGTGCACCGGCAAGGTCTACTTCGACATGGACGACAACGAGCGCCGAGCGAGCGCCGAGAACGTCGCCATCGCCCGGGTCGAGGTCCTCTACCCCTTCGCCAAGGAACAGCTGGAACGGCTGATCGCCTCCTACCCGAACCTGAAGGAGATCGCCTGGGTCCAGGAGGAGCCGCGCAACATGGGCGCCTGGAAGGTGATGTCGCGGCGGATGCCCGACGTCCTCCCCGAGGGCGTCACCCTCACCTACATCGGCCGCCAGGGCCGGGCGAGCCCGGGCGAGGGCTACTCAGGTACCCACGCGCGGGAGCAGGAGCGCATCGTCCTCACCGCGCTCACCCCCAATACCTAGCCCGGTGGCACGGAAACCGTTCGAAAAGCCCGTCCCGGGTGAGCTCTTCGTCTGGGTCAAGCGCTTCTCCTGGGTCGAGCTGGCGATCTTCGGCGGGCTCTTGCTGTTCTGGCTGCTGCCGGGTTTCGAAACCGAGACGATGCTCTTCGGCTGGGCGCACGGGCTCGGCTTCATCGCCCTCTGCGTGGTGATCTGGATCGCCTGCGTGCGCAAGCAGGCTCCTTACACCCTGCTCGCCGCGACCCTGACCCCGGTCGGCCCGGTCGGGAGCGTGATCGGGATCGAACTGATCGAGCGCAAGGGCTGGGGAATCTCGGAACAACCGGGTTCATAGACTCGAGCGTTCCGAAAAGTGCCCGGAAGGCGTTAAAAGCACTCGATTACGCTTGACCGAGGGGGTTCTAGCCGCTATAGCTAAACCCTGACTGTTCCTCAGGGCAGTCCCGCCAGGGGGAACGGCCGCGTCGGCATCCCTCCCTGGCTACCGACGCGCAGGTGCAGCGAGGGTCGCGCGGACCCCCCTGCCTCCCGCGGCCCCGCTGCGCCTACCCTTTGAGCTTGCGCAGTACGGTTTGCAAGATACCGCCGTTTATGAAGTAGGTGATCTCGTTCGGCGTGTCCAGCCGGACGGTCGCCTCGAAGGTCTTCTCGCTGCCGTCGTCGCGGCGGGCGCTCACGGCCACCTTCTTCGCCCGGCCTTCTTCGAGCTCGCCGACGTCGAAGGTCTCGGAGCCGTCGAGCCCGAGGGCGGCGGCGCTCTCGCCGGCCGCGAACTGCAGCGGCAGCACTCCCATCCCGATCAGGTTGGAGCGGTGGATGCGCTCGAAGCTCTCGGCGATCACCGCGCCCACCCCGAGCAGCTTCGTCCCCTTCGCCGCCCAGTCGCGGGAGGAGCCGGAGCCGTACTCCTTGCCCGCCAGCACCACCAGCGGCACCCCATCGGCGGCGTAGTCCATCGCCGCCTCGTAGATCGTCGTCTCCTCGCCGTCCGGGAAGTGGCGGGTGTAGCCGCCGGCGCGCTCGACCAGCTGGTTGCGGAGGCGGATGTTGGCGAAGGTGCCGCGGATCATCACCTCGTGGTTGCCGCGGCGCGAGCCGTAGGAGTTGAAGTCCTTGACCTCGACGCCCTGCTCGGTCAGCCAGCTGCCGGCGGGGCTGTCGCGTTTGATCGCCCCGGCCGGGGAGATGTGGTCGGTGGTGACCGAGTCGCCGAGCACGGCGAGGGCGCGGGCGCCGCTGATCGGCTCGACCCCGGGCGCCTCGGCCGGCATCTGTTCGAAGAAGCTCGGGCGGCGGACGTAGGTGGAGTCGGGCCAGGTGTAGCGATCGCCGGAAGGAACCTCGACCGCGTTCCACATCTCATCGCCGGCGAAGACGTCGGCGTAGTTGCGCTCGAACATCTCCGAGGCGACCGAGGCGCCGACGACCTGCTTCACCTCCTCGGCGTCGGGCCAGATGTCGCGCAGAAATACGGGCGCGCCTTCTTGATCTTCGCCGAGCGGCTCGTTGTTCAGGTCGACGTCCATGCGGCCGGCGAGCGCGTAGGCGACGACCAGGGGCGGGCTGGCGAGGTAGTTCGCCTTCACGTCCTGGTTGATCCGGCCCTCGAAGTTGCGGTTGCCGGAGAGGACCGAGCAGACGGCGAGGTCCTTCTCGGCGACCGCCGCCGAAATCTCCGGCGCCAGCGGGCCGGAGTTGCCGATGCAGGTGGTGCAGCCATAGCCGACGAGGTTGAACTGGAGGGCGTCGAGGTACTCGGTCAGGCCGGCCTTCTCGAGGTAGTCGGTGACCACCGTCGATCCCGGCGCCAGCGAGGTCTTCACCCAGGGCTTGCGGGTCAGCCCCCGCTGCACCGCGTTGCGGGCGAGCAGGCCGGCGGCGACCATCACGCTCGGGTTCGAGGTGTTGGTGCAGCTGGTGATCGCGGCGATGACGACGCAGCCGTGGTCGAGCTCGAACTCGGTCCCGTCCTCGAGCGTCACCCCGATCGCGTCGCCGGTGTGCTTCGGCACCGCCGTCGCCGAGGCGGAGACCGCCGGGCGCGGCTTGCCGCGCTCGTCGTCGTGCTCCTCCGCCGGCGGGTCGGAGGCGGGGAAGGACTCTTCGATCGCCTCGTCGCGGCCGTTCCCCATCTGCTCGGCCGCCTCGGGGTCGAATTCCTGCATCGCCTCGAGGAAGGCCTCCTTCGCCTCGGCGAGCGGCACCCGGTCCTGCGGCCGTTTCGGCCCGGCGAGGCTGGGGACGACGTCACCGAGGTCGAGCTCCAGCAGGTCGGAGAAAGTCGGGTCCGGGGTGGACTCGTCGTGGAACATCCCCTGCTCGCGAGCGTAGGCGTCGACCAGCTCGATCGTCTCGGTCGGGCGGCCGGTGAGGTCGAGGTAGCGCAGCGTCTCGGCGTCGACGGGGAAGATCGCGCAGGTCGAGCCGAACTCGGGCGACATGTTGCCGAGCGTGGCGCGGTCGGCAAGCCCGAGCGTCGGCAGGCCGGGGCCGAAGAACTCGACGAACTTGGAGACGACGCCGCGCTCGCGCAGCATCTCGGTGACGGTGAGGACGAGGTCGGTCGCCGTCGCCCCCTCCGGCAGCTCGCCGGAGAGCCTGAAGCCGACCACCTGCGGCAGCAGCATCGAGATCGGCTGCCCCAGCATCGCCGCCTCGGCCTCGATCCCGCCGACCCCCCAGCCGAGGACGCCGAGGCCGTTGACCATCGTGGTGTGCGAGTCGGTGCCGACGAGGGTGTCGGGGTAGGCCTGGAGGACGCCGTCGTTCTCGCGGCTGTAGACGACCTGGGCCAGGTACTCGAGGTTGACCTGGTGGCAGATCCCCGTCGCCGGCGGGACGACGCGGAAGTTGTCGAAGGACTGCTGGCCCCATTTGAGGAACGAGTAGCGCTCGAGGTTGCGCTCGAAATCGCGCTCGGCGTTGACGGCGAAGGCGCGTTCGTTGCCGAAGGCGTCGACCTGGACCGAGTGGTCGATAACCAGGTCGACGTCGACCAGCGGGTTGATCGCGGCCGGGTCGCCGCCGATCTCCTCCATCGCGTCGCGCATCGCCGCCAGGTCGACGACGGCGGGGACGCCGGTGAAGTCCTGCATGAGAACGCGGGCCGGCTGGAAGGGGATCTCGGCGCTGGGCTCGGCGCCCGCGTCCCAGGAGGCGATCGCCTCGACATCGGCGGCGCTGACCGAGGTCCCGTCCTCGAGCCGCAGCACGTTCTCCAGCAGGACCTTGATCGAGTACGGCAGGCGGGCGACGTCGAAGCGGCCCTGCAGCGCGTCGAGGCGGAAGATCTCGAACTCGCGGCCCCTTACCTGGAGGCTCGATCGGGCGCCGAAGGAATCGCTGCTGCTCACAAGGCCAGTCTAAGAAATCGCGCCCTCCGCGCGGCCGATCCCTCCGTCTGTTCCTTTTCGGCGTAGGGCAACGAAAAGGAACAGACGAACTCAGCGCTTGTCGCTGGAGTGGCCGGCGGCGATCTCTTCGGCGGCCTTCTGGCCGGCGCTGCCGCTCTGCGCCTTGTCGCTGAGGGTCGGGCTGACGAGGGCCACGTGGGCGCCGATCCGCTGCTGCAGCGTCGCCACCGTCACCTCGACCCGGTTGCGCTCGATCGCCTTGACCACGCCGGCGCCGACCTGCTCCGGGCGCGCCGTGCCCATCCCCGGCGGCGGCTTCGCGCCGGCGTCGGCGAACATCCCGGCTTCGCGGATGAAGCCGGGCGAGACGAGGGAGACGCCGACCCCGCGGGGGTTGAGATCGGCGCGGAGGCCGAGGGCGAAGCCGCGGAGGCCGAACTTGGTCGCGTTGTAGATCGAGGTCTGGGGGCTGGCGGCCTTGCCGGAGAGCGAGGCGACGAAGACGAGGTGGCCGGAACCGGCGTCGAGCATCGCCGGGTAGAGGGCGCGGGCGAGCAGCATCGGCGCCTCGAGGTTGACCCGCAGCGCCCGCTTCACCTCCTCGGCGCTGAAGGCGTCGAGCTTGCCGGAGCCGGGGAGGCCGGCATTGGCGACGAGGATCTCGGTTCCTGCGGCTTCGGCGGCGAGGCGCTCGGCGGCGTCGGGCTCAGCCAGGTCGGAGGGCAGGACGGAGTGGCCGCCGCCGGGCAGGCCCGCCGCCATCTCCTCCAGCGCCTCGCGGTTGCGGGCGCTGAGGGTGAGGACCGCGCCCCGCTCGGCGAGAGCCTGCGCGATTGCCCGCCCGAGGCCGCCGGTTGCTCCGGTGAGCAGAGTTTTGCGGCCCGAAAGGTTCATCCCAGGCCGCAAGCTACCAGCCGTCGCGTCGAACAGAACTCCTATGGGATCGGGTTTCTCGACCAAATATTTGCGTTTTGTGAGCAGAACGCCGGAGGATCGTCTACACTGCCCGCGTTCGATCACCGAAACGCCGAATCCCTGGCGCAAAGAGCGTTTGGGGAACGGGGGAACCACGTTTTCGGGGCGAGCCCGCCATTCAGGCGGGGGCGCAAGCTCCTTTCGCGCTAGCCCGACAGCTAACCCCGTAGGCCGACGAAGGAGAATCGGTTTGCATCACAACTTCAGGTTGGCTGGGCTTGCGTTCGTCGTCGCCCTCTTCGCAACCGCTTTGATCGGCCCCGCCGGCGCCTCGGCGCGCTGTGAGACGGGCGGCATGTCGCCTGCCGAAGTCGACATCTGCACCCCGACCGCGAAGGCGAAGCTGCTCCCGAACGGGATGCTGGTGCCGCCGAAGAGCGCTCCCGCCCGCGTCAAGCGCGTGATCGCGGCCGCCAACAAGATCCGCACCAAACCGTATATCTACGGTGGCGGCCACGCCCGCTGGTGGGATCGCGGCTACGACTGCTCCGGCTCCGTCTCCTTCGCCCTCCACGGCGGCAAATTCCTCGAAAGCCCACTGCCCTCCGGCCCGATGATGAACTGGGCCGAAGAAGGCGAAGGCCGCTGGATCACCGTCTACGCCAACGGCGGCCACGCCTACGCCGTAATCGCCGGCTTCCGCTGGGACACCTCCGGCGACAGCGGCGGCGAAACCGGCCCCCGCTGGCACGAAGACCTGCGCGACAACGTGGGCTTCACCGCGCGTCACCCCGCCGGTTACTAACCAGGCTTTTCGGTAGGAGCGGGCGGGGCACCCCCTGCTCGCCGCAGCTCGGCGGGTGATCGTTCTGTTGCTTTCGCACGGGCCGCGCTTGCCCGCCTCGTGCTAAGTGGCGATCAGGGGGTACCCCGCCCGCTCCCCCAACACGGGATTAGTGACGGTCAAGTGCGGATGCGATGAAGTTGCCCTTTCCGTCGGTGTAGGCCTCCCGGTCGGTGGGATGGGCAGCGGCCAGCTCTCGCTTTCGGGCGGCGTAGCGATCGGCCAGGTCTGGGTCTTCGCGGAGGAGGTCGCAGAAGGTGAGCTCGTCTCGGTAGCGCTTGGAGGCGGCTGGGACGAGGTGGAGGTGGTGGGTGCGGTGGGCTGGGTCCGGCTTGCAGAACCAGTGCATCTCCTCCGGCAGGTAAGGCGCGTAGAGGTAGTCGAGCTCAGCCAAAGGCCCGAAGCACGCCCGCGAGGTCTCCAGATCAGTGACCCCAACGAGGATGTCGATGATCGGCTTCGCCTCTAACCCCGGCACCGCAGTGCTCCCGACATGGTGGATCCCGCCAACGACCCAATCCCCGATCGCCCCCTCAAGCGCGATCCGCTCTGCCTCGAACTGCTCAGGCCACCCCCGATCAGGCGGCACCAACCGAATCGGTTCATCAACAGCCATCAGATCGGACCTTACGTCTATTCAACGCGGCTGACAGGGAGGGAGCAGGTAGGGGTCCCTGGGTACTTGGCACGGAGACCGAGCGTTACGGCCCGAGGCGGCAGCTGTCCCCACTTCGACTCGGCGGAGGTGCTCCCAGGGGGCCCTACCTGCTCCCTCCCCCACAACCACGCGTACTCCAACCCGGCTAATCCCCGCCGTCCACTTTGTTCTTGCAATCCGCACCTTCCCGGATAACGTCCCACCCATAGACGCGTCCAGTCCCGACATCCGCCTGACCGGCCTCACCAAGTACTACGGCGAGGTGGCCGCGGTTGCGGGGATCGACCTGGAGATCGCCCAGGGGGAGTTCTTCACGATGCTCGGCCCCTCGGGCTCGGGGAAGACGACGACGCTGCGGATGATCGCCGGGTTCGAGGACCCGACCGAGGGGAAGATCGAGCTGGCGGGCGAGGACGTCAGCGGGGTGCCGCCCTACGACCGCGCCGTCAACACGGTCTTCCAGGACTACGCGCTCTTCCCCCACATGAGCGTCGGCGACAACGTCGCCTACGGGATGAAGGTGGCCGGCGTCGGCAAGGCCGAGCGGGCGAAGCGCCGCGACGAGGCGCTGGAGATGGTCCGCCTGCCCGGCTACGCGGACCGCAAGCCGGGCGAGCTCTCCGGCGGCCAGCGGCAGCGGGTCGCCTTGGCGCGGGCGATCGTCAACCGGCCCAAGGTGCTGCTGCTCGACGAGCCGCTCGGCGCCCTCGACCTGAAGCTGCGCGAGGAGATGCAGACCGAGCTGAAGACGATCCAGGGCGAGGTCGGGATCACCTTCGTCTACGTCACCCACGACCAGGACGAGGCGCTGACGATGAGCGACCGCATCGCCGTCTTCAACAACGGCCGCATCGAGCAGGTGAGCCCGCCGCTGGAGCTCTACGAGCGCCCGGCGAACGAGTTCGTCGCCGGCTTCGTCGGCGTCTCTAACCTGATCGAGCGCGATGGACGGCGGATGACGATCCGGCCGGAGAAGATCGAGCTGCTCGCGCCCGGCGCCGCGGGTGACGGGCTCGAGACCGAGCGCGGCCGCATCGTCGACGTCGCCTACGCCGGCGCAGTCACCCGCTTCACGGTTCAGCTGGACACCGGGGAGAAGCTCCAGCTCGTCAGACAGAACGTGGAGAGCGCGTCCTCGGGCGCGTTGCCAGGGCAGGGAAACGATGTCCTAGTCGGATGGCGCCCGGAGCACGCGGCCGCCGTCGGCGGGCAGTCAACCAAACAGGAGGTAGCACCATCATGAGGAGAAGGGATGGCAACCCCGCCCGCACGGCGTGGCTCGTCGTCGCCGGCCTGGTCGTTTTCATGCTCGCGGTCGCCGGTTGCGGCGGCGGCAGCGATGACACCACCGGCGGCAGCAGCGATGAAGCGCTGCAAAAGCTCGGCAAGGGAGAGGGCGAAGTCTCGCTGATCTCCTGGGCCGGCTATGTCGAACCGGAATGGAGCAAACCGTTCGAACAGGAAACCGGCTGCAAAGTCAACAACAAGGAAGCCGGCACCTCCGACGAAATGGTCGAGTTGATGAAAACCGGGCAGTACGACGGCGTCTCGGCCTCCGGCAACGCCACCGCGCGGTTGGTCGCCGCCGGCCTGGTCGCCCCGGTCAACACCGACCTCGTCCCCAACTACAAGACGGTCTTCGCCGACCTCAAGGACCAGCCGTACAACACCTTCGAAGGCGTCAACTACGGCATCCCGCACGGCCGCGGCGCCAACCTGCTGATGTGGAACGGCGACGACGTCAAGCCCGCACCGGACTCCTGGGACGTCATGTTCGACCCCGAGGTCGCCGCCAAGTACAAGGGCAAGATCAGCGTCTACGACGAATCCAGCTATATCGCCGACGCCGCCATGTACCTGAAGTTCCACCAGCCCGATCTGGGGATCGAAAACCCCTACGAGCTGAACGAAGAACAGTTCAACGCGGCGATCGACCTGCTGAAGGAACAGAAGGCGAACGTCGGCGAATACTGGTCTGAAGCCGCCAAGCAGATCTCCGCCTTCGCCGGCGGCGACGTCACGGT
>Ga0070685_10000063_pt1 | contig 62658 bp, 62 predicted proteins | sample KBSS13LmetaG_FD_65651 | JGI IMG/M metagenome (GOLD analysis project Ga0070685, IMG submission 65651) | Switchgrass rhizosphere microbial communities from Kellogg Biological Station, Michigan, USA - KBS S1-3L metaG | ecosystem: Host-associated > Plants > Roots > Rhizosphere ...
GAGTGGCTAGAGCCTATCGGGCTCACTTCAAAAGCCGGATATATGATTGCAACCTACCCAACAGACACATCGAAAATTCTTTTACTCACCCTCTTGCGGGAGAGGTCCATATATAATTGTTATATGCCATACCCCTCATTGCGACACTCCGCAGATTTGAACTGAAGAATAGAAAATTGCTTTTTCTCTGGTAGAGCTACCCATATTTTTGAAATTTCAGAAGAGTATTCTCGTTTTTCAGAGAGCTTAACTGCAGCAATGACGTCATCGCGCCACTCTCCGTCAATTTTGCACTGACCTTGATTGTAGGAATAGTCTTTGGCGAGGCGTGGCTCATCTACCTGAGCCAGAATTTCATTAGGCGACTTTACGAGACGCCAAATAAAACCAGTTTTAGATGATTCACTTTTCCATATTTCGATGCCATAACCATCATTTTTGCTTGGATGAATTAACCAGGCAGCTTCGGGCTTTTCTTGCGCAAAGCAAAATCCGAAATTTGTTAACAGAACGAAGAATAGCATCGATCTATTCATGGCATATAACGCTTACGCCAGCGGCAGACAAAAGCGCAGCTTTTGTCTGTCCAGCCATTGCCGCAGGCAATGGCGTGCTGCGCGTAATTGTTAGGCGCAGTAGTTTTTGAAAGCATTGTCATCGGGATTATAAACACTGACAAAAAAACCATTGGTTAATTTGAGCTGCTGAATTTGTGCGGACACCTTTTTGCTTCGGGCGACCTTGGCAGCGGATGTAAAGATATTTTCAGAGTGTGCGCTTGGATTTGACTCATAGTACGTCTGCATCCATTTAGCCAAATGCTGCACGCGAGGCCATGGTTCGTTGTCGAAAGCAAAGTTATAAAGTTTCCAGCCGCCAATTTCTTCTAAGCGGCCGGTGTCCTGCGTTGTATAGAAAGATGGCTCAATAATGCCATGCCAAGGATGTATGCCTAAATCAAAGGAGGCCATCACATATTCAGAAAGCTGATCTTGTCTTGCTTTCAGCTCGTCAACAAGCGCAACTTCCAACTCTGCTTCAAACTGATCCAGGTTCATATTCATAAGCCTAACAGTGTAATAGAACGGACCCTGCGGTCCGTATATTACTTTTTAAGTGCTTGCTGCACGGCTGGCAATGAATCTGCAAGTTCAGAGAAAGCCTTGTCAAAGTTGGGAAACCTGATGCCGCTCACTTCATCCGAGCCACAGGCATGAATAAAGCTGCTTGGGTCTATGGAAGCTTTCTCCATTTCTACCTCGTAGCACTTGCCTTGGTTATAGAGGTGAATACTGCGGCCCTTATAAATTGCGGTACACACTTCTGGTTATGAAATCCGAACCGAATGGACATTCTTTCTCTGGGGTCATAGCTCACAAAAATAAAGAAAAGCTCATTTACAAGCAGCATTTCTGAAGATGGACGAATATATCCATACTTAGAAAGTAACGGGAGCAATACTGTATTAAGTTTTTGCTCAATCATAATTTGCACTTAACGCCCACGCCAGCGGACGAAAAAAAGCGCAGCTTTTTGTGTTCCAGCCATTGCCGAAGGCAATGGGTGCTGCGCGTGATTGTTAAGAAGCTTTCTGCGCATTAGTTTCAACGAGCCAGTAACCACAATGTTTGCAGACATCTTGAGGGGCCCGAGTATTGAAATAAAAATACGGCGTCTTTGCGCAATGCGGACACTTTAGCGAGCCACGCGAATATTTGGAAAGAAGAAAGCCAATAAAAAAGAGGTTGGCGCAAAACACACCGAATAGGTACGGGATCATGGACGCGGGCAGAAGCACGCCAGCCAGCACAACTACGAGCGTCCCACCATACATAGGAAAACGAAGCCAAGCGGAGTCGGAATTGTATTTCGCAAGCCGTCGCTGCCATTCACGGATAACTTCAATGTCATAAGTGGCTCGCATCATCATGGCTTCTTAACGTTGGAAGCCAGCCGCGCGCGTCAGCGCGTCGGACTGGGCTGACTTGTTATGTGGCGGAGGCAAAGTATTTGGGATCATCTTTTGCCTTCTCCACTTCTTCAAGACCATGAAATGGCCAGACGTTCTCCGGATCTCGAAACTCGAATCTTTTATCAAGCGCTCTTACACCAAATCCCAGCGTCAATAACCAAACAATTGGCCGACTCGCGGAATACCAACTTGGCACACAAGGCCATTGGTATTCAAAATCGCTCTTTAAGAACATAATGATTCGTAAAATTATTTCACGCTGTTCTTCAGATATTCTCCAAGCCCCTTCATGTTTATGCTCCCGGAGATCATCATAGATAAGCCAAAGTTGATTTCGTATGGCATTAACTGCAGGGTCATATGACTTTAGGCTAAATATTGCATCATCGAATAAAAAATTCGTAGACAAACCCGTCAGGTAATGCCGGGCCGCCTCAGCCATCGCGTTTCTAGCACTGCGATCAATCATAGAGCCACATAACGCCGCAAACAGGGGCTGGCAAACGCGCAGCGTTTGACAGTGGAGCCTCCACCATAAAAGTAGACACCCATACGTTATGCCGCGAGTTTTTCATAATGGACAGGGGTTTGGTAGCCGATGCTCGAATGAATCCGCTGACAATTGTAGTAATCATCCAGGTACCAGCTCAGCACTTTTCTTAAGTCGCACTCTGACTCAAAACTAAAGCCGTGAATGCATTCGGACTTCATGCTTTGAAAAAAAGATTCCATATGCGCATTGTCCGTTACATATCCAGGTCTGTTCATACTCGATCGAATGCCAATCCGAGCCAACTCATCCTGCATCAGGTAGGCTCCATATTCTGAACCGCGATCGGTGTGGAAAATCAATCCTGGTTTTACCAACCGATGCGATGCTGCCTTCCTGAGCGCAGCGCGAGTGAGGTTCGCAGTCTTTTGATCACCCAGCGCCCACCCCAATATACGCCTCGAATACAGGTCCATCACCGTCGCTAAATAGCGCCACTCTTTGCCCACCCTGAGGTAGTTTAGGTCCCCAACCCATTGCTGATCGGTCCCCGAAGGCTTGGGCATATCCTTTCTTAAATTCGGCATCTTCGTGTAGAACTTTTCAGGCGCAGCTTTGCGTCGATATATTCTGCCAGCTTTGCCCACTAAGCCCGCATCACGCATGATTCGCTCGACGCGCTTACGATTGACGCAGAAACCCTCGGCACGCAAAGCAGCATGAATCCGTAGACTGCCGTAATTTGTCGCATGGGCAAAAAAATGGATTCAATTTTCTCCACCAGAACTTTGTTTTCATGGTCCCGTGCACTTTGCGTTTGTTCCCGCCATTTATAAAACCCTGACCGCGACACCGACAACCAGGTACACAGGTATCTGACGCCTAGCTCTGATCCGAATCGCTCGATGAACCCGAATCGTTCTGCCTTACTTCTGCCAGATACCCCTGCCACTTTTTTAGTAGCGCAACCTCCCTTTTTAGGCGAGCATTCTCTTTCTTCAGCCGCTCGTTCTCGCTCAATTGCTTGCGACTGGGTGTTGGCGGTGTTTTCTTGTCCAGGCTCATATTTACCCTGCGCGTAGGTGGGGCAATTAATTTACCCTCGCGATATTCCTGCCGCCAGCGATAAACCATGACGGGATGTAGATCGAGTACTGCAGCAATTTCTACGACCGTGACAGGTAATCGTTCGGTCAACTTGACCGCGCAGATTTTAAAATCCTTTGCGTACTCTATTACTCGTTCATTCGAATTTATCTTAGCCATTTCTACACCTACCTTTTTATCAAAGGAGGTGTCTACCTGATGGGGGGAAGTTCACTGCCAAACGCTACGCGTTCGTCAGCCCCTGTTGTAGGCGTTATGACTAAGCCATGATTCGCGCGCTTCTCGTATTAGTATTATTTCTTTGGGGCTGTGCGGCTCAGATTGAACTTGTAGAGCCAGAAATTCGCACCAACATTTTGGGTACATGGCTTTATGGAGAGAATGTTCCTCCATCCTATACAGCACAACGCTTTACTTTCAAAGCGGATGGTTCCGGAAAATTTATAAGCTACGGAGGCTGTTTAGTTTTTGACGAAGCCGGGAAATGGATAGTCTCAGGTGATACTCTCCAGATAAAAATTACTACGGAAAGTAAATTCCAAGCCAAACGTGACGAAACCTACAAAGTAATTTTACTTACACCCAGCAAAATGAAGTTAAAAGATACTCGAGATGGACAGGTTCTCATATTTAAGCGCGTCAAGTCATAACAAGGCGCTCAAGTTCGTTCCGGCCCTGCGGGCCTGCGCTGGACTGCAAAACGCTGGCGCGTTCCGCAGCCACTTAGCTTGTCGTTAGGGCTACAGAAGTAGATCGCACATGAAAAGGAAATTCGTAAAGAGCATTCTTTCACTTTCAATCTGCTTGGCGGTATACGCAGCTTTGATTGCAACGTCACCTTTACCGTACAGAGTCGTGGATCGAGATAGCTCAGGAGTGGTTTCGCTTCTCGAAGCAGTCGATGCTCATGATGTTGGGCAGCGTGAAAGCCCGCGTGGAGCTCAGTGCATCGAGTATTTTTGGTTTAAAGACGGGTTACCTGCATATGAAAAGTGTTCTGGCGCTTCAACACCTAAGCCCTAACAATCCGCAGCAATCGCAGCCGTTGGCTGCTGGGACTGTCAAACCCCGCGGGTTTGACAGCCCCTGTGCGCAGCGTTAGAGCATTCGCATGAAGCCAGCGATTGAGAAATTTATTCTTATTGCGGACAGCATCGCTTCCGAATTGAAGCGGGCAATCGATCGCGGCGACAAAACCTACTGCAATGCTGAAATTGCATTGGAAAATGTCAGGACATGGCGAGAGCTAGCTAAAAGCGGCAAGCTACCCGGATCTTACTTTCCAAATTTCGGCATTTCGAAATCAGATTTATTTTTTGGTCCCGTGGAAGATCGCATGTATGAACTTGAAGATTTATATGTTCAGAAAATCCGTGACGCTAATGGCATGCCCTAACAATTCGCAGCAATCGCAGCCGTTGGCTGCTGGGACTGTCAAACCCTGCGGGTTTGCCAGCCCCTGTGCGCAGCGTTAGGTTTCAATCATGCCCAGTGCAGCTATCAGCAAATATTTTGAGGCAACTGAGAATCGAAAGATTCGTGAAGATCTAATATTTGCTGTTGAAAACGTAGATGAATCGAAAGTTGCTATAGATTGTGGGTGTGGCGCTGGTGCAGATATTAACTACCTAGCATCGAAAGGCTTCATTGTGCACGGATTTGACGTGGAAGAAGAATCAATATCGAGGTGTAAGACTCGCTTCAAAAACATTGATAACGTGAACTTATCAAAATCTTCTTTCAGCACATACAATTTTCCAAAGGCATCTCTGGTTGTTGCGGACGCGAGTCTATTCTTTTGTCCAAAATCAGAATTCTCGGGTGTATGGAAAAATATATACGAATGTCTTCAGCCGAATGGAATTTTCTGTGGTTCCTTTTTAGGTCCGGAAGATACGATGGCTACACCAAAATATAATGCCGACGATTTCTGGCCAGATGTGGCGGTTTTTGAAGAGGAAGAGGTAATGAAGCTTTTTGCTAACTATGAAATCCTTCGTTTCAACGTTCATAAGTCTTCTGGCACCACACCTTCGGGAGATCTACATGATTGGCATATATATTCAGTCATCGCAAAGAAACCTAACAAATCAAGCAAGAGGGACGCGGCAAGCCGCGCCCCTTCTTGAGGCGTTAAGGTTTCGCAATGAATAGACTCCTTCTTTCTTTTGGTTTATTTAGCTTTCTGATTGGAAATGTCTTCGCCGAAGAAACTTATTTTGAAAGGGTTAAAGATTTATCAACAGCGATGCTTTCAGAGAAGATCGGAAAGCAGAGGGTTTCTGAATTGATTCTTGTGCGCATTGAGTCGTTTAATTTTCTGCGCTCAAATGGAACCTTTGCTTTGGTGAGCAAAGCAATCTTTGTAGCCCCTGAAACACAAACCCAGAGAGCGCCAAATGTAAACTCTCCTTTCAATATCGAGGCCAGAATGGCTGAGCTTGAGGCAAGGACGCATCAGGGGTCTTCACCCGTAATATTTCAATAAGGGCTTACTCTGTGACATCCGGTGATCGAACAAGAATTAAAGAAGAACCCTATGAGTCATTCTTTCAAATCAAAAAATAACCTTAACAAGCACGCGCAGCACGCCAGTGCCTGCAGCACTGGCTGGACAGCCACACGCTGCGCGTGCGCCTGCCGCTGGCGCGGTCGTTAACTCGATCAAGGAAGCACTATGAAGCGTTTTTCAATCTGTTTGGTTTTCTTACTAGCTCTTTCCGGATGCTCAAACCTAGATTATTTAAAAAAGGGTGTAAGGCCAGTTAGCTCAGATTCCTATGTTATTTTTGAAGAGAAATCGACTTACACAGTAAAACGGGGTATTGGTTACACGTGGAAAGAGGGGCTTGAGAAAGGTGTGTATCGACCAGAGTTGGAAAATGATTTTGGCACCTTCTTTCGAGGCCCCCCCGGCTGTGTGATTCAATTTCTCGAAGAGAAATCAATGGGGCCATTTGATGGCGGTATTTGGATTCCAAAAGATCGGATTAATCAAAAGCCGATGATTTATTACTACTTCAACTACAACTCGGCCCAAGCAACACAAGCCGGGGGGCCGGTCGTATCCGCCATTTTGGCCTCGTCAAAGGGCGATATAACTTTCGTTCCTCTAGTTGAAGAAAAGACATTTTTAAATGACGCTGTTGTGACCAACGTTCCGCTCAAATGAGCCTCGCTGGCGTTAACAAGGCGCTCAAGCGGACAGCAAAACGCTACGCGTTTTGTTCCCTCCGCTTCGCTCCGGCTGCCCGCTTAGCTTTTCGTTGAACTTGTAGAAAAACACGTCATTCGAATGCTGTGCCCTGCGTGAACGTCCGCTTTTGATTCCACTTTTATTTTTGGAACGGCCGCTTCGACCGAAATTGCGACGCATGGCACTGGCAGTTTTGACTGGAATTGATGGCCGACTTTGAAATGGAATAGGTGGCGGTGTTTGAATCGGAATCAGTGGCTGCTTTCGTTGCAATACACACAGAACACCACGGAAAATTAAGAACATCATTTTTGGCGTTAAAAATCACTGATTTTTCAGGTTGAACTGTACTAGAGTTAACGCGAAGGTTAGATCTTTCAGTCGGTTGCAAATTTGAAGTATAAAATGTCAGTTTCAAATTTGAAGTATAAATTGTCATTCTCGGACAATTTATGGGTAACCCGACAATATATGTAGAACGACGAGAGGGGATGGTGCCCAGGAGAGGACTTGAACCTCCACGGCCGCAAGGCCACTAACACCTGAAGCTAGCGTGTCTACCAATTTCACCACCTGGGCATCGGGGTATCGCTTCAGAGGCGCGCAATTTACTGGGCGCAAGACCCGTTGTCAATCCTCGCGTATACTGCCGAATCCTTGCAATTTTGAGTTATTAAGCAGCCTATTCATGTCAAAACGTTCCCCGTCTAAAGATCCTTTCGCTGCCCGCGAGGCCGAAAATTACGAGCGCCCGATTGCCAGCCGCGAGTTCATCGCCGAGCTGTTGGAGCGCGAAGGGCCGCGCACGCATGCGCAATTGTGCGATCAGTTAGGAATGCATGAGGAAGAGCAGGTCGAAGCGCTGCGGCGTCGGTTGCGCGCGATGGAACGCGATGGGCAGCTGATGCGCAATCGCGGGAAAGCCTATTGCGCGGTCTCGAAAATCGATCTGGTGCGCGGTCGTGTGCAAGGGCATCGCGATGGCTACGGCTTCATGATTCCAGAAGCAGGTGGTGACGATTTTTATCTCAGCAGCCGGCAAATGGCGGCGGTATTCGATGGCGATATCGTGTTGGCGCGCGAATCGGGCCTCGATGCGCGCGGTCGGCGCGAGGCAACTATTGTTGAAGTGTTGCAGCGCAATACTCAGCAAATGGTTGGCCGCTTTTATATGCGCGGCGATATCGGCATGGTCGCTGCGGAAAATCCGCGCATCAATCAGAACATCATGATCGGTGCGCAAGATACGCTCGATGCGGTCGAGGGCCAGTATGTGATGGTCGCGATTACGCAGCAGCCGGATTGGCGCAATCCGCCACGCGGTCGTGTGGTCGAGGTGCTCGGCGAGCATATGGCGCCGGGTATGGAGATTGAGGTCGCGATCCGTTCGTACAACATTCCTTTTGTATGGCCGGAAGACGCTGTGGTCGAAGCGCAGAAATTCGCGCCCGAGCCGAGCGAATCCGATAAGCAGAATCGTATCGATATTCGGCAGCTGCCGTTGGTGACGATCGATGGCGAAGATGCGCGCGATTTTGACGATGCCGTTTACTGCGAGCCGCGTAAGGGCGGCGGCTGGCGGTTGTGGGTGGCGATTGCCGACGTGTCGCATTACGTCACCGTGGGCGGCGCGCTTGATCGCGAAGCACAGGTGCGCGGCAATTCGGTGTATTTCCCCGACCGCGTGGTACCGATGTTGCCGGAAGCGTTATCGAATGGTTTGTGTTCGCTGAAACCGAAAGTCGACCGCTTGTGCATGGTCAGCGAAATGACTGTTAGCAGTGCGGGCAAAATTACCGGCTATCAATTTTATGAAGCGGTGATGCATTCGCAGGCGCGGCTCACGTATACGATCGTCGCGGCAATGCTCGATGCGGAACATCCCGAACACCACGCCTTGTGCTCGCAATATAAAACGGTAGTCCCGCATGTTGAAGAGTTGCACCGTTTGTACCATGCGTTGCGGGCAGCGCGCGATGAACGTGGCGCGATCGATTTCGAAACGGTCGAAACGAAAGTCGTGTTCAGCAAAGATCGCAAAATCGAGCGCATTGTGCCGGTGGTCCGCAACGATGCGCACAAGTTGATCGAAGAGTGCATGCTCGCGGCGAACGTCGCTACCGCAGAGCTGTTAGAGAAGATGAAATTGCCGGCGCTGTATCGCGTCCACGAAGGTCCGCCGGCTGAACGTCTGCTCGCGCTCCGCAAATTTATCGGCGAGTTGGGATTGAATCTCGGTGGCGGCGAAAAACCGACGCCGGGCGACTATCAAAAGCTGCTCGATGAAGTGCAGGATCGCCCCGATCTGAATGTGATTCAAACGGTGATGCTGCGCTCGCTGAGTCAGGCGCGTTATCAGGCGGAAAATCACGGCCATTTCGGTTTGAATTATCCCGCTTATACGCATTTCACTTCGCCGATCCGGCGCTATCCCGATTTGCTGGTGCATCGTGCGATTCGCTTTTTATTGCGCGGCGGTGGTGGCGGCAAAGGCGTCATCGGCAAATTGCTCGGCGCGCGCAAAGGTTTGCGGCCTGCGGAAGGGGCGCAACCGCTGAAGGCTGCCGCTATTTATCCGTACGATGAAAAACAGCTCCATCAATTGGGCGAAAGTTGTTCGGCCACCGAGCGCCGCGCGGACGAAGCGACGCGCGATGTGATGGCGTGGCTGAAATGTGAATATCTGCAGGATCGTGTCGGCGAAACCTACGAGGGTTTGGTCACCGCCGTGACCGGCTTTGGTCTGTTTGTCGAGCTCAGTGATTTATATGTCGAGGGGTTGGTACATGTCAGCTCGCTCGAAAGTGATTACTACCATTTCGATCAAATCAAACATCGGCTGGTCGGCGAAAAAAGCGGGCGGTTCTTTCAGCTCGGCGACAAGGTCACCGTGAAAGTGGCGCGCGTCAATCTCGACGATCGCAAAGTCGATCTGGAATTGATTGCCGGTGAATCGCGCGGTGAGCGCCGTCAGCGTAAAGAAGGCGCCGGCGGCGCCGCGAGGCCATCGCGAAACAAATCCGGTGCCGGCAAAACGTCGACATCACAACCTCCAGCGCCGAAAGCACCGTTGACCGAGCGCGAGAAGGTCGCGCGGATGGGTAAGAAATCGCCGGCAACGAAGCGCAGCCGCCGGCGGTAATTCACGATGAAAGATGATTTTGTATTTGGCATTCATGCCGTCGCGGCGTTATTGACACGTTCGCCGGAGCGCATCGCCGCGCTGCAGGTCCTCGAAGGGCGCGCTGATCAGCGTATGCAGCAGGTGCTCGCCGATGCGGAGCGCAATGGCATCAGCGTTGAGCGCGTGTCCCGCGCCGAGCTCGACAAGCTTGAGGTACGACATCAAGGCGTCGTCGCGCAGCTCACTCATCAAGTGGAATATCAGGAAGCCGATATCGAGACTATCGTGCGGCGCAGCGCCAATCCGCTGTTGCTGATACTCGATGGCGTTACCGATCCGCATAACCTCGGCGCCTGTCTGCGCAGTGCCGATGCAGCCGGTGTCGATGCGGTGATCGCGCCGCGCGACAGAGCCACTGGGCTAACGCCGGTGGTGCGCAAAGTGGCCAGCGGCGCGGCCGAAGCCATTCCCTTTATTCAGGTCACTAATCTCGCACGTACATTGAAGACGCTGCAGGAAATGGGCGTGTGGATTGTCGGCGCGGCGGGCGAAGCCGATACCCTCATCTACGAGCAGGACTTAAGCGGCCCGATCGCGTTGGCGATGGGTGCTGAGGGCAGTGGCCTGCGCCGGTTGACCCGCGAATATTGCGATTTCCTCGTCAAGCTGCCGATGGCTGGCAGCGTCAGCAGCCTCAACGTGTCGGTCGCTACCGGCATCTGTCTGTTTGAAGTGGTACGGCAGCGCCGGGCAAAGGTCGCGCCATAATCCGGGCTGTGCGCGTAAAGCTGCTTGCATACTGATCGGCACTTGCCTAAAATCGCGCCTCTTTTTCCGCGGGTCGGCTCGTTCGCCCCGTTTACTCCTTGTCACACCGCCGCGCCGGTTTTGTTAAAGCTAGCGTTGTCGGGTGGCTCAAATCCGTGAGGAGATGCAATGCGTCACTACGAAATCGTGTTTCTGGTCCACCCTGACCAGAGCGAGCAAGTGCCCGCGATGCTCGAGCGCTATAAGCAAGGCATCGAAAAGGATGGTGGCAAGATTCACCGTCTGGAAGATTGGGGCCGTCGTCAGCTCGCGTACTCGATCAACAAGGTGCACAAAGCGCACTACATCCTGATGAACGTCGAGGCTACGCTGGCCGCCGTCGAAGAGCTGGCGACCAACTTCCGCTACAACGACGCCGTTCTCCGCAACATGATCATTCAGCGCGACGAAGCCGTGCTCGACGAATCGCCGATCATGAAAGCCGAGAAAGAGAGCCGCGAGCGTCGTGGCCGTGGCGATCGCCGCGATGATGGCGAAGGCCGCCGCAGCGATAATGTCGATGAGCTTGAAGAAGACACCGACGAAGCCGCTGAAGAAAGCGAAGAGTAAGCGCGAGAAAGAGTAGGGCGCGCCGCGCTCCCCCAACCGAATTCACAGGAATAAAGCCATGGCACAACGTTTTTTCCGTCGCCGCAAATTTTGCCGTTTCACCGCTGAAGGCACCAAAGAGATCGATTACAAAGATCTCGAAACGCTGAAAGCTTATGTTTCCGAGACCGGTAAGATCGTACCGAGCCGCATCACCGGCACCAAGGCACGCTATCAGCGTCAGCTAGCAACCGCTATCAAACGCGCACGCTACTTGGCCCTGCTGCCGTACTCGGATCAGCACGAATAAGTTATTGGATCGGCCCTAAGTTTCGTACCTCTGCTTAGTCCCGATCGAGATTGAAATTGATGCGCGCACTAGCCGAATTTGTCATGCGCGGGCGCGCGCCAGCGATCGGTGTAGCGATACTGGGTATTGTGTTGCCGCTGTTCGTCTGGATCAGCGCGGCCGTGGTGGGATTGGTCGCGCTGCGCCGCTCCAGCCGGGATACGGTAATCGTGCTCGGTTGGGCCGCGGTGGCGGCATTGGCGGTACTGATTGGATTTCGCGATCCGGGGCCGCTCACGGCGCTAATCGCCACTGCGACCGCAGCGCTGTTATTGCGCTGGACGCGGTCATGGCCGCTGGCGTTATTGGCGATTGTCGGTATCGGGTTGCTATCGGCACTGTTGTTGAATGGGTTCGGTAGCGATTTGGTCGGCGAGTTGACCGCCGCGCTCAATCAGCTGTTGGCCAAGCTCAAGGCGCAGATGCCGGCCAATCAGGCGCAATTGATTGGCGCACTGGCGCCGGCGCAGATCAGCGGTCTGCTCGGTTTGCGCAGTGCTTGCTTGGCAGTGATCGCGTTGTTACTGGCGCGCTGGTGGCAGGCGCTTCTGTACAACCCTGGCGGTTTTCGCGAGGAATTTCATCGGCTGCGGTTACCGCCGGTACTTGCAGTCGGGTTGCTCGGTGCCGCGTTGTTGACCAATGTTTTCGGCAACGAGTACGCGGTCTGGTCGGCACTGTTTGGATTGCCGTTTATCGTTGCCGGGTTTGCCTTGGTGCATGGCATCGCCGGCATCAAGGGTTGGGGGCGCGGTCCGTTGGTGGTGCTCTACATCGCCTGGATATTGTTGTGGGAACTCGTCACGGCGGCGTTGCTGCTGTTGGCGCTGATCGATAGCTGGTGGAATTTCCGTGCGCGTTTGCGCGGACCAAGCCAGTAAAAGTTTTTGCAGCATCGCTGAACCGCGATGTCGCTTATGAGGGTGAAAACATGCAAGTCATTCTGTTGGAAAAGGTGGGTCGTCTGGGTAACCTCGGCGATCAGGTCAATGTGAAGCCGGGCTACGGCCGCAACTTCCTGATCCCGTTCGGCAAAGCTGTTGCCGCGACCAAGGATAACGTTGCTGAGTTCGAGCGTCGTCGTGCCGAGTTGGAAGCCAGCGCCGCAGAGCGTCGCGCTGCTGCTGAAGCGCGCGCTACGCAATTGGCCGAGCTGGTAGTGACGATCGGCGCCAATGCCGGCGACGAAGGCAAGCTGTTCGGCTCGATCGGCACGCGCGATATCGCCGATGCGGTGACTGCGGCCGGTGTTGCGGTCGAGAAGAGCGAAGTACGTCTGCCGAACGGCGCGATTCGCGAAATCGGCGAGTTCCAGATTGATATTCAGCTGCACTCCGAAATCACGCAGACGATCACATTGAAAGTCGTCGCCGAGTAAGCTCGACAGCGATCATCGAAGCATCCGCCGCCGCTTCCCGCGTGCGGCGGATGCTTTTTTTTTGGCATTGAATCTTTCACAATGCCGGTCCCCGTACTTAGCCCGGTAGCAATTATTTCGTGGAAACCGACATCGTCGACGAGCCTTTTGCCGATACCGCTCCTGCCGGGCTCGATATCGCCCAGCTGAAGCTGCCACCGCATTCGCTCGAAGCGGAGCAGTCGGTACTCGGCGGTCTGATGATCGCGAACGATGCTTGGGATAAGGTCGCCGATATGGTCTCCGATGGCGATTTCTATCGCCCGGAGCATCGGCTGATTTTTCGCCGCATGGCGCAGTTGGTCGAAGCTGCGCAGCCGATCGATGTGGTCACGCTCGCCGATGCGCTGAATCACGCCGACGAATTGGCGCGTGCCGGCGGCTTTGCCTATCTCGCCGAAATCGCGCGCAATACGCCCAGCGCCGCAAATATTCGCGCCTATGCCATCGCGGTACGCGAGCGTTCCAGTCTGCGTGCGCTGATCACCGCGGCGCAGGCAATCGCCGATAGTGGTTTTCATCCGGAGGGGCGGACCAGCTCCGAGTTGCTCGACGAAGCCGAGCGTCGCATCACGCAGATCACCGAAGAGCGACCGAAAAGCGGCGGCCCCGAGCCGGTCAATCCGCTGCTGAAACGCGCGGTCGAGCGCATCGATGAGTTGTTCAACAGCGATGCCGAAATCACCGGTCTTAGCACCGGCTTCAAGGATCTCGACGCGATGACATCGGGGCTGCAACGCGGCGATATGGTCGTGGTCGCGGCGCGGCCATCGATGGGTAAAACCACGTTTGCGATGAATCTGGTCGAGCACGCCGTGTTGCATGGCACCAAACCGGTGATCGTGTTCAGTATGGAAATGCCGGCCGAACAGTTGATCATGCGTCTGCTGTCCGCGATTGGTCGCATCGATCAGACCAAGGTGCGCAGCGGCCGGCTCGACGATGAGGATTGGCCGAAGCTGAGCGCTGCGGTCAGCAAATTGAAAGATCGCCCGCTGTTCATCGACGACACACCGGCGTTATCGCCGATCGAAATTCGCTCGCGCACGCGCCGTATTGCGCGTGAGCACGGCGACCCCGCGATGATCATGGTCGACTACATACAGCTGATGCAGATTACCGGCAGCACCGAAGGCCGGACCGCGGAGATTTCCGAGATTTCGCGGTCGATGAAGTCGATTGCGAAAGAATTCAATTGTCCCGTGGTGGCGCTATCGCAGCTCAATCGCGGTGTCGAACAGCGTCCGAATAAGCGGCCGGTGAATTCCGATCTGCGTGAATCCGGCGCTATCGAGCAGGACGCCGACATCATCATGTTTATCTATCGCGACGAGGTTTATAACGAGGAATCGCAGGATAAAGGCGTGGCGGAAATCATTATCGGCAAGCAGCGGAACGGTCCGATCGGCACCGCGCGGCTCGCGTTCATCGGCAAGTTCACCCGTTTCGATAATCTTGCGATGAGTTATGGCGGCGGCGATAGCTACTGATTAGCAACAGCTATCGGTTAATCCCTGTTTTAAAAATTGTGCTCAGCTTTCCGCTGTTTCGGTTTCTTCGGCAGGTTTAACGAAACGGCAAAAAATAACGCCGGCCTCGAACAATAACCACATCGGCAATGCCATCAGCGTTTGCGACAACACATCCGGCGGCGACAGCAGCGCGCCGGCGACGAAGCAGCCGACAATCACGTAAGGGCGTTTCTTTGTCAGCGCTTCCACCGTGGTGATTCCGGTCCATACCAGCAGTACTGTCGCGACCGGAATTTCAAAAATAAAGCCGAACGCGAATAACATTTTCAGCGCGACATCGAGGAATTTGGTGATGTCGGGTGTGTACGCCACGCCCTCCGGGGCGATATGGCTGAAGAAACCAAAGATCAACGGGAATGCCACGTAATAAGCGAATGCCATACCTGAGTAAAACAAAATAATGCTCGACGCGAACAGCGGAATCGCAAAACGTTTTTCATGGCGATACAGGCCTGGCGCAATAAAATTCCACACCTGATACAGCAGATAAGGCATCGCTACCAGCAGCGCAGCGACCAGTGTCAATTTGAACGGTGCGAAAAAAGTGCTGGTGACATCGGTCGCGATCATCGTGCTGCCTTGCGGCAACAATTTACGTAATGGCTCGGAAAAAAATGCGTAAATCGTGTTGCTGAATGGTAGTAGCCCTGCGAGCAGCAGCGTCACTGCCAACAGCGCGCGCAATAAGCGCGAGCGCAGCTCGGTCAGATGCTCGACCAGCGGCATCGGCGTATCGTCGATATCGGGTTTGTTCATGATGAGTGCGAAGAATTATTGGGCGTCGGTGAGATTGTCGGTGTTGTGGTTGCGGGCGACGTCGTCGGTTCCGGCGTCACAATCTCCACCGACGGCGCAGCGTGATTGCGTTCGAGCACTTCTCTGACATCGTAGGGTAAATGCTGCAAATCCTGTTGCGTTGTCCGCAATTCATCGTGCACATCTTTAAAGCTATCGATGATCGATTGGTTGTGAATTTCGCGCTTCAATTCATCGATGCCGACTTCGCGCTCGATTTCATTGCGAATCTGATTGAAGCCGCGGCGCAATTTGCCGATCCACGCGCTGACCGAGCGAATGACTTCCGGTAGTTTTTCCGGCCCAAACACCAACAAGCCAACCACGAGGATCAGCACCAGTTCGGAAAAGCTCACATCAAACATGGCGCGCTATGTCCGGATTATTTTTGTTGCTGATCTTCGGATTTAATCGTTTCGACTTTGCCGTCGATCACCGTGTTGTGATTTTGCTGCTCGATCGGCTTCGGTGTTTCGTCGGAAACATTTTTCTTGAAGCCTTTAATGGCCGCGCCCAAGTCGCCGCCAAAATCTTTCAAGCGCTTGCTGCCGAACAACAAAAATACAATCGCGAGAATTACGAGAAGTTCGCCTAATCTGCCCATTTCAAACTCCGTGGAAAATGAATTTAATTATTGCGGTGTGCGCGCGGCTTTTTCCGCGAGCCCGGATAAATCAAAGCGCCGTTCAAGTTCGCGCAGCACAGCACGATAATCGCTGCCGACATGCGACAGCATGACCAGCGTGTGAAACCACAGATCGGCGGTTTCATAAATCAGCGCATCGTTGTTGCCACTCGCCATTGCATCTTTGGCGGCAATAATAGTTTCAGCGCTTTCTTCGCCGATCTTTTTCAAAATTTTATCGATGCCGTCGTGATGCAGTTTGGCAACGTACGAACTGGCGGGATCAGCATCGTGCTTGCGCTGTTCCAGCACGGCGGTAAGCGCCGGCAATACGTGATCGGTCATCATCTTATCCATAAATCTGTTCAGGATCTTTCAGCACCGGGTCGACGACCTGCCATTCGCCGTCGCGCCAGACACGGAAAAAACAGCTGCGTCTGCCGGTATGACAGGCGATGCCGCCGCGCTGTTCCACTTTCAATACGATCACATCCCCATCGCAGTCGAGTCGTAACTCCAGCACCTGTTGTTGATGACCGGATTCTTCGCCTTTGCGCCACAGCTTCTGCCGCGAACGCGACCAGTACACAGCGCGCGCTTCCTGCGCCGTCAATTGCAAGGCTTCGCGATTCATCCACGCCACCATCAGCACCTCGCCGGTGCTCGTGTCCTGCGCGATTGCAGGCACCAAGCCATTGGCATCCCAATGAACGGCGTCGAGCAGGGCACGGGTATTTGATATGGCGCTCGTATCTGACATGGCATTTCGCGGCAATAAACGAGGAGGGCATTATGGCATAGCGCCACGGCCGCTGTGCTGTCTGGGCAAATGACGATTCATTAACAAATGTGCGGCAGCTAAGGGTCGGCGCGCAACAACAGCCACGCCGCCAACGCCAATCCAGCCCAGCTCAGCGGCGGCAATTCACGCAGTGGCACCAAGCCGTACAGCAGGCTGGCGACGATCAATAGCAACGCGATACGTAGGGCGCGTTGCGATTCGCGTGGCGGTATGGTGCTGGCCGGTAGCAACACTGGTGTCGGTGGCGTGTTGAGTCGGTTAAGCAGTTGATCGGGAACCTCGGGCAGTTGTTCGAGCCAGCCCGGCAATTTGTGTTTGATTTTTTTCAACAGACTGCGCGGTGAATAACGTTGCCGCAGCCATTCTTCGATTTGCGGCGAGGCGGTGCTCCACAAATCGAGTTGTGGATATAGCTCGCGCCCGAGACCTTCGATATTCAGCAGCGTTTTTTGCAGCAGCACCAGCGATGGCTGCACGCGCATATCGAAGCGGCGCGCGGTCTGAAATAAATAGATCAGTAGCTGACCAAACGAAATTTCGCCCAGCGGCTTTTGAAATACCGGCTCGCAGACGGTGCGAATGGCCGCTTCGAATTCATTTACGCGGGTGTGCGGCGGCACCCAGCCGCATTCGACATGCAGCTGTGCGACTTCATGGTAATCGCGGCGGAAAATCGCGTGCAAATTACGCGCAAGATAATACTGATCGAAATCGCTGAGCGTGCCCATGATGGCGCAATCGATACCGATATAGCGCGGCTGCTCAGGATTTTCGTATGACACAAAAATATTGCCTGGATGCATATCGGCATGAAAAAAACTGTCGCGCAGTACCTGGGTAAAAAATATCTCGACGCCGCGTTCGGCGAGCACGCGCATATTGATGCCATTGGCGCGCAATGCGGCGACATCGGTCACCGGAATACCGTGAATGCGCTCGAGCACCAGCACATTAACGCGTGTGTAATCCCAAAATACTTCGGGAATGTACAGCAGATCCGAATCGAGCCAATTGCGCCGCAGCTGCGCAGTATTCGCGCCTTCGCGGCGTAGATCGAGCTCATCGAGAATTGTTAATTCATATTCTTCGACAATTTCAATCGGGCGCAGACGTTCGCCATCGGGCAGATAACGCTGGGCGAGGCGCGCCAGCGTATGCAATAGCGCAATATCCTCGCGAATTGTTTTTTCAATGTCGGGCCGTAACACTTTCACGACAACATCGCGGCCGTTATGGAGACGGGCGGGATGTACTTGCGCAATCGATGCCGAGGCCATTGGCTGCGGATCGAACTCGGCAAATATGGTTGTGACCGGCGCGCCGAGCGCCTCCTCGATAATCGCTACGGCAAGCTGGTTATCGAACGGCGGTACCTGATCTTGCAGCTTCGCTAATTCGTCGGCGATATCGGGCGGCAGCAGATCGCGACGCGTCGACAGCAGTTGTCCGAATTTGACGAAAATAGGGCCGAGCGATTCGAGCGTGAGCCGCAGTCGTTCCGCGCGCTTCTGTTTTGGCGCACGCAACATTCTCAAGGGTGAAAATCTAACGATATGACTCAGCGGCGCGGGCAGCAGCTGGGCATCGATCAGCAAATCGAGACGATAGCGCGCCGTAGCGGCGATGATGGTGAACGCGCGGCGCAGTCGATTCATGGCAAGATGTTCACGATCATTGACGGGCGCCGTGTTCCGTCAAACGTTGTTGCAAGCGCGCGGCGCGTACGAGCAATTGTTCGGTACGCGTATGCAATTGGGCAACATCCGCGCGGAACTGATCTGCCTGCGCGCGTCGCGCAAGATACGGATTTTCTTCCTGCGCATAATCACGCAGTTGCCGCCGTAAACTGCTGGTCATATCACTCAGCAGGCGCTGGCCGAAACGCAGTGATTGCGCGAATTGATGGCCGATAACATCACCAAATATGCGTGTTAGCGGTGCCTCCCAATCGAGATCGAGAGTGGCGGCAATATCGCGTAATTTCAGCAGCGCTTTACTGTCGCCGCGCACGGTCATATTGCCGTTGATCAGCGTGGCGCCCGGATCGTTGCTGTGCAGTAATTCCGCGTAATCCTTGCCGCTGCCGCTGAGCGCGGCGGTAATGTCACCGCTCCAATGCGCGGCGAGCTGCACGCCATCGCTGTGCGGCAATAAAAAAATATCGAGTGCGGGACGCGTACATTCGAGATGGAATACTTGCCCGGCCAACGCGGCGAGTTGCTGCTGGCTCGCTGGGTCGAGGCGCAGGGCGGTATTTACGACGCGCTCGAATGCGGCAAATGCAGCGGTTTTAGCGGTGGGGCCGAAGGCGTTATCGAACATTGCATACGCTCATGGTTTAAGGCCGCGATGCAGCGCGACCACGCCGCCGGTCATGTTGAAATATTCGGCGCGGGCGAAGCCGGCAGTTTCCATCATTTGCTTTAATGTGTCCTGATCCGGGTGCATGCGAATGCTTTCGGCGAGATAGCGATAACTGTCGGCATCATTCGCGATCAATTTGCCGAGCACTGGCAGCGCGGTGAACGAATACGTGTCGTACAGTTTGCCGAGCACCGCACTCTGCGGTTTTGAAAATTCGAGTATCAGCAAACGCCCGCCCGGTTTCAGCACGCGCAACATTGAGCGCAGTGCGGCATCTTTATCGGTGACATTGCGCAAACCGAACGCAATGCTGACGCAATCGAAATAATTGTCCGGAAACGGCAGGCATTCCGCATTCGCCTGTACATATTCGACATTGCCGACAATTCCTTTATCGATCAATTTATCGCGACCGACTTTCAACATCGAATCGTTGATGTCGGCGAGTACGACTTTGCCGTCGCGGCCGACAATGCGGCTGAACTTCGCTGTTAGATCGCCGGTACCGCCGGCGATATCGAGCACTTTATTGCCGGGACGCACGCCGGATAATTCAATCGTGAAACGCTTCCATAATCGATGCACGCCGCCTGACATCAAATCGTTCATCAAATCGTATTTCGCGGCGACCGAATGGAACACACCGGCGACGAGTTTGACTTTGTCTTTGGCGTCAACGGTTTTGTAGCCGAAATGCGTCGTGTTGTTATCGCTCATCAATAATTCCTCAACGGCAGGTTAAATGCCGAACTCTTCACGCAGTTTTTTTAGTCGGCGTTTATTTTCTTCACGGCTCAGCGGTGTCGTAATTTCCTGCGGCAATGCCTTCGGCAACGGCAGGTCGAGTTGTTCGCCATTCAGCACACGCTCGATCAATAATTCGTAATTGCGTTTAAACACCGGAAACGCGATGTGCTCTGGGTTATTCGCGAGAAAAAACCAATCGGATTCGACACCGGCGCGATACACCGCTGGATGACTCCAATGCTGGTCGCGTTTCGGCAGCGGTGCGCGACACGCTTCGACATATGCCGCGTGCGTATCGGGCAGGCCGAGTTCGTGGGGCTGTGGATCGCAGAACTGCCGCAACGAATGGACGTTTGGGAGAAATTCGGAATTCTTGAGCGCGCGGCGCACACCGGCACGCAGCCGCGCCGGCGGCAAATCGCACAAGGCATGCAGCCATAATTGTTTTGCCATGCCGAGTTGTTGCGCATCGGCGAACGCGCGGCGAAATTGATTGTGATACGCGAGCTCGAGTTCGGTGAACACTTGATTGATCGCATCGACGTGTTCGGGGGTCGGTTCGGGATTGCTGCGCGCATGCATCGAGTCGGACTCCCTGGTTTCAGACGCCATCGACGAGGCCCGCCGCCCAGCTGCGATCGGTGAGTCGCTCGAAGACGGTAGCCGGTGCGTTCGCAGCGGCGCCAGCAGTGTTTCCAAGTCCCGCACGCGCAGTGCCTCCCAAGTGATGACGTGTGGCCCACTGATATTTTACGTGTTGCAGAAATTTGGTATTCCACGAGCGCTGCGGGCTGCCGGCATCGCGCCAGAACAGAATGAATTCCGGCAGTAATTCGCACGCGAAGGCGATATCGATATTCGCCATGCGCAAAATATCGTAGACATCTTCGTTCGGCTGCCAGTTGGTCGGAATTGGGCGCGGTTCCATCTCGTGTTCGAGCGCATTTTCATAGCGCGCCCACTGACGGCGAATGTGCGCGATGAATTTCGAATTCCAGGTGTTGTCGCTGTCGCCGCGCTCGCGCCAATACAGCACGAATTCGGGCACGGCGTCGTCGATAAATTCGCGACTGACGCCGCTGCGTTCGAGAATTTGCAGCGCATCGACGCTGGGATACCAGCTGCCTTGCGGTGCAGCAGGTGCGCGCTGTATTTCGGCGGATTGCTGTTGTTGCAGGCGCCAGGCGCGCAGCACGTGTTGGCGAAAACGGTTGCCCCAGGCGTGGCTGACTTCGCCGCGTTCGCGCCAGTAAAAAATAAAATCTTCCAGCTGCTCCAGTGCGAAATCGCGCGAAATGCCGTGATTCAGCGCGAGCAATTGCAGCAGGTCTTCATCGGGGTGCCAATGCTCCGCGATCAATCCCGCTGAACCCGGTCGGGTCGGTAGCGGCGGTGTACGCGACTCGCTCTTGCGCGCATTACCGAAACTGAAGCGCAGGCAATCCGAACTCAATAGCGGCGCCGAATCGATTTGCAGCACGCCTTTATCGGCGAGATTTTTGCTGATGCGCTGTAACTCGCGTCGATCCCAAAATGGCAGCAATTGTTCGAGCGTGGCGACCTCGACCTCGACCCAATGCGAGCGGCGCGTCGGCTGGCTCACGCTCAGATCGTGCAGCAGATGCAGCATGATCGCCTCCTCGACGCCGATGGTGGCGGCGAGTGACGGCGAAAAAACCAGCGTGCGCTCGGGGACAAGGAGTGTCATGCGCGAATCGGCGAACCTATTGAGGAATGAGAGGCGATTGTACGGATCGCGGCTGAACCGTGCCAGCAACCTCAACGGTTTTCCGCCGAGCTGTCGCCTCTGTGCTGAATTCCAATATTATTACCAGCCAACGACGGAGGGCCTCATGGCCAAGCGCAAAACAGCTTTTGTCTGCAACGAGTGCGGTGCCGAGTTCGGCAAATGGCTCGGTCAGTGCACCGAGTGCAATGCGTGGAATTCGATCAGCGAGTTTCGCGTGCCCGCAGAGCCGCGCGGCGGCGATCGCAATATTGGCTACGCCGGTACTGCGGCGAGCGAAGTAAAACTACTCAATGAAATTGAATTGTCGGCATTGCCGCGCGTCAGCACGGGCGCCGAGGAATTCGACCGCGTGCTCGGCGGCGGGTTGGTACCGGGCTCGGCGATTCTGATCGGCGGCAATCCTGGCGCTGGCAAAAGTACATTGCTGTTGCAAACGCTGTGTCATCTCGCCAAGACGATGCCGGCGCTGTATGTCACCGGCGAGGAATCATTACAGCAGGTGGCGATGCGCGCGCAGCGGCTGCAATTGCCGACTGATCAACTCAAACTGCTCGCCGAAACCGATGTGCATCAGTTGCTTGATCGGGTACAAAAAGTGGCGCCGCGGGTGCTGGTGGTCGATTCGATCCAGGTGCTTTACGACGCCGATATGACCTCAGCGCCAGGTAGTGTGGCGCAGGTGCGCGATTGCGCGGCGCTGCTGACCCGCTTCGCCAAGCAAACCGGCACCGTGCTGTTTTTGGTGGGTCATGTCACCAAGGACGGCAGCCTGGCCGGGCCGAAAGTGCTCGAGCATATGATTGACTGCTCGATCATGCTCGAAGGTTCCAGCGACAACCGCTTTCGCACGCTACGTGGTCACAAGAATCGGTTCGGACCGGTCAACGAGCTCGGTGTATTCGCGATGACTGAGCAAGGTATGCGCGAAGTAAAGAACCCGTCAGCGATTTTTCTAACGCGTGGCATGGCGCCGGCCGCCGGCAGTGTGGTGATGGTGGTGTGGGAGGGCACGCGCCCGCTGCTCGTCGAAATTCAGGCGTTAGTGGACACTTCCCAACTCAGCAATCCACGGCGGCTGGCGGTCGGTGTCGATCAGAATCGGCTGGCGATGTTGCTGGCGGTGCTGCATCGCCATGGTGGCTTGCAGGTCGGCGATCAGGATGTGTTCGTCAATGTGGTGGGCGGGGTTAAGGTGCTGGAAACCAGCGCCGATCTAGCGTTGCTGATTTCCATCGTGTCGAGTTTTCGCGATCGCGTGCTGCCGCAGGATCTGGTGGTGTTCGGCGAAGTCGGTCTCGCCGGTGAAATTCGCCCGGTGCCGAGCGGGCAGGAGCGATTGCAAGAAGCGGCGAAGCACGGCTTTCGCCGCGCCATCGTGCCGAAAGGCAATCGACCAAAAACGGTGCCGGAAGGTATGGAAGTGATCGGTGTCGCGACGCTGGCCGAGGCGCTCGAAGCGGTTTAATCGTTCGCGCAAAGAACCGCTAGAACAAATCCTGTTCCGACATACCGCTGCGCCCGCCGCCTGCATCAATGCCGGGCTGGCCTTGCGACTGCTGCGTCGGTGCGGTGCCCTCGACGAAATATTCAAACACCGCATCGCTCTGTTCGGGCGGCGCCAGCATCCCGGTGCTGGGATCGATTCGCAGACTGACCACACCTTCGGGTTGGCGGAAGCGACGTTCGGGTTTGCCGGCTAACGCGGTGCGCATGAAATCCATCCAGATCGGCAGCGCGACGGTCGCGCCGTACTCGTCCTTGCCCATCGGTTTGTTCTGATCGAATCCCGCCCACGCAGTGGTGACAATCCCCCCCGAATAGCCGTTGAACCAGGTATCCACCGGTCCGGTGGTGGTACCGGTTTTGCCCGCCATATCGGCGCGACCGAGGGCGGATGCCGCTTCGGCAGTGCCGCGAATCACGACGTCGCGCAGCATTGAATCCATGATGAACCCATAGCGCTTATCGAGTACCTGCGGCGCTGTGCCGGTCGCGGGCAATGCCGCGTCTGTAGCGGCCGGAGTTGTCGTTGCATCACCATCTTGGGTTGGCGTATCGGTAATAAGAGGCTGGTCGCAATCCGGGCACGCCGTGAGCGGCTTCGCCTGATAAATCGTTTCACCGTTGCGGTTCTCAACGCGGTCGAGCACGTATGGATTGATCAGATAGCCATGGTTGGCGAACACCGCGAAGCCGCGCGCCATTTGCATGGGCGTGGCCGATAGACTGCCGAGCGCAACCGATAGATTGCGTGGAATTTGGTTTTTGTTGAAGCCAAACCGCTGCACGTAATCGACCGCGGTATCGATGCCGATCTGCTGCAGCACGCGGATCGATACCACGTTGCGCGATTTATACAGCGCTGTGCGCAGTGGCGTCGGGCCATAGAATTTGCCGGTATCGTTCTCCGGCCGCCAGGCTTCTTCCATCTGCTCGTCTTGAAACACGATCGGTGCATCGTTCATCACCGTCGCCGCCGTCAGTCCGTGTTCGAGCGCTGCAGAATAGATAAACGGCTTGAAGCTGGACCCCGGTTGCCGCTGAGCCTGCGTGATGCGGTTGAACTTGCTGTGGCGGAAATCGAAGCCGCCGACCAGTGCCAAAATGGCGCCGGTATCGCTGTTCATGCTGACCAGTGCGCTTTGCAGCGCCGGAATTTGACGCAGCTCCCACGCGCCTTTGGCGCCCTGGCGGACGCGGACGACATCGCCGATAGCGACCACGTCGGCAGCGGTTTGTGGCGCCGGACCGCGATGATCTTCGTCGATAAAGCGACGCGCGCTGCTTAATCCGTGCTCCCAATCGACCGCGATACTGTCGCCGGACGCCAGCACGGCAGTGAACGAGCGCTCGCCGACGTCGGTAACGGCGGCGGGCGCGAGGCCGCCGACTACTGGCAGCGTCGCCAGTTTGCGCCGCCATGTCGACCGATTATCGGCATCGGCGACCGCAGGCAGTCGGCGCTCGGGGCCGCGATAGCCGTGGCGTACATCGTAGCTGAGCAGGCCCTCGACGACGGCGCGGTCCGCGGTATGTTGGAGTTTGCTGTCGAGCGTGGTGTAGGCGACATAGCCTTCGCTGTAGGCGCGCGTGCCGAAGCGCTCGACCATTTCCTGGCGCGCCATTTCCGCCGCGTAACTCGCTTCCACTCCGGCCACCGGGCCGTGGTAGCTCGCCGCCAGCGGTTCTTTGAGGGCGGCATCGAGTTGCTGAGTGCTGATAAAGCCGAGCGAATGCATCCGCCCGAGAATCCAATCGCGACGCTGCGTGGCGCGCTCGGGATTCGCGATCGGATTATTGGCGGATGGCGCTTTAGGTAAACCCGCCAGCATTGCCCATTGCCCGAGAGTCAGTTCGTTGATCGGTTTGCCGTAGTACACCTGCGCGGCGGCTTCAACGCCATAGGCACGGTTGCCGAGGAAAATCTTGTTCAGGTACAACTCAAGAATTTCTTCCTTGCTGAGCTCGTGCTCGATCTGTAGCGCCAGCAGGATTTCATTGAATTTGCGCGCAAAGGTGCGCTCTTGCGACAGGAAATAATTTTTTGCGACTTGCATCGTGATGGTGCTGCCGCCGGTTTGGATGTGGCCACTGGTCAGTAGTTGCGAGCCGGCGCGAACCAGGCTTTTGACATCAACGCCGTGATGGGTGAAGAAGCTGTCGTCCTCCGCCGCGAGCACCGCTTTAATAAAAAGTGGCGGCAAATCAGCTAATTTCACCGGTGTGCGGCGCATCTCACCGAATTCGGCGATCAGTTCACCATCGCCGGTGTACACCCGTAACGGCGTCTGCAATTGCACATCCCGCAGAACATCGACAGATGGCAAATTCGGACTAAGGTATAAGAACGCTGCGGTACCCAGCAGCACCGGAATGGCACCTGCACCCAGAATCAACCAGATCGTATTGCGGAGCAAACTGCTGAGTTTTGGCATATTTCTCTAATATTGTCAGTAGCTTGGCGATAACGTACCGCAGGCGACATGGTTAAAGTGTGAAATTATAAGCACTTTATTTACTGGAACGCATTTGCGCAAATGCAGGTCGTGGTATTTAATTCATGTTGTAAAATTGTGCTCTAAGTCACGGATGCAGATAGGAAATTTACTGTGATCAGCAGTTTATTCGGAAACAAACGAATTTCGCCCGTGCTTGGTATCGACATCAGCTCTTCTTCAATAAAGCTGCTCGAACTGAGTCGTTCCGGTGATCAATACCGGGTCGAAAGCTATTCGGTCGCCTCGCTGCCGCCGAATGCCGTGGTCGAGAAGAACATCGCCGAGGTCGAAGCGGTAGCGGATGTGCTGCGCACTGCACACAGCCGCGCCAAGACCAAACTGAAAACGGTCGCCGTTGCCGTCGCCGGCTCCGCCGTCATCACCAAGCAGATCGATATGCCCTCCGGTCTGAGCGATGATGCCATGGAGACGCAGATCAGTCTCGAGGCCGATCAGTACATCCCATATCCGCTCGATGAGGTTGCCCTCGATTTCGAGGTGCAGGGCCCGTCGCCGAACAATCCCGAACAAGTCGAAGTGCTGCTGGCGGCATGCCGGCGCGAAAATGTGGATTCGCGTGTTGAAGCGATCGAATCCGCTGAACTCGCCGCTAAGGTAGTCGATGTTGAAGCCTACGCGGTCGAGCGTGCCTTCAAACTTTGCCAGACCCAATTCGACTACGACGAAAACAGCGTCGTCGCCATTGTGGATATCGGCGCCACGATGACCACATTGAGCGTGCTGGTAGGCGGCAATACCGTCTATACCCGCGAACAGTTATTCGGCGGTCGCCAGCTAACCGAGGAAATCCAGCGCCGCTATGGTTTAACGGTAGAGGAGGCGGGACTTGCGAAGAAACAGGGCGGCCTGCCCGACGATTATGAGCACGATGTGCTCGATCCGTTCAAAGACGCCGTGGTGCAACAAATTACTCGTTCGCTACAGTTCTTTTTTTCATCCAGCCAGTACAACGATGTCGATCAAATCCTTCTTGCCGGCGGCGTCGCGTCGATGAGCGGCCTGTCCGAGCTGGTGCAGGAGCGTCTCGGTACTTCAACATCGGTCGCTAATCCGTTAGCTCGCATGGCGGTGGCATCCAGAGTCGATGTCGCTGCGCTAACGAACGATGCGCCGTCGCTGATGATTGCGTGCGGTCTGGCAATGAGGAGCTTCGACTGATGGCGCGCATTAACTTATTGCCGTGGCGCGAAGAACGTCGCCAGGAATTAAGAAAAGAATTCCTCGTGATCCTTGGTGGCACCGTCATATTTGCCTTTGTTGTGCTGTTGTTGACCAATCGCGTATACAGCGCCTGGATCGATACCCAAGGTAATCGCAACGCCTATTTGCAACGCAATATCGACGAGCTGAATCGCCAAGTGGCGGAAATTAAGGAATTGGAAGCCAAGCGCCGCCAATTGCTCGATCGCATGAAGGTTATTCAGGATCTGCAAGGCACGCGTCCCCTCGTAGTTCACGTGTTCGATGACATGGTGCGCACGCTGCCCGATGGCGTGTTCTATCAATCGTTGAGCCGCAACGACATGAAAATCGAAATTACCGGCGTCGCGGAATCGAATAACCGCGTTTCCAGCCTGATGCGTCAGCTTGATAAATCGGAATGGTTCGAAAATCCGAACCTGACCTCGGTGCAAGCAGCAACTGAATACGGTGAGCAAGCCAGCGCATTCAAGATGGCTGTGGAAATCAGTAAGCCCGACACTAAAGCTGGAGAAAAATAATCGTGGCGTTTCAGGATGTAGTGCGCGATCTGCGCGAGCTCGATTTCAGTGAGCTGAGCCTCGACAACATCGGCAGTTGGCCGATGCCGATCAAAGTAGCGGCCTGGGCGCTGACATTTATTGTGGTGATAGCGCTTGGCTACGCTTACAGCATTTCCGAAATGCGCGAGCAGCTGGCGCAAGTTGAAAGCAAAGAGGCCGATCTCAGAAAAGAATTCGAAGATAAGGCGTTCAAAGCTGCCAATCTCGACGCTTTGCGTGCACAAATGAAAGAGATGGAAGAGTCGTTTGGCGCATTGGTGAGTCAGTTGCCGAGCGATACTGAAGTTCCGGGCTTGCTGGAAGACATCACCAATAAAGGTGTTGAGTCCGGGTTAGAAATCAAGAGCATTAAGTTGCAGCCTGAACAAGCGAAAGAGTTTTACATCGAGCTGCCGATCAACATCGAAGTCAGCGGCACTTATCACGACTTCGGCACGTTTGTGAGCGGCATTGCCGGCCTGCCTCGAATCGTGACATTGCACGATTTCAAAATGTCGTCGGACCCCAAAACGCCCGGTGTTTTGTCGATGAGCATTTCGGCAAAAACCTATCGGTATAAGGGGGCATAGGAAGCAGATGGTGATGTGGCGCTCTCAACCGCGATTTGTTGCCCTTGTTATTGCAATGCTGCTGTTTGTCGCATGCGGCAGCAGCAGTTACCCGGATCTCGATAAATTTATGGCGGAGGTCAAGGCGCGCCCTGGCGGTCATATCCAGCCGGTGCCGGCGTTTACCGCCTACAAGTCGTTCGCTTACAGCGCTGCGGGTCTGCGTAATCCATTCCAGCCGCCGGTGGAAGTGAAGGAAATTACCCGTTTACAGCGGTTGGTCAAAGTTAAACCCGATTTGAGTCGCCCGAAAGAGTACCTCGAGCAATTCAATATCGACGCCCTGACCATGGTGGGTACTGTGCAGATGGACGGCACGCTGTGGGCACTGGTTCAAGATGCTGAAAGTAGCGTGCACCGGGTCAAGATCGGCAATTACATGGGTAAAAACCACGGACATATCGTGGAACTGACGGAAAATTATGTTTCCGTTATCGAGATCGTTTCCAACGGTCCGGACGAGTGGGTGGAGCGTCCTCATAAGCTGCAGCTGAAGACCGTGGAAACCAAAGGTAAATGAAGCAAATGAAACAGGACTGGCAGAGTTCGGCGGAGAAGTTCATGGATACTCGGTATCTGCATAACAATTTATCAATCTTCAATCGCGCTACTATTTTCAGCGTTGCGCGAGGTGCTGCCAAGCTTGTGCTGGCCTGGGTCGCTGCAATTTCGGCGGCATCCGCTGCCAATCTGGTCGATATGCGCTTTACATCGTTGCCCGGTGGAAGTTTCGAGGCGCAGCTGATGTTCGACGCACCGCCACCGACGCCGCAGGGCTATACCATCGAAAAACCCGCGCGCATTTCGCTCGATTTTCCCGGTGTGACCTCACAGCTGAAAGAGAAAAAACACACGTTGGGTTATGAAAACGCGTCGAGCGCCGTAATTCTTGAGTCGGCCGGACGTACCCGGATGATTTTGAATCTCGTCCAAATTGCGCCGTACACGACGAAAGTGGAAGGCAACAATCTGATTGTGCATGTCGGCGATGCCGGCGCCCGCGAATATTTAAAACCGCTGGCGAGCGGTAGCGATGCCGTATCGACCGCGCTCGCTAAACCAACACCCGCCGCTGGTGCGGGTGGGCGCTCGATCAACAATATCGATTTCCGCCGCGGCGATACCGGCGAAGGTCGCTTGATTGTCGATTTGAGTGATCCGAAAACGGACATCAATGCCACGGTCGAGGGCCAGCGCATTAAGCTCGAATTTAAAGGTACGAATCTGCCTGAAAACCTGCAGCGCCGCTTCGACGTAGTCGATTTTGCGACGCCGGTAAAAGTAGTCGATGCGCAATCGACGTCGATGGGTGCCGTCGTTTATTTGCAGGCGAGCGGTGAATACGACTACTTGGCGTATCAAACCGATAATCAATATGTCGTCAGCGTGAAGCCACTCACCAAAGAAGAAGTCGAGGAGCGCAAAAAGGAATTCGCGTATACCGGTCAACGGCTGTCGTTGAACTTCCAGGATATCGAGGTACGCGCCGTACTGCAGATCATTGCAGATTTTACTGGCCTCAATCTGGTGGCGAGTGACACTGTCAATGGCCGCATTACATTGCGTCTGCAGAATGTCCCATGGGACCAGGCGCTGGCGCTGGTATTGAAAACCAAAGGGCTCGACAAGCGCCAGGAAGGCAATGTGTTGATGGTTGCGCCGGCGGCGGAAATTGCCGAGCGCGAGCGTCAGGAGCTTGAAGCAAATAAACAGGTTCAAGAACTGGCGCCTCTGCAAACAGAACATATTCGTGTTCGTTATGCGCGGGCGAAAGACCTGTATAAGCTGTTTGCTCCGACCGGTGGTGGCAGTGGCCAAGCCGGCCAAGCCCCGAGCGGCACCGGCAGTATTCTTTCGATGCGCGGTCGCGTCATTGTCGATGACCGTACTAATTCGTTACTCGTTACCGAAACCGCGCAAAAGCTGGACGAGTTCCGCCGCATTATAAAACTGCTCGATGTGCCGATTCGGCAGGTGTTGATTGAGGCCCGTATCGTTATCGCGAATTCAAACTTCACTAACAGCGTCGGTGTTAAATGGGGTGCTGCGGGTATTGTGGGTGTAAATAACAACCCGCTCTATTACGGCGGCCATATCGAGCAAGTCAATTCAGCGATCAATAGCAATGCGACCAATGCGGCTGCGATCGCTGCAGGGACCTCGCCAGCAACAATTCCCGATGCGCTGAACGTTAATCTGGGCGCGACTTCGCCGAAGGGTACTTTTGCGGTTGGTTATGTTGGCCGGGATGTGAATTTGCAATTGGAATTGTCGGCAGCAGAAACTCAGGGACGTGGTGAGGTTGTTTCTCAGCCGAAAGTAATCACCGGCGACAAGCAACAAGCCACGATTAAATCGGGTACTGAAATTCCATATCAGCAGTCGGCGGCGAATGGTGAAACCACGGTTTCCTTTAAGGAAGCGGTATTAAAGCTCGACGTTACGCCTAGCATCACGCCCGATGACCGCGTCATCATGGATTTGGTGATTAACCAAGACACCAAGGGTGAGGACGTAAAAACCTCTAACGGCGGCAGCGTACCGGCGATCGACACCAACTCGATCAAAACGCAAGTTCTGGTTGGCAACGGTGAGACCGTTGTGCTCGGCGGTGTATTCAAATCCAGCGACATCACTTCGGAGTCAAAAATTCCATTCCTAGGTGATCTGCCTTATGTCGGCCGCTTGTTTAAATCGAAAGACATCACCAAAACCAAGCAAGAGCTGCTGATTTTCATCACCCCCCGCATCCTCGCGGATACCTTAATCGACTAATCAGCACGCAATGCCTGCAGTCACTCGAGTGTATCTTGTCGGTCCCATGGGGGCCGGCAAGACGACGATTGGCAAATTGCTGGCGGATGAGTTGCGGCTCGAATTTATCGATGTTGATCGTGAAATCGAGAGCCGTAGCGGCGTTGATATTCCGTGGATTTTTGATCGCGAAGGCGAAGTTGGTTTTCGGATTCGCGAAACCGCGGCGTTAAAAGAGCTGAGTCAGCTGGAGTCCGTGCTGATTTCCACCGGTGGTGGCGCAGTGCTGTCGGCAGAAAATCGCCAGATGATGATGGCTACCGGCACGGTGGTTTATCTGCATACCACCGTCGATGAGCAGGTCCGACGGACCAGTCGCGATCGCAAGCGTCCGCTCCTTCAAAATGACGATCCCCGTCGCATTCTTTCCGAGCTGATGGCTATTCGCGAGCCGCTGTATCGCGAGATTGCCGACATCGTTATCGATACCGATAGTCGCAGCCCGAAGCTCGTCGCGCAGGACTTGGTCGACCAACTCAAGCATCCGCACTAACCGCGTTGCCTTGCGTCACCGGGCACGCTATCGTGCGACGCTCATTATTTTTGCGAACTCACCATGCAAACATTGACCGTCGATCTCGGCGATCGCAGCTATCCGATTTTTATCGGCGAGCAATTGCTCGCGCGCTCGGAATTGCTCCTGCCCTATCTTGCCGGTAAACAGGTGTGCGTCGTCAGCAATGAAACGATTGCGCCGTTGTACCTCGATACGCTGCGCGAAACATTGCGCGATATATCCTTTGATAGCGTGATTTTGCCGGATGGCGAGCAATATAAAACGCTCGAACAACTGAACAAGATTTTCGACGGTTTACTCGATCGGCGGCACAATCGCACGACCACCTTAATCGCGCTCGGTGGCGGCGTTGTCGGCGATATGACTGGCTTCGCCGCTGCGTGTTATCAGCGCGGCGTCGCCTTTATCCAAGTGCCGACGACGTTGTTGTCGCAGGTCGATTCGTCGGTCGGCGGCAAAACCGGCGTCAATCATCCGCTCGGTAAAAATATGATCGGCGCGTTTCATCAGCCACGCTGCGTGATAGCGGATATCGACACGTTGCGCACGTTGCCGCAACGCGAATTTTCTGCAGGCATTGCTGAGATCGTTAAGTACGGTTTGATTTGCGACCGCGAATTTTATAATTGGCTTTCGCAGCAGATGTCGGGATTGATGGCGCGCGATACGCAATTGCTCAGCGAAGCGATTTACCGCTCGTGCGCCAACAAAGCGCGTGTGGTCGCCGCCGATGAGCGCGAAGGCGGCTTGCGCGCTATTTTGAATTTGGGCCATACCTTCGGTCACGCAATCGAAACTGCGCAGGGTTACGGCACTTGGTTGCATGGCGAAGCCGTCGCGGTTGGCATGGTGATGGCTGCCGATTTGTCGGCGCGACTGGGTTGGATCTCTGCCGCCGATGTCGATGGGTTGCGGCAATTGTTGCTGCAGGCAAAATTGCCGGTAACCGCGCCCAGCGGTATGTCTGTCGATCAATTTTTGCAGTTGATGGCGGTCGATAAAAAAGTATTGGATGGTCAATTACGTCTGGTATTACTGCGCGAACTCGGCAACGCGCAGGTCACATCGGATTTTCCACTTGCCGAGTTGCAAGCGTGCATCATTGCCGCGCAATGAAATATTTCTCGAAGTGATATTGATGCCTGGAGGGTGCCATGGCCGCGAGTGATTATTTTGCGAAGCTCGGGCTGGAGTTCGATCCGTTTGCATCGAATGCAATGCCGGAATTTTTTTTCGTCGGTGGCCAACGCCGTTTTATTGCGCAGCGCGCCGCGCAGATTGTGTATTTTTCCGGCTCGATCGTATTGTTGCTCGGTGCTTCCGGCGCGGGCAAAACACGCATGCTCGACGAGATTGTCGGCGAACTGCGCGATGTCACCGATATTTGTCGTGTCGACACCACTGTACTCATGGATGTCACTGCGGTGCGGTTGCAGCTCGCGGCTTGCGTCGGTCTGTCGCCAGCGGCATCGGCTTCGAATGCCGAGTTGATACTGGCGCTCGAACGGTCGCGACCTGCGGATGGCGATCCGCATCCGATTCTGCTCATTATCGATGCCGCGCATTTGTTGCCGATCGAAGCGCTGCGCGAATGCGCAACGTTGGCGCAGAGCGCGGTCGGTCGGATTCGATTGTTGCTGGCAGGCGAGTTCGATCTGGCCACGGCGTGGTCGCAGATATCCGATGGTGGCACGGAGATATTGCAATTGCCGTCGCTGAGCGCTGCCGATACCGCGGATTATTTGCACACACGTCTGCAGGCCGCCGGCAGCTCGGTGGCGATGCCGTTACCGCGCGAATTGTTGGACCTGCTCTATGCGCAAAGCGGCGGCAATATCGGCGCTATTCATCGGTTGGCGCCACAGTTGTTTGCAGCCGCCGAGCAGCCATCTAACACTCGCACTATGCCGCGCTGGTCGCGCTTGCCGTTGCTGCATATTGCGATTGCCGCCGGCCTGCTAACCGTCGTGATTTTATTGCTGCTTTATCGCGGTGGCGATAAACCGTCAGAGGCGACGACTACGCACAATACGCCGGCGCAGAACGATGACAAAACCCAGCAACGTATTCCGCTGGCATTACCGCAACGTCCGTTAACGCAACGCACGGCGCCAACGATCGATACCGAGCCGTCGATAGCGGCACGAGACCCGGGCGCGACTAGCGCGAAGCCGTCGGAAGCTCTGCCGGCACAGACGCCGGCGCTTGCCGAGAAACCGAAAGCGGTAGCGCCGGAACCAGCTCCGAAGCCAGCAGCTAAACCGGTGCTACCCGCACCGTCAAATCCCGAAGCTGTGCCTGTTGCGAAAAGCGCGCCGGATAATGGTGCGTTCAGTGCCGATGAACGCGCATTGCTCGCGCTGCCGTCGCAGCAAGTGGTGTTGCAATTAATCGGCGCGGAGTCGCGCGCGACGATCGACAAATTCGCCGCCAATGCGGGGCAGGATGTGAAGCTGTACGTCTATGGCACGCGCTTGCGTGGCAAGCCCTGGTATATCGCGGTCACCGGCCCCTATGCCGATAGAAACACCGCTGCTGCTGCCATCGCCAAGCTGCCTGAGGTACTGCGTAAGCAGCAACCGTGGCCGCGTGGCGTCGCCGCTATCCAGTCCGATATCAAGGCCCATAACGGCCACTAATGATTGCCGGACCAATTCTTGCCTGTCGTTGAGATCGATAGGGAGCGCAAGCGGGGAATAGTCGCAGTGGCTGGTGTCGTCAGGCTGTGGTGTAGAATACCCATCCCCTTCAGATAATTTGCATCGCCTTTCGCGGCGATTTGTTATCAATTTTTTGATTTAAATCTTTGCCACTGGATTCATTGCTGATGACAACCGGACTCTATCGAGCGGACGACGAACGCGACAACTGCGGCTTTGGCCTGATTGCTCATATGAAAGGCGAGGCCAGCCATCGCCTGTTGAAAACCGCGATCGTGTCGTTGACCTGCATGACGCACCGCGGCGCGATCGGTGCCGATGGCAAGACCGGCGATGGTTGCGGTCTGTTGTTCAAAATACCCGATGGCTTCATGCGCGAACTCGCGCGCGAATCATTCAAAACCGAATTGCCCGCATTGTTTGGCGTGGGCCAGATTTTTCTCAGTCACGATAGCGATCGCGCCGCCGCTGCGCGCGCTAACGTTGAAGCGGCGCTCGTTGCCGAAGGGCTGAACGTCATCGGCTGGCGCAAAGTACCGGTGGATCGTGCGGTGCTTGGCGAAATCGCGTTGGCTAGCGTGCCGCATATCGAACAAGTATTTGTCGGTACGGAGGGCATCGATGACACAACACTCGGCATCAAGTTGTATGTCGCGCGCCGCAAAATGGAAATTGCGAACACCGACGACCGCGAGTTCTACGTCTGCAGTCTGTCGAGCAAAACGCTGATCTATAAGGGCCTGATGATGCCGGCCGATTTACCGGGCTTCTATCTCGATCTGGGCGACGCGCGACTCGAAACATCCATCTGCATTTTTCACCAGCGCTTTTCCACCAACACCGCGCCGCGTTGGCCGCTGGCGCAGCCGTTCCGTTTTCTTGCGCACAATGGCGAAATCAATACCGTCGAAGGCAATCGCAATTGGGCCGAAGCGCGCATCAATAAATTTCAGAATGCGGCGCTGCCCGATATTCGCAGCATCGCACCGCTGGTGAATCGCACCGGCTCCGATTCATCGAGCCTCGATAATATGCTCGATCTGCTGCTCGCTGGTGGTATGGATTTATTCCGCGCCGTGCGCATGCTGGTGCCGCCGGCATGGCAAAACATCGATCACATGGATGCCGATCTGAAAGCATTTTTTGAATTCAACGCGATGCACATGGAGCCGTGGGATGGCCCGGCTGGCATTGTGTTGACCGATGGTCGGCACGCAGTGTGTTTGCTCGATCGTAATGGTTTGCGTCCGGCGCGCTGGGTTATCACCACCGATGATTTCATCACGCTCGCATCGGAAGTCGGCACGCACGATTACCAGCCGGAAAATGTCGTCGCGAAAGGCCGCGTTGGTCCCGGTCAGATTTTTGCGGTCGATACCGTCAGCGGTGAAGTGATGCACACACCGCAGATCGATGATCGTTTGAAGAAACGCCAGCCGTATAAAAAATGGCTGAAAGAAAACGCCACGCGTATCGAAGCGACAATGGAGCCTGAGCGCGCACCTGAGCTCGTTAGCGGCGAGCCGCTGAAGGCGTATCAGAAAATGTTTCAAGTCACATTCGAGGAGCGCGAGCAAGTATTGAAAGTGCTCGCCGAATCCGCGAACGAAGCGGTCGGGTCGATGGGTGACGATACGCCGATGGCGGTGCTGTCGCGACACGTGCGCCCGCTCTATGATTTTTTCCGCCAGAAATTCGCGCAGGTGACGAATCCGCCGATCGATCCGTTGCGCGAAACGATCGTGATGAGTTTGGAAACCTGTCTCGGCACTGAAAAAAATGTGTTCGAGGAAACCGCCGATCACGCCGATCGCATTATTCTCACTTCACCGATGTTGTCGCCGGATAAATTCGCGCGGATGGTGCATTTGAATAAACCGCATTACCCGCTGCAGTTCATCGATCTCAATTACGATCCGAAGCAATTGAGTCTGGGCGATGCGGTGAAAAATATTGCCGATCAGGCGGAAGCCGCAGTGCGCAATAAAAAAGTGATGCTGGTGTTATCGGATCGCGCGATCGCTGCCGGTAAACTGCCGGTGCATTCGTTGCTAGCGGTTGGCGCGGTGCATCACCGTCTGATCAAAGCCGGGTTGCGCTGCGATGCGAATCTCATCGTCGAAAGCGGCTCCGCGCGCGATTCGCATCAGCTCGCGTGTCTGATCGGTTTCGGCGCGACCGCGGTCTATCCATACATGGCGTACAGCGTCATTAATGATTTGATTCGCAGCGGCGAAGTGCTCGGCGATCCATACGATGCGCACGTCAATTACCGCAAAGGCATCAACAAAGGTTTGCTGAAAATTCTGTCGAAGATGGGTATTTCGACGATTGCCTCGTATCGCGGCGCGCAATTATTCGAAGCGATCGGTTTGTCGAGCGAAGTGATTGAACTGTGTTTTCGCGAAGTGGCGAGCCGTATCGAAGGCGCGACCTTCGTTGATTTGCAAGTCGATCAACAGCGTCTCGCCGACGATGCGTGGATCGCGCGTAAACCGATCGCCCCCGGCGGTTTGTTGAAATATGTGCATGGTCAGGAATATCACGCATTCAATCCGGATGTCGTGCAAACGCTGCAGCGCGCGGTGCAAAGCGGCGATTACGCCGCGTGGCGTGATTATTCGGCGCTGGTCGATCAGCGGCCGGTCGCAACGATCCGCGATTTATTCGAATTGAGCGGCAATCTGAAATCGATTCCGCTCGATGAGGTCGAGCCGATCGAAAAAATTCTGCCGCGTTTCGATTCCGCAGGCATGTCGCTCGGCGCGTTGAGTCCCGAAGCGCACGAAGCGCTGGCGACGGCGATGAATCGTTTGGGCGGTCGCTCGAATTCCGGTGAGGGCGGCGAAGATCCCGCGCGTTACGGCACCGAGCGCGTGTCAAAAATCAAACAGGTGGCATCGGGGCGCTTCGGCGTCACACCGGCGTATCTCGTGAACGCCGAAGTGCTGCAAATCAAAATTGCACAGGGCGCGAAACCCGGCGAGGGCGGTCAGTTGCCCGGTGGCAAAGTGAATGGCTTGATCGCGCGTTTGCGTTACGCGGTACCGGGGGTGACATTAATTTCGCCGCCGCCGCATCACGATATTTATTCGATCGAAGATTTGGCGCAGTTAATTTTCGATTTGAAACAGGTGAATCCGCAGGCGTTGGTTTCGGTGAAACTCGTATCGGAGCCCGGTGTAGGTACTATCGCTGCCGGTGTCGCGAAAGCGTATGCCGATTTAATTACGATTTCCGGTTACGACGGCGGCACTGCGGCAAGCCCGCTCACTTCCATTAAATATGCGGGCTCGCCGTGGGAGTTGGGATTGTCCGAAGCGCAGCAGGCATTGCGCGCGAACGGTTTACGCGGCGCGGTGCGTGTGCAAACCGATGGTGGTTTAAAGACCGGGCTCGATGTCATCAAGGCCGCGATTCTCGGCGCCGAAAGTTTTGGTTTCGGCACCGCGCCAATGGTCGCGCTCGGCTGCAAATATTTGCGCATCTGTCATTTGAATAATTGCGCGACCGGTGTGGCGACGCAGGATGCGCGGTTGCGCGATGACTTCTTCATCGGCACGGTCGAGATGGTGACGAATTTCTTCACCTTCATCGCGATGGAAACCCGCGAATGGCTCGCGCAACTCGGTGTGCGCTCGATCGAAGAATTAATCGGCCGCACTGATCTGCTCGCGATGCGCGCAGGCGAAACCGACAAGCAGCGCCATCTCGATCTATCGCGCATTTTATGGAAAGATCCAAATGCGCAGGGCAAAGCGGAATTTTGCGTGCAACCGTCGAACCCGCCGTTCGATAAAGGCGTGAAAGCCGAAGCAATGTGGCATGCCACGCGCGAAGTGATCGAGGATAAACGCGGCGGCGAATTTTATTTCAGCGTCAGCAATTGCGACCGTTCGATCGGTGCGCGCTTGTCCGGTGAAATCGCGCGGCGGCATGGCGATAAAGGTATGGCCGATGCGCCCGTAGTGTTGCGCTTAACCGGCACCGCAGGGCAAAGCTTTGGTGTGTGGAATGCCGGCGGTTTGCACATGTATCTCGAAGGCGATGCCAACGATTATGTCGGTAAGGGCATGGCCGCGGGCAAGCTCGTGATTTATCCACCGCGCGTCAGCACGTTCGAATCGCAGCACACCACGATTATCGGCAACACCTGTCTGTACGGCGCCACCGGCGGCAAATTATTTGCGGCAGGTCGCGCCGGCGAGCGTTTCGCGGTGCGGAATTCCGGCGCGCATGCGGTGATCGAAGGCGCTGGTGATCACTGCTGCGAATACATGACGGGCGGCATAGTGACAGTGTTAGGTGCCACCGGTGTCAATTTCGGCGCGGGCATGACCGGCGGGTTCGCGTATGTGCTCGACGAAGAAAATCGCTTTGTCGATCGCTACAACAGCGAGCTGGTCGAAATTGCCCGCATCAACAGCGAATCGCTCGAATCGCATCGCAATCATTTGCGCGGCATTATTCGCGAATTCGTGCAGGAAACCGGCTCGGTCTGGGGGCAAAACCTGCTGGACAATTTCGCCGATTACATCGGCAAGTTCTGGATGGTTAAACCGAAGGCGGCGAATCTCGATTCGCTGTTAAAACTCACCAAACAGAGCCCGCAATAGCGTGATCGGACGTAATGACAAATGACTGAGCGATTAAACAACGTATTTCAATTTCTCGATGTCGAGCGCGCCGATCCCGATAAAAAATCGCTGGATCTGCGCAAAGAAAATTTCGTCGAAATTTATCAGCCGTATCGCGAAGAGCAGGTGCAGGAACAGGCGCATCGCTGTCTCAGCTGTGGCAATCCGTATTGCGAATGGAAGTGCCCCGTTCACAACTACATTCCGAATTGGCTGCAATTGGTTTCGGAAGGCAATATTTTTGCAGCGGCCGATCTTGCGCATCAAACCAATACTCTGCCCGAAGTCTGTGGCCGCGTGTGTCCGCAAGATCGTTTGTGTGAAGGCGCGTGTACGCTCAACGATGGTTTCGGTGCAGTCACGATTGGCGCCACTGAAAAATATATCGCCGATACAGCGCTCGCACTCGGTTGGAAACCCGATTTATCGAAACGTGTGTGGACCGATAAAAAAGTCGCCGTGATTGGTGCCGGTCCGGCGGGATTAGGCTGTGCCGATGTTCTGGTGCGCGCGGGTGTGAAGCCGGTGGTATTTGATCGCTATCCAGAAATCGGCGGCTTGCTGACATTCGGCATTCCCGAATTCAAACTCGAAAAATCCGTCATGCAACGCCGTCGTCAAGTGTTTGAAGAAATGGGCACCGAGTTTCGTCTGAATACTGAAATCGGTCGCGATATTTCTGTCGAGCAATTATTGGCCGAGTTCGATGCGGTGTTCATGGGTATGGGCACCTACACGTATATGAAAGGCGGTTTCGCCGGCGAAGATTTGCCGGGTGTTTACGATGCGCTGCCGTATTTAATTTCCAGCGTGAATCACAACATGGGCTGGGAAAAAGAGCCGGCCGATTTCGTCAGCGTGCAGGGCAAGCAAGTGATCGTGCTCGGCGGCGGCGATACCGCGATGGATTGTAATCGCACTGCGATTCGGCAGGGCGCGCTCAGCGTTACCTGCGCGTATCGGCGCGATGAAGAAAATATGCCGGGCTCGCGTCGCGAAGTAACCAACGCGCGTGAAGAGGGTGTGAACTTTTTATTCAATCGTCAGCCGATTGCGATTGTTGGCAGCGATAAAGTCGAAGGTGTGAAATTTGTAACGACGCGCCTCGGTGAGCCCGATGCGAAAGGTCGCCGCCATCCCGAAGTGATTCCGGGCAGCGAGGAAGTGTTGCCGGCCGATGTCGTGTTGATCGCGTTTGGGTTTCGTCCGAATCCGCCAGAATGGTTCGATTCCGCCAGCGTTAAGACCAGCGATTGGGGCGGCGTGATCGCGCCTGAGCACCAGCGTTATAAATTTCAAACGAGTAATCCGAAAGTGTTTGCCGGCGGCGATATGGTGCGTGGCTCCGATCTGGTCGTCACCGCGATATGGGAAGGACGCCAGGCCGGCGAGGGTATACTCGATTTTCTTGGCGTTTGATTATCGGGTTCGGTGTTTGACCTTTCGTAAATTCGAATAACAGAAGCGTTGCCAGTGGTGGACTCTCTCTGCCATCTCTGTTTAAGTGTGGCCCTTAAAATTCGGGGCACGCGCTTTGGGTGCCAAAGCGCCGAACAGTGATACTTTTTTTCGGGGCAGAAAGCGCGATTGATCGAAGCTCCGGCGCAAGATTCACTCGGAGATCTCGCCAACTTCTCCGAGGGAATAACACTCCGTGCCTTTACGACATTGCCACGTTGCCCCGAAAGAAAAGTATCACTGTTCGGCGCAACCAGCTTTATCAGTGCTTCGATAGCAATGCCTCAATCATAAGAGACGGACATGAGTGAATTAAAAAACGATCGTTTCCTGCGCGCACTATTACGCCAGCCCGTCGATGTCACTCCCGTGTGGATGATGCGTCAGGCCGGCCGCTATTTGCCGGAATATCGAGCCACGCGTTCACGTGCTGGCGATTTTATGGCGCTGTGCACGAATCCCGAACTCGCGTGCGAAGTGACGCTGCAACCGCTCGATCGTTTCGCACTCGATGCCGCGATTTTATTTTCCGACATTCTCACTGTGCCCGATGCGATGGGTCTCGGTTTATATTTCGAAACCGGCGAAGGTCCGCGTTTTCGCAAATACGTGCGCACGCAAGCCGATGTCGATGCATTGCCGATTCCCGATCCGGAAAAAGATCTCGGCTATGTGATGAATGCGGTACGCACAATTCGTCGCGAATTAAACGGCCGCGTGCCGTTGATCGGTTTTTCCGGCAGCCCGTGGACACTTGCAACGTATATGGTTGAAGGTGGCTCGTCGAAAGATTTTCGTTTCGCGAAAACGATGGCATTCGATCAGCCGCAGGTGATGCATGCATTGCTCGATAAACTAGCGCAAAGCGTCACCATGTATTTGAATGGCCAAATCAAAGCGGGCGCGCAGGCGGTGCAGATTTTCGATACCTGGGGTGGCGCATTGAGCTACGCCGGGTACCTCGAATTTTCATTGCCGTATATGCAGAAAATTATCAACGGACTGATTCGCGAACACGACGGTCGCCGCGTGCCGGTGATTGTGTTTACAAAAAACGGTGGTCCGTGGCTGGAGCAAATCGCCGCGAGCGGCCCCGATGCGGTGGGTCTCGATTGGACGATCGATATCGGTCACGCGCGTCAACGGATCGGTGGGCGCGTTGCGTTGCAAGGCAACATGGACCCGCAAATGCTATTTGCGAATCCTGAACGCATTCGCACCGAAGTAAAAAACATTCTCGCCAGTTTCGGTCGCAGCAACGGTCACGTGTTCAATCTCGGCCACGGCATTACGCCTGAAGTAAATCCCGAGCACGCTGGTATTTTCATCGATGCCGTGCACGAGTTTTCGGCGCAATACCATCGCGCTTAACTATTAAGGTATTTCTGATGAAGTGGGTTTTTCCCTCTTCCGCAGGAGAGGGAATTTAATCTTTAGTGCGGCGGAAACTTCTTCAAAATCTCATCCGTCGCTTTCTGCAATTGTTTCTGATTTGTTTGCGCCGACGTGCTGCTCATGCCGGTGACTATGCTGCCGCGCCATAATAAATTCTTGGTTTTGGGATCGAGAAAATCGATCACGATATGCGCTTGCTGGTCGAGGTCATTGCCGCCGAGCGGAAAATTGAACGACACACCACCACCCACATTGCTGCCGAAACCACCGACACCCACGCCGAGGCGCGGACGATCGTCGACGAGTTTTTTCACCGGCTTAAGGTAATAGCGCACCAGCACATCGGCGGGGAATTTATCGCTTGCCATGGCGAGCTGGCGGTCGAGGCTAAACGATAGCGCCTGTTTGACCGCATCGTCGGTGAGCGTATTGAATTTTTCGTCGATGGCGTCGCTTTGATGTTGCCATTGGTAATAGTGCACCTGGCTCAAATCTGCGTTGCTATCGTAATCGGTTTGTACGTCGGCGGCGTGCAATTGCATCGTACCGAATAGAGCGGCGATGAATAAAAAATGGCGCAACATGATGTCGTCCTCTTCGTATATTTTTCTTAATGCTAGCAGAGTACCGTGGTGGACCTGTTTTACCAATCCATGCTGAGCTGCGCTGTTGGCACGCGAAATTGATCGCAGCGCAGTTCGCTCTCGGTTTCGTTTAAGTGCAATGCGCGCACGATGCGGCGAAAACGTGCATCGAGCAATTCGGCAAAGACACCGGTGCCACGCATGCGCGTGTGAAACTCAGCGGAATAATTTTTACCGCCACGACTCTGGCGAATCAAACTCATCACATGTTCGGCGCGCAATGGGTAATGCTCGTGCAGCCAGTTTTCGAATAATTCCGCGAGTTCGAGCGGCAGACGCAGCAAAATGAAGCTCGCGCTTTCGGCGCCGGCCTGCTTGGCTTCGGTCAGAATCGTTTCGAGATCGCTATCGTTTAGCGCCGGAATCATCGGTGCCGCGATGACGCCGACTGGAATGCCGGCATCGGCAAGCTGCGCGATGGTGTTGATGCGTGCGCGCCCGCTAGCTGCGCGTGGTTCGAGTTTGCGTTTCAGATCATCGTCGAGCGTAGTGACGGTAACGTAAACCTTCACCAGTTTTTCTTTTGCCAGTTGCGCGAGCAGCGATACGTCATCGCAGACATTCTGACTTTTTGTGATTAACGCGCATGGATGTCGATGCTCCAAAAATACTTCGAGCAATTGACGTGTTAGTCGATACTCGCGTTCGATCGGCTGATAGCAATCGGTATTGCTGCCGATCACGATGGTTTCAGGTTTGTACCCTTTTTTGCCGAGTTCGCGGCGTAACAATTCCGGTGCATTCGTTTTTGCAATCAGCTTCGTTTCGAAATCGAGACCGGGCGATAAATCGAGATACGCGTGCGTGGGCCGCGCAAAACAATAAATGCAGCCGTGTTCGCAGCCGCGATACGGATTGATCGAGCGCGAAAATCCGACATCGGGCGAATCGTTGTAGCTGATAATGCTGCGCGCCGTTTCCGCGCGCACCGTGGTTTGTGGCCGAGGTTCAGCTTCGGGTGGCGCGGCATCGAGATCGACCACGCTGATGCGCGGCGCAAAACGATTATGCGGGTTTTGATCGGTGCCGCGCCCCTTGATTGCCATATAACCTCGTGAGCTGTTTATAACGCGTGAGCTCTTTATAAATAGTCCGGCAACTGTGGAAGCTTGTCTTCCATAATCGCGCTGATGCGCATGGCCAAAAACGGTTTCAAAAATTCTGGATGCGTGATTATCCAGAATTTGCCGGCATCGATTTGTTCGAACACGATATCGGCCAATTGTTGCGGCGACATGCCCTTGGCGACCATTTCTTCAATCACTTCGCGTGAGTGCGATTCCATGCCGGTCGAAAACTCGGCTTTCTTGCCATAACCTTCGGGACGAATGCGCTCCGAGTGCCAGATGTTGGTGGCGACGTCGCCTGGGCACAGCACGGCGGCGCGCACATTCGCGTTCAGTGATTTCAATTCGAAATACAGCGATTCGGAAATTGTTACCACCGCGTGTTTGCTCGCTCCATACGGTGCGAGGAACGGACCCGACAACAGACCGCCGTTCGATGCGGTGTTGATGACGATGCACTCTTCCTGCGTTTTTAGCATGCGCGGAATAAACGCTTTCATGCCATGAATTACGCCCATGACGTTGACGTCGAGGCTCCAGCGCCAATCTTCGACGCTTCGTTCCCAGCTGAGGCCATCGACCAGAATCGCTGCGTTGTTGAACAGCATGTTCACCGCGCCAAACGCATTGAATGCTGTATCGGCGAGCGCGATCACTGAATCGTATTTCGATACATCGGTGTACTGCGCGATCACGCTGGCACCCTGCGCGCGCAAGTGCTGTTCGACTTCCTGTAATCCTTTGCGATCGACATCGGCGAGGACGACGCGCATGCCGAGCGCTGCGGCTTTTTCTGCAAGGCCGCGACCGATACCGCTGGCGGCGCCAGTGATGACTGCAACTTTATTTTGATAGGATTTCATTCGAGACTCCTCACTATTCATGATTATTATCGTGGCGATGATAGTGCGCGCGCAGCTGACGGCCATACCTCATATTGACGGTGACTGCCGCCGCGCCTGTCGCTATTCGAATGCGCTGCTAGAATTACGGCCGGGACAGTATCACAACACTAATTAGTCCGGGCGAATGCCACCTTTCTTCTGCGGAGTACTCTCATGAAGTCGATCGTTCTCATAGCTGCGCTGCTCGCGGCGAATACCGTCATGGCGGCGGATGGTCAATACAGCGGTGTATCAACCAAGGGCAACCTCTCGGTATGGCGTGTCAATCACAGCAATGGCGCGGTCTCGCTGTGTAGCTTCGAGGGACATAAAAACGAACCGTCATGCTATCCGTGGAGCACGGGTGGGCAGCCGGGAAATTATCAAATCATTGGCGGCGATGATGTGCTGTCAACCTGGCGCATCAATGCCACTAATGGTTTTGTTTCATTGTGCGAATATAAGGAAGTGAGCGAGCCACCGATTTGTACGCCGTGGAGCACACAGTAAACTCTAGCTTTCGAGTTGGCCCGAAGCGAGCGGCCGCGCCCATCATCTGAGGTTGTTTTATGTTGCATCGAATCAATCGGCAATGGCTTGCGCGCAGTGCGATAGCGGTTGCGGTGACCGCGTTGGTCGCCTGCGCGGTATCTCCCACCGGTCGCAAACAGTTCATTTTGCCGAACTATACCGAGAGCGACATGAGCAAAATGGGCGCGGCCGCATTCACCGATTTGAAAAAGAAGCAGCCGCTCGATAACGATGCGCAAACCAAGGCGTACGTGAATTGTGTGGCGCATGCGATTTTGGCATCGCTCCCCGGCGATGAAGGGGTGGGTTGGGAGATCAATGTATTCAAGGATGACACCCCCAATGCGTTCGCGCTGCCCGGCAAAAAAATCGGTGTGCATAGCGGGATTTTGAAAGTCGCAAAAAATCAGGATCAGCTCGCGACCGTGATCGGTCATGAGGTGGGTCATGTGCAGGCTCATCACAGCGCGGAACGGTTGTCGCAGCAGACCGCAGCACAGGGGGCGCTGTTGGTCGGCGCGATCATCGCGGGCACATCGGACAATACGCAAAAAGGGCTGGTCATGGGCGCGCTCGGCGCGGGGCTGACCTATGGTGTGCTGATGCCGTTCAGCCGTACGCAGGAGTCCGAGGCCGATATGATCGGTCTGAAGCTGATGGCAAAGGCAGGTTTTAATCCGGATGAAAGTATCGATTTGTGGCAGAACATGGCCGCAGCGGACAAAAACAAAACGCCAGAATTCTTATCGACCCACCCCTCGGATCAAACGCGAATGAATGCGCTGAATCGCGCGCTGCCGATGGCGGAGGAGGATATGCGCGAAGCACGGGCGCAGGGACACCATCCGAGTTGCAGTCAGTCTTGAGTTCAGGGCACAAACTTGGGTGCTATAAGCGCCGAAAGGGGATGTTTTTTTTCGGGGCAGAAGGAGGACCACTCGAAGCTTTCGTGCTAGATTCCTCGCAGAATTTGCCAAGTGCTCCGGGGACGAACCCGCCATGCCTACGACGACAGCGCTACGTTGCCCCGAAACAAAAACATCCCCTTTCGGCGCAACACGTTTGGGCAGTGCACCCTGTTGTCGGGCACCCAAGTTCGTGCCTTTAACTCAAAGCATAAGCTGACAGCTCAACCACCGAGCAGATGTTCCTCGCAGTCGACCCGGTGGTTCATCTCTAATGCGGGCTGCGCACAGCTCGGCTTGCCGACTATTTTCGCCGGCACACCGGCCACCATCGTATGCGGTGGCACGTCCTTCAACACCACGCTGCCGGCGCAGATCTGCGCACCTTCGCCAATTTTGATATTGCCGAGAATCTTCGCACCGGCGCTGAGCAGCACGCCGTTGCCCACCTTCGGGTGACGGTCGCCGTTTTCTTTGCCGGTGCCGCCAAGCGTGACTGACTGCATGATCGATACATTGTTGCCGACCACGGCGGTTTCACCGATCACAATGCCGGTCGCATGATCCATCATCACACCGCGACCAATGCGCGCTGCCGGATGAATATCGACGCCAAATTCGCCGGAAATCCGATTCTGGAAAAACAACGCCAGCGATTCGCGCCCCTGTTTCCATAGCCAATGCGCGATGCGATAGGCCTGCAGCGCATGAAAGCCTTTGAAATACAGAAACGGCGTCGCGAAGCCGCGGCACGCGCAATCGCGCTCGCTGACTGCGCGAATGTCGCAGCGAATCGCCTCGCCGATACTTGGATCGTTGTGCAGCGCTTCCTCGATCACTTCCCGTACCAGCAGCGCAGACGCCGTGGGGCTGTCGAGCTTGTGCGCAAGGTGAAAACTCAGCGCAGCTTCGAGCGTGTCGTGGTTCAGAATCGTCGCGTGCAGGAAGCTGGCGAGAACCGGCTCGCGCTCGGCTTCATGGGCGGTTTCCTCGCGGATGGCCTGCCAGATGGGATCGAGGCTGACGCTGCGGGAGAGAGGTTTGGTCGACATGATGGCAATTCCGGGATCGATAAAAGCGATTGGCAGCTGCGATTGATGGTTACGGTTACTAGTTGGCCGGATTATAGCGCCGCTGCGTCAAAACACCGCTAGCGGTGGTTCATTCAGCGCGGCAAGTTGCTCACGTAATTCGAGAATATGGTCGGACCAAAAACGCGGGCTACCGAACCATGGAAACGCCAGTGGAAACGCCGGATCCTCCCACCGCCGCGCCAGCCACGCCGCGAAATGCATGATGCGTAAGGTGCGTAAGGCTTCGATCAGCCGCAGCTCGCGCGGATCGAAATCGTAGAATTCATTGTAGCCATCAAGAATTTCCGACAACTGCGCGACGCGCTCGTGCCGCTCGCCCGACAGCAGCATCCACAAATCCTGAATGGCCGGTGTCATACGGCTATCGTCGAGATCAACAAAAAAGCACTGCTGATCGCGGTTGATCAGGATATTGCCGACATGGCAGTCACTGTGCGTGCGGATATAGGTCGGTTTAACCTCGGCAAACAGCCTGTCGATGTGTTTCAGCAGGTCTTCGCACAGCGTCGTGTAGGCGCGGCGCAGATCGCCGTTGATGCTGTGTTCGGCGATGAATTCATAGCTGGCGTAGCCGAACGTTTTGACATCGAGCGCCGGCCGCGTCTGATACGGCGCGATCGCGCCGATGGCATGCAGTCGCGCCATCAGCCGGCCGATCGTCAATTGCGTATCGGGATCATCGAGATTCGGCGCCTGGCCGCCGCGCCGGGTGAATAGTGCGAAGCGGAAATCGTTGAAGCGGAACAAGGTTTCGCCGTTAGCGTCGGTCAGTGGTGCAATGACCGGCAATTCGGCCTCGGCGAGTTGCTGCGAGAAATGATGTTCTTCGAGAATCTGTGCATCGCTCCAACGTTCCGGGCGATAGAACTTGGCGATCACGGGTTGTTCGTCGTCGATGCCGATCTGATAGACGCGGTTTTCGTAGCTGTTCAGCGCCAGCACGCGCAGGTCGGAGCGACGGCCGGTGCTCTCGATCGCGTCGATAACCAGCTCCGGTGACAGTTGCGCGAAAGGATGCGGATCGGCGTGCATAAACAACTCCTCAAGGCCGCTCACTGTAACACGCGCGTCAACCCTTCCTTATTTGGGTTCACGGTGTTCGGGCGAGGCACCACACCTGCACCGAGGCGGCACCAGCGTGGAGTAGTGTGCGTGCGATCTCGGCGGCGGTCGCGCCGGTGGTGACAACGTCGTCTACCAAGGCGACGTGCCGGCCGCGTACATCGCCGCGTATGGCAAAGCCACTGCGCAAATTGCGGCGACGCTGGGCTGCCGTTAATTGTTGCTGCGGCGTGTGTTGTTGCCGCCGCAGCAACGCTCTCGCGTGCAGTGGAATCCGCAACCTGTACGCCAGTTCATCGGCGATGACTTCGGCCTGATTGAAGCCGCGCGTCCAGCGGCGACGCCAATGTAGCGGCACCGGCACGATGATGTCGGCAGCCAGTTCGGGCTCGGTATGCAATCGTGCGGCGAGCAGTGCACTCAGGGCGCGGCCGTAAACGAGGCGGCGCTGATATTTAAACGCGCCGATCAAATGGCTGACCGGAGCGCGGTATTCAAAGGCGCTAATGCAGCGTGTGAACGGTGGCGGCTCAATCAAGCATTGGCCGCAGAGGCCGGGTGCGGACAGGCTCAGCCCGCACTGCATGCAGGCGGTATCGGTCCACGGTAATTCGCTCGCGCAGGGTGAGCAGATCGATTCGGTGCTGTCGCCGCCGCAGATACAGCATTGGCTGGCGAATAGGCGTAGAAAAAAGTTGTTAACCATAAACATCCCTGTTGGTTGACAGATTAAGCTCGGCCGCTAATATGCGGCTTATCCCTAAATTAATGCCGCTTGACGTTTCGACACAGGATTTTGCCATGAATGCTCTCAGTTCTACTCAGCGCGTTAGCGATGTGCGTCACGATTGGACGCGTCAGGAAGTCGAGGCGCTATTCGCGCTGCCGTTCAACGATTTGCTGTTTCGCGCGGCGAGTGTGCATCGCCAGCATTTCGATCCGAACGCAGTGCAGGTGAGCACGCTGCTGTCGATCAAGACCGGCGCCTGCCCCGAAGACTGCAAGTACTGCCCGCAGTCGAACCGCTACGACACTGGCCTTGAGCCGGAAAAGCTGATGGAAGTGCAGAAGGTGATCGAAGAGGCTGCGCGCGCGAAGGCGCAGGGCAGCACGCGGTTCTGTATGGGCGCGGCCTGGCGTTCGCCGAAAAAGAAGGACATGCCTTACGTGACGGCGATGGTGCGCGGCGTGAAAGAGCTGGGCCTCGAAACATGTATGACGCTCGGCATGCTGAGCGCGGAGCAAGCCGGTGAGTTGAAAGACGCCGGCCTCGATTACTACAACCACAACCTGGATACATCGCCGGAGTTTTACGGCGAGATCATCACCACGCGCACGTATCAGGATCGTCTCGAAACGCTCGATCATGTGCGCAGTGCCGGCATCAATGTGTGCAGCGGCGGCATCGTCGGTATGGGTGAGAGCGTGCGCGATCGCGCTGGCCTGCTGATTCAACTCGCGAATCTGCCGCAGCATCCAGAGAGCGTGCCGATCAATATGCTGGTGAAAGTCGAAGGTACGCCGTTGGCTGATGAAGCGAATGTCGATTCGTTCGATTTCATTCGCACGCTCGCGGTCGCGCGTATTCTGATGCCGAAATCGCATGTGCGTTTGTCGGCCGGGCGTGAGGCGATGAATGAAGAGATGCACGCGCTCGCGTATTTCGCCGGTGCCAATTCGATTTTCTACGGCGAGAAATTGTTGACGACGCCGAACCCGGAAGCGAATAAAGATCTCGAATTATTTGCGCGTCTCGGCATCAAGCCGGAGCAGCGCACCGTCGAACAGCACGAAGATGAAACCGAGCACGCGTTGCATGAGCAGATCGAGCGTGCGCAGACCGACAAAATGTTTTATGACGCTGCTCGTGCCTGATGTTCTGTGCGGCAGGAGTGCACAAGATTTTTTCTGAGACACGCGGCAAGTGCATCCCTGCAGCTCGTCAGCGACATCCATGTCGCTGACGGTCTCAGAAAAAACTTCTGCACTCCTGTTATCAAGTCCTCTGCAATATTTCTTCAAGGTTCTCGTTTGTGATGATGGATGATGTTTTGCAATCCGCTCTCGACGAGCGCCGCGAGCAAAATCTTTATCGCACGCGCAAAGTGATTGCGAGCGCGCAAGGCGCTGAGGTCATTGTCGATGGCAAGCGCTATCTGAATTTCTGCAGCAACGATTATCTCGGTCTCGCGAATCATCCCGATATTGTTTCCGCATTTAAAAAAGCCGCTGATGAATTCGGTGTCGGCAGCGGCGGATCGCATCTGGTGTGCGGCCATAGTGCGTTGCATCATCGGCTCGAAGAGCAACTTGCTGAATTTACCGGTCGGCCGCGTGCTTTGTTATTTTCGACCGGCTACATGGCCAATCTCGGCGTGGTCAACGCGCTGCTAGGCAGTGGCGATCATATTTTCGAAGATAAATTGAATCATGCCTCGTTGCTCGATGGCGGTTTGCTCAGTGGTGCGCGCTTTCAACGTTTTTTGCACAACGACATTGCAAATCTCGATAGCCGATTGGCGCGCGTCCAAGAAGATAAAAACGGCGGTCGCAAATTAATTGCGGTCGATGGCGTATTCAGCATGGATGGCGATTGCGCGCCGTTAGCCGAACTCGCGCAGCTCGCAAAAAAATATAAAGCGTGGTTGATGATCGATGATGCGCACGGCATCGGTGTGCTCGGAAAAAATGGCGGCGGTTGCGCGGAGCATTTTCAACTCGACATCAATCAATTGCCGATTCTGATGGGCACGCTCGGCAAAGCGTTCGGCACCTTCGGCGCATTCGTTGCCGGCAGCGAGACCTTGATCGAAACGCTGATTCAATTTTCGCGCGCGTATATCTACACGACCGCATTACCGCCAGCGGTGGCCGCCGCGACATCGAAAAGTTTGGAAATTATTCAGCGCGAAACATGGCGCCGTGAACATTTGCAAAATCTGATCGCGCAATTTCGGCGCGGTGCCGAACAAATTGGATTGCAATTATTTTCGTCTGACACAGCCATTCAGCCGTTGTTGATTGGCTCTGCCGCAGAGGCGCTGCGCTGGAGCGAAGCGTTGGCTGCTCGCGGTTTTTGGATCAGCGCGATTCGGCCGCCGACCGTGCCGGCTAATTCATCGCGGTTGCGCATTACGTTGAGTGCGGCGCATAGCGAAAAGCAAATCGAACAGTTGCTTGCCGCGCTGGCCGATGTGAAAGCGCAGCAATGAGCAATTGGTATTGCGAGCGAATGCCATCGCAAATCGCGAGTGCGACAGCGCCCGATTTGGTGCTGCTGCACGGCTGGGGCATGTCATCCGACGTATTTCGCGATTGGTTGCCGTTATTGCGTCGGCGCTGCAATGTGACGCTGCTCGATCTGCCGGGTTTCGGTCGCTCGCCGGCGCAGCCGCAATTGACCATCGACCAATTGCTCGATCAACTCGCGCAATACATTCCGCAAAATGCGGCGTTGCTGGGTTGGTCGCTCGGCGGCGCGATTGCCGCTGCATTCACCGCACGGCTTCCTCAGCGTTGCGCTGCACTCATGACGATTGCGAGCAACCCGTGCTTTGTCGAGCGCGACGACTGGTCGAGTGCGATGCCAGCCGCCACCTTCGCCGAATTTCAAACACGGCTTGTGCAGAATCCAACAGTGACGCTGCGTCGTTTTCTCGCGTTGCAAACGCGCGGCAGCGATGGTGAGCGTGAGTTATTGCGCTGGCTGCGCAATCACGAAACAAATGCCGGTAGTGACGCATTGGCGTGGGGTTTGAATTTACTGGCGCAACTCGATGTGCGCGCTGCGTTGCAGCAAAGTACGATTCCCGCCGTGCATATTCTTGGTAGCGCGGATGCGCTGGTGCCGGCGAGCGTGGCAGAAAATATTTCGCGCGTCGCGCCGCAGCAGTGGGTGGTATTGCTCGACAGTGCAGCGCATCTGCCGTTCGTCAGCCATGCGGAATTGTGCTGGCAGCATCTCGATCGTTTGTTGTCGAGCGCGAAATTATTGCAACGTGCGCCATTCGCGCAGCGCTCGAAGCTGTCGGTCGCCAATTCGTTCAGTAACGCGGCGCCAAGTTACGACAGTGCCGCGCAATTGCAGCGCGATGTCGCGAATAAATTGTTAGTGCAGATGCAATTACCCGCTGCCAGCACCGTGCTCGATATCGGTTGCGGCACCGGTGCGATCAGTCTGCAGCTCGCGCAACATCATGCAGTAATTGGACTCGATATCGCTGAAGGCATGGTGCATTACGCGTGCGCGCATCAGCGCCACGAAAATATAAATTGGTTATGCGGTGATGCGGAAAATCTGCCGCTCGCCACTGCATCCATCGATGCGGTGTTTTCGAGTCTCGCCTTGCAGTGGAGCGAAAATATCGGCGCCGCATTTATCGAAATTGCGCGCGTGTTGCGCGACGGCGGTAGCGCGTGGATTGCGACGCTCGGGCCGAACACATTGCATGAGTTGCGCAGAGCCTGGCAGCAAGCGGACGATCGTGTGCATGTGAATGGATTTATGGCGCGCGATCAGATCGAGACAGCGTTACAGCGCGCCGGTCTAACAGTGCAGTCATGGCGCGAACAAAATATCGTGCTGCGCTATCGCGAATTGCGCGAGCTAACGCGCGAATTAAAATCGATCGGTGCGCACAACGTGAATAGTGGTCGCCCCGATGGCTTGACCTCGCGTGCACGCTTGCAGCGTTTCAGCGCAGCCTACGAAACGCAGCGCGATGCCGCTGGTTTTATCCCCGCGACTTATCAGGTGTGGTATCTGCGGATCGGGAAATAATTAGTCTGTTTCTTTTTGAGTGAAGGCAATGGCCAACGCGTTTTTTGTCACCGGTACCGATACCGATGTCGGTAAAACATTGATCGCTGCTGGTTTGCTCGCTGCTGCGAACGCGCGTGGTTTGAGCACTGCCGCGATCAAGCCGGTGGCGGCCGGTTGCGAGCGCACGCCCGCGGGTTTGCGCAATGCCGACGCCTTGCTGTTGCAACGGACAATGTCGCTGCAGTTGCCGTATGAGCAAATCAATCCGATCGCGCTGGAGCCCGCGATCGCGCCGCATATTGCCGCTCAGCAAGCCGGTATGAAACTCAACGCATCGCGGCTCGCCGGTATTTGTCGCGGCGTATTGCAGCTGCGCGCCGATCTGACCTTGATCGAAGGCGCCGGCGGTTGGCGCGTGCCCTTGAGTGAGCGCGAATTGTTGTCGCGCTTGCCGGTGGAGTTGCAGATACCGGTGATCATGGTGGTCGGCATGCGGCTCGGCTGTATCAACCATGCGCTGTTAACAGCTGAGGCAATCGCGCGCGATGGTCTGCAGCTCGCCGGTTGGGTCGCCAATCGCTGCGTGCCAGATATGGTCTGCTACGACGAAAATGTCGCGACGCTGAAACAGTTTCTGCGCCCGCCCTGCCTGGGCGAGGTGCCGTTTCTCGCCGAGCCAACACCCCAGCAGGTCGCCGCTTATCTGGATTGTGCGCCGCTGATCACGCAAAAAGCATAAAGCCGACCGGCGGTTATGGCATTTATAAGCTTCGGCTGCTTAAATTGTATTCAGTATTGAAAGTTCGAGGTCACTATGAGCGTTAACTCCGTCTTATCTACCGGTGTCCAGGGCGTACAGGCTGGGATGAGTCGCGCCAATCAGGCCGCCGGCGAGATCGCGCGTTTCGGCACCACCGAGCAGGACGGCGATCTGGTAACCCCGCTAGTCAATCTGAAAATCAGCGAACAACAGGTCAAGGCATCCGCCGCCGTGATCAAAACCGCCGACGAAATGGTGGGTACGCTGATCGATATCAGAGCCTGATCCCATGGCTGCGCGATGAGCACGACAGGCATCGGCGCGCCCCAGCCCTTTCAACCCGTTTCTCCGTACAGCCCGCTCGGCAAACCCGCCGTCGGACTCGAATCCAGCGAAAACAAAAATCAGACCCTGCCGCCCATCGAAGAATCGAGCGGCAGCGATAAGCTGCGCGAACGGCTGGGGCAGCGTGTTGGTGCTGTCGATGATGACGAAGGCGATCACGCTGCGCCGCATGACGAACAAGGCGAAGAAGAGGCCATCGCAGAGTCGGCATCGACAGATTCAACCACTGCAGTACCCGTGCAGCCGATGCTGCGACCGTTGGCGGTAGCCGGCGGCGATACCGAGCGTAATACGCCGAGCGCGGCGAAGGCGCTCGATCATTTCCAGCAAACCGCCCACCCGATATCCCCTCCCGGTTTATTGCTCGATCGCGAAATCTGAAACGCCCTTTTTCGGCTGGCATACCTATTTCGCAAGCGCGTATGCTTGGCCCACTTTTTTAACCTCTGTATTGCACCATGGTACTGCTGGTCACCGGACGCGATTCCGTTCGCCGCTGCCCGTCTTTAGAAGCGAGGAGTACACCATGCCCGATTATTCCGCGCCGTTGCGCGATATGCGTTTCGTGCTGTTCGAGCTGTTCGATGCCGAGGCATTGTGGGCGCGCTATCCACGCACGGCCGAAGTCACGCGCGAGCTTGCCGATGCCGTGCTCGAGGAATCGGCCAAAATCGCCGGCGAGGTGCTGGCGCCGTTGAATCTCAGTGGCGATGAAGAGGGCGTGCAGTGGCACGACGGCGCGGTGACCACACCGGCCGGTTTCAAAGAAGCGTTTCATCTGTATGGCGAAGGTGGTTGGATCGGTCTCAGCGGCGATCCAGAGTACGGCGGGCAGGGTATGCCGAAACTGCTCAGTCTGATGTGCGAAGAGATGATCAGCGCGGCCAACGTTTCGTTCGCGCTGTTTCCCGGCCTGTCGGTCGGCGCCACGCTCGCGCTCAACGCGCATGCGAGTGAACAGCAAAAACAAATGTATCTGCCGAAAATGTACAGCGGCGAATGGGCGGGGGTGATGTGTCTGACCGAAGCGCACGCCGGCTCGGATCTCGGCATTATCCGCACCCGCGCCGAACCGCAGGCGAATGGCAGCTATGCCATCACCGGCACTAAAATTTTCATTACCGGTGGCGAGCAGGATCTGACCGCTAACATCATCTACCTGGTGCTCGCGAAATTGCCGGATGCACCGCCGGGTACCAAAGGTATTTCGCTGTTCATCGTGCCGAAATTTCTGCACGACGAGACCGGCCAGCTCGGCGCGCGTAATGCGGTGCGCTGTGGTTCGATCGAGCACAAGATGGGCATTCATGCGTCGCCGACTTGCGTGATGAATTTCGACGGCGCCGAGGGTTATCTGATCGGCCAGCCGCATCAGGGCTTGGCGTATATGTTCACGATGATGAATTACGAGCGCCTCGGCGTCGGTCTGCAAGGTCTCGGTTGCGGCGAGCGCGCCTGGCAAGGCTCGTTGAAGTACGCACGTGAGCGCCTGCAGGGCCGTGCGCCCGGCAGCAAAAATGTCGCCGATCCGATCATCGTGCACCCGGATGTACGGCGCATGCTGCTGACACAGAAAGCATTCAATGAAGGTGGTCGCGCCTTTGCGGCGTACGTCGGCATGCAGCTCGACACTGCGAAGTTCGGCGATGGCGAAGCGCAGCAGCGCGCACAGAGCCGCGTGTCGTTACTTACCCCGGTCGTGAAAGCTTTTCTCACCGATAAAGGGTTCGATACCTGCGTCCTCGGTCAGCAGATTTTTGGCGGCCACGGCTATGTGCGCGAGTGGGGCATGGAGCAGTTGGTGCGCGACGCGCGTATCGCGCAGATTTACGAGGGCACCAACGGTATTCAGGCGATGGATTTTATCGGCCGTCGCGTGCTCGCCAATGGCGGTCGCGATCTGATGAATATTCGCGGCGAAATCGCCGAGTTTTGCGCGCAGGCGAGCGCAGCGGAAATGGCCGAATTTATCGCGCCGCTGCAAAGCGCCGTACAAACGCTGGAGGCGACCACTTTCAAAATTATCGAGCAGGCGCAGCAAGATCTGAATGCGGTCGGCGCCGCTGCCATCGAATATCTGCATTTGTTTGGCTATACGATGTACGCCTACCTATGGGCGCGCACGGCGCAACTCGCATTGCCGAACACCGCCGGCGTTGAAGCGGATTTCTATCGCGGCAAAGTGAATACTGCGCGTTTCTATATGCAGCATTGCTTGCCGCAAGTCGACGCGCTGGCGAAATCCATTGTCGCTGGCCCGTCCGCGGTGATGGCACTGGCCGCCGAGCAGTTCGGTTAATTCATTCAAGCTGGCGGCGAAACCTGCGCCGCGGTTTTCTTTTTGTGGGAGCGGGTGATGAGTGAAGAAGAACGCAAGCTGTATCCGGAAGACCAGGCGCGCGTCGATGAATTTCTGCGCAGCGGTTACAACGATGTCGAGCGCAAACCGTTTCGGCCGTTGTACATGATGATCCTATTGAACGTGGTGACGATCGGCCTATTGTTCCTCAGCAAATGGATCGTGCATCGCGCTGGCATCGGTTGGTAAATCAGCCGTAAAACAGGCTAGGCGACCATAACCCGTTTTGGTATAGTTGCGCGCCTCGCGGGGAGCCCCCGTGATAGTAGATTTCGGGCATTAGCGCAGTCCGGTAGCGCACTACGTTCGGGACGTAGGGGTCGAAGGTTCAAATCCTTCATGCCCGACCAATTCAAGTTCCAATACATTCTCGTTATCAATGAAAAAGGCCGATCAGCAACGATCGGCCTTTTTCATTTCCGCTTTCGATTGTCATCGCAGCCGATAATAAAAATTCCACAGCACGTAGCCCGCCACACCGATGCCGATCAGCAGCGAAATCACCGCGTTACGGCGATAACGATGCGCTAGTGCGCGCGGGTCCTTGCTCGCGATCAGGAACGGGCGATCGCGTAGCGGCGGCAGGCTAACGGTGTTGATCGGCGCTGGCGCCGGTTGCTGCATGACTAGCGTTGCGGCTTGCTGGGCAGCGACGCTGCGCGTGGCTTCCCACTCGTGTAAATCGATCTCGCCATCGCCGTTGCTGTCGAAACGCGCCAGTAACCGATCGCGATCCTGTTTCCATTGGTTCAACAGTAATTTCGTTTGTGCGGCGGCCCGTTCTGGCAGCGATGGCCCGTGCAGCGTTTCGAACCAGCCGAGCACATAAATCCATTCGTCTGGATGAATGCGGTATTCGGTGTAGCGATAGCGCTGACCGAATAAATTGTCGAGCACACCATTCGTTGCCATGCCGTTGGGATGCCGTGTGTCGCCCTCCCAGCGTTGCTCGATTTCAGCGGTGACCTCGGCGCGACGCGGATCGATATGGCATAGACCGGTGCGATCGTCGAGCCCGAATAGTTGCTCGCTGCAGCCACGCTCGATCGTATTCCAGCGCGAATTCTTAGCGCCGCGCTCGTAGCGTTCGATCGTATAGCGGTACCACACGCAGGCTGTGCCGGTCAGCGGCGCACGCAGTGGCTCGTCGTCGATGGCGCGGGCAAAACCGTGCAGCGCTGCATACCCTTGCGCGGCCGAGCGAATCTTCGCGGTCGGCGTGTCTTCGATCGTGCGCGCCTTGCGGAGATTCAGCGCCATCGCGAACACGCCGCCGGTGCCGGCTGCGGCAATGAGCAAAGGTGGCAGCCACATCGAAAAATTCATCATCGATTAACGCGGGCGCGTCATTTGAACAGTTGCGCGATGTTTACATCGGCTTTTTCCGCGCTGCTGAATTTCAACAGTCGCTGCGCCTTGAAGTTGAACAAACTGGCGAGAATCGAATCCGGAAATTGTTCGATGCGAACATTGTTGTTGTTCACCGCTTCGTTATAGATCTCGCGGCGATCCGCAATCGTATTTTCGAGACCGGTAATGCGCAGTTGCAATTGCCGAAAGGTCTCATCGGTTTTCAGCTCGGGATAGTTTTCGGCGAGCGCGAAGAGATGTCCCAGCCCCGCGCGCAATTCGCCTTCCGCCACGCCTAGCGCACCGATGTCGCGTGCCTGCTGCGCGCGATTCACTTGCGCACGGGCGTTGATCACGCGCTCCAGCGTGGCCTGCTCGAACTGCATGTACTGACGGCATGCCTCCACCAGCTTCGGTAATTCGTCATGACGTTGCTTCAGCGCGACATCGATGTTGACGAGATTTTTCGCGACATTGTGTTTCAGCGCGACCAGGCCGTTGTAGAGCAGCACCGCGTAAACCGCACCGACGACCACCATAGCGAGCAATGCAATAGAGCTAATCGACATCGAAAATTTCCTTTTTTATTGGGCCATATGATCTGGGCGAAAGACGGGATTAAACGCCGCAGCAAGTATGGAAACGGTACTCGCGCTGGTCAAACGAGCGCTGGGAAATTTGTGGTAGAGTTCGGCCAATGCCGGTAGCCTGCGGCGCTAATCCTGCGGGCGCCAACAATAAAGCGACCGATTAACAATCCCGAGCATGGGCTGGCTGGAAGGAAATAATCATGTTGCGCCGCTGGTGGAAACGCCCTCCGACTTTCACTGCAACACAGGCATCGCCGGTAGCGGTCGCGCCCGCTGCTCCCGATCTGCAAGCCCTGCGCGATGTGTATTTGAATTTATTCGACGTGCAGCGCTCGCATGCGCTGATCGATGTCGCCATCAACGGTACCGACGCGCATTACCAAAGCATCATTCTCGATGTCGATCCGCTGCGCGGCAGTGTGGCAATTGACGAATTGTTTCCCGCCGGTTTCGTCGGCCTTCCCGGTCAGCCGGTGACGGTCACCGTGCGCCTCGATGGCGCGCGCAAGTTGACGTTCAACACCCATATTCTGGTGCGCAGCGAAACCCAGGGATTGGAAACGTACACGCTGGCGCTGCCGGAAAGCCTCGATTACAACCAACGCCGCGGTGCATTCCGTTTGCAGCTGGGGCAGGGTTGGGGCGTGATCACCGAATTCGTGGCACCCGACCAGCAGCGCTGTTCGGCGCGGGTTCGCGATTTATCGTCGACCGGAATTCGCCTGGAGCTGCCCGATAGCGCGGCGCTCGCTGCCGGCGATCAATTGAATGATCTGCAATTCGAATTTGGTGGCCGCAATTTTCGCTGCGGTGCCGATGTCCGCAATGTGCTGGAACAAAAGCAGCTCGGCGATCATGTCGTGGTGGGTGCCGCGTTTCGCGATATGCCGCGCATCGAACAGCGTTCGCTAGAGCGCATGATCATGCAATTGCAACGTGAGCAGGTACAGCAGGCGATTATTTGAACAATGCTCGTTTTGATGTGCGCCCATCCTGGCAATCAAAAAAAACGGATAAAAAAGACATTCACAACGAAGTAAATTCTTTTTCATCCACGCGTTACAAAACGACATTAAGAATGCGTAATTAAGAATAAGTAATCTATCCGCCAGCTCTTTCTTAATCTCGAATTTATTGTTTTGATTCAATTGCTTAAAGCGCGATGAAAATGGTTAAATCAGCGCGCGTTGCCAACGAGTGGATGGGGCGACACTGGTATAAAAAAAGTTAGCCACTTATTATTCGTTTCAAGCAAACCAACTTTGCCGTACCACCAAGGAGTGATTATGAAAACTGTACTGCACACCGCGATCGCTGCAACCTGTCTCGTATTTTCCGTTGCTGCTTTAGCATCCAAACCGACCAGCATCACTTTCGTTTCGGACGGCAAAGCGCCTGATGGACAAGAATACGCAAGCTATGTGGTGAAATGCTCCGATGGTAAAGAAGAGCCGCTGACTGCATGGGATCAACGCAAAAACTGGTGCGTTGGTAAAGACTCGAAAGACAACTGCGACAAGAAACAAATTCGCGCTGCAAAAATGGCGTGCAAAGATACTAGCGGTGGTGATTGATTAATCGCGGGTAACAGCCCAAGTCGCGGGTTGCATTTAAAATAAAAAATAATAATTAAGTTTTCGCACCATCGTATACGGCGCCGCCATCAGTCACTGATGGCGGCGTTTTTATTTGTGCCCGTTCTTTTTATGTAGTCAGTGGCCAATCATCCACGGCCGTTGATTGTTGCGTGCCTGCTTCAACGCGGGCGTAGCGTCCTGATTATGCGAGCAGCCGGCACCGCATTGGTGTTTCTGCGTCATCTTCGGTTGATGTGCGCTGTTTTCGTTGATTTGATGCGCCATGCGTACGTCGCTACGCATGGCATTGAGGCGTGGCGCGGAAATCATCCGTGGCGATGCATTGGTGCATTGCGGGCACGGTAGTGGTTCGCTGCAGCGCGCCATCGGTTGCAGCGACGAAAATAATTCCGCACAGTTTTCGCAAAAATATTCATAAACCGGCATTGCCGTGTTCCCCCAGTTCTCGAAGAAAAATGAATTGAGCGCTCGAATAAAAATGGCAGGCCGGCCGGGACAGCCAATGCCGGCCTGCAAAGGACGATGAAACTATATCGAGCACAACATTCTCACCTTGCGAATTACTTTTTGTCTTTCCAGTACGACACTGGAATGTCATCACTGCTAATAAACTTAGTCGGACCCTCTTTGCATGGATTGATATCGAAATCGAAAATATCGGTCGGTAAAAACAATGTCGCGCAGACATTCGGAATATCGACAATACCGCTGATATGTCCTTCGACCGGTGCGCAGCCGAGAATCGCGTAGGCCTGCGAACCCGAGTAACCGAATTTCTTCAGATATTCGATCGCGTTGAGACATGCCTGCCGATACGAAACATGCGCATCGAGATAATGTTGCTTGCCGGATTCGTCGACTGAAATACCTTCGAAGATAAGATAATTTTTGTAATCGGGTTTCATCGGGCTCGGTTTGAAAATCGGATTCTTCACACCGTATTTCGCAACGCCACCTTTGATAATGTCGACCTTGATATGAATCCAGCCGGCCATTTCGATCGCACCGCAAAATGTGATCTCGCCGTCACCCTGCGAGAAGTGCAAATCGCCCATCGAGAGGCCGCCGCCTTTTACGTATACCGGAAAATAAACTTTCGAGCCTTTGGTTAAATCCTTGATATCGCAATTGCCGCCATGTTCGCGTGGCGGTACGGTACGTGCGGCTTCCATCGCGGCAGCTTTCGCGGCGTCGAGCTTCATACTGCCCATATGCGCGGTTTGCGGTGCGGTCGGTGCGACCAGCGGCGGCACGCGTTCGGGATCGGTGGCGGCGAGCGCGCCTTCGCGTTTGTTCCAGGTATCGAGCAGCGCTTTCGATGGCAGACAGCCGATCAAACCGGGGTGCATGATGCCGGCGAAATTAACACCAGGCACATGGCGTGAGGATGCATAAATACCTTTTAAGTCCCAAATCGATTTGCGCGCATCCGGATAATGATTATCGAGAAAGCCGCCGCCATTTTCTTTGGCGAAGATGCCATTAAAACCCCATTTGAATTGATCGAGCGTGCCGACATCCATGATGTCGACGACGAGTAAATCGCCGGGCTCCGCACCTTCCACGCCGATCGGCCCACTCAGGTAATGCACCTTACTCAAATCAACATCGCGCACATCGTCGGCAGAATCGTTGTTGTGAATTTGGCCGCCGGTCCAATCCATACACTCGACGACAAAATCATCGCCGGGTTTCACCCACGCGATCATCGGAATATCCGGATGCCAACGATTGTGTATGCAGGGATGCTCTTCCGGCGCTTTCGAGAAATCTATTTTAATTAACGTGTCAGTCATAACCCTCTCCCAAATCGGTTCACGCATTGACAAGCGATCGTTAGCATCGCGCACGTCAATCACGAGCGTCACACTAAAAATAAATTACGCTGCGGCGACGTAATCGATGCAATCGTTATCACCGTGCATCGCTGTGAGCATGGAGCATGCCACCGTGAAAAGCGTCGGGAAAAAAGCTGAGGGAAAGCGGTTTTTAGGGTTCGCCGGGCCGATCATAAATAAATGCAATGCGAATTTCCGCCAGCTGCGGCATTTGTCAAATGACAAAGCTGACAATGTCATATGACATTGCTGTCATTGCCACGCGCGCCCGAACGCAACGGTGCAGTTAGCGAATTTAAAAAATAGCCGAATAAATAAATTCAACAAAAAATATTTAATGCGTTGCCTAGTGCTGCTGCGGCGCCGGCGCAAGCTATTGCCATTTGCGTTCGCGAGACGGGTTTTGATTCGCGTGAATTTTTTTATGGCACAGCGGTTGCTCAATAGCTTTTGTCGCGCATATCTATCAGACAACAAGCGGGATCAAATTTTTGTTCGCTATTTAACGATGACTGCTGGGAGAAACCGAAATGGGTGTGGACATTGGTTCTTTAAAGAAGAAAACCTTAGCGGCGGTGATGTTGGGCGCATCGCTGCTTATGAGCGCAACAATTCATGCGGCCGATTATCCGACCGCGAAAATTAATACGACCGGACTCGCAGTCACCGATAAAACGGTGACGGTCGGCATTCTGCATTCGGTTACCGGCACGATGGCTATTTCCGAAACCGGTTCGGTCGAAGCGGAAAAACTCGCCATCGACCAGATCAACGCGATGGGCGGGATTCTCGGTAGAAAAATCGAATTCATCCAGGAGGACGGCGCCAGCGATTGGCCAACGTTCGCGGAGAAATCGAAAAAGCTGCTCGAAAAAGACAAGGTCGCTGCGGTATTTGGTTGTTGGACCTCGGCATCGCGTAAAGCGGTATTGCCGGTATTCGAACACGACAACGGTCTGCTGTATTACCCGACTTTTTATGAAGGGCTCGAGCAATCGAAGAATGTGTTTTACACCGGGCAAGAAGCGACGCAGCAAATTCTAGCGAGTCTCGATTGGGCGAGCAAAACGCTCGGCGCCAAAACCTTTTATCTGGTGGGCTCGGATTACATCTGGCCGCGTACCTCGATGAAGATTGCGCGTAAGCACATTGAGAACGTGCTGAAAGGAACGGTGGTCGGCGAAGAATATTATCCGCTCGGCAGCACGCAGTTCGGTTCGTTGATTAACAAAATTAAGTTGAAAAAACCCGATCTGGTATTCGGTGCGGTGGTCGGCGGTTCCAACGTCGCGTGGTTCAAGCAACTGAATGCGGCCGGTTTGACCTTCAAGAAACAACCGATGCTGACGATCTCGGTCACTGAAGATGAAGT
>Ga0070685_10000071_pt1 | contig 60436 bp, 68 predicted proteins | sample KBSS13LmetaG_FD_65651 | JGI IMG/M metagenome (GOLD analysis project Ga0070685, IMG submission 65651) | Switchgrass rhizosphere microbial communities from Kellogg Biological Station, Michigan, USA - KBS S1-3L metaG | ecosystem: Host-associated > Plants > Roots > Rhizosphere ...
CTTGAGTATGGTTCTCTCCAAAACAGGGGGAGGTACAGATGAGGATGACCCATTGAGGGCCTACCTATATGGGGCCATCGTCGAGGATGATGACTATAGACCCACAGGACCTCTCATTGCTAGATTTAGAATCCCCATCCGTGATATTAAGGTGGGGACTCCAACCCCCGTACCCAAGATCAAGTATGTGTTTGAAAGCGGGGTATCGTCCTTTAATCCAAGTAGACATCATTGGTTCATGCTCTTCGAGCGAGGATCGGGGGATTCAGACGCTGGAGAGGACGATAACACCATCTATGTCTGGAACAATAACGACAGAGAAACAGACAATCAGTATTCAGCCATTCGGCCTTTGCCCTTTGGTAGGTCGGATGGCGACCCACTATCAAACGTGGGATGGGTTGTACAGAAGCACGGTCCAACCTACAGCTTTGGTTTTGCAACACGAAAGACAATCCTATGCCAGATGACCCACCCTGCCTCAATAGCCAAGTGGACACCTGGTCGTCCAATAGAGAGATTTGTACCTTCTTTGGCCGGTGCATCCATCCGTACTATGATGATATACCTATCACACATGTTACAGACCTCTGCTCGTATGAGGCGTACATTCGGATATAACCAGGTATCAACCCCTAACAAGCTCTTTAAGATAGGCAGCTTTGTTGCAATAAGGGATGAGAACAGTCCAGAGTTAAAGAAGAGTCAGGGTGCTTACGGACAACTTCAAGAGATAGTTTATACTGCCTCCGTAGGCAATGATGATCTGAGAGGCAACCACTTTTGTAACGTAGCACCTAGGCAGTATGTGAAACCAACACAGCAGTTGGTCACAAGCATCCGTCATTAATTAATCCTTTATACGTTTTTGAGTGTTGGTAAGTGTTATAGCCTATGCCACAACCACCACCACCACCACCACGACCACAACGACGGACGGAAATAAGGACCAAGAAACAAAACAAAGGCCACTTGTATGCAGCCACATTTGATTCCACTTCTATAGCAGTTAGAACAAGTCTCACTTATGCCAAAAAGCTCCTCAGTTTCTATAGACAAACCAAAGACCACAGAAAACAGGTCGACGTGGTTAGAGACATCAACAGGATCCTGGATTATAACTGGAATGACCAACGAGGGTCCCGCTGGAACTATGAGTGCTCCCACTTCAATGGAGAATTGTTGGTCGCTGATCGTATGGCACTCGGATGTAACCATAACCTCCAGACTAGTGCTGGACTCGAACTCGAAAACCTCACAAAGGCTGGGGTTGGCGGCAACCTTATCTCATGGGTGGGTGTAGCCACAGGGGCAACAGAACCAACAAGAGGTACAACACAGCTAGTAGACGAGGTAGATCGTATTCCTGTTAACCCTGATGGCTGGCTTACAGCTTCTTCCGACCTGCTGTTTACCGGTGTTATCTGTTCTACTAATTTGGACGACGGCTTGTACAAATCCTTTGGAGGATATACAGGCAACAGTGCTGATGACATCCTGGGGTGGGTTTGTTTGCTGCCTACAGCTGAATACGTACAGCATGTCAAGGGTAGCACCATCATGATAGTATCCCATGTCGAGGAGAGCATAGCCCTTCAATGAGTTTCGGTGATTTTGAATACCAAGAAACTACTAGCAATCAACTAGCTCGTATCCTAAAGGGGATGCGTCAAGAGCAGATAATCCTAGATGCAGTACAGAACCCCATTGACGATGTAGAGGAATATCCAGATGCTAGACAGGTTGAATCAGTAAAGGGGACCAAGGACCACATTGGCGCTGTCACTATCCCTGTATCAAAAAACTGGCACTATGCTAATGAGCCGAATCAAGATACAAGAGTCTGGTTATGGTTTAGAGAGGGATGGCGTCTACGCGATTACAGTCGTCATGGTAATGAAGCGTTTGCAGAACAGGTAGAACCATCTCCCGTTCCAGTGAGAAACTACGTCCCTTTACGTAGAAAGCAAAATGATGATGGTACCACGCCGGGCAGACTCTATGGCATCATTGATGGTGTATCCCAATATTATAGGGTCTTAGATAGTCCAGAGAACAGACTTACAGATCTCTTATCTACCAATAACGAGTTTTGCTTCTCTTGCTTCTTTTCCCCTTTTGAGTCCTACACCTTTGATGAGGCCGACGATAGACTTCGTTTCATCCAGAAGCTGGATGATGATCAAAGCAACAATGCCACCCGTGTAGAGCTGGAGGAGGATGGTACTGTTCACTTTTACTTAGTGTACAAGGGTGCGGCCTATCATGTTGAGACAGCTCCAGGTGTTGTACCCTTAGTACAGGTCCCAGAGTTTCAACCAGGTGAGTTCATAGATGAAGAGTTTATGACACAATCCCCTTATGCATGGCAGTGGAATCCCAATGTTGCTGCACCTGATTGGATGTGGTTGTTCTTCTCATTTGACAAGACAACACGTCAGTTAAAGATCTACAAGATTCAACAAAATGGGATGGCTGCTGCTGCTGCTGCTGCTACTGAGTTAGTTACCACCACAGCTGCACCGGATGATCAAACCATCCTAGCTAACGTGTCTATGTGGCTACCTGCTAACGAGAATGACCCTACTGCTATAGCCACCTACGATATAACGGGCAATGAGAATCATGCCATATTTGATACAGACCCCACTCATGCACCCACCTATACTACTGACGGCTTTCTGCATTTTACAGGGGACAATCGTATTGCCAGAATTACCAACTCGCCAGAGCTAAACACTTTCACAAACTTTACTATGGCGTTTAAGCTCAGGCTTCATGCTCGTCCGACTGGAGGAGCCCATGACTTGGTATTTTCAAAAGGCAGTACCAATGCCACGATTACAACTGGTGGATTCATGTTCTTTATTCATCAAGCTGCTCCCACTAACATACATGTTGATTTCATAGACAACACTGGTGAATACATGTTCATTGAGGCAACAGGAGCCATAGCCGCCTTAGATACCTGGTATAATGTCATCTTTACCTACGACGGCACAACGTTCAGGTTTGAGGCTGGATCTTTTACGGGCACTCCTTGGGTGGATGCAGGTAAAATATTCACCAATTCATCAGACCTAAAACTAGGCAGTGCTACACATTCCTTTCAGGGGGATATTGCAGATGTTGTGTTTGTAAAGGGTGAAGCTTGGGATACAACAAAGAAGAATAAGTACAAGGCCCGAACTCCTGGATTTCGTACAACGGATTGGCCTGCCTATAAACCACCACCCCCTCCCGAACCTGATACACCCCTTCCTGTTGTTAGACCCGTTGAGAAAGTCTATGAGCTTTTACTACCAGATACTGTAACTGTAAAACAGCTTAACAATCCTGCTACTGCTACACCTTTTGTATCCATCTATAACGTCCCAGGTGGTACTCCAGCCACTACTCCTGAAACCCTCAAGTACGACTGTCCTGATGGGACCTCAGGAGGAGGTAGTACATCTCCGGTCACAACCATATACAATCTGACTGCTGCTAGCTCCACAGGAAATATAGAGTGGGGTAGTGGTGAGCGAGGCTATGTACAACGTATCAATGTTGCTGGTTCGGTCTTTATTGGAAAGAACCCAACAGACATGCAGTTTTACGTGAAAAATGGAGGTAGTGCATCAGGGGGTACGGCATACTGTGCTCTCTTCCGTAATGATGGAACATATACAAAGTTTGGGAGTGGTATAAACATCAATAGCATATCAACATCCTCCTGGGTACCGATAACAGGTACCTCGTTTGTAACCCGTACTAACATGGCAATGGGTGACGGGGTGGGGGTTGTGTGGGAAGGTGGGTCTTCGGGTACTCTGAATGTACAACGTGGTGGACAAAATGTCCATTATGATAAGGATGGTTCGAATAATCCAAGATCATGGCAGGACCACCTAGAAACTGGCTCTGTGTATGGGTCTGATAATGATGAGTTTTCCATAGCTGGTGTAGTAAAAGATGGAGGCATCACAACAGCTGGAGCAAACCCCTATGCAAAGTTAACGTTGTCTCAATATGTACTGGGTATCTCGCAGACCAATTCCACATGTGAGGGGATCTTACCCACCCGTGTGATATGGAGGGTTAGGAGAGTGGGGTCTGCTGCATCCGCTACCCTCAAATGTTATATCATTAATTCATCAGGAACGGTGCTTAAAACCATTGGTTCAGCCATATCTTTCAACTCCATTTCTACCACACTTCAAGACCTGGAGTTTATTGACAGAGATAATGCCGTGGCCTGGGCTGATACCTATATGGTTGCATTGGCCTTTGATGTCAAGACAGGTATTAACAACACCACTGTCTACTTAGAGGTCAATTACAACATTGGCACAGGCTCAGGTCAGGTTGAGGGTACAGCTATTAAGGCAAGGATGTATAATGGAACCTCAGCTTATGTAGATGTTTCACCGGTGTGTGATTGGGCTGGTAAGATCTATGTTGGTGGCTCATCCTTCACTGCCTACAAGCAATTTACACCCACTAGTTGGACTATTGCAGAGAAGGTCAATTCAAGCACTTCGCCTGTATCAAAGCTCTATGGTCAGAAATTTTCTAAACTCAAAGCAACAATGAAAAAGGTAGGTAGTCCCACAGGCCCAATCCGTGCAAAGGTATGGGATAACAGCGGTGCTGAAAAGGCCAACTTCCCAGTTCCTATAGATGCAAGCAGTCTATCTACAAGTGTTGATACCGATTATGTGTTTACTTTTCCAACAAATGCTTATGTGTCCACCCTAAATGATAGAATTGGCTTGGAGTACTTCGGGGCTACCTCCACCGATTATGTGCTTGTCAAGATAAACACGGATGCGGCTGCTGGAGCTGCTGGAGATACAACAAAATCCATCCTCTCTGCTTGGGTGTCCGGTACTGGATGGGTTGATGAGCAAACACTTGATATGGCCTTTGAGATATTTACTGGGGGAGTCCCTGACCTTGTAAGTAGGTCTAAGGCAGCAATAAGATGTGATTCTATCTTTTCTATCCTAAACCGTAGGAAGGTTACCAGGGCTGTCATCCCTCTCAAGAAGGTGGGGGCCCCCACTGGTAACTACTTCATCAGGTCTGTTAGAGGCTCTGATGGCAGTAATCGTGACCTGCTTGGTTCTGGGGATATCTCTTTGTTATCCACATCTACATGGACGTATAAGGATGTGTCAAACTACAATGCTACATTCTTCATAGGAGAGTCAGACAAAATAGTTGTAGAGTATGAAGGGGGTGACTCGTCTAACGGCTTGATAGTACAGGTCCAACAAGACAGCACCTATGATGATGCTGACACTCGATATGAGGACTTTGACTCTGTAAACTGGAATACAACGGGCTATGATACCTGGGATATGGGAGCCACCCTATACGTGGGAGGAGACACCTACATCCCCGATGCTGGTACTCCCTACGTACCACCTCCCGACTTTTATGACCATGATTGGCTGATAGGGTCTGGTGCCTTTGTTAAGGGGGGACCACACACCTCATTCTATGGGATGCGGATACGAGACTTTAAGGTAGAGACTTCCATCCCCTCTTTAGAAGACATTGATACCCTGTTTGACAACAAATACTCTAGAAGGGGAGGTAAGGGGGAAGTCGCTCTCATAGGCTACACTACATACAACTCGGAGACTGAGCCACCTGTATAATTCCCTAGTAGCAGTAATCTCTTTTATGGACGCGCAGGCTCTTAATGGTGTTAATCAACAATGAGTAGTACAGCAGGCCTTCTAACAGATCCTAATGAACCAATCTCACCATGGCGACATGATGCTACTATGGTGTTCTGGGGCACTGGTGCCCAGATTCTTGCTATCCCCTCTATCTCTGAAGTCCGGTTTGCAATATGCACGCAAACGGGTTCAGGCTTCATCATAAACACAGCTTATGTACGTTCTGCTGATAAGACGCAGTGGATTCCCATCTTCGATAAACACCTTCATGATGCAGATACCTCCGCAGCAGGGGGGAAACTAGCTGCCATCTTCATAGCTAACCAGGGTAAAGTAAAGAAGTTCCAAAGATGGCAGACATCTCAATGGAGAGGTAACACGAAGCACGCCTCCTCTCCAGCTCCAGCACCTGTGAACTTAAACAACACATTCTATACGGATATCAGCACATCCACCACCGATGAAAGCTATAACAACATATTTGATTCTGATGGGTTGAAAGCTGACCTTACAAAACCCATCTCATGTTCTGTAAAAGCACAGTTCTCACATGCTGCTGAGATTGTTGGTAGGATGGGGTCCAACATAGAGGATGCTCAAAACTCTGTGGCCTTTGGTAATAAGGTGTGGTGGGAGTTCTGTGACTTGCATGGTACAAAGGTTATGGGAGGGGTGGGCAACTCTCTAGGCGTAACAGTACAGGCCACACCCGCCGATGTGGTACCATCCCCTAATAGAGCTCGTGGATTCAGATATGACTACACACCCATAAACCAGGTCTTTTTCTCAGACAGTGATGGAGGGACACTTACCATCACTTCAAATATACCCAGTTCGGGACAGTTCCCATCAGACAACCTGTTTAAGATGGGGGTCATTACGAAGAACGCATCACAGGTAAAATCCCTGTTTCTGTGGCATGTAGAAATGACGTTCGAAGTTGCGGATACGTGGTTATAATGTGCAAAACCGTATATACCTACCATGAGTATCACGATTACGTGGTCCCCTCGCCTTATTTGCCTCACCTATCTTACGTCTATGCTCTAAGGAAAAGACCCTGCCTTTCAACTTCTCAGAGCGTTTCTTATTTGCTTCAAGTGACTGTGGTACACCTTTCTTCTTTGCCGAGATCTTCATACCAACTTCAGGACTACGCTTCACTCCTAAATGATGTAGACGTGGATGGTCCCTATGCATCATTGCCTCCAAGTTCTCAGGTCGATTGTCTGTCTTTACATGATTCCTATGATGAATTCTACCCCATAACAACAGACAGGCGTTATGCTCTTGTTCCCACACGACAATGTGTTCAAACACACGACCGTATCTGTCAGCCCTTGGATGTCCTGATACATGGATGCGTTTATAACCGTTTGATGATAATGATTCTTTGTTCTTCCTCACAAAAGGACAGAGATGGCCATCTCTTTATATTTTTTGTCTGGGAGGTTAGATTATAACATGGCTATAAGCAGCTGGAATAAACGCGCCGTACATATGCGTATCAAGATAAAGAAGACAGATATGCGAGCCTGGTCACCTGATGCTGGTATCAACGTCTTACAGTATCCACCTCAAACCCCTTTCACTCAGCTGATAACTCACGCTAACGGCCTTACTTCAAAGATAGACACTTACTCCACAGGCATTGGAGAGATGAATGTTAACCTCTCCACCTCGGGTTGTCACTTTATCCCCACCGAGCGTCGCTATGAAGAAGACATTGAGAAAGCCGTGGATGGTATGGATATCCTAACCAAAAATGTCAATGAGACAAATGAGCCAAGACATGTAAACAGAGGTAAGAACAAAGGACTAGGACTTGAATTCATGGAGCATACAACCTATGTGGACAATCCTACGCTAGACGCAATAGACCATGTGCGCTCTATCATGCAGAACAGGAGGACCATCTTTATGAGCCAGTCACAATACAAGGACGTAGAGCGTATCATGATGCGCAGACCTCAAATCTTTGGCGTCCCTAGCAATGCTCAGGCAAACCCTAACCGTTTCCTAAAAGAAGCGAAGGGGGGAGAACGCAATACCCTCACAGGAGAGAAGGTCTATGAGACGGAAGTTGGGACGTATTAATCCATCATGCCCGCATTCTCTGAAAACGACATTAAGCAATACAAGACTGCCAAGACCGTCGGTGCCGTTACATCTTTGGGAGGAGCTATCACAGCCACCGAGGTCGGAGATGGTACACCCTTTGGTATGTTCGATCTTGTCACTCAAGAACAAGCGGACAACGGGATCACAGAATACAGGATTGTAGCCTTCAAAAACATAAACACAGCAGAAGATTGTCTTAATCCCCGTGTTGGAGTCATCAGCGATTCTTCATCCCCAAATACAACGTTTGCAGTAGGCTGGATGCCGACAGCTATCTCAGCAGCCACAGAAGAGTTAACATCTGAAACAGATTCACCCACCGGCGTGGTATGGTGTGAGTCTGCTAGGCTTCAAGACTTTGCTCTTCTTAACTCTAACATCCCTAGAAACGGTGGCTATGCCTTCTTAGCATTGAGAAGAACCGTCAAGGCAGGGGCACAGCCCTTCAAGAAGGATCGTACTAGTATTGTCTTCTTATGCGATAACCTAGATGTTGGAACTCCTACACCCACTGGTCCCCCTACACCACCTATTGTAGACGTGGGGGTTGTTGGAGAGATAGACATCAATGACATCTGGAAGAAAATATTTGAGAACTTTAAGCTTCGTAATATGTCTCTCTTCTTTACCTGTGGCAATAACATCGGTGGTACCCTTACGGACCCAGCCCACACAGCTACAGACTTTACATCCATGTTTGGCGAGATTATGAGGAAACTATGTTGGCCTGTATTCGGACAGAGGGATAGACGTCCTGTGGTAAGAAACACATTGCGCTCTTTCTTTGGAGTACCCAAGACCTTTTACACAAAGACACATTACAACATCCACTTTACAATGCTAGACACATCTGACCCCTCTGTCCATTCCTATGAGGAGGGTTCTGCTCAGTATAACGAGCTCAAGACAGCACTAGAGAATGCTAAGCTAAACCCGCAAATAGACTGGCGTATAGTCATAATGAATAGAGCTGCCTATGCTGCTGGTACTACACCCGATCGCAAAAAGTTCCTAGATGAGACTTTGCAGAACGTGTGGGCTCCCCTATTTGAGGCAAACATGACCCATATGGTTGTACAAGGCACATATGCTAACACACAGATAGCCCACGTCTTACGACACAATCCTGCTGACCCAGCCACCCCAGAAGAGATATTGACGGGGCAAGCTCCTAACTACTCGTTTACTGGTGCAGGATTTGATAGAGGTGTTTTGTACGTCCTCACAGGGTCGGGAGGCTTCCCCTTTGATGTTATTAACGACCCACCCTCTTGGATTAGGTATGCACAGTCCATACATTATGGAGGCTTCCGATTCCGCTTTGATAGCAGCGGTCAGAACAAGATGCTCATAGGTGACTTTATAGACCAAAACGACAAACTAATACCTGATGCTCGTTTCACAATCACGAAGCTATAGCGATAGGAAGAATGGTATCCTGTAAGATGTCTACTGCAGCAAAATCCCCAAACAGCAAGGTCAGCCCCGCCGATATCATCGATGTTAGAATAGTAGAGGAACAAGAGGATGGGGAACCCCCGCTTGTAGCAGAATATCCCGCCCCCGCAAGAGATTCATTAGTCGACGACTACGACTACGACACAACCAATAACACTTCTCTCACACCCTTTGAACATGCTGCTCAATCCCTCTACGATGAACTGCGAAAAGCATACAACTTAGACCCAACAGGTAAGATGAGGGCCGTAGCCGTAGTAGTAACAGAAGACCAAGGCAAAACCTGGGTTGTCAAGGCTGATTCCACCGAGGGTCAGATATATAGAGACAAAGAACAATGGAGTAAAGTCTATGTCGAGTCAGAGGTAGTCAAGACCAAAGAGGCTTATCAACAAAAGCACCGTGACACCAGCAACAACAACAAAGCTAGCCCCGTATAGTATAGCTATCCTCACTAACAATGTGTAACATCTCTTATAAAGGAGTGTTGCTAACACTAAGTAGGAATGTATAACGTCCAACAAAAAACCCAAAGTAACAAGATAGCAAGACAAGCCCGTTTAGGCTTTACAGTACTAGCGATCGCAACAATCTTTGTAGCCTGTTTTATGGCTACTCAAGCAGTCATGACAGCTGTCTATGGTCTACCACTACCACTTGAGGCTACAGGCTCGGCCTACATAGGAGCAGGAGCAGGGGCCGCCACTACTATTACGACCGACGATGATCCATTATCATCAAAAGAACCACAAGGTCAGATGATAGATGCCTATGTTCAAAACATCAAAGAGCAGGTGTGTCCAACACTAACAGTAGAGGCAGACTATTTGGAGTGTCTTAATTTCTAGATAGAAATAGAAGAAGAAGATGACAGTCCCTTGTACCTTTTGTAACAAGAATGATGCCATGGTCAAGTGTAGAGACTGTGATGGTCCTGGTGCCTGTTATAGTTGTACTGTCACAGGACCAACAGGGGGATTCTGTGCTGAACATCTGGCTCGATTTATGCAGGTTCATCACAAGACTCATGAACAAGAATATGAAGACATGGACTGGGAGATAAACTATAGGGATGAAAAAGAGGGAGCCGTGAAAGGCAGGTTTATATCAAAAAAGTTTCTGGGGTAGCTGGATCAGCAGTAGCTAATCTAGTCTAGCTCTTGTACCACCATCCAGTGGATTGTTGGTGGACTGCTTTTCTCAAATCCATCTATTCTTTGTTGTACTTCAAAGTTGCCTGTTGCCTTACTCTTGAAGTTGTTAACATCGGTACCTTCTACTAGTTTCTTCCATTGTCCTGCATCGCCTTCTTTAAACCATAGTTCTACCTTGTTTGTAGCTTGGTCCCATACATTACATTGATAGCAGGTTTTGCCTAGGAGACTTCCAACCTTCTCACCTTCAATAACACAGCTGTCTGTGCTTGGGTGTTTTTTCTCCGTGCCTAAACAGGATTGTCCTGAGGTCATTTCTATACCGTTGTCAAACCATCCGTTAGTGTTGTGGTCTCCTCCTATCTTGATTGTCCAGTTATCTGAGTGCTCTAGCTTGGCTGGGAATGTGGTTTTGGCTATAGCCTGATGCTTCTTGTATGGAATCCCTTTTGTGTTTCTTTCTATTGTTTCATCGCTTGGTTTACCACTTGCATAGTTTCGTGTGGTTGGACCCCTTACTGTTGAGCCTAGTTGTTTGGATCCGGCCTTCATGGGGTATGGTCCTACAATTGTCTCAGTTGGATTGTCTACCCCTTTAAAGTTCTCATTGTGGTTTTCGCCGTCGTCGTTATCATCAGTGTCTGTATCAAAAAAGGTTGATACAAGCTCTGGATGTCTCTGGAAATACTTGATAAAGTTGTCTGCTGCCTCTGTGGTCTTAAAGTTTGTTGCTACATTCTTGGCTCCATCAGTTACTTTGAACTGGTCTGGAAAGTCTTTCATCACTGTTCTAACCCAGACTTTGGGGTCCATGTTGGCACCCCATCCTCCCTTCTTTACGGTTCCTTCTGTTGGTGGTTTGGTTGGGTCGGTGGTGGTTGGTGGTTCTGGATCTGGGACTATGGGTCCTACAATCTCTGTGAACTTTAGGTTAACATCGCCGTCGACTTTGAAGGTTCTACCTCCTACTGTGAATGTTGCACTGATTTTATTGTCATCTGCTGTTGTTGTTGTTGCTGGTGTTGGTGCTGTTGACATTGTGAACATCTCCCAAAGCAGAAGATAAAAGGGTATCCGTAGTCCCTTTAATGCTTGTGTTTAAATCCTATCTGTAACCTTTTCATGGCACGGGGACCAGATAGCATAAAAATACTGTATGAGAGCAACCGGGACAATCCACAGTCCTGGTACTTTCAGGGCGAGGTAGACTCCCGCATGAAGATAAGAGCAGGTGGAGGTGTAATTCTCCCTCAAAACCCCGATGGTTCCTATTGCCTATCACAAAATCAGGATGTGTATCTTGCCATTGAAACCAATGATAAGGGCGGCATCATATCCAAAAACCAGCTAGTTTCTAGCGCAAAGGGATTCATGCGCAACAATAGGGACTGGCGTTCTACAGAGATGCACGGATATTTCTTGGTGGATGCTTCTAACGATAACCCTGATGCATCCCTCATTTTTACTACTCATACAGCTGACCCCTATGCCTCATTACCAAACACTTGTCTGGGACAGGGTTATCATTTCCAAGTGTTTAGGGATGGAACTACACGATTTGCAAAGAGTTTGTGGTATCCATCCGGCTTCTTATATACCCCTAAAAAGTCATTGCTTACATCTCTAGATGGAAGGTGGGTGGGCTTCAAGTTCATCTGTGTTGTTGTACGAGAGGGGGTAGTAAAGCTTGAAGTCTATATAGATGAGGGCTATCTTACAAATAACTGGCAGCCCCTAGACACCATAACAGACCAGGGAGGCTGGGGTGGTCAAGGTCTATCTCTGGACGTAGAGGAAAGACATTACAATGCTTGTGGTGGGACCACTGACCAAATACTGGACATGGGTGCTCCCAACGTTGCTTTTGCTTGGCGTGGATTTTTGGATGAGGACGGGGGAATATGCTTTGATAAGCTAGGGGTAAGAGAGATAGGACCCAAACAATCCATCACTGACTTACCTGTACAGAGAGCCTCAGGATTTGGCTCCCAAAAAGTGAAATTCGGTGTACAGCCTGAGAAGCCGGCCTACTGGTATGGTGATACAGCAAACTTTGCCACTGAGGATAGGGACTGATTAAGTAGAGATGCCAGTCACCGACACCTACGGAACCTATTGTATTTATGCCTCTGGAAAGCAGGGGACCAGCTACGTAAAGGATGAGCACTCCTCAAGCAGCTACAGGTGGGATGTTGCTAACCTGGGTGCTAACAACTACAAGAGTCTAGAGCTTCATGTTTACATAGCTTGGAGTAATCCCTCTTCGGACGAGTGGGGAGCACAGCTCGGAGGAGGACGTCATTCTGACGGAACTAACCCACGTTGCTATGTTCTTGGTATTGATAATAAAAGCGGTGCCACGAGACTGAGGGTTGAAGACTCACATCCCAACTATGATGAGGTAGGTAATGGTAGCGCAGGTAGAGGGTTAAACAGCACACCATGTGGTGGTTCTTTCATTAAAAGGAATGTTTCTGGTGGTGTTCTCTGTGAGATCTGGATGGATGCTGGTAACAACAACGGCTGGAAAAGGTTGCTATCAATCGTGGAAAAGAACAAGAACTGGCAACAGCCTCCCTCGGATCATCAGATTGTTTTCAGGATGGATGAAGGGGATTTGGACAGCATCAACCTATCAAAGTTCTGCTATAGGGAAATTTTGGACAGCGATCCAACTACAGCCCTTGGTGGAAGTGGTACTGGTACACCTCCTACTACAAATCCTCCGTCTGGTGGTGGGGGGACAGGAGGAGGAGCTGACCCTGATGATGACGATGATAATACCGGCGGTGACACCGGAGGAGAGACAGGGGGGGAGCCCGAACCCCCGCCCGATCCTGCGGAACCCGACCCCGTGGTACCAGAGATATTCACGGTGCAAAAGGTCTTCTCATATGAGTGGAACGTTATCACACCGGCCACCTTCTGTAATGATGCAGAGCCTACCCAGTCTAGGGAGTTAATCCCCTGGTATACTGCTGACGGTACTGCTCTAGACGATTACTGGGATCTGTACGGAGGTAATCCAAAACAGGTCATCACTCGTGTGGGGTTATTGGTAGCCATCGATAAGAGCGCAGTAAACGGCCAGATATTCAGACAATATGTGCCTACCATGAAGAGGGTTGGTGCACCCACAGGTGACGTGTTCTTGAAGATCTACGATGATAAGGGAGACTTGGTATACACATGTCCCAACTCTATTGTAGCTAACAGCCTAGGGTTGGTTAACACTCAACCAATCTTCCAGGACTTTCGCTGCGAAACTCAAATAAAGCTAGGGTACAGGATTGTTGTACAATATGAAGGAGGAGACGCAGCCAACTATGTCCGGGTCCACTTTAACCGAACAGACGGCAGTGACGGACTCAAGACAATACTTACCTACTGGGTCAATGGCAAGTGGACAAACGATCCCAACCTGGACTGGCCTATCATCCTCTCTATTTGATGACTGTCTTAAGCTGATATGGGAGACAGCCTACCGCAAGAACAGGGCTATATCATTTGTAAAAAAAGACAGGGTGTTTCAGGTGTCAGCCACCTCCTTTGCGGTGGAGGCTCGCAAGTATCTCAAGACGTTAAAGAAACCTAGCAAGCTTCACATTGTTCAAAGACGACTTAATGCAAAACCCTATGATCTGGCTTGTGACTGCTACTATGCTGGTTATGATCCATCACCGTTTAATGCCTGTGCTCATGTGTTGGCTGTATTGCTATCACTAAGTTTAAAGGCTGGTGATACATCTTTGTTGTCTATGAGAGATGTTGATCGTAAGAAGAAACAAGAGGCTAAAGCGCTAGAAGCTATGACAGTTGGCAACGAATATTCAGACCACTACCAGCAAAAGATAAGGGTAGGCGACATTCTAAAAGCTGATGGATGGATAGGTGTGTTCTTTGAGCAAGAAGTCTTATGTGATAATCCTCATACAGGTATCCCAAACAAGTATCCCTATGTATTGGATGTCTATGCTATCAACTACATCAACGACAGGTACCACAAGATAGGGATTGAGATAAACAGAGAGCAGACTGGTGGTGGACATGGTTCGAAGATTACAATCCCCAAAGACAGAAATAGAGCCCAAGACTTGTGGGACCAACACAAGATCAAAGTTATCCCTTTCAACGTGGCCCACCTCAAGTCAGCATCAGATGAAGACATTCTAAGGGAGATATATCAACACCTTGGTTAGACCACTTTCTTATATACCAACCAAAGACCCATCACATTGGGCTTATGGTATGACTGATCACGAATACCTAAGCAAACTACAAGAACAAATAACAGATGTTTATGAGAAGAGTCAAGAAGTAGTAGTCAAGTCCACCAAATACAAGCCTGTAGCAGGACGTCGTAAACTGCCAGAGGGAAAGAAGGCTAGAGCAGAGAACAAAGGAAGTACAGAGTTTGAGATGGAACTAGTTCACTATCTCACTAATAGACTAGAAGAGGATGAACAACATGGACATGTATTCCGTTCCCCTGCATCAAAGACTCCTGTAGACGTATGGGCAATCATAAACGGAATAGAACGAGAGTTTTCAGGCTCGTATGTAAACTGTTACCAGTGTAAGACCACAAGGGACACCAAACCACCCAGGATAAACAAGAAAGAGTTTGAAGACTTTAGGACCTTTTGCGCCAAGATCAATGCCAAGGCTTACTGGGTCGACAGGTGGAAAAAGAACAAGAATGTGTATATTCGTAGGATAAGGGGTATAGACATCTCTGGTGAGTTCTATCCCGTCAACGAAAACTTTAGCTAGCTAGCTAACTAACGGCTCCACATCACCAAGTCACATATAGAGCACTTGATGCTTACCATCTTCTTACCACTAAACACGGGGTGACACTTGGTAGGATAGCCACATTCGTGACACCAGATTGGGAAGCGCTCAAAGTTCCAGGTCTGCCATGTAGGCCACCATCTCCACTTGTGTTGGGCCATCATGTCTTCAATCTCTTCAATGTGTTCGGCTATGGCTTCCTTCTTCTGGAGGTAACTACGCTTTTCTAGTTGTGGTGATACCTCTAAGAGGGTCCAAGCCTCTTGCAATTGATCAAATGTCAGATTGTGCTTTTTGTGCCATGAGTCGCTTGATGTCGTCTAATATCAACTCCATCACATTGAGTTTGGCAGATATCTCCCTGTCTAGGGGAGTAAGGTATTCAGATGGTAATCGCACTTGTTCTGGTGGATGGGTTGTAACTTTGAGGGTTGCAACATCCTCTCTCTTTTGGTACTCTCTTTTTACAAACTCAGTCATCTCACCCTCCATCTTTTTACGATGATCCATTCCCACTGGATTGGCAGGACAGATATACCAGTGAGGTGCATCAAAACCTCTCTCAAACGCTTGGACATTTCCAAACTTGTCAACCCTGTGCCATGTCCCTATGTCTTCATCTTCTTTAGGATGATAGAAATCACCCCTGCCACATTTCTTACATTGTAATGCTTGGAATCCGGAGGCTGTATTAGACATCGACGAGGAGGAGGAGGAGGAGGAGGTCAATCTGTGAGCCTCACACCCTTAGTGTTGGCTATGAATGTATGACCACATGTCTGACATTGTTTTTCTACAAATGTGTATGATATGAACCCCCCCAACAACTTCACTGTCCTACATCCTTTCCAGGCTAATCCCTTGGGTGTGTTGTGTAAACATTTTGCTTTAGGTGTTGAATCAAATTGACTACTACTCATTTTGTTAACATCTCTCTATCTATCCGATACTCTTATAACAGCGTGGTAGCTTATATACTTGCTATCTACCGCGATGCCAAGAACAAATCCCTCAGAGCTAACAATCCTCACATGTCTGAGGTGTAAGTACCAGTGGGTGTCAAGAAAGCATAACAGTAATACCTCACCACCCAAACGATGTCCCAAGTGCAAAACAAACAAATGGAATACACCTTTTGAGAGAGAAGAACAATCTCGTAAGATGCTCAAGTGGCATGCTCGTCGTAGGGTAGGGAATGTCGCTAAAAAACCACAAAAAGGGTAGGGGTCTAGTTACACTTTTAATGGACTTAAAAAACTGTTCGTCTAATCCTTCTAAGGTTTCGCCTCCTTTCTTTAGTTGATGCCAATTGTGAGTGACATGTCAAACACATCCATTGGGATATACCTACCTTATACCAAAGAGGTGAACCCTTCTTTTGTACATAGGTTGACAAAGATCCACATTCTAAACAAAAACGATCGGACATATCCTTCCTTGGGTTGTGTATATGGTTGTGAAGATACTGAGATACTGGCTCTAAGTTTTCAATCCTGTTGTCAGTCTTATCCCCGTTGATGTGATGTATCTGAATCCAAGGAAGTAAACAACATCTATTCTCTTTCTCATAAATCCATCTGTGTTTGAGAAAGGGCTTTTTTAGTTCCTTGTCATACAAAATTACATAGCCACGATTATTTATTCTCTCGTTATATCTATTCATTGGCTTACTTCCTGACTACCTAAAACGCACTTTTTTACCGAGTTCTGTCAACCAGCAACGGTTCTGTACTTCGTGTTTCTATGTACACACCTGGTATCTTGTTCTGTAGTTCGTAGTATTGATCCATAGTAAAGTCTCGTCCCTTGATAAACAACACATTGCCTATGGGATGAGGGTCGTTGTTCTTGTTGAGTACAGGGTTGTAAAAGTTAAGCCTCCCCTTTATCACAAAGATGGTACCCTCTGGGTCAGAAAAGATCTCTTGTTGAAACCAGTTGCTTTCAATGCGAGCTGGCAGTAGCATGACATAGAAATTCCTGGGATGATAAGCATAGGATATGTTCATCTTTGTAATCCATGCTAGATCAGGGTAGCTACACTGGTATTTAGCCTTGTCGGACGGACCCAATTACTAACTTCTGTCTATGAGTCTCAGACACCCGAAGCATACACTTTGCGTTTTGCTCTATCTGGTTCAGAGTGGAGGTATCCTTCACACTCTGGATGTACTTTACAATCTCGTCTCTCCTATCACGAGAGGCGAAAGTCTCAAATAGTGTGGACTGCCTATAATGAGTACCTCTGTTTACAGGCCCTTGGGTACTTTGGGTTAAATTGGACAATCTGAGCGGGTCTATACGTTCGCCGTCGTGGGCCTGCTCATTTTTTTGTAATGCGACTCTATCCTTGATCATCGCCCTAAGCTCTCTTGATACGTTCTGATCCCCTACCATCTTCTTAAACTCCTGGAAAGTGTCAAAGTCTGCTACAAACGAGTACACCGTTGGCGCACTTGTGATGTCTGGATTCTTCTTAGTCATCCTATCTCTTACTTACTTACTTACTTACTTACTTATATAAGTTGTCTAGTATAGTACAAGGTCTCCAAGTCTCCAGTTTCAGGCAAGGGATACGTATCCCTTATATGAGGGGATACACTACCCTCACCCATGAAAACAAGAATAGATGGAGGCGACCTACATCGTCAAGCACTCAAAAACACAATACAAAGGTACCAAGATGAAGGGTGGAAAGTCGTTGATATGAAAGGCAGAGTCCCTGATCTTGTAGCCATGAAAGACGGCAAACTTGTTTGTATTGAGGTGTTGGGTAGGCAGCAAACAATACGAGGGCTAAAACATAACTGGACCTATAGGCAAAAGATGAGGGCCTACCTAGAACTAGGCTTTGATGATGTGTTAATAGAAACCTTCGACTATGAATATGGAAAACCTAAACGACTAGCTTAGATCAGGGCCATCTTAAACCGTTAGAGGTGGGCTTGAACCCCCTATCGTAGCGCTTTTAACAACTGCTTTATACAAACTAAGGAGAGAGACACATGACACTTAACAACACATCAATTGAATGGTCGCAAGACAAGAAGCTCAAAGAAGAATTCGATTACTTCTATGAGGTGGCTTTATCCACAGCACAAAGCGAAGACCAGTTCGAACGCAACAAAGAGATAATGAGAGCCTCAATCATCCGCATATCGACTTTGATGGCAGCCAAATACTGTGAGTATAAAACCCCAGAGATGATAGAGACCCTACCATCTACTTTCACATCCTTCTTACACACAAAGAACATCCGTCAGTATGACATACTTGTCTACGACACCTTCAAGACCACAGCCTGGCATGATGCACTAAAAGGCATAGAACAATCTTATAGTATCTCTAAGAACGACTATAACAATGTTCTAGGGTCTAAGGGTTCAACCAATACAACAACCGATGAGGCCACCAAAGAACATCTAGATATGCTAGACAAGGTGCTCAAGTGGGCTCAAAAGAACCCAGAACTAATCCCAGATAATCATAAGAGAGACCATATCGAGTCCTTGGACAAGACAAGAAACGTACTGCAGAAGGCAGCCATTGAAACAGGTGTTGCTATCTATCCCAAAGACACAGAGGTAGAACAGACACGAGCAGCCAGTATGGAAAAAAGGTTAGACCAACTACGTACACCCAAATACAGGATAGAGGATGTTCACAAGAGAAGACAAGAGATAGTCAAAGAAGGACTCAAAGCCGTCATAACCGTGTTTACAGAAATGCATGATAAGACCGTGAATGAGATACCCATACAATCAGATGAAGAGGCTTACATGATCCGTGACGGGTTTGTAGACTTGGCAAATAATTACACCTCAATGTCAGATGATAAACACAGAATGGACTTTGCAGGTTGGGCCAAAACCTTGGAAAACATACAAAACTATGGAGCAGAGCAAGGCCTCAAGATGTCAGGCGTAGAGATAACTCCCAAAGACATTGAGATGATTGACGAGAACACACTACCAATAGACTACTATCCCAAGTACGATAAGGTAGGATTGTCCTACATCTCAAAGGAACACCTAGACTCAAAAGGCGTCATCATTGCCAACTGTTTTATCAACATGATGAACCGGTTTGCATGGCAGGCTGCTGGTGCTAAACTATTCTCTTATCAAGCCAAAATTAGAGGGATAAGAGCCATAGCAGTCTCACACAAGCTGATGGGTACCAGATAACAGAAGATGAGCTACAATCGTATTGTCAAGTTAAAGAGGAGGAGGACACACGAAGAAATGGCAAACGGTCACCTGGTCAGAGGCGTCACCTACTGTGTTGTTGGACTAAGATTCCCAAACAACACCACATACCAATGTAGTATATGCAAAGAGCAGTTTAAAGCATACAAGAAACTCAAGCTTCACAAGCAGGACGCTCACGCTTACGACGGCAACGACTGACATCAATCTCAAAGTTTAATAACATGTCTACGCCATATATGTGCGTATAGAGAGATGTTACAACAAATGGAGAGTACAAAAAACAAGAAGGGAAGAGGAGCCAACAGCGATCACATTCTACAAAAGCGAAAGAACGCTACCATCAAACCCAAGAAGGGACAGATGGCAAGCACAGTTGTAGCAAAGGTGATGTATGACTTTGACACTGATACAGGATTCTGGAAAGCCTTAGTCACATGGAAGCAAGCCAGTATCAAGGAAGTCAACCTATTTGCCTCTGACCTTCTAGAGATAGTCAAGCAGGTAAAGAGGCTGGTATGTGATGGTCTAATAGATCTCATGGGTAGGGTACAGGAGGTAGATGTCATTTTCAAGCTCCCTATGATAGACCACAAGATTACAGTCACATTCAAGGAGGCAATGAAGACCGTGGAATGGGAGGAGCATCCTATATTATGAGAGTCACAGAAGGCTTCAAAGAGAGGGCCATGTCACCACCCTGCTGGTATGACAAACACGGTGAGTGTGTCCTATTTGATGGATGCGCCTGTCCATGTCACAGCATTGAAAGCCACAAACTCTCATCAAAGAGATACATAGGTGGATGATTCATGATATGAGTATGGAGAAAGGTTCTGAAGAGTTTAAGCTAGAACGCAAGCCAAAGCCTGACATAAAGATGTGCGATGTTTGTATGGGATATGGAAAGGCTACATCCATACTGTACGATACATCTGTATCACAAACCTCCCCGTTTTTTGACTGTCAAACCTGTCACGGTTGGGGCTGGGTAATGGTGAAAAGATACAATGCTAATGAATAAACAAACAAGCCTCAAGATACAGTCTGAAGCCTACGACATAGTTAGACAGTCCTTGTGGAGAGCGGCTGAGGTAACAAAGGAAGAAAAAAAGAAGAAAGGACTAGAGCGGATGCTCGTTGCTTTGGATGAATCCCTCTTTTTTAACACACAGATGCTACACGACATTATCCAAGGGAAGGATGCACAGTTTGTATGCAAGATAAGACCCGATGGTATGGTGTTAATGGGCCACCAGCATCAAGCAGTCTATTTCTCTATGGACTGGGAAGATATCCACCGTCTATCAGCAGACATCAAAGCCTTCCAGGAAGAGCTTGTAAAAGAAAAAGACTTGATAGTAGCCAAGCAGGAAGAGAACCTCTTACAGATCAAAGAAATGTTAAACCAGAGGCTTATCACTGAGAAGGATGCAGACCGCTATCTCCGAGCGTTTGAGCTACCCGACTACGTCACCCCTGAATGGCTCAAAGACCACGTCATGACCAAAGAAGAACACGAGAGATTAGCCAACAAAAAGCTAGTACAAAGATGGGAAAAGTACAGCCAGCTCAAGTCACCACCTGTACCACCACCTGTACCACCACCGGTACCAAAGGAGGATTTGAAGAAGAAATGAGTGACTTTATAATCGCACTCTTGATAGTGGTAGGAATGATCATAACAACTCCAATTATTTGGGAGTTGCTTGACCAACGCAGAAAGAAGATAGAGGGGGGTTTGAAATAATGACCGATACCACATTCCGCAAGATAATGATACTGCCTGACACCGAAGCAGCTAGAGCCTTTGTCAAGCAGTGGAAGGAAGAACATCCCACCGCTACCAACGTGTCTATCGACCTACAGAAACATTGTGAAGGAAAACAGATCACCATAGACTACGACGAGTAATAAAGCCTAAACAACCACCCCTACTTTTTTATGAGGTGGAGTGCTACCTCTATTTATTAAACAATGGTAGGCAGTCCAAACCAACTATCAAGACAAGAGGCAGCCCAACTTAGAGACCAAACTTTTACACTCTACATCAAGGGCTACAATGGTGCAACAATCCACAAGACAATAAACAACGAACGACAACAAAAGGGTCTAAGACCTGTCAATAAGGCTACTGTTCACAAGTGGGTTAGAGACCTTAACAGAGAGGGAAGCAAGCACTATCTGTCTTTGCTTAAGGATAAGACTGCCTACATGGTTTTACATCGTTCCAAGCTCTTGGCTTTACAACTTTACAGAACAATGCTACATGACAAGATAGAGGCTATGGGTGGTATATCATCCATTAAGGCTGAAACACTCAACCGCATGGTACAAACCCTAACCCAGATCACAGTTACAGAGTCACGTCTTGAGCGAGAGATCCCCTCCTTGTTCACATCATCCCAGGAGACCCTAAATCCAGACCAAGTTAACGACCTAGAGCAGGAGATCTTGGCCGACCTACCCAAGGACTTGAGGGAGCAATTCATGAAGAATCAAACCAGAAGACAGCGACAGATAGAGCAGATTATAGGAGAAAAGGGCAAAGTAACAGAGAGCGACCTCATTGACCTCGATCAATATCCAAAAGATACGTACGTTATATGAGAGCAAAGGATATGCTCCAAGCGATCAGGTAGACCCAGCAAACAGCAACATCACACTCAAGCAGCTAAAGCAGATTGTGTCGATGCCATTGTGGTGGACTGATAAAGCCACCCATGAAAAGATGGCTGAGAAATACCCTGATTCCTGTTGTTTCCATCACTTCCTTGGTCTAGAAGAAAAGCATGGACAATACAAGGTCCCCCACCCTGGTCTCATAAAATGTTTTAGAGACTGGGACTCCTACCGCGCTAACGTAGTTTGGAAGTTTGGAGGAATGGCTGTCACAACTTCGGGAGAATACTACCTACCACACAGGGCTATAGCCTCCCAAAATGTGTCAGTCCGCAACTCCAAAATCGGTATAGTGGTGGGCCCTAGAATGAAGCTAGCAAGTGATATGCTTGATGATATGCGTGACAAATTCCGAAGAAAACAGGGGATAGAGTTCACAGGAAACAGTACAGAGATTCAATTCCCACCACCCAATAGGGTAGCCTTAGAAGTCTTCCCATCTAACGTCCATATCTCATCCATCAGAGGCCAAAAGAACATGTCTAGTCTGTGGTTTGATGAGTGCGACCACATCTCAAAGGCTCAGATAACAGATATGCTTGATGCCCTTCAAAGATATCTTCTCAAATCAAGATGCCAGCTAATCCTCGTTTCTACTCCTAAAGCACCAGATCATATGTTAGACATCATATCCAGGAAATACTCACACCTCTATCACATAGAAAAATACACTGTCCTAGACTGGGGTATACCTTGGTGTTACACACAGGAAGAGGTGGAGGAGTTCAAAAAGTGGTCTTCCTTCCCTAGGGAGTTTATGTGCGAGCTACAGGGACAGATAGGAAACGTATTCGATCCAGAGTGGATTGACAGAGCCTACAAGATGGGGTTAGACCATATCAAACTAGACCCTAGGATGGAGCCCTTCTATCCAGACAGAATAGATGACCCCATCCTAGAAGATGAGGCCATTATACAATATGTAGACAAAAGCTACAACATGCCTATATATCCAAAAGGAATAGGCAGTGACCCAGGTCACGGGTCATCAGACCATGCGACAGTGATAACAGCAGTACGGGACAACTTTATCGACGTGGTCTACGCCAAGAAATTCAGGAGATCATCTCCATCGGGTATGACTCAGCTCACCAAAACTCTAGCTACGGTGTACAGAGGCAACAAGATTCATGTTGATGGAAATAATGCCGGAGCCATAACAGATCTAAAGATAGAGTTCCATGAGGACAACAAGGAAAACAAGTATGATAACCTCACAAAGTGGAGGGACCCAGCTATCCAGCGTTACAAGGTGGTCCCCGTCAACTTTAGATCAATGCACAAACTGCTATTACAGACAGCCGTCTACCTAATGGATAAAGGCAAGATACGAATCCATCCCATCTTTAAAGACCTGAAGGTAGCACTACAAACAGCCACCGCAGTAGAGTTTGACCTAGACAAGGAAGAAACAACTTACGACGACTTACTAGACGCATTCATGTTATCATTGCTGTCCCACAACCTGGGGATTAAGAGGGTGTAGGTCCAGCAGGAGGAGAGATGGAAACCATGTCTACATACTTTGAGCCCCGAATCTCTGACTTGATACTCTTTTGTATCTTTATATCTCCTCCCTCCCTGGCTATCTTGGCAGCTCTCTTCCTTGCATATCTCTCAGAACCAGTCATACCGTTCCTAGGACCTTCCCTACAAAATTGCTTACAACAGGGGCATCTCTGTCGCTTCCCCTTCTTGGATGGATCCCTTTCCCAGTAAGTCCCACAGCCTCTGCAATACACATGAGTCTTGTACCTATCACGTAGGTAGCCAGCACCTTTCTTGGTCTTCTCTCTTTGTGCATCACACAGATCAGAAGTACATCTCAAGTGCAAATACAAAGGTTAAAAGTCCCCCGTTCTCCACTGCGGTGGCATCTTCTTGCAGTTGTAGCATTCAAAGCCCTTTGGGTCTACTACCGTGGATACGAATACACCACACTCAGAACATTGGTATGTTCTAGGCACTTGGACCTTGACCTTTGGTCTGAAAGCCTGTCCATCTAAAAGGGTGTTTATTATAGCGTCCATAGAGTCACCCCACTTACCACGTAATATGAGGGCATCGTAGGTCTCAGGCGACACGGCTATCATCTTGTAAGCCTTGCCACCCTTGCTCTTCTTAACTGCCTTTTGAGTCATTATCTACCTTCAAACCTCTTTGTTTTAGCTCTTCGATGGTCTGCTCATATGTGTTGATTGCTCCTAGCACAGCCTCATCTATTGAATGATCACTTCTATCATAGGTTACCGTGACTCTGGCTCCTTTACTCGTCTGCTCTATGTTTACCTTGATGTGGTCATTGATTAGTTCGGTCTTTATTGGACGCGGCTTCAGCTCTTCATATTCATAGCGATGTGCATGACAATAATAGCTGTCCAACATCTGTGCGTTCGCACAGCTCTGGACTTTGCAATACTCTGTCATTGTGCTAGTCTATCCCTCCTTACGTTTACAAGGTCCATGATCTCGTCATAGAGACATGGCTCATCTATTGCGTCCTCAAATTCGTCAAGTCCTAGGCCTAACATGTCGCTGTCATCTTCTACTGGCAATCTTCTTGGTTGGGTTAAATTGGTTTTATCCATTTTAATAGTTATAACACATGGTACAATATAAAGGTTTAAAGAGAGATGTTGCCTTAGATAGGATGGATGGGAAGTAACGTGGATTCACCATACGGACCATGGGAGGACTTTGACTCCAGGTTCAAGGGTGGTGTACATCAAAAGACCGGCGATACAGAGTCTTACGAGGTCATTGATGCTAACACCCTCAAAGCAAAATACAACGAGCAACGGGCGCAGGTAGTAAAGGCTGATGGTAATACAGCTCAACTATTGCTTCATAAACAAGCAACAAAGAAGACCAAGGCCCTTACTACGGATAAAGCTCTCTACAAGGATTTTGAAAGGATAATAATCTACTGTCCTGGCTGTACAAGCTATGGAGGTAATCACAGGATGATGCCACACAAGCTAGAGACCTTGCTTTCAAATCCTAATGCATATGCAGAGCTAGTGGGAGGTCTGTCATTTGACGACAGCACCGTTTTTTTACACTGTACCAGATGTAACCTAATGCTTTTGCCTTCCGTCGACGAGGTCGAGAAACTAGATGTGAGAGAAGAAGATGAGTATGAGATATCATCCCTTGCTGACGTGACAAAGAGGACACAAAAGGCTGTGATAGCTGGACAATCCAACAGATACAACAAGGCCAAGACAAAGAGAGAAGAGATCTATAACAGGCGTAAGCGCCAGGCACAAGAACAGCTGTCTAAGGACTATGAACATCAAGGGGTGAAGCCAGAGTAATGGTCTTCATCACAATAGGCGACGCCGACAAACAAGGCAATCAGGTAACCTATGACTGGTACATATCAAAGGATAAGACACCATCAGGGGTAACAGGTGTCCCACCTAGAGAAATAATCAAACACCAGAACATCAAGATGGAGTTTAGAACGATGAGGGATGCACAGACCTTCTTTGACATTATCACGATGGCCGTAGACCACTGGGAGATTGAAGACAAAGTCTAATGAAGATGGTATGCATACAGTGCGGCTATCACTGGCAAGCTGATGGAGACCATGAAGGGATTATGTGTCCACAATGCGGCGAGGTAATGCCCTAATGTCAGCCCCTCCAGCCCTATCTAGAACCCAAGGCCGATTCCTAGAGAAGAAAGGCTTTATCGAGATTATACAGAAACCCTACCCAGATGGCAAGGGTGTATACTACGAATGTCCAAAGTGCGGTGACAAGTTCAACATGTACAAGCGTCTCAAGAAACACAGGAAGGAAGTGCATGCCTACTAAATGTCACAGCAAGACAGAGCGATGTGGAGGTATCAATATAGATTCCCCTATGTTTGTACCATATGCGGCAAAAGATTCAGAAACAGACCAGCAGTCCGACAGCATAAAGGAGATGAGCACGCCTATTGAGTTATAGTAGTCAGTGGCCCAAATGTGGTCACTACGACATGGAGCATAGTGAGAGCATGAACGTAAAATGTAAGGAGGATGCTATAGGATTTTGTTCAATATGTAAGCTAGATGCTTGTGAGTTTCACATGTCAGAGCACCATAGGCACCTAAGTGAGAGAGAAGGTTTCACTGAATAAGCGATATGAGCGTAAACATGTCATTAGAGCAATGGATTCCCAAACAGCAAGAGTCCCCACAACCCCTAAAAGAGGTAGAAAGAGCACCCGAGGACTACCTAGCCACATTGCTTGTAAGGGTAGAATCATCATCAGGTGTCTCTAATAGCCTAACACATGACGCTGATTTATCTGAACTTTGGGACTATTATGAGATGCAGATAAGGAGAGGCAATATGTCCAGGCACAAGATCCCAGCTGAGCATTGTAATCAGCTGTGTAGGAGGGTGACGTTTGCATATCCTTCCTCTGTTATCTTCAGACATCCCAAGCAAACCACATTCGCAAAGCTGCTCATAGCTTTAGGCTATAGATACTGTAAGGACTGTGCTGCCCTCTTCCCAAAGTCCTTCATTATAGACATGCAGGTGCTTCGTAACACAAAGAGACCTATCTACAGACAGACTGCACCCTATAGGGAAGGGTTACCAATCAAGTGTCCATGTTGTGGATTAAAGACAGCACATGTGAAAACGCTGATAAGAAAGACCAAGGTAGGAAAACAGCTTTTTAGCAATGAGGGCTACTAGTCCTTTATATTCCATGAAAAAAGTAGACGAGTCGGCTCTCAAAGCCTCAAACCCCAGCCCTTATGAATCCAATAATGAGAGGAAGCTCACAAAGGAAGAGCTTAGAGCTAAACTAAAAAACATGGTAGTAACAAGGATGCGAAACTACTATCAACCTGTTAGCAAGACTGTAGCACCTAACAACAAACCACTTGATTATGAGGACGCTATTCACAGACGCCTATTGTTTGCAGGTATTAACCCAGAGGAGTTTATGAAGAAAAACAAGACCAAGCTACCCAAGTCAGATAACGCATTAGACACCATAGACAAGTTCACACCTGTGTATGACCCTGACTACATGGCAAGACTACAGAATGCAGCGGAGTTTGATCCTACCATCAAGAAGGCTGCCAGAGTTAAGGCTTGGTATGTGTTAGGCAGGGGAAAAGGTATCAAACAGAGAATGGAGATGCATACAACCAGAGAGTTTGAAACCAGAGCCGAGTATGACTCTTACTTTAACGAGCTATTCCCTGAGAAGGAAGCAAGGAAGGCAGTATTTGACTATGTAGACAACGTGTGTATAGACTCTAACATCTTTACAAACCTATCAGAGATCTATGAGTTGTCAATCTATTTTGGCCGTGCTGCTAGCATCAAGATATTCATGAATGACAAGGCCATCAAGGAAAGGGGATGGGATGTCAAAAAACAATACTTTGACAGAACACCTATCCTGTTTCAACCCTTGTCTCCTATGCTGATGGGTAACGTCACAGTTAACGAAGACACCTGGCTACCCACCTACTTATGGTACAATGATTCCATATTTGGCAAGGACAAGAACGACCAGGTAATAGCAGGAGGCTGGATCAAAAGCGATAGGATGATCTACATGGCAAGAAGAGATATACATCTTATCGCTAACAAGCTAAGGTATGGACTCAGCGACCTCCAGCCCGTTCTACCTCTATCAGAGCTCTGTCGTCAGATATATTCCAACGTTCTCGGTGAGGCCGTCTCTAACCTTATCCTACCATCATTGTTCTTGGTGTTCGACTCACTCGACGAGGACAGCATGCAAGCAATCATCGACAACTACCAGCAAGGCGGGATCATGGGTAGAAACAAAGATGTAGAGGTAGAACCTTTAGACTTTAACGTAAACCTACCAGCTATCATAGACCTCATGAAAGCGCTTCAAAGGATGGTATATGCTGCACTTGAAGTCCCCTACTTGTTTGGTGGTGATGAAGGAGAATTTAATAGGAGTGTCGCTGAAACAGTAACAGATGTGTGGCAAAAGACAACGTTGGACCCAGAGCGAGATGATATTCAATCTATCTACGACGGGCAATTCACTGGACCCCTTGTATCAGACTACATGGACAAGTACTACAACGGACAGTATTACAACTGGAACGCAGAACGACTCAAGTTCGTGCTCAGGTTTAAGAAAATAGACTTTGCAAATGTGTTCGACAAGGCACAGTCAATCAAGCTATTGATAGACGCTGGTGTTGTCACAACAAGACAAGCTCAGTTAATGCATGATTCAGAGAGCTATCCAGATGACCAAGCTATATCAATAGAAGCATTGCAGTCCATGTTAAAGAACAACCCAGAGTTACAGGAGCAAGTGCTGTCATACATAGGCCAGCTTCGTAACATCAAGGCCATGTCACAGGCAGGACTAGCACAAGACGGAGGACAACAAGAACAAGTAGACCCACAACAGAAGGCAAACCAAGAGATAGACCAAGCAATAAAGAACCAGAAGGCTGACAGTTTAGAAAAGGTAGTAAACAACAGGTTTTGAGGGATAGGTATGTGTGATCACAAATACAGATACTTTGTATTCAAGACCGGAAAGGATGTGTCGGATTGGTGGCAGCAATACTGTGATGAATGCGGACGACTGTTAATGAGCTCAGAGGAGCCACTATGGTGTTCTTTAGTAAAAGAGGATAGAGATACTTAATATGGTTAAACAAAACGTCAGAAAGAAAGACAAACCAAAGATCTGTCTAGACAAGAACCTACCCTATGATCCTACTACCCAGCTTCACGCTTATCAGATAGCCAAGGCAAAGAACCTACGCAACATACCAGAAGCTAACATCGTCGATAAGATGTCACTAGCTCTGGTGCGTGCAAAGTTCCACAAGATAGGAGATACACTTACAGTCAAATTCCTCAATGGAACCCAAGCACAAAAGGACAGAACAACAGAGATGGCTAAAGACTGGGAGAACTATGCTAACCTCAAGCTAGAGTTTCAATCCAACATATCAGGTAACGCCGACATACGTATCGGTTTTAAGTGGCGCAATGACGTAGGCTCTTGGTCTTACATAGGCACCGACATCTTTAACATCCCACAACAAGAAGCTACAATGAACTTTGGATGGTTAGACGTCAATGGTAGAGACACCACCGAGTATAGTAGAACAGTCAAACATGAGTTCGGTCATACTCTTGGATGCATACACGAACATCAGAACCCTAGCGCTAACATACCCTGGGATAAGCCTGCTGTCTACCGTTATTTCCAGGGACCGCCTAACAACTGGAGCAAGGAAGACGTAGACAATAACCTGTTTGCTACCTACGATTCTAGCAAGTCACAGTTCTCTCAATTCGACAAGGAATCAATAATGCTCTATGCTATAGATAACTCCCTCACCATAGGCGATTATGAAGTAAAGGGTAACACCACCTTATCAGCTATAGACAAGTCATTCATAGGCACGATATATCCAAAGGTAGACCCAACAGCCCCAGACTCTGACCATATTATCAACCTTGGAGATACGAAGAAGGCTTCGATTGGCGCATACTTGGAGGAAGACTATTACGAGTTTGAGCTAAAGAGCGACCTTGCTACCAGAGTTAACATCTACACAGAAGGATCCACCGACGTTGTAATGTCGCTTGTACGCGCTGACACTATGACTGTCATAGCATGGGATGATGATTCAGGACAAGGTACAAACGCCAAGATAATCAAAACCTTGAACAAGGGCAAATACATCATTAGGGTAAGACACTACTCTCCAAAGAAGATAGGCGACTACTCTATCACACTCACATAGCAAGGATGATAGACGAGACGATGACCGATTCAAAAAATAATGATAACGGTAAATGGATTCTCCTTGACGAAATCCCAATTGACAGGTTGGTATTAGGACGATTGGATCCAAAGACCGGAAAGATAATAGCAGAGTTGGTATTAGGACGATTGGATCCAAAGACCGGAAAGATAATAGCAGAGATTGTCTACCGGTATGAAGCACCTTCGTTATTGCCGGATCCACGAAAGAATGCGTCAAATGGAGCGTGCTAACTTGAACAAACGCTTGAAGTTGAATCCTTTGATCTCATATCCCTTGTATGTGCGAGTAGATGAGTCATGGTTACAGAAGCATACACCTCCAGGTCTATCTAATGATGTAATCCTTGAGTGTGTCGCATGGTCATACACCTCAATGTTCTCCATAGAATCATCTAGTTTGTCTCCGCTTATGTGGTGCACATCCTCACCGTCGTACAATTGCCTACCTAGTTTGATTGTCATATTATATCGTGAGCGTTTAATCCAGCCGTTCTTATTGGCATTAGGATGGTTAGGTCTTTTGATATACATGTATCCATTCTTAATCATGGATATTGTAAGATATACGAAACATATAAACGGAATACTAAAAGACACTCAAATTAAAGCCATGTTCTATAACATTGTTCTAGTCTTTATCTGTGGACGCAAGCCCCCTCTCAATCAAGCGCAATATGAATCGACTACGTGTCACATCTCCCCTCAAGGCATCTATCTTATCGAGCATCACCTTGGGCAATGATACACCCACAGGATAGTTATTGCGTGCTCCCAGTGCAAGCTTCTTATATGTCATAACTTTGATAACTACATCACTATGCTAAAAGCCTTTATAGTAACGGTATTGAACCAATGCCACGAGTAGACTACACTAAACAAGCCTGGTGTCGCAAGTGTGCTACATCTTACGACTTTGAACATCTTATCCCTCCCCATCTGGTATGTCCAAGAGGACATCACGTGAGGCTAAAGGCAAGAAATCAAAAGCCCGCCTCTAAGAACATCGATAACTTTAAACGATATTGAAACCCTAACTACGTTGAGCGATACCTGCCAACAGGGTTTACTCAGTTTCATTCATGGGGATGTACACCTTAGCATCCCCGTGTTCTAAGTTCCTTTTAACCTTCTATCCTCTCTGATAGCTGTTAATTAACTATGAGTAGTGGATATCAAGAACCAGCGGGTGGAACGGCCTCACCTAGTTCTGGTACAGCAGTAGGCTCTAAACCAATTAGAGCATGGCTTAAAGTCCTCCGTAACGTGGATGTGACAGCAGAGCCAGATTTTGGTACTAATTTCATCCCACGTATAAAAACACCTATAGAGATCTTATCCACTGCCCTACGCATTCAGAACCCTGCTCAAACCTTCTATACCAACCTAGAGTCTGCTGCCCTCCTCAGCAACCAGTCCATCAAGATTCCTATCATCACCGCTACAGAGTCAGGCAACAAGAAAGACGAGGTAGTTCTTCTTAAACAAACCCAGTCCTTAGAGAACAAAAAGTTTCCCACCTACTACGACGTTACAGAGACTGCAGAACCTTCCAATCCAGCTGCTGGTACTCTACGTATATACGCTAACTCCACTACTCATGAGCTAACCCAAAGAGATAGTACTGGTACAGAGAAGAAGATATCTGATGGTACTGGTGGTGGAGGTGGAGGAGCCCCCACAAATGTTCCCTACTTAACACTAGCTAGCGATGGTACACTCACAGTCGAACGTGTATTAACAGCATCTGGGCGTGTGTCCATTACAGATGCAGGAGCCAATAGTACCGCTACCTTAGATATCGTAGCTGGGTCCATTGTCGACTCACAGATAGGAACTCACACATCCACCAAGATCACAATCACTAGCAAGTCACAGCTCAACTCTAACATCTTATACGGAGATCAGAATAATGCCCTTGGTTCTAACTATGTAGACATAACTGAGAGGGCAGCACCTTCCAACCCTGGTGCAGGAGTGCTTCGAATCTATGCCAATTCCACTACCCATGAGCTAACCCAGCGTGATTCAACAGGAGCAGAAAAGAAGTTTAGTGATGGCTCTGGTGGCGCTGGTGGTGCTCCAACCACAAGCACATACCTGACTTTATCTAGTGATGGCTCTCTATCTGCTGAGCGAGTACTAACAGCTTCCACACGTGTAACCATTACAGATGCTGGAGCTAACAGCACAGCAACCCTAGACATAGGTTCAGGCTCTATAGTCGATTCATACATTGGGTCACACACCTCTACGAAAATTAGCATCACAGCCAAAGGGCAGCTCAACAGTGCTATAGTATATAACGATCAGACTAATTCATTTGGCGACTTTAACCAGGTGTTTAAAGATAACAGGCTACTCATAAACAATCCAGCTGACACATTCGCCTACACATTAGTTGCAGCGGCTATTGCAGCTAACCGTACTATCACTCTCCCTCTGCTTACAGGTAATGACATAGCCGTAACAGAGGCATTTGCACAACCGCTCACCAACAAGACAATAGCAGTAGGAAGCAACACTGTAACAGGTATAGCAGATACAAACATCTCAGCTCATACCTCGACTAAGATCTCTATCACCGCCAAAGGCCAGCTTAACAGTAGCATAGTCTACACAGACCAGGCTAACACATTTGGAGCATTCGATCAACTCTTCCCAACCTCTAGATTAAAGCTAGGGGATTCTGATGCTAGCAACGCCTACATATTTGCGGGCTCAAACCTAGCTGCTGATAGAACCATAACATATCCACTGTTGACAGGAAATGACGTGCCTGTCTTTGAAGCGTTTGCTGCAACCATCACTAACAAGACGATGTCAGGCGCTTCTAACACATTCACTAACATTGGAGACAGTGCTATCGCCTCACACACGTCTACTAAAATCACGATAACAAGCAAGAGCCAGCTTAATTCAAACATCCTTTATTCAGATGTAGATAACGCACTAGGTGCTCACTATGTGGATATAACAGAGACAGCAGCACCTGCTAACCCTGGAGCTGGTGTATTGCGTGTTTATGCTAACTCCACAACACATGAGATAACACAGAGAGACAGTGCCGGTGTAGAAAAGAAATTCTCAGATGGAACGGGCGGTGGTGGAGGCGCACCTACCTCATCTCAATATCTTACACTGGCTAGCGATGCTACATTATCAGCTGAGCGAGTGCTTACTGCATCATCCCGTGTTACGATAACAGATGCTGGTGCAAACTCTACAGCAACTCTGGATATAGGCACAGGATCCGTAGTTGATTCTTACATCGGCAGTCATACATCGACAAAGATCAGCATAACAGCAAAGGGGCAACTCAATTCAGCCATAGTCTACAATGACCAAGCTAATTCATTTGGTGACTTTGCTCAAACATTCAAAGACAACCAACTCAAGATCAATAATCCTGCTGATACATTTGCCTATACTATCATAGCAGCTGCAATCGCTGCAAATAGAAACCTCACTCTACCACTTCTTATAGGTAACGACACAGTAGTAGCAGAAGCCTTCGCCCAAACCTTAACTAACAAGACAATCGACTTTGCAAGTAACACAGGGACAAACATAGGCGACTCGGCTATAGCTAGCCATACTAGCACCAAGATATCCATCACGGCTAAGGGTCAGCTTAACTCATCCATTGTATACTCAGACCAAGCAAACACATACGGTGACTTTGACCAGAACTATAGAAGCTCGAGGCTTAAGGTAGCCAATCCAGCTAACACATTCTACTATTTGGTAGCAGGCTCAGCCATTGCAGCTAACAGAACTATAACACTGCCATTGCTCACCGGTAATGATGTAGCTGTAACAGAAGCCTTTGCACAACCGCTCACAAACAAAACGATTGACTTTGCAAGTAACACAGGTTCAAACATTGGTGATTCAGCAATTGCTTCTCACACCTCAACTAAGATTAGTATAACGGCTAAGGGTCAGCTAAACTCCTCAATAGCCTATGTGGATCAGGCAAACGTCTTTAGTGACAACGATCAATCATTAAGGTCTAACCGTCTAAGAATAGCAAACCCTGCTAACACATTCTTTTATTCATTTACAGCAGCAGCCATTGCAGCTAACAGAGTCATAACACTGCCGCTGCTTACAGCAGGCGACACTATGGTTACTGAGGCTTTTGCACAAGCACTGACTAATAAGACAATCAATGCCTCATCAAACACAGTAACTAACATAGGAGACAGCGCCATAGCCGCTCATACAAGCACCAAGATAACAATCACAGCCAAAGGCCAGCTCAATAGCGCCATTGTATATACGGACCAGGCCAACACATTTGGAGCATTCGACCAGTTATTCCCCACATCACGTCTAAAGCTTGGAGACTCAGACGCTTCCAATGCTTATATCTTTGCAGGGTCAAACCTTGCAGCTGACAGGACAATAACATATCCACTTCTCACTGGCAACGATGTCCCAGTGTTCGAGGCGTTTGCTGCAACTCTTACTAACAAGACCATGTCTGGGGCATCAAACACTTTTTCAAACATTGGCGATTCAGCCATCAGCACCCACACATCAACCAAGATAACAATCACAACAAAATCACAGCTTAACAGCCAGATCTTGTATGGTGATCAGAACAACGTCATAGGAGCTAACTACATAGAGATTTCTGAGATGGCTGCACCAGCTTCTCCCGCTGCTGGTAAGTTGAGACTGTGGGCTGATTCAACAACCCATGAATGGTCCCAGAAGAACAGCAGTGGAACGGTTGTTAAGATGTCAGATGGTTCAGGTGGTGGTGGAGGGATTACTGCATCAAGCTCCGACGTCCTAACCAACAAGACGATAAGCCCCACGTCAAACATCTTACCCTACCTTTCGTCTAATGCTTATTCCATATACCAGGATGGTGGAGCAGTAAAAGCAAGAAACAATCTAACAGGAGCTATAACATCCGATACCAACATCGATCCACTACTTGTTACTATCCTAGCATCAGGTAACCCATCAGTTGAAATCCAGACAGGATACTACAACCTGTCAGGTGGATTCTCAGGGTTTAACATGGTTACAAACGCTACAGTAAAAGCACCTGAATGGGCTACATTCAATCTTCCTGGGGGATATGCCGGTTCAGTATTCAAGTTCTCTCCAAACGACGACAACATATACAACGCTTCTGTCGAGGGCATTTTTATGGACGAGCTCGCAACCAGGGCGTATGATTGGACTGCCTTTGAGTTTGCTCCTATCTATGGTGGGGTCAACAATAAGGGCGGTGTGGTTGCATGTCGTGTAGAAAACTGTAGGGTATGGCGCGCCAAGTATGCCATACGCTTCTCAACGAATGGACTAAGCTGGGGTTCTGACAACATATTTAGAAACATACTGGCTGAAGCATGTGAGTACCTTGTCTACTATGAACATGCCAACACCTATACTGCCGACGCTTCAGGATTCCACACTGCAAAGTTTGAGAACGTAACCTTACAAGCAACTGCATCAGCCCCCCAAACACAAGGAGGTATTATAGGGGTGTTGGGAGACTGGAACCAGTTCCAAGATTGCAACATTTGGGACTTGCAGGCTTCTAACTCCTCTGCATCTTCTATGACTATATCTGCTAATGCACGAGGCACCAAGATATTGGGCGGTCTCTTAGCCCATAGGCTGTTCACAGATAGCGGTGTTAGAACCGACATAGATGATGATTGGACTGGATTACAGAAAAAGAAGCCTGCCACATTCTACGATACTGTAACCATCCGTAAAGATGCATTTGCCCCACTCCAACTCTTCAGACCTACAAACGCAGCTTTTGCTTCTATGGCATTCCAGTATAACATGCTTGATGCAAACTCTGCTCTGCTTACCATGGGAGAGATAGCAGCAAACATGGATGTGTCCACACTTGATGCTGAGACATCGTATGTTGAAATCCAGTATCTAAAAGCCGGAGCTATGGGTAGGGGTGTTGTATTTGCAGGTGATAATATTTGGATTGGACCAAACACCAAGCAACTTCGCCTTGCAACAACAGGTTTAACAGGTATAAGAACATGGACATATCCTGATAGTAGCGGAGTTACTGTTGGAGAAGCAAACACCCAAACTTTAACCAACAAAACTTTAACTAGCCCTGTTATATCTTCAATCACCAACACAGGTACTCTCACACTTCCAACCAGCACTGATACCCTCGTTGGAAAAGCCACAACAGATAACCTTACAAACAAAACAATGCATGGCGTTAACTGGCGAGTTACAGCCAAATCAGCTGATGCTACCCTTGCTGCTGATGAGAGTATAATCCCTGTTGATGCTTCAGGTGCCAATCGTACTATGACCCTCCCAGCTGCAGCATCTAGTACAAACAAGATCTACATCATATCGAAAACTGACAGCAGTACTAACACCGTGACTATAGATGGTGCATCATCAGAAACCATCAACGGAGCACTAACCTTCGTTCTAACACAACAATACCAGTCTGTGATGATTTGGTGCAATGGTAGTGCTTGGTTTACTCAGCCCAACAGCACAGAAAGAACCGGTAAGGCCGTCGCTTCTGGAACTGGCTCCCAAACAGTGTTTACAATCTCACATGGGTTGGGATCAACACCATCAAACGTATTTGTTGATTGTTCATCTCATGCCATTGGAAGAACGTATACTGTTGACTCTACAACCATAACGGTTACCTTTACTAGTGCCCCTTCATCAGGGACTAACAATGTGATCATTTACTGGAGAGTTATAGCATAGTAAATGGCAACCCGTTTATATTTTAGGTCCGCTACAAGTGGACTTTCAAACCTCCCCACCACTGAACAATCTGCCTTAACCGCATCCAAATCAGTAGATGCTGCTACAGTCAATAGAACGTTATCAGAAACGATAGGCACGGGTCAAACATCTCTATCGATGACAACCAACGCCGTAAGCACACTTCAAACCCTGTATTTTGGTAGATTTGTTTCACTTGCGTTAAACATGGCTTCTCTTCCTGCACAAACATGGACCTACAATTTTGCTACAATGCAAGACAGTTCTTTTGCTAACTTTCCAACATCATCAACCAACTTGCCTGTATATGTTTGCTGCTATGTATGGAGACCGTCTACCACATCTAAGTTGGGTAACGTTTTAGATGGTGATAGTGCATCAGCCTATGACGAAATAGCCGGAGGGAGTGAGAAGGTTGGCCATGGAACGTTTTCAGGCGCAGCAGTAAACAGCATGCAGGACGGTGACGTGCTAGTTTTTGAGGTGTGGTTTAGAATCACACACAATAATGCAACTGCGAGAAACGTCTCATGGTATTATGATGGCACAACCGCCAACACAGTGAAGAACACGACGGTATCAAATCACGCCTCCTTTATAGAATCACCTCAGGACTTTACCTTTTCTAGTGGTGGCAGTCCAACGGTCATGACACCAAACGCAGTAGTTGCAGTCCATCCAAAACCCATAAAAGTTGTCTAGTTGTTGTTGTTGTTGTATGTATATCAGAGTGGTAATCACCACAACATAATATATGACAATCACACACTTAGGCAACAACCTCTATCTCTATAGAACAAGCGATGGCGACTTACGCTCAAACATACCCATCAGCAACAATGCTATCTGCATTGACATCACCACCGGCATTATATCACAGTATGCTTTCAGCACCTGGAATGATGTATCATTTGGGGCCCGCAGTGATCAGCTCTTTATGGCTATAACAAGACAGCAAACCTTCACAAACATTGGTACATCCTATGTTGACGTGTTTGCTGCTCTCTATAATGGATTCCCCCACGGACTGGACACAACAGGCTTCACACGCTTTGGTGTTGTCATCTTGTGGAACAAGAACGGTGGAACAGGTAGACATGATATGAGACTTGTTGAGGCTGCCACACCTACTAACGTGGTAATCAACACAGAAGGAAGGACCGTGGCTAATAGTGGTGCTGATGGGTTGGTGAACGGCACAACCAAAGACTATGATATTGCTATTCCAGCAGCTTACAAGAACTGGATAGGTGAGGTCAAACTACAAGCCAAGTCCACAGTTGCTACGGATGACCCTATCTTTGACGCCTTTTTGCTGTACCTGAGAAGGTAATCTAATCCGCAATCTTTTTTATGACAGACACCAGTCATTTTCCTATGGCAAACAGCAGTAATAAACAACCACCGGCTACAAACGTGCCTTCAAACAACGATAAAGATAATCAGCTTCAAGCAGCAGAAGACCTAATCAAGTCTAACAAGAGCATGGCTCAGCAGCTCATGGATGCACTAGCTCAAAACACAGAACTAAAGGAAGAGCTCTTAGATAGAGAAGCCCGTCTTATGGCTACTCAGGACGCTATCAACCAGGTGCTCACAAACGTCGACAGAGACTGCAACAGCTTATACAAGGAAGTAAACAAAAACCTAGTAGTCATAGCTGATGTAGTTAAGAGCCTAATAGAACCAGCTTTGCAGCAGAACTTCCAGGCAATAAGAACACAGATTCCTCACAACCAGAAGGTACAGTTATCTTCGCGATTCAGACAGGGTGAAGGACTTGCACAACTAGACATGAGCCAGGACAATAGGCTACCACCCAAATGAGTGATAATATCCTTAAATCATTAGCTACCCATTGAACCATATGGCAACATCCAAATACGCTAATAAAACAGACAGTCAACTCAAAGAACTAGCAGCAGCACTCCAGTCAGCCGCAGACTATTGTGTACAACAACAAGGAACATTTTGGGGACAAGGCTTTACCGAGGGAGCAGACATGTTTGCAAAGAACGGAGAAGACCTAGCAGAACAATCACAAGCAGTCAACGATGAACTCCAAAAAAGAAGAGAAGCAAACATGTCTGATGCAGAGAAGAAAGCACTCAAAGAAGAACAAGGCGGCGAAGAAGTATCAGTCTTACCTCCAAACCTAGCTCCAGCAGACCAGCCCACCCCAGCAACACAACCAGTCGAACTTAGCACTGAGGCCCAAAAAAAGGAAAAGGAAGGAGCCCCGCAATCAACTGGTGGTTCATCAAAAGCAAATCCAGGGACAGGTAGAGAATAATAACGTCGTCTCAGTCGGAGTCGGAGTCGGAAACAACAACCACAACAGCTTTCACCTGGCAAGAACTCCGTATAATCGAAACACTGATGACAATGGAGGTCAACAGACTCAACGAAAAATATGCAATGAGCCAGATCCTAGACGACACCCCTTACCTGGATTATCCAACAAAGAGGTACCTCGAACGACTTGAGTCGATCATAAACAAGGTCTCCTACCTACGGGATCAAATACAGGAGAATGCTCGTTTAGTCCGAGGCGGCAACGCCAACGATCCAAACAAACCCCCATCCTTTTTTTAGTCCACAACCCCTTTTCTCTTTTTATATATGCCTAATCAGCAAGAAGAAGCTTCACAGATTACAGGCTACTCCTTTAACCCATACATAGACCTAACCCCAGAAGAGTATGGTCGTCTCTCAGCCATGACCCGTAACTCCAAGAATGTCATCTATGTCAAGGGCTTCCTGGTTAACACCAAGAAGAACAATAACGGGTGGCGCATTACAGATAACAGCTACATAGCCCAGAACAAAGGCATTGCAGCTGGTAGGTCCATCAACTTTGGTCCCAAGATGTTGGGGAAGGCACACCATCCCAACTTTTATCATGACCTAGATGTATCAAACAAAACACCAGAAGAAGCACGCAAAGAGTTCCTAGCATACCAGGAGTGGAGCAGGATCGGTGACATCTTACGCATTGACTACGACAACACCAAGGACCAGTGGAACTTCTATGGGGCTATCTCTCATCCTAACATTATTGAGGCTATCCAGAAGAAGGAGCTTGAGCTACCACGGTACGTATCTCCATACTTCTGGAATCTAAACGACCCTAATGACACAGGAGACGAGATCCGTGAGGCAGAATTATTTCATGTTAGTTTTGTGGACGACCCAGCCTACGGGCCAGAGGTAGCCACCATAGACGCTACATGTCCATCTGAAGATGGTAAGGCTTGCGCTGCTCAGGTGTTCGGGTTGCCAGCTGCTGGGAATAAGAAAGTAGCAAAGGCAGGTAAGCCCCCATGCATGTGTGGCTTGATGGCTTCATACACCAACAAACTAGATAGTTCATTTTATGTTAAAGACCCCCAAGGAAAACAGATACAAGATATGAGTGATCCAAATCCTCAACAATCACAACAACAAGAGAATAACACTACTTCTAACACAACCAACAACAAGAACAAGGATGAACTCGCAAGAGAGGCAGCCCTCAAAACCATGCAAGAGTATGACAAGAAAGCTAATGCAGCCAAAGACTTAGACACTAAAGGCAATACACAACAACAAGAGAATGACCCCAATAACCCAACAATCCCAGTTCAATACCAAGATGCACTTAACCTAGCAATAGAGAAAGACAGAGCAGAACAACAGAAAGGCTTCTCAAAAGCCCTCAAAGAAAAAGACGACAGAATAGCAGAGCTTGAAGCACAGGTAAACAAGTATGTAGAGCAAGGTAGAGAAAGCATACTAGACAGCTACATTGACAAGAACACATTCAAAGATGAAGCTGAATACAAGAAAAGGAGGGAGTTCTACAGCAACCTTACCAAGGAACTCAAGATGTCTAATGAACAACTTGAAGAGCTCATGAAAGGCCACTATCAAGTTCAAGAAGTCAAATACCTGGCTAACAAGAAGGGGAAGGGTGCCGGTGTAGACTCGGAGTTAAACACAGACCCATTCGGCTTTAAAGACAAAGAAGAACAATCCGCCTTTGGCAAACTATCCTCATCATCAAGTTCTAGCTCACCTTCAAAACAAGGATTAGCAGCAGGTTCTACTATAGAAGACAACGAAGATAACGAAAACAACGATTCAGCCCTCGCAGTGGCTAACGCCTTTTAGTTCCTAATAGGCACGAGGACAAACTAGGAGCATAGAAACATCATGGCATTAACCGCACGAGTTCAAAGGCACGTAGCTGGCGACTGGGATGATAGTGAAGGCACTATCCACTCCCGTAATAAGGAGGCAACAGCCCCAGCAATCGTCAGAGGCGCAGTCCTATCCGCTAATGGTGGTACACAAGTGAGAATTTGTGTAGCAGCCGACAAAGGACCAATCTATATATGCAAGACAGCCAAACCCCTGAATCAAACATACGTCGACTGCTTGTATGGTGAGCACGTCATCTTTTACGTCATTTCTGACGGTATCATACCAGCAAACGGGTTGTGTGAATGTGGAGCAACGGGCAAGATCAAAGCTTCCGCAGGTACAAACCCAGTGGTTGCGATTTACGTGAAACACGGGACAAAGAGTAACGATCCAGTAACACCGCTAGCAGCATCAGCAGACGGCGACGTAATAGGTATTAAAATCATCAAAGACGGAGCTGAATCATAGACAAATGACTCTAAACTATAGTCAAGCATTAGCAGAACTAGCACAAAAAGGAAAGTGGGATCCAGCAGGAGAAACCACATGGTTATCATCAGTTGACAAATGCGTCTACATTGGTGAAAAGTTCGACGTAGAAAAAGGTACCGAAGTTCCAACATTCCGAAAGAAGATAGCCGATGCAGCCTTGTACAACAATATACAGGACGACTTAGCTGCACAGAGACTCCCAAGACATGAACTCAAACAGAGAGGGATTGAAGCAGGTGTCTACAAAACAGATGATATCTACAAAGCATTTGACACAAGCGTCCATGATGTAGTAAACGTCTACGCCACTGACTACGTACCACGTCTCCAGAAAGGGATGAAACTATCAGAGATCAACGCAGAACTAAAGCAAAGAGGTTTAGGAGCAGCAACCCTTTCAGGTGATACCTTTGCAACTTTGAGAAACACACAAACCGAGTTCAAGAAGATCCGCTATTTAGAAAGACAGTCCCACATATTGAGAGACCTTGTGTCATCTATGCCAACTAATTCCCTTGATCCAGTACGTTTCGCAACATTCGAGGGCAGTGATAGTATCAAAGAAAAGGTAGGAGAGTTCGAGACACCTACGACTGGATTAGGCCGATACACAGAACACAGCTTCACCATTGACAAATACATCGGCGGGTTCAACGTAGCTCCATCGTTCTTCCAATATGATATGGGTAGATATGACAACATCATAGGCGACCACCTCAGAGACCAAGTCGGCGAGATAGACGAGATTCGAAACAAACGAGTCTATGAAATCATGGTAGGCTCTGGAGTCACCACAGTTGCAGCAACAGGTTCATGGTCTGTAAGAGCTTCAGGCTTAAACACAAACGATCCATTAAAGGACATTAGACCAATCCTATACACAGCTAACACAGCAGGCAGAGGCGCAAAGATGAACTTTATCGCAATGAACCAGAATTTGTTAGGCACAGTACAAGGAAATACCTTCCTTAGACCAGCAGTTAACCCGAACGACACAAACACCACAACAGGAATGCCCACCTTGGTAGCAGAAGATAACGTAATCTTTGGTCCAGGCTACTTGGTAGGACTTCCAAACCTTAGAGTAGGAGTTGACAACATGCTTACAGATGCAAACTCCGTCGTTGTAGGTTCTAGTGAAGCCATCATATTCTCTGAGGGACCTTCCTCGTCTAGGTCATTTGTAGACCAGAGATCCGAAGTCTTGATGAGACAAAACAAATGGTGGTTTGGCGTCTACTTATACGACGACCAACTCATCAAAAGAATAACTGGTGCAGCCTAAGGGTGGCACTAGAAGGTATAGCCGTCGAAACAGGAAACCTCATCGGTGGTCTAATCGCTCTGATCATCGGTGGTATCCTTATGGCCGTCAACAACCAGATACAACGACCATACAACCTCATCCTGTTAATAGGCGGGGCAATAGTAGCAATCATAGGCATCGTCCTAATCATCCTGGCGTTTATTTAGCCTTTAGCCAAGCCTAAACCACCGCTTCTTTTTTATCTAACAACGTTTTACCTCTTTCTTGAGAGAGTTCTTGCATTAGACTCTCTCACGTATGTATATGTACTCCCGTAAAGAGCTGCTTGTGATGCTAGGAAGCCTGGCAGATGACACAGCCGCGGGAGTTACGCTTTTAAGTGTTGGATTTGTCATAAATCTGCGCACTTCATTGGCTACTACCTAACGGAGCGCGTGACCTTACAAGCCCGACACAATTGAACAGAACAGAACAGAACAACATCCTTAATTCCCGCTCCCCTTGTGACCATGTCTGTCAACAAGCACGCAACTTTTTTATCACAAGGGGGGTTTAGTTCCCATATTAGCAGCATGGTTAGAGCACTTAAACGACTAGAGCAATCAGACGCAGACAAACAAATCAATGTTATTGAATCAGACAGAGTTATCTTAGAGAGAGCAGCCTATGAGAAAGCAGGCTACGTCTACCCAGAAGATGACTTTCGTAACCGCAGAGAACGAGAATTTTTGTACTTCAAAGACCTATTCCCAGACCGTTATTGGTGCTGGATTGACCAGGTTTGGCGTGTGCTAGATGAGCGCGACGGCCAAGAGTACATCATGTACCATGCCTATCACTATGTTGACCAGGAGATCAAAAGCCCTGATGGTCACTCAAATACCGTCACACACGAGTTTGATGACTATTACGGGTTCTGGCATAGACCCATCGTTAAGGTAAAGTCCTTCCATCCAGACGGGACAGTAAACGAGGTAAGCCTGCAAAAGCTAGAGAAGGTATACACTATCAAGTGGAGTAAGAAAGCCCTGGATGCAATCTTGGATGCACTCACCATGAAAGGAACTTGCAATCAATTCGCACTAGGGCTAGCCGCTACAGATGCATCCCTTACTACGCCACCCACTCATTCAACACAGGTCATAAAGAATAGGGAAGATTTCTCTAACTACTCCTTTGATGAAACAACGCAGCTAGGTAGGTCACAGCTATCAACGTCTGTCCCATCCATGCAAGATATTCAAAGGACATTAGACCTGAGAAGACAAGCACTCGCTAAAGCCGCTAAACTTGCACAGGCAACAACCGCACCAACAACGACGACGACGATGGCGAGCAGTAGCAAATAACTTACTTCTCTTAACTACTCGTTGGTGATATAGTAAAAGACGGAATGTGGTTGAAAGTGGAGCGGGTGATAGCATTGCACAAATTATACAGAACTGGTCTAACATTGGGAATCTTTTCCTTGCCTTTGTCATCGCTGGCCTGGTCCCTGTCTTGAAATACATCTCCAGAAAATACACTAGGTGGAAAGATCTAAGAGATGCAGAGCAAGCAGCCAAAGAGAAGGATGCCATCATTGGTATTGCAAAGGAGGCTCAGCAACCCCTAGCAGAAAGGATAGCCAAGGTGGAAGAGGTCTCAGAGAAACTATCAAGGCAAAACGATGTAATGCTTGATCACCTTAACATCATAGAGCAGCTGTTACAGTCGGGTCGTATATCATTTCAACGCAACGGCGGCAGCGGCAGAGTATCAAAACACTTTGACCACTCAGTAGGTAAGGGCGACAAGAGCGATTACCACCCAAAATAGAGCAAGACTCGAACCGTTGCAAATCCGTTAGTTATTCCCCAATTCTGCTTTTATCCCTTATCAACAAACACAACATCATGGTAACCAATGAGGGGCGCAACAACATTATTAGTCTGGCAGTGATTGCCGGCTTCTCAATATTGATCGTCGCCTTCATCTTCACCTTCGTAGGAAACATGGAGAAAGCAACAAACACGGTCACAGTTCAGGTCTCAAACATAGAAAGGAAGGTAGTCGACGGGATTCAGAACGTAACAAACGCAAACTACAATCTCACTTCGGCAGTCCAAAACCTGGCACAAGTGTTCTTAGAAGAGAGGCAGGTAAACAAGGACAACCTAGCTCAGTTTATAAACTTGCAAAATAACAACACGGCTTTGATGGTGGACACAATCAACCAGATGTCTAGGGACAACAACGTAACCCGTGCTAACCAGACTAACATGTTTGTAGCAGCAATAGAAAAACAGATTAATGCATCATTAACATCACAGAACCTCACAAAGGAGAGGATAGCCATAGAGACAGAAACGAATGAGAGACTAGACAACCTGACTCAGTTCTTCCTCAATGTCACCCTAACACCCACCATCAACAACAACATCACACACTGATGATGACAACAGTCCACCACTAGTAACCCATTCTTTTTTATGCTAGCAACATCTAGATTTTGTTATATACAAGATGAGTTCTAACACATACAAGAACCTACGCCTCTTTTTCATCGTGTTTTTTGCCTCAGCGTTCGTGCTGGGGATAATCAACTTTGTATCAGCCCAAACAACAACCACCAATACTATGTCTGAAAAGGTCAATGAGGTACAAGATCAGGTCGCATCCAACACAGGCCAAATAGATGCCACAACTGTAGTATCTGGAGTAGGTGTGGTGGGTGCTGGAATTGCAGTAGCAAAACAACTCCTGGACCAAAAGACAAACAAAAAGCGAGATCGCACCACTGACGGGGATGCAGGGAGGTTTATCATCCTGCAATCAAAGTTCTATCAGGCAAAGAAACTATACCCAGAACTTTCAGACTCAGAACTGTTGGATCTTCCGGTGTCTAACAACCCCTTTGCAACACAAACATTCGGACAGGCATTCACAACAGAGGCCGATTTGTGGGCCGATGGTAACGCCTCATATTGGGGGTTTCCCAAGCCAAACATGTCTGTACCTACCCGAACAACAGTAGATGCAGTGAAGGCTTCAACAGCTGCACCACCCACCCAACCTCCACCGCCAAAGGGACCAGATAACACGCCGTCGTCATCGTCGTCACAAACACCACCAACACCACAGTCAGCGGCATCATCATCATCATCATTATCAACAACGGTAGGGAAATAACGAAGATGAGTTACGGAAACGAATGGGTTGTAATAGTCCCAATCCTTTTTCTAGCAGTCGCTGGCATCTGCTGTGTTTTTGCATTCATGGGAAGGAAGAACAAGAAATGAAGTGGTTCCAAAAGATAGGACATACACAACATAGGTGGAAACTCATGAACGAGTCCTTGAACTTTCAGGCTTACAGATTTGAGTTTCAATGCATTGATTGTGGAGCCCTGTCGACTGAAATACGTAACCCTGATAAACCATTTAAGGTGACCAAATAGAGCAGATGGACTTTGTACAAAAGAATGCGCTAATCGACCTCATATTCTACTGCTTTGGTATGACTATCTGCCTAGGGCTAATGTATCTTACTTATCCATATATCTGGCTGGATGATGGTGAAGGCTTTTTGTATCTTATAGCCCTTGGCGTGTTGACCATCATAGCAGCGTTTGGATTGAAAGCGATATGGTTTAAGATTAAGGTGGTGTTATTGCCGTGAGTATCGGAAAAAAAGAAAAATGGGTTAGGACTAAGAAACTGGTTGATTGGATTGAGGAGTATTCTCTCCCTGTGCTGGTTGGCTGCTTACTGGTTGGACTGGTTGTTCTACTGGTTTGGAACCCTCTTCGGTCCTAATCTCTTGTATCCTTTCTTTGATAGCATTGTCTAGTTGACCAGATTTTACTGCTCTCATCACAGCTTTTTTCTCTACCAACTTTACTATTCCGTTGGTTCCATCAGACACTGCATAGGCCCATCCGGCTGTCATAAACCAGGCTATAAGTAATCCAACACTACCAGCCCATTGATTAATCATTTCTACTCCTGCCGTTACCAAGGGTAATGATACGACTATCGCACCACCAAACGCAACCAATGCCTGATAGAAGAACTTTCTATCAAAAGCCTGTACCTCACCTGACATCACTTTGTCATGATACTTTGCCCATGTTCTGTAACCTACTCCGGCTACACATGCAGACAACGATAAGATGACACCTATGCTACCAAAAATAGCAGCTATATCTATGGTTTCTATTGCCATGTTTCTACTAAGGAGCCTCCTCTCTAAAAAAGGAGAATCCCTTTTATGTCATTACTTGTCACATCAAGACATGAGCAATGCACTAAGCGGCAAGATCATAAAAAAGATCAAGTTCACAATCCCAGTTAACAACGCCCCAGATGTCCACATCACTGACATAGTATCAGGCAACTCACTTGATGAGATAGAAAGTATAGCAGTACAGCTAGCCAACGACTATGCACGTAAGAACCAAGATATCAAGGACGCAAAGAAGCCGGTCCGATTCGTTGTAGAGGATGCAGCAGGTCATGACTACCTTAGTTGGATGAATGGTATCTTTGAGATTATCACTGACAAAGCAGAAGACAAAAATGATGAAACCGGTACACCCGATAACGTCAATCAATCAAAGTCTAATGCTAGCACTACTGTAGGCAAATGACCTCCCAAGAACAACAGAACCAAACCCCTGAGGAGATTCGTAAGAACACTCAGGAACGTATTGCAGAACTAGCAGCACAGCTCCAACAAATAGATGATACAGAAGGGGCTAAGGCTAGAGAACTCTTAAACCTATATGGCGCATTACATGCTGACCCTTCAGGTAACGCAAAGGACGAGAAGGGTAGAACAGCAGCAGAAGTTTATGAAGAATACCAAACATTATCAGGTGAGATAGCGATGAGCAGAGCCCCTCTTGAACAACAGCTTAACGACTTTAGTAAAGGGTTGGGCATGGTAGCAGACTACAACACCTTGAGAAAATTGGCTAAAGAAAGGGCAGAGGCTTCAGCAAGAAACTGTCAAGAACCATTTAAGGACATGACAGAATTTAGCAACCCACAGCTAGACAAGATAAGAAGCGACTTACAAAAGAACCCATTACCTGGGGGAGATAAGGCCAGTATAGATGACGGAACCGGTGGCGAGCAGCCAGCCGCTCCACAAGAGACAACTCAGTAATACCATCGTCATTTCTTTTTACTCAAACTCTCCTGGTACAAACTCGTCAGGATCAAACTGTTCGGGTGTATCAGGTTCTCTCCTCATTTCATATTCTACTTGTAGTCTAAACCACCAGTGATGCCAGTTTGTATCTCCACCGTTATTGGGTTGATAGTCTTCCTCTAGTCCCACAACAGAATGAATCCCTTCTGGTTGAAAACGTGTGGGATAGTCTGATATCCAGTTTTTAACATACCTGACAGCATCCTCTAACAGGTCTGATATCTGGCCGTCCTGCGTAGCTTTGACATCGTAAGCATACACATGGATGACTGGTCTAGAGATGAAACGCATTTGCACCATACCTATCTCTAGGTCTTGATACAATGTACGACTGCTTTGTACCCTTATCACGACTGGCCTACCCATTGCCTTGTCAGCAGGAAAGTCGTTGTTGCTAGAATCAAAGTAGACGTCTTTCTTGGTTGCATCGTATCTTATTGCACTTGGACCTGTCTTGGTCACATCCCACGTAGCCTGTAGCTTTTTCTTGATTATGTTACCAACGGAGTAGCGTGATACGCCTGTACCGCCATCTGGGAAGGAAGGGATAAGAGGCATATCTCTATTTTATACTCTTGAAAGGTCTTATCGATGTATCAGGGTTTAGAGTCTTGGCAAGGTAGTAAGAGGTTGGACTGCTGAAAACGTTGATGACATCTGTAATCCCTCCACCCGGAGAACCTGGACCACCGCCAGAGTCCAACAAAGTTTTAAGCTTTGACATAGCCTGGTCTCTAAAGGCTTTCATTCTGTCCAGGTTGCCTAGAGTACCGTTGATCATACTACCAGCTAGGTAAGCCGTAATAATCTCAATGTCGTCGTAGCCTACCTCACCTACAACCCAGAGATGGTTTGTCTTCATAGTTACCTCTCTAGATGCTGACTGTATGATGTCAGGTACTTGGTCATCAGGGAAATCACGCTCAGAGTAGGGTGCCCATAGCTTAACCTGTGCAACAGTACAGTATAGCGGAGCATCAGGATCTTCGTTATCACTCATATCTTTATACAGAGGCAATAGTCCCTTTTAGCCTAAAAAGAGCATCGGCTAGTTAGATAAGAATGGCTCCACCAGTTTACAAAATTGCCACTAACAAAGACTACACTAAACAGCTACAATACTACTTAGAGGACGCCTACAAGGTCGCTAACGTAGATGAACAATGGCTTAACTTCGGATATGTCCAAGGTTTCCAAGCTACAGAAGCACTTGATAGAGAAGTTATCAGAGAAATAGGAAACGAAGATATCGCCTTTGACTTGAAGATGGGGACCACAGGCTCCGGAGAGTTGAGGTGGCGGATGGTCGATCCAACCTTCGCACAATACTGTATGAAGCTTGCATCCGGTGCAGGTACACCTGACCAATCCTTCCGTATTTTAGAAGCATGTAAAATAAACGCAGCTGAGAAATTCGCAGAGGCACAAGGCTGCTATCCTACCCGTTTTTCACTCACCTATGCTAGATTCATAGACTTGTCAGCATCCGTGTTTATCGGTAACATAACAGACTGGATTAACGAAGCTGCTTTAGACGTTATAGAAGGATCAGGACAAACATACGCTGTACCAGTAACAGCTTCACCTTGGTCCAACCTCAGCGGTGCAACACAAGAGCCATTCAAGATTAACTGGGGTTCTGGACTTGTAAGCTACGATAACCTATCATTTACGATGGATGTCAACAGAGGTCTAGCAACTAGCCAACCATCAGGATATGATACTGTCAAAGATGCAGCCATAGCTTCAAGAGAGATTACTGGCACCTGGACAACCCCAATGACTGACAACGACTTGGTAGCAAAGTTCAAAGCCCATACACCCGGTACAGTTGAAATCACCTTGAAAGCAGGAGCAACACCATGCAAGCTAAACATTCAGAACTTTAAGCTAAACACGATGCCCAGAGTCACAGAGTTAGGCAACACTGGTATCAGAGCTTGGACCTTTAACTGGCAAGCACAGACAGGAGATATAAGTAACTACGTTCCATAGGTAAGTAGCGGGCACAGATAGTTCAATTTTAGAATACCCTTGGCCAGGGAGATGTGGGGAAGGTCCACAATGTGTCAGGCTTAACCCTCTCCACTTAGAGAGATGTTTATCTCTAATCCCTTTTATGCAATTTTCCAGACTTAGCTATGTATATGCCATCTAACACTAAACAGCAGCAGACAGCTGAGACATTTACAAAACCATTAGACCAGGATCTGGTGGATCCTCAAGACTCTTTAGACGAGGAAGAGGCTAAACTCCATAATGAGGAAGAGAAGTTCAGGGCCTCAGGTAAACCAGACAACTATGTCCAAGTTCGTGAGATCTTTACAGAAGGCGATGCCGACCCCATCAACGAAGCGCTAACAGAGAAGGAACGACAACGGATAGCAGGCTACACCCCCATCCAATACCAGCAAGAACTCGACAAGGAAAAGATGGCAAAGATAGGTTACATGATATGGCAGTCAAAGCAGCTATTCTACACAGCCTTCAGACAGATTGGCTGGAACGAAGAGAAGCAAATGATGGAGTGGGAGCAAAGAGATTATACCTACCACAAGCTTACATCCGGACAAAAGTTAGAGCTAAAGAAAGATGAAGGACGCATCAAGTCCCTGGTCAACAAAAACAACCTGTTTGAGAGGGGGTTTGTCAACGATTCTTTGTACAACTTTATCACAAGCAGAGAGGAGGACGTAGATGTGGAGATTGAACAACTGCGCAATGACCTTGTAAACAAGAAGTTTGAGTTCTACTTTTACGAGAAAAATACAGATATCCTTGATGACATCGGCTACGTAGACAAAAGGGATCTAGTGGAGGCCGCCGAATATAGGGAGACTGGTGTCCCTTTCTCACGGAAACTGGCCTCTTATCGTACTATGTCCGAGTCAGACGGGGCGAAAGCCAAGAAGTAATAATAGCCGACCTAACCGCTGACTTAGAGAAGAAAGGATCAGACGACGTGTGGGCTGTAATGGCTGCAATCCCTGACGTGGAGGAGTATTTTGCTATCTTTGACGACTACCTAGACTTTGACATAAAGCCCTGGGATGATCACGGATATGACCAGGGTGAGATGATACCAGAAAGAAAGGTAGCTCTCCGATACTTATCACTAGCTATGAACATCCATAAAACAGACCCAGCACTATTACCAACCAATTTCCTGTCATTCATGTCTGAGTATCAAAAGCCAGAATTCAAGGAGCCTGACAATCTACCGGCTAATGTCAAGAGATGGAGACAACAGCGCAGAGCCAGTGACAAGAGATACTCTGATCTTAGATCAGAAGTGGTGGTTTCAACATCACCAGATAAAAATCAGACCGGTTCCTCGTCAACAAACAAGCCTCCAATGACACAACAAAATCAGACCGGTTTGTCACGCAAGTCATTAGAGGGCTTTAACTGGAATGTAAGGAAAGGCTCATCTACAAGCGACGTCATCGAAAAGACAGACATCATACCCAAGGGTCCAAACCGATACATACAGACCACAACCCGATCAGTGTTTTGGGACGTACCAGATGAAGACTCTATCCACAAAGAGACATGGGATGTAAGCAGATACACATCACCAGAAGATATGGCACGCATTAACAAGAAGGGGCCAAAGGGTGGAGCCAAGTAGCCCTTTTAATGCTTGTTCAAGCACAATCTCACGATTCTAAATTGTCTTATGCTGGAGTAACACAAACATCCTTCGGAGGGGGATCTGGGGCAAATGTAGGTCTCAAGATAAACCTTAACGACGTAGCTAGAGCTTTCTTTGACGTAGGCAAGTTATCAAAGATATTAGACGAGGTAGGACAGTTTGTGGAGGATAGAGCCAAATCCGGCGCACCCTTCCTCACTGGTGAACTCCGTGACAGTATAGGACATCAGACAACAGGTATGAAAGTAACAATATTTGCAAAGGCCGACCATGCTGCACCTGTAGAATACGGACATGTTACCAAGTCCGGATCTTTTGTAGCAGCTAGACCGTATATGCAGCCAGCTATAGAAGACGGCTTCCCCTTGCTTCAGACAAAAATAGTAAGACATGCAGAGAGTGTCCTTGCAGGACGAGGCGGAGGCTGACATGATCTTTGGATTTGAAATGGCCTTTATCACGTTTGGGGTCTTGGCTGTCATTGGTCTTACAGTATACCTCCTACATGATATGGGAAAGAAACACGATGATGATGATGATAACGAAGGTGTTCCATATTGAGCGCCTCAGGTAAGGACTTTACATATGGACTTAGTCTCCAGGTCAAGGGGGCTGAGCAGGTAAGTGCAGCACAAAGGCTGCTTGACCAATTTTATGCGTCTCTTACTAAGGGAGTTGGAGAAATAACAAAGTTCTCCAGCTCTTTCTCAAAGGGTACGAGTGATGTTGCAACCTCTACCCAGAAATTACAACAATCTAGTAACACATTAACCCAGGGTCTTAATCAACAAAGGACAGCCTACCAGGGTATCTCACAGGTACAGACTCAATACAAGACTACAACAGACCAGACAGTACAGTCTCAAACCAGGCTGGGGCAGGTTACTCAAACCCTACAGAATGCTTTCAACCAAGAGAAAACCGCTCTGATGGGAGCATCCCAATCAACTCAACAGCTAAAGACATCAACAGATCAGATGCTTACTAGCCAGGGCAAAGTGTCTACCACGATGGGTCAAAACGTACAGCAAATGAACCTGTACAAGACAGCCCAACAGCAAAGCCTAGCAACAACACAGCAGCTTAACACGGTAACTGAAAAGACCGTTTCAACAATGGACCGGCTGAAGGCTTCTGCTGGTACGCTTACCCTTGGAATTACTACTCTAACAACTGGAGCTTTCAACCTATACAACACATACGACAACCTCAATGATGTACAGCTAAAACTCGAAACAATGAGGATCAAGGAGGAGGCTTCAGTAAAGAAGGCAGCCGATGCACAGCGCAAATATAATGAAATGCTCAAGGATGGCAAGAGCACACAAGCAGAACTGGAAAGCCAGCTCAAACAGGTAGAAATAACAAGAGATAGAGCCACCCTTGCTACAGCAAAGCTGCAAGATGCTCAAGAAGATTTGGACAGAGCCTGGAAAGATTTCTACATCAATGTGTTACCAGCTTCTATCCAAACCTTAGGTGGTGGTGCTGCTGCTATAGGCACCTTTGCCACAGCTATGCGTAATACAAAACCTGCAGCTGATTCGGCTAAGGCGTCAATATCTACTTTGGGACAGGCCGCCACAACTGCAGGGGGCGGTCTGACTACCGTAGCCGCTGGAGGATCTAGACTTATACCCATACTGGGTGGGGTGGGTGCAGCCATCGTGGCAGTGGGTGCATCTCTGGTGGCAATAAACCAGAACTTTGGTGGCTTCCGTGATATAATGAATAATGTGGGTGAGGCTATCGGTACAGCTGTCCCACAGTTTGAAGGTATTCTCAACCTGATCAAAGGATTCGCAGGACAGATAGGCCTCTCAGGCGAAAAGACCGAAGAATGGCAGAAGGCCATGACCGAAGGTCTAGAAATAGTAGGCCAACAATGGGAACAGATCAAGGCAGTAGCCATTCCCATACTATCAACAGTGGAGGAAGGGCTCAATCAGTGGGGCTTTGCAGTACAGAAGGTTGTACAAAACTACCAGGATATGGCTAACTCCACGGCAAAGTTTATTGGAGATATACAAAGAGGCTGGGATACTCTTGTTAATGGAGCCAACAACTTAGGCAGTCAGATAAAGACAGCCATAGATACGGGATTAGCATTCCTTACAAACCCAGCCACATATACTAAGGCGTTTGATGGACTGCTCACTAGCGCAGTAGAGGCAGGACAAAACGCCGTCAACATCCTAACTTCAATCATAGGTAAGATCGGTGCTTTCGTCTTTGGTTCTGATACATGGGGCAACCTTACAAAGGGGGCTTTAGAAGCAGCACAAAACAGTGTGAAAATAATCCAATCTGTGTTAGGAGGTGTAGCATCATGGTTTGATGAAAATGTAGTCAAGCCTATCTCCCAGAAAATAGCAACACTGCCGGTACCAACTGATCCCAACTACCAAAAGGAATTAGATTATTCCCAACGTGTCCAGACAGCGATGGGAGGAGCCGAACGGGGCAAAATACCTGGTGCTCAATACAACACAATCCAGAGGGCTTTGGACACAGCCGGACAGCCATCAACTTATACTCCACCCCCACCGGCCCAAAAAGGACCACCCATCACCGGTACATCAGGTCAGGCATATCCCACAGCTAAACCACAACAGACAACACCATTTGCTACTCCTCCCGGTTTAGGATCCGCACCAGGTCAACAATACAAAGATTTGCAAATGGTCTATGCACAACTTGCAGCCGAGACAGATAAAGCCACAGCCGCCCAGAAAAACTTGAACAATGAGGAAGGCTTAGGCACCAAAATAAAGAATGCACTTCTAGGTATAGTAGGCAAACAAAACGTAGCTACTGGAGAGGCCGTAACCGCAACAGGCGCAGTAGCAAAAGCCACTGGCGAACTGTCAAAATCAACTGTGGACTTTATAACTGGTTATCAAGAACAGGGAGAAGTCTTAGACAAAAACGTAGAGTCCTTGCAAAAGACAGCTGGGGGTGTGACACGTCTCAAAGAACAGTTGGCAGATGGTGCAATACAGGCTGTATCCTTCGCACAAGGCTTTAAGGAAGCAGAGAAAGAATTCTTAAACACACAGCTTACTACATCCAAACTATCTGGTGAGGTCGCCTTCCTATCAAAGAACTTGGGTGATGCTGGAGCAATTGCAGTAAGGACAGCCGCAGGCTTTGTACAGGGCGCCAAATCCGTCTTTGATTGGGCCGGTTCCTTTGACACCCTCAAAGGGTCTATGTCAGGATCCAGACAGGCTCTTGAAGATGTAGCCCAAACAATGGGTGTTAAAATCCCAGAAGGATTTGCTGGTGGTACTGAAGCATTAAAGGAATTCATATCCCTCACCAAGGCAGCAGGTCCAGAGTTTCAGTCCTTTATCGACAATGTAAACAAGGCAGGTGATAGCATAGCACAAAGCTTAGGCGAGGCTCTCCGTAAGGGTAATGACGAATTTAATGACGAGATCGACAAGCTAGAGGAGGATTGGGGATTCAAGTTTAACAACGCTCTCAAGAACGCACTAGAAGGTCAAGCCGGACCAGAGGCAATAGATAGTCTAATCACGGATTTAAACACCGCTATAGCCGCAGTAGGTCCTGCCATAGCCAATCCTGGTGTTTGGGACAATATTAGAGAAGGCTTTACCGAACAGATTGAGGAAACCTTTGATGACTTTGCAGAAAACGGCGGAGAGGCCGCACAGACAGCAGTACAAGCGATAATCGACAAACTAAACGAACCACTAGACACCAGTAACCCAATGGCTATCTCAGAAAGGATAGCTGAGGTCCAGGCTATGATTGTTGCACTAAAGAACCAGAGCGGCACATCTTTGCCTGGTGTTGTTACGGACCTCAACTCTGTCAACGACATAAACTTTGATGATGCCATTAAACAGATAGACAATCTTAACAACGCTCTTAAAACACTCGGTTCCGGTGACGCTGGTGCTGGTGCAGCTGCCAAAGCCGTAGGAGATGCAGGTGATATATCCGGCGGTGGTGGTGGAGGCTCCGGTGGCGGTGGTGGTATTGCTTCTGGATCCTCAGGTGGTGCCGGTGCTGGTGGCGGTGGTGGTAAAGGCGGTACTGCTGGAAAAGACTCAAAGAAAAGTGCTGGTAAAGCCAATCTTCCCATCGATATTGCAGCATTTCAAGCTAACTTGGATGAAGCTACCGCTGCATTCACCGAATTCATGACTACACTGTTTACTAACGCTGCTGGTATTCCCAACGGTGTTATGGCTGGCATCTTGCCTATTGTTGAGATGTTTAACACCCAAGTTGTTGCTCCTATTGTTCAGTTATCTATTGGCACTTTGGGTCCTGGTATAGTCCTGGGTTTTGACTCAGCCAGAGCACCTATCGAATCCACTCTCACAGCAATAAGAGACGCTGCTGCCGGAACGTGGACTACCATCATATCAGACGCTCAAGGACTTGGTCCTGGTATCGCAGCAGGTTTTGCAGCAGGTAGAGATCAATCAGCTCCCCACATATCGGGGTTAGCTGAGGACTTTGCTTCTAATGCAGTAGTCCCAATCGAGACTATGGCCGACGGATTAGCCGAAACGATTGGATCAGCATTTGAAAAAGGAAGAGATAGAGCTACTACAGCACTAGGAGATATTGAGAAGGCTGCTAACACTGCAAAGTCGGCAGTCGAAGCAATTGGCTCAGCTGTAGAAAGTCTACCAGATCACAAGACTATCACTATCGATATTGTTACTAATGGTTCGGTTCCCAATGTAAACGCCTCCGGTTTTGAGGGGGTCGTTGGTGGTAGACCAGGAGGCACAACATTCACAGCTGGAGAGGCTGGACCCGAACTTGTATCTATTATTCCATTAACTAGGCCGTTTACTGGCCCTGGCTCTCCAAGAGGTGGAGCCGCCCCTGGCTCTCATGTATTTGCGGCAGAAGGATTCCAGGGGTTAGTAGGAGGAGGTGTCACCCCCGACTATGCAACATATAGACATGGGAACTTGGCAGGACATATGCCTAACTCAATCACAATCGCTGATGTAAACATCGCTATGGTAGGTGGTAGACCAGTGTCCTCAGTTGGTGGAGTGCTAGGAGGTATCCCCGTCACGATTGTGTCTGGTAATTCTGGTTGGGTTACTGGTGGTGGTATTACAGGTGGGAATGGTGCAGGAGGAGGCTCCTCAGCTGGTGGAGGTTCATCCGGAGGCCAGACAGGCGGCTCAAACATACAAAGACAGATAGATGTAATGGAGAATGGCCAACGCCTCTACTACTACCAGAATGGTTCAGACATCAGAACTAACATGAATGCCGAGCAGATAACCAGGTATGTTGGTTCTACTGCTGGATCTGGCGGCGGAGGAAATGGGACTGCTGGTGGTGGTAATGGCGGCACTGGTGGCGGTGGTAATGTACCCGCTGGTGCCAAATATGGTGATTATGACTCAGGTGCTATTCAAACATCTGGTGGGTCAAAGTGGTCTACTAATCCAGGTGACCCATCTACTTGGAAGGTTGTACCAATGACTGATGATCCAAGCAAATGGAAAGTAGTCGACGCTTCGGGTAGGAACGTAGCTGCTGGGTTTGGGGCAGAAGATGAAGCTAGAGGATATATCGAAGACAAGAAAGCAGGTAAGGGCTACAATGACACCTCCTCACCTGACTATATCCCTGGTGGCGGCACTGGTGGCGGCGGCTCACCAACATTCCCCAATAACCCACCCTCAGGCGGCTCAGGTGGCGGCGGTTCAGGCCAAGGCGAAGTATACACCGTCCCCTCTGATGTCAGGACAACAGACCCCAATCCAGGAGACGATGATGAAGGCAGATGGGATAATGTAAACACAAGCGACCCCAACACGTGGCGAGTAGTTAGGATGATCAATCCTATGCCTGGAACTAACACATATAGATGGAAAGTCGTTAATGATGAAGGCAAAAACATAGCTATCAGATTCAACACCCGAGCAGAAGCACAAGCATATATCGACGCTCATAAAAGGGCAAAGGCTAATGGAACTTACCAAATACCCACTACAGGCGGAGGTACATTAAACGTAACAGGTGATAATGGTAGTCCAGGCTCTGGCGGCGGCACTAGTGGAACTGGCGGTGGTACCGGCGGCGGCACTAGTGGTACTGGTGGCTTCGACTTTGACAACCAACAACCAGGACCGGGTGAATACTCAACATCCACCGGATATGTAGTACCTGACTACGTACAGACCCCAGGTCATGGGACTACTGGCACATCACCTGTATGGCAGAACCCTAACATGGATCCCAGGACCTGGAAAGCCACTGAGATGACAAGTAGGGGCTATGAGGGTAAGTGGAAAGTGGTAGACTCTGCGGGTATTAACATAGCAGCCAACTTCAATTCTAGAAATGAAGCTGAGGACTTTATTGCCGATCACATAACAGCCTATTATCCGGAGGGTGCATTACCACAACCAGGGACGGGTGGCACAGGCGGTACAGGCGGTACAGGTGGCGGTACAGGCGGCGGTACAGGTGGCGGTACAGGCGGTACTGGTGGACAAACACCAGGAACTGGTACCGGCGGCAGTGGTGGTACTCCTACAACTGGAGGAGGAGGCGGTGGTGGAGGCTCAGGCCAAGGTACAACTAGAATCCAGGTCCAAGAAAACGGACAGTCCTATTTCTATGAACGTGATGCTAATGGCGCAGTTCGAACAAACATGAGTCCGGCACAGATAGCCCAGTATGTTGGACCTAATGCTCCGGGTCCTACTACTGGTACCGGCGGTACTGGTGGCGGTACACCGGGCACAGGCACAGGTCCAAACATTGGTGGTATACAATTCCCACCAGGGTTTCCCTTCGGACCTGATACACCCATTGGTCCCGGTGGTGGGCCTGTCATTGGTGGTATAGAATTCCCACCAGGGTTTCCGTTTCATAATACTCCTGGTGCCTTCCCAGGCGGTGGTACCGGTGGACCTGGTATATATCCTGGGTTGTTAGCAGGTATGGGATTACCATACTCTATGATATCACCCAGAGTTACCACAGACACAAGTATCCCAACACAGTTCAACGGATTCTCCGGCTCCGGTTATATAGGCACAGAGGTGGGTGCTGGAGGTAGGGGTAGGGTATCCACAATCCCTGGAGGGACGGGTGTACCCTTCGGATGGCCTTATGGTTCTGGTTCGATAACTACAGGTAATCCAAACCAAGGGTCAACAACTGTAACAGCCAATGGTATAACTCAAACCCAGTCCTGGAGTCAATCTTCCAATATTGTCAGTGGTGGAGACATCGTAGGAAAAGGCAACAACATCAATGTTCAGTATCAAAGCAACACAGGAAACAACGTAAATGGTATTAACTTCCCACCCTTTGGAGGTGGGTCTGGTACCATAGGTGGAATGGGCAACCCATTAGGAGGCGCACAATACTATGACTCTTCAGTAGTAGAAAATGCAGAAGGGACAGAAAGGCATCCCGTCTTTAGAACCAACATGAACCAAGCACAGATGGTTAGACTCTTGGCTATGATGCAAGCTAGTGGACAAGAAATACCTACCTATACATCTGGAGAACCAGCTCTAACAGGATTCAGATACAACGGAGCTGGATGGACTGGCAGTAGACCAATAGCTACAGCCCGCCAATTAAGAACAGGTAGAGATAACCACATACCTATCTGGGATGTTGGCAGTCCTGCCTTCCCCTCTGACTTTGGCACCATGCGAAACAATATGGGTGTCACTGGGAATATAGGAGGACATCATCCATTCCCAGGAGGGTTTGACTGGACTGGTCTCATAGATAAACTAACCAGTAATATCATGGGGGCATTGCAGGCAGCATTGGCAAAGGTAGCAATAAACATCAACCTCAATAACAGCAGTATAGGCGATGCAGCTACCAAGTTGATGATGCGACGTATATCTGGAGGGTTCTAGATGTCCTTTATAGACACACCCTATGACGAAGTAAAAGAGATAACAGCTGGCGAGCTTGCTTTCCAGAATGGATACACCAAGCCACTCAAATTCCGCATCAAGGTACAGGACCCCTACGAAGATGAGACCCTCATAACCTATGACTCATGGGATGCAAACAGAGGGCAGGGTGTCTCCCTCACAGATGTAGGAGTAACACAGGGGATGACGATGGCAGGGGACTTTGTGCTTTCTATGAACGATTCTAGAGACAGGATTGTAGACGATGAGAAAGTAAACCCAGGCTGTATAGTAACAGTAGAGGCAGGTAAGACTCCCACCAAGATGGTAGAGATCGCTTACGGGATCTGCTACGTCAAGGAGATGGAGCGAATGAAAACAAGGTATAGGCAATTCACATTAGAGGGATTGGGGTGGGGGTCTTTACTCTCTTATACACATGTCAACTTCCAGAGGATAGCACCACCCGTAAAGGTCACAAGCAGAAACCAACTCCTCAACTTTGAAAAGCTCTACAACCTCGATGATGTCAAACACATTGCTCACCAGGTAGTAACAGACTTGTTCGAAGATCCTTTACTTATGCCGTTTGGAGGTTTGTCCCTCAAGGATAGAGGGCATTTTGACCTGTCTGGTATATCCAAACTAGTCACCGACTTTTTACCTACAATTAACTACCCCATTGTCGTAGCAGCTGAGGTGCTCAAATCAATACAGGCTATGACAGGTACCATTGCTAACATTGAAGGCCATAACCGTGTCAAGTTTATGCATCCTAATTCCATGATATCAGGACACACCATCCGCTCAGACTTCGATGAGAATGACCTAGGCCTAGGTGAATGGACCTCATACTCTGATGGAGAATGGAGTTATAGAAACAGCATACTACCAGGAGACAACTTTGCTAACCGTCTGATTGCTAGAGCAGAAAAGATAGACGATATGACAGGTAGTGTATATGCTACTGCTGCAACATCTTTGTTTAACAAGGACATTGCCCAACGTCTACCACCTACCACTGTCTTATCAAACTTGAGTATGGTTCTCTCCAAAACAGGGGGAGGTACAGATGAGGATGACCCATTGAGGGC
>Ga0070685_10000074_pt1 | contig 59429 bp, 87 predicted proteins | sample KBSS13LmetaG_FD_65651 | JGI IMG/M metagenome (GOLD analysis project Ga0070685, IMG submission 65651) | Switchgrass rhizosphere microbial communities from Kellogg Biological Station, Michigan, USA - KBS S1-3L metaG | ecosystem: Host-associated > Plants > Roots > Rhizosphere ...
ATTGATGTTGTTGTAGAACGTAATTCTCTTTCCGACGGGTTCCTCAACAGGGCCCAGAAAGTACAACCTATAGGATGTATCATGGGTTTGCGTGGGCCGGGTGCCCGGCCGCTCCGATTGAGGGAAGAAAAGCGGCTCAAGGCTGAGAAGGTGTTGCGGGCCTATCATGCGGGGGACGTGAAGCGTGCTCCGCCGGTTGCGCCGTGGTTAGCGCCGGACCTGACGCGGTCGCAGCGGGTCATCGTTTTCTGTGAGTCGTTCCAGATCACGAGCGGGCCCGACATCGGCAAGATGTTCAAGCTGCGCGGCTGGCAGCGTCGCTTCATCGAGGACGTCTATCGCGAAGACGAGCACGGCGTGCGTCCGGTGCGAACCGCGATCCTGTCGCTGGCGAGAAAGAACGGCAAGACCGCGCTCGCCGCACTGCTCGCGCTTTGCCACACGTTCGGGCCCGAGAGCGAACCGCGCGGCGAAGCGTATAGCTGCGCCAACGATCGCAAGCAGGCGACCAAGATTTTCGAAGAGGCAGTTGCCTCGATCCTGATGCATCCGCAACTCGCCGGGCGCTGCAACATCGTCAGCCACGAGAAGCGCATGACCGACATGGTCACCGGCTCGACCTTTCAGGCGCTTTCCGCCGAAGCGCGCACCAAGATGGGCTTGTCGCCGAGCTTCGTGGTCTATGACGAGCTTGGTTCAGCGCGCGATCGCAAGCTCTACGATGCGATGGACAGTGCGCAGGGTGCGCGCGCCAACCCGCTGATGCTGGTGATCTCGACGCAGGCGGCCGACGATCACGCGCCGCTCTCGGTGCTGATCGACCACGGGCTGCGGATAAAGCACGGCGAGATCAGCGATCCGTCGTTTCATCTGACGCTGTATCAGGCGCCGGTCGATCTCGACATCATGAGCGAGGACACGTGGCGGCTGGCCAACCCGGCGATCGGGGATTTCCGCAGCTACAGCGACGTCAAGCGCCAAGCCGAGCAGGCGCGCGCGATGCCAAGCCACGAAAACTCGTTTCGCAATCTGATCCTGAACCAGCGGGTCGCGGCCGAAGCCAAGCTGTTCGAGCGCGAGCGCTGGAAGACCTGCGGCGGGCAAGCGCACATCCCTGACGGCGCCAAGGTGTTCGGTGCGGTCGATCTCGGCGCCACGCGCGACATGACGGCGCTGGTGCTGGTGTGGGCCGATGCTGCCGACGTGTTTCACGTGCAGCCGCACTTCTGGCTGCCCGGCAACATCATCGAGCGCTCGCACGAGGACATGGCGCCCTATGACGTGTGGGTAAAGCAAGGGCTGCTCTATCCCGCCGGCGAGGGCACCGATCCGAAGCTGGTGGCGCGCAAGATCGCCGAGTTGAACGGGCGCTATCGGATAACCTCGATCGCGTTCGATGCGTGGCGCATCACCGAGCTACAGCGCGCGCTCGACGAGATCGGTTGCCGCGTCCTGCTCACCCCGCACGGGCAGGGCTTCAAGGACATGAACGGCGCGATCGACGTGCTCGAACGGCTGATCTTTCAGCAGCGCATCCGCCACAGCGGCAATCAGATTTTGGCGTGGAACGTGGCCAACGCGGTCGCGACCAGAAACGCCGACGGCTTCCGCAAGCTCGACAAGGTCAAGAGCAGCGGGCGCATCGACGGCGTGCAGGCGCTCGCGATGGCGTTCTCGCTGGCGCTGATCAAGAACGTCAAGCCGATCGATATTGAAGCGCTTATCGGGTGAAGCATGCGCAAGGCGAAGGCAAGGAAGACCAAGATGCCGGGCCGCAGGGACCGGCCCGAAACGGTCAAGTTCACGATCGCCGCGATGGAGATCGCCAAGCTCGAACTGCAGCCGAACGACATCGTTGTGCTGCGCACTGATTTCATGCTCACGAAGGATCAGTGCTTCGAGCTTCGCGCGCGGGCGCAAGAGCAATTTCCCGCCGGCACCCACATCGTCATCCTCACCAGCGGGCTGAATCTGATGGTGCTGCGCGACGAGCGTGCGAAGGCCGCATGAGCACCAAGCCCGATCTCGAATATCGCATCGCCAAGCTGACACTGCAGCCGGGCGACGTGATCGTGTTCAAGACCGACAAGATGCTCACCGCCGAGACCGCGCATCGCATCCGTGAGTCGATCAAGGAGATCGTGCCGCACGTGCGCGCGCTGGTGCTCGATGGCGGCGCCGAGATCGAGATCATGACATCGCGCCAACTGCGCGAGCGGCTCGATGAGACCTGAACAAACACTGGCACAGCTTTGAGGACACCATGCGCTTCACGGTGATCGACAACTTCTTTTGCGAAGAGCTTGGCAGTGAATACGTCGCCGGCCTGTCCTACGAGGCGCGCGAGGAAGATGTCGCGCTGCGCGCGCTGATTCCGCGCTGGATCGAGGAAGGCAAGGTGCGCGAGGGCGGGCCGCGCTCGGAAGTCATGGGCAGCGGCGACGTCGCCGACAATGCAGGGGAGAAATAACATGGCGGTCACGCATCCCACGGCAATCCGCAACCTGATGTGCGATCTGGTGGTCGATCAACTCGATCTCAACACACCGCCCGGCAAGCTGGTGTTTCTGACGTCGGGCAACGTCCCGGTCGCCACGCTCACCTTCGCCAACCCGGCATTCGGCGCGGCAGCGAACGGCACCGCCACCGCGAACGCGATCGCGCCAGACACCAACGCGGCCGGCGGCACCATCGCCAAGGCCGAGCTTCGGCAGGGCGCCGCCACGCCGGTCGTCCTGTGCTCGGTCACCGCGACCGGCGGCGGCGGCGACATCACGTTGAACAGCGTGGTGATCTCGGCCGGGCAGCAAGTCTCGCTCACCAGCCTCACCTACAGCGCGCCGGTCTGATCGATGGCTGCGGCCAAGCTCTTCAATCTGGCGCGGATGACGACGCCGACGGCGGGCACGGGCGCGACCATCGCGCTCGGTGTCGCGGTCGCCGGCTATCTGAGCTTCGCGCTGTCCGGTGTCGCCAACGGCGATGTGATCTCCTACGGCATCGCCGATGGGGCCAACAGCGAAGTCGGCACCGCGACCTATAGCTCGACCGGGCCGCAACTGACCGGGCGCACGGTGACCAAGTCGACCAACGGCGACGCACCGATCGCGCTGTCGGGATCGGCGCAGGTCTTCATCACCATCCGCTCGGAAGATTACGTCTCGCGCAAGGGCGACACGGTCAACGGCAACATCGTCCTCGACAACGTCAACCCGACCATCGTGCTGCGCAAGCAGGCGAGCGGCGAGACGGCGCAAATCTACGGCACCACCACCGGCAATGCCATGCGCTGGCAGATGCAGCTTGGCAACCTCGACCCCGAGAGCAGCGGCAATGCCGGCTCGAACTTCACGCTCGGCCGCTACAGCGACGCCGGTGCATTGCTCGACGTGCCGCTCACGATCAATCGCGCAACCGCTGCAATGGCGCTGACCGGCGACCTGACCATCGGCAAAGTGTCGCCGACGTTTTACCTGAACAGCACCGCGCCCGGGCAGAACCACATCACTGGGCGCAAGGGCGGGATTGATCGCTGGACGATGCAGTTTGGCAATAATTCCGCCGAGAGCGGCGGCAATGCTGGAAGTGATTTTGCGCTCTATCGCTATGACGATGCCGGCGGCGGCGCCGCCAGTGCGCTCGGCATCAACCGCGCGACCGGCGTCGCGACGTTCGGCAGTAATCTCGTGGTGACATCTCCCGGGCCCTACACGTCACTGCAAATTAAAGCCCCCGCCGGTGCCGGCTCGCCGATCGTGCAGGGTTACAAGGGCGGCTTGGTGCGCTGGGATTTCTTCATGGGCGACGGCAGCGCCGAGAGCGGCAGCAACGTCGGCTCGGACTTCATCATGCGCGCGTTTCGCGATGATGGCATCAACACCATCAACCCGTTCGGCATCACGCGCTCGAACGGTCTGGTGACGTGTTATTACGGCCTCACCGTCAACGGCGGCGACGTCCGCATCACCAAGGTGCAGCCGTCGCTGATCCTGAACAAGACCAGCATCGCCGGGGCAGCGATCTGGGGCCAATATAACGGCTTGAACCGCTGGCTGATCATGCCGGGCGCGGGCGATGGGGAAAGCGGCAGCAATGCCGGCTCGAATTTCTACATCACGCGCTATGACGATGCCGGCAACGTGCTCAGCGACGTGTTCAGCATCAACCGCGCCACCGGCGCTGCGACGTTCAACGCGACAGGTCTGTTCGATGTCAAGCGCAACGCTGGTGGGGCTGCGATTGCACGCTTCACCGATGACGCCGCCGACGCCAACGCCTTCATCGAAGTGAAGGGGCAATACTCCGCTTATATTGGATCGTGCGGCGGCTACCCCGGATTTTTCAAGGACGCCGGGGTGACGCCCGCCGCATGGTACGACACGAATAACAGTTTGTGGAACGTGTCGGGCAACATCCGCTGTTCCGGCATGTTCGATTTGCCCGGCAATATAATTTGCGGTGGGCAGGTCGTCGGTGGCTCGATGGCTGTCAGAGAAGCAACCCAACCCTCTTTGTATCTTCAAGGCCCCGCAGGCTCTACAACTTACGTCCAAATATATCATTACATCCCCAATGGGCGCTCGGGGATGATCTATAATGATCCTAACAAGCAATTTGCGATGGAGTATAACGGCTACGTTAATCTCGGCACCGGGATGAACAGCCGCGCCGGTGTTAACGGCGCGTTCAACACGCCAACCGCAGCCTTCAATACCTGTTGGACCGGCGGCGTGCTGCAAGTGTGGGTCGACGCCACGCTCATGGGCAACATGAGTTGGACATCGGACTACCGCATCAAGAAGGACGTGATCGATCTTGGTTCGATGTGGGAGCGCGTCAAGGCGCTGCGCCCGATCAGCTACACGCAAGCGCAGTACACACCGCAGTCCGAGAAGGTGCGCAAGCTGGAAGAGGCGCTGCAGGCGCGCGCGCGCGAACTCGACGTGCCGCAGGCGAAGCAAGGCTACGAGTTTGCGCCGATGTTTAACGCCAGCGATGCCGAGCAATGGGGCTTCATCGCGCACGAAGTACAGGCGACGCTACTGCCGACGGCGGCGGCCGGCGTCAAGGATCAAGCCGACGCGATCCAATCGCTGAACGTCGGGCCGATTATCGCCGCGCTCACCCGCGCACTGCAGGAATCGATGAGCCGCATTGAACAGCTTGAGGCGATGATTGCACCGCTTCTCGCCAAGCCGGCGAGTCACTGATGGATGAAGCGACGATCACCCGGCAAGGCGCAGCGGCGCTGCTGACGTACATCCAGCGCGCGCTGCCGATCGTGCCGACCACCGCCGCCGACTGGATGGCAGTGCTGCCGGCGATCAGCGCGCTGGAAGGCGTCGCCAACGGCAAGTTCGAACTGGAGCAAAAGCCGATCAAGCCAGCCGAGTAAAAGGCGCGCTTAGATGTTCGACGCACTAGGTCGCCTCGCGCTTGGACAATTGCCCGGTGCGCTCGGCGTCGCCGGCAACGGCGCGCTGACCGCAGGCAATGCGGCACTCACCGGATCGGGCGTCTCGTCATCGCAAGCCACCGGCGCATTGCCGGCGCAACAGGCGGCGGTCGCCGGCGCCGGCATCGTCGCATCGCTCGGCACTGGTGCGCTGGCTGCATCATCCGCGAGCCTCGCGGGCGCCGGCATCGCACGCTGGATCGGCAGCGGCGCACTCGCCGCGCAGGGCGCGACGGTCGCCGGCGCTGGCCTCTCTCGCTCAATCGGTGTCGGCGCGTTCGCTGCAGGCACTGCGACGCTCAGTGGTGCAGGCAGCATCGCATCGGTTGGCGCCGGCGCACCACTCAGCGGTGCGAGTGCCGTCACCGGCGCCGGCGTCTCAAGTTCGCGCTCGACGTCGGCCACGCTGCTCGCTTCGCTGTCGACGATCACCGGCAGCGGCGCCGGCATCACGATCACGCTCGGCACCGGCGCGCTGTTCGCGCAGAGCAGCAAGGTCGCCGGCGTCGGCATCTCGGTATCGCTCGGCAGCGGCACGCTCGCCGCATCAGGCGCAACGCTTGCCGGCAGTGGCGCTGCAATCTGGCGCGCCGCCGGCGTGCTCGCTGCGCAGCCAAGCGCGCTTGCGGGCGCTGGTGTTGCGCGCTGGATCGGCAGCGGTGCGCTCGCGGTACAGGCCAGCGCGATCGCCGGCGTCGGCATCGCGCACTCAGTGGGGCTTGGCGCTCTTGGCGCTTCGGCCGCGACACTGGCCGGCAGCGGGCTGACGCGCTGGTCTGCATCCGGGGCACTCGCGGCTCAGTCGGCGACGCTCGCCGGCGCGGGCATTTCGTTTTCGTTCGGCAGCGGCGCGCTTGTCACACCGCCCGCAACACTCTTCGGCTTCGGCGGGCAGGGGTTTGCCGGCACTGGCGCGCTCACGGCGCAGCCGAGCACGCTCGCCGGCGCCGGCATCTCGTCGTCGTCGGGCACTGGCGCGCTCGCGCCCGCGCGCGCGACGCTCGCCGGCAGCGGCATCGCGCAGGCATCCGGCGGCGGCGCGCTCGCCGCGCAGGGTGTCACGCTTAGCGGCGCGGGTCTCTCGCGCTCGATCGGCGCTGGCGCGCTGGTCGCGCAGCCGGCGACGATCTTCGGGGCTGGCCAGCCGGCTGCATACGGCAGCGGCGCACTGGTCGCGCCATCGTCGAGCCTCACCGGCAGCGGCGCTGCAGGATACGGCGGCAGCGGCACGCTCGCCGCACAGCCGGGCACGATCGTCGGTAGCGGCGTCTCGCGCTCGATCGGCACCGGCGCGCTTGCGAGCGGCGCCGGCAGCGTTGTCGGTGTCGGTGCTGTCGGCACCGGCGGCAACGGTGTGCTGGTCGCCGGCGCGTCCACGGTCGTCGGTGTTCAAGGCATCGAGATCGTCGCCGGGTCCGGCGCGCTGCAGGCGCAAAGCTGTGTCATCGTTGGCACGGCTTTGGCCGAATGGCTCGGCGCCGGCGCGCTCGTCGCGCAGGGCGCGCGCGTCACCGGCGCTGGTGCGCAGAGTTGGGGCGGCACTGGCGCGCTCATCGCGCAGCCATCGAGCCTCACCGGCGCAGGTTTTGCGATCTGGCGCGCGGCCGGCGCGCTCGCCGCACAGCCGTCGGCCGTCAGCGGCGCCGGCACTGCCGCGCTCGCCGCGTCGGGCGCGCTCATCGCACAGCGTGCGAGCCTGTTCGGCATCGGCGTCTGGAGTTGGGGCGGCAGCGGCATTCTCATCGCGCAAGGCGCGCGCGTCGTCGGTCTCGGTTCTGCGTTCTGGTACGGTTCCGGCTCGCTCGCCGTTTCGGCATCGACCCTCACTGGCGCCGGCGTTGCGAGTTGGACGGCGTCGGGATCGCTGGTCGTTTCCTCCCCGTTTGTTGTCGGCGGTCTCGGCGTCGCTTTCTGGTCAGTCTCCGCTGCGCTGCAGGCGCAGCCGAGCACGATTACCGGCGCCGGCATCTCGGCCTCGACAGCCGCCGGCGTTCTGCAGGCGTCGCTCGCATCCGTCACCGGGTACGAAGGCGTCACCACGATCGCGGGCACCGGCGCGCCGCGCGCGCAGTCCGCAACGCTCAGCGGGCTCGGTCTCTCGCTCTCGATCGGCACGGGCGCGCTCGCGTGTGCGGGCGCCCACGTCACCGGCTTCGGTCTGAAGGATTGGGGCGCCGTCGGTGCGCTGCAGGCGCAAGCCGCGCGCCTGATCGGCACCGGCACTGCGCAATGGCTCGCCGCCGGCGCGTTGTCCGCTTCCGCGTCCAGCCTCAACGGCATCGGCGCTGCAAGCTGGGCCGCGTCCGGCACGCTTAACCCCGGGCAAGCCGCCGTCACCGGCGCCGGCCTTTCCGGTTCTGTCGGCAGCGCCGCGCTTGTCAGCCAAGCCACAGTTGTCGGCAGCGGCGCGTCGCTGTCACACGGCAGCGGCGCGCTTGCCGCGTCAGCCGCGATCGTCGTCGGCATCGAGGGTGTCAACGACGTCGCCGCACGCGGCGCGCTCGTCGCGCAGCCGCCAAGCCTTTCCGGCGTCGCGATCGGCGGGCTTGTCGGCAGCGGTGATCTTGCCGCAGGTAGTGCATCGATCGCAGGCGCCGGCGCGATCACGCAGACACCCGTCGGGCAGATTCTCTATCCCGACGTCGACGATCGAAAGCTCGAAGTCGCAGCCGGTGATCGCGTGCTCGAACCGGCGACGGCGAGCAACACGATCGCAGCCACAGCGGCGAGCCGCGTGCTCGTGCCCGACAGTTTCAGCCGGGTGATCATGGCCGAGGGCGGTGCGCTCGCACTCGGTGTCGAAGCCGCAAGCAGGGCGATCGCAATGCCGGACGTCGGACGCATCATCGTGGCCACGGCAACAGGGCGCACCATTTTCGTCGAGCGCAGCAACCGCGTGCTCGCAGCCGAACGCGACGACAGGACGATCGAGACGCCGCGCCGATCGACAAAGCTGGCAGCATAAAATGGCGAAGCCTTGGGACGATCCGAAAGACCCGGAAGAGGTTCTCGATTACGTCATCGATTGGACGTTGCCGCTTGCCGGCGACACCATCGTGTCGTCGGTGTGGACGCTGCCCGAGGACACCGATCTCATCGGCGGCGAAGAGACGTTCACGCCGACGACGGTGACGATCTGGCTGAGCGGTGGCACCGCCGGCAAGGACTACGCGCTGATCAACACCATCACCACCGCAGCCGGCCGCACGCGCGAGCAGACCGGCAAGCTGCGCTGCCGCACCAAGTAACCAACGGAGAACGACCATGACGCTGCAGATCGTAGACGGGCCGACCATTGCCGCCGGTGAATCGCTTTCCGACGGCGCCGATTGTTCGGCCGGCACCATCGTCCGCATCACTGTGCCGCAGGAATTCACCGAAGCGAACCTGACCTTTCTGGTGTCGACCGACGGCAACTTCTACAATGATCTGCACGACTCGAAGGGTGACCCGATCACCATCACCGCCAAGCCCGACAGCGGCATCGTGGTCGCCGAGGCTTGGACGAAGTCGATCAACTTCATCAAGTTCAGGTCTGGCACGCGCGCACATCCGGTCAGTCAGAACGTCGATTGCCGCTTCGCGATCGCGGTCGAGGCGCCAGACGCGCCGGCGCTCGAAGGTGCCAGTGCCTCGCGCGCGGGCCCGCGCGGATAGGAGGACGTCATGAGTTTTCTAATCGCCGCTGCGGTTCTCATCATCATCGCATTCGTCATCAAGTGGTGGATGAACATCAACGTCGAGGAAGGCTTTCTCGGCAAGGGCCTCATGCTCATTGTCGTGGTGCTGGTGATCGTCGGCATTCTGGTGATCTTCGGTCTCGTGCCCTTTCGAGGCTGGGGCTGATCATCCGCTGCCGCGCCCGCGCCCGCCCGAAGCTGATCAACCTTCCATCATGGTGCCCGAGCGATGACATCGATGGCCACCGGCTATCTGTGGGAGCAAGCCAAACGCAACGCGCTGGCGCGGTTGACGCCGACACAGCGCGCTGCGCTCGCGCGCGCCGAAGCTGAGAAAACACTGGCACGCCTTCGTCGCGAGTATGACGAGAGCGAGCACCCGCGCGACGAGACCGGCAAGTGGACCGACGGCGGCGGTGGCGGTGGTGGTGCAGCGTCGAAGCCGGCGTCGTCGAAGGAAGGCGGTGACGAAGCCGTCAAGCTCGATCCGGTGGTGACCAATGTCGGCGGCGACGACTGGAACAAGAAAACCGCCGAGAAGCTCGAACGCGAGTTTCAGACCGCGCGTCCGAAGATCGAGCATCTCGAACAGCGCGCGATCGGCAACGTCGAAGACATGAGCGGCGGCGACGACGACGACGAAGACATGGTCTACATGCCGGAAGAATGGGAAGCGCTGTCGAGCGATGATCAGCAAGAGGCGCACGACGCCTTCATCGAAGCCGTCAAGGACGATTACTACAACAGCGAGGTTGATAACTGGCGCAGTGAGTACGCCGAGGACGAAGCGATGGCCAAGGTCGCCGGCGAGTTGACCGACAGCAACGGGAACGACTCCGACGACATCGTATGGGCGCAAGAGGCGCTCGACGAAATCCGCGACGCGCGCGAAGAGGAAGGCAAGGCGCCGATCCCGTTCGACAACAAGCAACTGATCAACGCGATGTCGATCGATTACGAAGCGCAGGGCGGCTCATGGCCGAAGAAAGATGCCGAGCTTTCGTTCGATGACGACGCGCTGAGCAAGCCGGAAGGTTTCGATCCGGATCAGCAGACGCTGCCCGGCATGGACCCGATCGCGCCGCACGAGATGCTCAGCGAGGACATGCGCGAAGAGATCGACAAAGCGCTGATGAAGGCGTTCGAGAAGCGTAGCGGGGACGTGGCCGGCGATCTTGAGCCGCCGGATTATCTGATGGAGAGCGCTAAGGAGTTCGCTGGCGAAAGCTGGGACCAAAAGGACGACAGCGAAAAGTTTGAGTTCGTCCAGAACAACACCAACATCCTCGAAAAATACGAAGAGACCAGCAGCGGCGCCATCAACGAAATGAAGCTCGATCGGCTGCCGTCGAAATATGATCCGCTCAACAACACCAGTGGCGACGATTACAAGCGCACGCAGGCGCTGGCGCGCTATCTCTCGCGTGAACGCTCGAAGGAAATCCTCGAAGAACGCGGCCTCGATGTGCCATCGGATCAAGACCTGCGCCGCATCGACAACGAGCTTTGGTCAGCTTGGAAGGAAAGCTCGACGTCGAAGGAAGGCAAGCTGATCCAATTGGCGGCCGCCGAAGAGCTTGGCGGCCGGCTCAATGATCACACCCGCGCGGCGATCGAGCCGGAAGAGGCGAAGGTGCGCGCCGACAGAATCTTTTCCAGCATCGGCGGCTATGACGGCGTCAAGGCGCTGATCCGCGCGAAATGGGAAACGACGCAGCATCTGCTCGACAAGGCCGGCGAGAACGAACTGCAGCTTTATCGCGGGCTCACGCTCGACAAGGCACTGGTCGAGAAAATCTTCACCAAGCACGCAGCGGCCGGCAGGCGCGTCGGCAGCTTCACGCATCTCCCGACGATGGATGTGAAGCGCAACGGCGCCGCGTCGACCACGACAGCGCTCACCGTCGCCAACGGCTGGGGCGGTTCAGGTGGCGGCAAGGTCGTGCTTCGGGCGGTCGTGCCGCGCACCGCCGCGATCTCGATCCCGGCCTACGGCATCAACATCAAGAGCGAGCAGGAAGTCGTGATCGCCGGCACCGCGTGGAAGGGCTGGGACGTGTGGCAGGGGCAGGCGCCCGGGCTCGGCGGCACACCGTTGCAGAAGCACGACTGATCATGGCGAAAAAACCAGACAAGCACGAGATCGACATTCTCGCGCACGAGATGGAAACCGGCGCGCCGCACTGGCTGAGCGCGCAAGGCAAGCGCACCAACGAGACCGAGGAAGAGCGCAAGAAGCGCATCCGCGACAAGCACTATCGCAAGCATCTCGCCACGCGCGCGCGGGCGAGAGCCGAGACGACACTGGCGCGCACCAAGCCGAAGTAGCCGGCACCGACACCACCAAGACCTGAACGCTTCCACGCGCGCGCACCCCCGCGCGCGCACACGCGCGCTCGCGCGCACGGAGGGCATGACCATGCCGATGAAGCCGAACAAGGGCGAGAGCCAAGCCGATTTTATGAAGCGCTGCGTGCCCGACATGATGGGCGACGGCAAGCGCGACAACGAGCAGGCGACCGCTGCCTGCCTCACCATGTTCAGCGAGGGCGAGAAGGAAAAGCGCAAGTCGCTCACGCCCGAGGACGACGAAGAGTTCGCCGACTGGATGGATCGCTGCCAAGAGGGCGGCGAGGACGCGGACGAATGCCGCGTGATCTGGGCCGACACGCGCAGCGCCAAGATCAAGAGCAACGGCAACGTCGTGCGCAAGACGCACGCCGAGCCGGTGGTCGAGCGCGAATTCGTCATGTCCGATGAAACGCCCGATCGGATGAACGACATCATCATGTCGACCGGCTGGGATTTGGAGAACTTCAAGAAAAATCCGGTCGCGCTGTTCAACCACAACAGCAACTGGCCGATCGGCACATGGTCGAACCTGCGCGTGGTCGACGGCAAGCTGCGCGGCAAGCTCGATCTCCTGCCCAAAGGAAAGATTCCGCGCGTCGATGAAATTCACGCGCTGATCGAGCACGGCATTCTCAAAGCCGTGAGCGTCGGCTTCGCGCCGAAAAAGCACGAACCGATCGTCAAGGGCGATCCCTTCGCGGGCTCGCGCTACCTCGCTCAAGAGTTGGTCGAGACATCACTGGTGACGGTGCCGGCCAATCCGAACGCACTCGCGGTCGCCAAGTCTCTCAGCATTTCCGACGACACGATCAAGCGCGTCTTTGCCAAGCCCGGCAGCCGGGACGCGCTCGAACACGATCGTCGGCTCACCGGCAAGCCCGCCGACACATCTCCCATAGTGGGCAAGTCAATGTCTGCCTTTGCACAACGTATCACTGACTCGCAGGCGCGCATCGTCGCCTACCGAGACAAGCTGACTGAGCATCTCAAGAACGTCGACGACAGCAATGTCAGCGACGCCGACCTTGAAGTGACCAACGAACTGAACGCGAGGATCAAGCAGGAAGAAAAGAGCCTCGCGTCGCTCAAGGAGTCCGAGAAGAGCCTGTTGCTTTCGAACGACGCCGACAACGGCAATGGCAACGGCCACGACAAGGGCAACGGCTCGGCGATCGCCGCCGCGTCGATGCGCTCGGCCCGGCCGTTCGGCTTCAAGCCGAAGACGATCGACCCGATCGAGTATCTGGTGCGTGACGGCGTGGTGCGGCTGTTCGCCCACCGCGAGAAGCGCAACGTCGACGAGATGCGCAAGCTGATCTACGGCGACGACGAAGCGACCAAGGTGTTCATCGACTTCACGTCAAAGGCGGCCAGTGCGCCGGCGATGACCAACGTCGTCGGATGGGCCGCTGAACTGATCCAGCAAGTCAACGCCGACTTCCTTGAGCCGCTCTATCCCAACGTGGTGTTCCCGTCGCTTGCGGGGCAGGGGCTTTCCCTGTCGTTCGGTCGCAACGGTCGCATCTCGGTGCCGACGCGCTCGCTGACGCCGACGATCGCCGGTTCGTTCGTTGGTGAAGGCCAGCCGATCCCGGTGCGGCAGGGTGCGTTCACGGCGGCGATCCTCACGCCGAAGAAAATGGCCGTGATCACCACGTGGACTCGCGAACTCGACGAGCATTCGATTCCTGCGATCGAAGGCTTGCTGCGTGATGCGATCAAGCAGGACACGGCGGTGTCGATCGATGCCGTGCTGCTCGATTCCAACCCGGCGACGGCGGTTCGTCCCGCCGGCTTGCTCAACGGCGTTGCGTCTCTGACGCCGACGACGGGCGGCGGCTTCGCTGCGGTGGTGGGCGATCTGCAGAAGATCGCCGGCGCGCTGATGACCGGGACCAACGGCAACATCCGCAAGATGGTCTGGCTGATCAACCCGGCGCAGAAGCTGACGCTGTCGTTGACCAGCGCACCGGGCACTGGCGCGTTCCCGTTCAAGGAAGAGATCGGGCGCAACCAGTTGCTGACCTACCCGGTGATCGCTGCGGGCACCGTGCCGGTTGGCACCGTGATCGCGGTCGATGCCGCCGACTTCGTGTCCGTCGGTGGCGAGGCGCCCCGGTTCGAGATTTCGGATCAGGCCACGCTGCACATGGAAGACACGCTGCCGCTCGCGATCGGCACGCCGGGCACGCCCGCCGTTGTCGCCGCGCCGGTGCGGTCGCTCTATCAGACCGACAGCTTGGCGCTGCGGCTGATCATGCCGCTGAACTGGACGCTGCGCCGCTCTGGCGTGGTGGCGTGGATGGCCGGCGTCACTTGGTGATCTCGCGCGTTGACGTCTGAGAGTCCCGCCAACTCTGGCGGGGCTTTCAACTCCCCCACCGTTGAAACAAGGAGGTCCATCGTGGCCGATCATTCAAGCGACCAAGCAGTACAAGAACGGGCCAAGGCAACCGAGGCTCAGAAGGAAAACGCAAAGAAGGTCATCGCCGAGCAGCGCCAAGCTCGCGAGGCGCGGATGGCGGAAACGCCGGAAGCCGGCAAGCCGACTCCAACGCAGGAGGAAAACGATCTCGCTGCGATGGGTGTTCATCTCCCTGAGCACGAGCCCGACGGCAGCCCGGAGCAAGACCCGAACTATCTGAGTCAGAATCCGCTCGACCGGCAGCGCAAGCAGAGCGAAGCGAAGCGGCCGGCAACGCAGCCGGGCGGGTATCAGACGCGTCAATCGAGGCCGGCCGAATCGACAAGCTGAACATGAGGCACGTTCCGCTCGTAGGCCGTGCGCCCTCGCCCGTCACGAAGGGCGAGGGCGATTATCATCCCGGCCCGTGGCAGCTACCTGTCACGGGCGGGATTCTGCCTGCCTATGTCGGCGAGAACATCAACTGGTGGCAGCTTGGTTATGACCCGGTCGATATGTCCGGCTCGTCGGCGATGGTCGAAGCCGCGCTCTCGGCCTACAGCCAGACCGTGGCGATGTGCCCGGGCGATCACTGGCGACTGAACACCAAGAAGGGCCGCGATCGCGTCACCACGTCGGCGCTGTCGCGCATCCTGCGCAAGCCGAACCTGTATCAAACGATCAGCGATTTCATGCTGGCGCTGACGCGCTCGCTGTTTCTCGACGGCAACGCCTACGCGCTGGCATTGCGCAACGATCGCTACGAGATCGACGAGCTTCATCTGATGAGCCCGCGCCAGTCGGCGCCGCAGGTCGTGCGCTCGACCGGCGATGTGTTCTATCGGCTCGGCGGCAATGACGTGATGGAGCGCTTGGGCGAAGTGCTGGTGCCGCAGCGCGACGTGCTGCACGTGCGCTTGCATCCTTCGCGGCGCTATCCGTTCCCGCTGATCGGCGCTTCACCGATCGAGGCGGCAGCGTCCGACATCGCGGCGGGCAACGCGATGCTGAAGCAACAGATCAATTTCTACATGAACCAAGCGCGGCCGAGCGCCGTGCTGTCGACCGACCTGCAGCTTGACAAGGATCAGGTGCAGGCGCTGCGCGATCGCTGGAACGAACAGGTGCGTGGGCTGCAGCAAGGCGGCACGCCGATCCTCACCGCCGGCCTGAAGGTGCAGCCGTGGGCGATCGGCGCGAAGGACGCCGAGCTTGCCGAGATCATGAAGCTGTCGGGGCAGAACATCGCGCTGGCCTATCGCATCCCGCTCGCACTGCTCGGTCTCGGTGGCACCGGCGTCACGTCGACCGAGGCGCTGATGCAGCAATGGATCGCCACCGGGCTCGGCTTCGCGCTCAACCACATCGAAGAGGCGTTCGGGTTGTTATTCCAATTGAAGGGACAGCCCGAAGAATATCTCGAATTCGAGACCAACGCGTTGCTGCGCTCGGCTTTCAAGGATCGCATCGATGCGCTCGCACGCGGTGTGCAGGGCGGCATCTTGGCGCCGAACGAAGCACGCGAGCGCGAAGGACTCGACAATGTCGAGTTCGGCGACGAGCCGCGCGTGCAACAGCAAGTCGTTCCGCTCTCGGCGGCCGGCGCGATCCCGGCAGCGCCCGGTCCCGGCGCGCCGCCATCGGTGTCCGGCGCGCCGACTGCGCTGCTCGCCAAGCCCGACGAAAAGAAACCGTCCGAGCCGCCCGCGTCACCAGTCGAAGGCAAAGGCCATGACGACAACGTCCAACGGGAAGTCAGAAACATCCTACGCGCCGCCTCAAGGATTGGCCGCCGACGATCTGCTTGATGCATGGCGCGAGGCGCTCGGCGAAGTGCTGGTGCAAGAACGCCGGCATTGGGAACGCGAGCGCGCGCTGATCGAGGCGCAGGCGCAAAGCGCGATCGCCAAGGCGCACGGCACGATCGACAAGATGCAGGCCGCGATCGTGACGCTGCGCGGTGAAGTGCTCGATATGGTGCGCGCGCGGCTCGCCGAAGTGAAAGACGGCGAGCGCGGACCCGCCGGCCCGGCTGGCGAGAAAGGATTGCAAGGTGAGCGCGGAATCATCGGACAGCCCGGCCCGGCCGGCGAGACCAGACCCGCCGGACCAGCCGGCGAACGCGGCGAAAAAGGATTGCAGGGCGAGCGCGGAATCATCGGACAGCGCGGACCCGCAGGCGAGACCGGCGCCGCCGGTGCCGTCGGACCTGCCGGACCCGCAGGCGAACGTGGCGCCGTCGGCGAAGTCGGTCCTGCCGGGCCAGCCGGCCCCACCGGCGAGCGTGGCGCCGCAGGCGACATCGGACCTGCCGGACCCGCCGGACCTGCCGGCGAGCGCGGCGCTGACGGCGGAACAGGTCCGCAAGGCGATATTGGGCTGAAGGGCGATCCCGGTCCTGCCGGCGATCCGGGCCTCGCTGGCGAGCCCGGTGCTGTCGGTCCCTCCGGTCCTGCCGGCGAACGCGGCCCCACCGGCGAGCCCGGCGCGCGCGGCGAAATGGGCTTGAAGGGCGACATCGGCCCACGCGGAGAACGCGGCGAAAAAGGTGAGCAAGGGTTGGCTGGCCTTATCGGCAAAGCCGGCGACGTCGGCCCGCGTGGCGAGCCCGGCGAGAAGGGCGACAAGGGCGAGACCGGAGATCGCGGCGCGCCCGGGCTGTTGCCGATCGTCAAGCTCTACGCGCCCGGCGCGGTTCACTACGCGGCGCAGGTCGTCGCGCACGGCGGCGGGCTGTGGCAGGCGACCAAGGACACCGGACAGACGCCACCGCATGACGACTGGCTGTGCCTCGCGCGCGGCGGTCGCGATGGCGCGTCGCCGGGCGTGCGCGGCACCTATAGCGAGCGCGAGAAATATCGCGCGCTCGACATCGTCGCGTTCAACAAGGGCAGCTTCGTCGCGCGCAAGGACAACCCGGGCCCGATCCCGGGCGACGACTGGCAACTGCTCGTGGCGCACGGCACCAAGGGCGAGAAGGGCGTGCAGGGTCCGCGCGGCGATCGCGGTCCCGCCGGTCCGGGCATCACGCGCTGGCTGATCGATCGGCGCAGCTATGAGGCCAAGCCGATGCTGAGCGACGGCACCGAAGGCGCCCCGCTCGATCTGCGCGAACTGTTCGAGCAATTCCAGACCGACGGCGGCTGAGACAATGGCGGATCGCACCATCAAGATTCTCACGCCGGCCGACAGCTTCGCTTTGCTGTCGCTCGACGAATTGAAAGTCATGCTCGGCATCGGCGCCGCCGACGTGTCGAGCGATCCGCAACTGCGCCAGATGATCGACTGGTATTCGGCCTATGTGTCCGAGGTCACCAACCGCGTGTTCGCGCGCGAGCGCGTGCGCGAGACGTGGCGCGACACCAACGATCGGCGCGTGTTCCTGTCGCACTGGCCTGTGAAAGAAGAGGACATCGAGAGCGTCGAGTCACCGAGCGGCGCGCTGTTGCCGGTCACCGGCTACGAGCTTGAGGAAGCATCCGGCAAGCTCTCGATCTTCGGGCCGATCGGCGCGCAGATCGTCGTCACCTACACCGGCGGATTCGATCTGCCCTATGAGGCGCCGGCCGATCTGAAGAACGCCGCATCGCTGCTCGTGCGCAAGGGCCGCACCGAGGCGCAGCGCGAGGCCACCGCCGGCATCCGCTCGATCAGCCACAAGGACTCGCGCGTGATGTTCTTCGATCCGAACCAGTCAGCGGGCAGCGCCAACGAGAGCGGCGGCAGTAGCAGCGAAGCGATCCGCGCCGTGCATGCGCTGCTCTATCACTACAGCCGATTGGAAGTGTGATGGGTTTCGAAATCCTGATCGAGACGTGGGCGATCGAAGAGCGCGTCGAGAAGATGATGGCGAAGCTGCAGGTCGTGCCGGTGCCGGCCGAACTGACGGCATGGCAGACCGAAGACATGAATCGCAAGCATCCGATCACCGAAGTGATCAACCCGACGACAGCCGAGACGCGGATATGGCCGCGCGGGCGCACGACGCGGCAGCTACGCACGCGCCAGCGCATCATCAGCCGCCGCGTGCAGCGGATGCCGGGCAAGCGTCCGATCCTGCGGCCCGAGCTTTTCAACGTGCTGCGTGCGCGCATGAACCTGATGATGAAGCGCGAGATCAAATGGTGACGCGATGTCGGTGAACTTCTCAACGATGGCGAAGCTGCCGTGTCAGGATATGTTCTCGGTGCCGATCACTGTGACGCCGCTCGCGTCGCAGCCGGGCGCGCCCGCGTATCCCGCGCGCGGCATCTTCAACACCGGCGACACCAACGTGACGATGGAAGATGGTTCGGTGTTCTCCGATCAGCGCACCATCCTCGACGTCCGCGATGCCGAATACACCGTGGTCCCGATGCAGGGCGATCGCGTCACCATCCCGTTCGACTGCAATGGCGCGCCGCTCGGCGAGTTCGAGATCACCGACACCGATCAGGATGGCGGCGGGCAGACCACGTGCGCGCTGCGCAAGTATGAGGCGGCCAAGCCGTGATCACCGACACGCAAAGCTACGGCATGGTGATCGTCGACACGCTCTATGCGAAGACCGTGACGCTGCCGTTCTTCGTCGGCTTCAAGTCGCGGCGCACCAAGGCGCTGCCGCTGATCCCCGAAGTGCTGCCCTATCTCGGTGTCTACTTCGTGCGCCAGAGCATGAGCGCCGACGGCGACATCAATGCCGGCGACGTGCGCTTCATCAACGACATGACCGTCGGCTTCTCGGTGGTGATCCAGAACAACGATCCGGTCGAGAGCCAGCGAAAACTTGACGCGGCTTTTTGGCAGATCATGAACGGGCTGTGGCGCGATCAGTACATCATGAACCTGATCGACACGAGCGCGCCCGCCGGCGTGGTGACGCTGCCCGACGGCATCATCATCGAGGGCATCAAGGGCGGCAGTTACAAGATCAATTGGGATCAGATCGGGGCGAATGAAACGCCGATCGCCGAACTGCAGTATGAGGCGGTCGTGGTCTTCCGCGCCGCTTTCCCGCCGATCATCACCGACGACCTGTTGCGCATCCATCAGGAGACCGTGCCGCTGCGCCACGACGGCACCATCCCTCCGGTCGACGAAGTGCTGCGCATCATCACCGAATACGAGTTCACGCCGGCCAAGCTGAAGGCCGCCGCTTAATCCACCGACTGACTGCAAGACCCGAAGCGCGCCGGCGTCCTGTCGGCCCGCGAACCGCGTGAGGACACGACCAATGGCCAGCAACGAAGGCGAGAAGAGCTTGCGCGAACAGCAAGTCGCAGCGCGCAAGGAGCACATGGCGAAGATCAACCCGCCCGCACCGCGCGTGCGCGTCAATCCGGCGAGCGACGAACTGCGCCGTGCGCTCAAGCACCCGCAGGGCGGCATCGCGTTCCCGAAAGAGGGCTCGGTCGAATGGCCGCTCGATCAGTTCACCCGCCGCCGCATCAAGGAAGGCTCGGTGACCGCCGAACCGAAGCGTGAAGAGAAGCACGAGGAAGTCGACCGCCGTGGCGGCTCTCGCCGGGCGCAGGCGCACGAGCCGGCAGCCTAAAGGCCAGCCAGCATTCGCACAGCTTTCACAGGAGCACCGTCATGCCTATTTCGTTCTCGCAAATCCCCGCTGAAATCAAAGTGCCGCTATACTGGGTCGAAGTCGATCCGTCGAAGGCGGGCTTGCCGGTGCTCAAGCAGCCGGCCCTGCTCGTCGGCACCAAGATCACCGCCGGCGCCGCGCCGATCGACATCCCGCTCGCGATCGGTTCACAGGCGCAGGCCGATGAAGCGTTCGGGCCCGGCTCTGAACTGGCCCGCATGTTTCGCGCGTTCTACAACAACAACACGTCGGGACTGGTCTACGGCTTGCCGCTCGCCGAGCCCGCCGCCGGCACCGCCGCAAGCGGCGTCATCACGGTGGCGACAGCGCCGACCGAAGCCGGCACGATCCATCTCTACATCGGCGGCAATCACATCCCGGTCAACGTCGGCGCGAGCGACACGGTGAATGAAATCCATGTCGCGATCTCGGCCGCGATCAACGAGGAAATCGATCTGCCGGTGACGAGCGTCGGCGGGCCGACCGAAGTGACGCTCACCGCCGTGTGGAAGGGCGTCAACGGCAACGAGATCGCCGTCGGCGTGAACTACTTCGGTTCGATCGGCGGCGAGATCATGCCGCCCGGGATGTCGATCACACTGCCTGTCGGCGGCACGCTCACCGGCGGCGTCGGTGTGCCGGCGATGGATGACGCGATTGATAATCTCGGTGAGATGGAATTCGAGTATGTCGCGATGCCCTACAGCGACTCGACGTCGCTGCAGGCATGGGAGCTTGAATACGGCTTCTCGGATTCCGGACGGTGGGGCTGGCAGCGTCAGCTTTTCGGCCACATCTTCTCGGCCAAGCGCGGCATGTACGCCGATCTGCTCACGTTCGGCGGCACGCGCAATTCGGGCGTAGTGTCGATTCTCGGCTTCGAAGTCGGCAGTCCGTCGCCGGCGTTCGAATGGGCGGCGGCCTATGCGGCGAAGGCGCAGCGCGCACTGATCAACGATCCGGCGCGCCCGCTGCAGTCGCTCTCGCTCAATCAGATCAAGCCGGCGGCGTTGCAAGAGCGCTTCAAGTTCGCCGAGCTTAACAGCCTCGCGCTCAGCGGCATCGCGATCCAGAAGACCGGATCGGACAATCAGCCGATGCTCGCCCGAGAGCAGACGACCTACCAGCGCAATCTCTATGGCAACCCCGACGATGCCTATGAGCTTGTCACCACGCTGGCGACTCTGGCGCGGCTGTTGCGCAATCAGCGCCACGCCATCACCAGCAAATTCCCGAGGCACAAGCTGGCCAACGATGGCACGCGCTTCGGCCCCGGGCAGGCGATCATCACCCCCGGCATCGCCAAGGCCGAACTGATCGCGCAGTACCGCATGGATGAGTACAACGGGCTCGTCGAAGACACGCGCAACTTCAAAAAGCATCTGATCGTCGAACGCGATCCGAATGACCCGAACCGGCTCAACGTGCTGTACCCGCCGGACCTGATCAACCAGCTTCGTGTGTTCGCGGTCCTGGCGCAATTCCGGCTGCAATACGATCGCGGCATCGACGCCGAGATCATCGGCCCCACCGTCGGCATCACCGGGCGCGCGGCCTGATCCCCTCGCGCTCATCCCTCTCTAAAATCAGGAGACTAAAATGGCACAGCGCTTTGCTGGCATTGCCTTCGTGATGGTCGACGGCAACCAGCTTCCATTGCGAGGCAACTTCACCGTTTCGCCGAGCCCGACGGAACGCACGATGATCGCCGGACAGGACGGCGTCCACGGCTATCAGGAATTGCCGCGCGTCCCGTACATCGAGGGCGACATCTCGCTCACGCCGGAAGTCAACCTCGAAGACCTAGATGCGCAGACGGATGTCACCGTCGTCGCACAGCTTGCCAACAACAAGCAGTACACGCTCGCCGGTGCGACTTGCAAAAGCGCGCTGGAGGGCAACACCCGCGACGGGCAGGCGCGCGTGCGATGGGAAGGTCTGTGGTGTGAGGAAATCCAGCTATGAATAAGCCTGTCCGTGAGGGCTTCGTCGCCGTCGATGAGGCGGCGAAGCCAGAAATCGATGCTGTGGCCGAGTCGGCGGCGCCGTCCGCACCGCCCGAGCCCGAGCCGTATGTCGAGACGTGGCCGATCAAGGTTAAGCTGACGCGCAAGCCAATCCGCGACAACAAGGGCAACGAGATTCGCGAGTTGTCTTTCCGGCAGCCAACCGGCGCGGACATCAACCGCAACGGTCTGCCGGTTCGCATCGATGCTGGCGGCGATGTCATCATGGACGAACGCAAGATGACGTTGATGATGACCGCGCTGAGCGGCGTGATGTCTCCGTTTCTCGATACGATGGACCCGCGCGATTGGGCATCGTGCGCGTATCGGCTACGCAATTTTTTTCTTCCCGATCCGGACGCTTGGTAGGCGACGAGAAAGACTTGATTCTCGATTGCTACCGGCTCGCGCGCCACTACCACCAAGCGCCGGATGTTTTCCTGAACATGCCACTCGATGAAGTGCAGCTTCACTTGAGCCGCACGATCGAGCTTGCCGAGATCATGCGCCGGCAACAGCAAGCGGCTGACAGCGACGATGCCTGAATTCGAAGAACTGAGGCTGACAGTCACCCTGATCGACAATGCGTCGACCGGGCTGGCAACGCTGCGTCAGAACTTGCGCGCCTTGGGCGGGCAGGAGAACCGCGATGCGCTCGCGCGGATGCAAAAGGAGGTCGAAGCGCTGGGCGTCAAGATGGGCCAAACGCGCGAGCATGCGGCCAAGACATCGAGCGCGGTGCAGTCGATGGCGCGTTCGATGGGCGCCGCGATGGCGGCTTATGCGGGCGGCTTGATCAGCAACTTCATGATCGAAGGGCTGCGCAAGTTCACCGACGAAGTGATCCGGCTCGACAACACGGCGAAGACGTTCGGCATCGGCGGCGCAAACCTGAAGGCGATCGTCGAGCAGATGAAAATGGCGGGCGTCGATCCCAATGCCGCCTCGCAAGCCGTTGCGAACTTCCAGACGGCGCTGGCCGAAATCAGTCGGATCGGCAGCAAGGCGCGTGAAGACTTGCTGCGAACGACCAGCGATCCGGCCGCGATGGAAGCGTTCCTCCGGAACATCACCGGCATGGCCGGCCGGGGCGAAACGGCCCAAGCGCTCACCGAAGCCCTGCGCGCTGCGCGCAGCGTCTACGCCGCAGAGATGGAGCGCACCAGAAAAGAGACCGGCACAGCCAACATGGCAATGGCCGCCGAATTGACCAATCGCTTCCTGAGCACCCTGAAGCTCGATCCGAGCGTTGCCGCACAAATCATCAACGAGAACTTTGCGGGCGCGACCGCAGCCGAGGAAGCGGAATACAAAAAGCGGCTCGACATCGCGAAGAGCTTCAACGCCGAAATGCGGAAGGTCGACCGCGAATATAACGAGTTCATCACCGCGCTGCAGGCCGGCCTGATCCCATTGCTGCAAGCGCTGAACCGCGAGCTTGGCACCACCGGCGAAAGTTGGGGCAAGGCGTTCGGCGAGAACGCATCGAAGGAAATCGCCAAGGTCGCGAAGGAAATCCTCTATATTTATAAGCTGATCACGAATCCCAAGCAGACCATCGCCGAAGGCATGGACCCGCGATGGCAGAAGTTGATGGGCGTCGAGACTTCGGAAGAGAACAAGAAAAAGTGGGAAGAGAAATGGGCGTCCGGCGATTACAACGTCTTGGATACGTTTACCAAGCGGCCTGACTGGGGCACGCCGATGTTTCCCAAGTCAGACGCGCCAGCCGCACCGCCAGCGGCATCGTTCAACGAACGCTTCCCCACGTTGCCGCCCGGCGTCGGAAGCGATCCATCGCGACGCGATGCGCCCGGCAGCACGTCGCCGAACTTTCACCGCATGTCCTACAGCGGCGGCGACAGCGGCTACAGCAGTAGCAGCGGCGGCGCGTCGGCATTCACGCGCGCGATCCGCACCGGCGTGTTCGAGGGCATGGTCGACTTCAAGAATTATCTGAGCGGCGGTGGTGGCGGCGGCGGCGGTGGTGGTGGTGCGCCGGCCGGCTTCCAGCGCGCATCGTATTCACCGGACGGTGGCGGCAGCAGCGGCTTCCAGATGCCGGGCGGCGGCGGTCTGCCGAGCAACATCAATATCCCGGGCGAAGGCGGTCGTGGTGGCGGCGGTGGTGGCGCTCCGAATGGCAGCAGCGTCGGACCCGGCACGGGCGCGGGCGCGGGCAACACGCCCGCAGGCGCGCGCGGTGGTGGCGCCGCTCCCGGCAGCCGCGCGCAGGAGGCGATCGAATACTTCAAGAGTCAGGGCTGGTCGCACGAACAGGCTGCCGGCATCGCAGCGAACCTGCACGCCGAAAGCAAATTCCAGACCGGGGCGAGAGGCGACGGCGGCCGAGCGAGCGGCATCGCGCAATGGCATCCGGATCGACAGCGCGCGATCGAGCGTCAGTTCGGCAAGCCGATCTCGCAGATGTCCTATCAGGAGCAACTCGCCGCTGTTAATTGGGAATTGAACAACACCGAGAAGGGCGCCGGCGATAAATTGCGCGGCACGAAGACGGCGCGCGAAGCCGGCGCTGCAGTCAGCCGTTATTACGAACGGCCGCAACGCACCGGGCATGAGATGTCGGTGCGCGGTGCTCAGGCCGAACAGTTCGCCGCTCAGCCCGCCCCACCGCAAGCATCGAGCGTCGGACCCGGCACAGGCGCGGGCGCGGGCGATACGCCAGCGAGCGGCGGCGCTGCGGGACGCGATACAGGCCACGTCGACGAAGCGCAGGGAAAGGTTGCCGGGATTCGCAAGCTCGCGCTCGATCCAAGGCTGAGAAGCGCGCTCGATTATGCAGGAGCGCAAACCGGATTGACGGCGCGTGTCACGTCAGGCGGGCAAGACCCGCACGGCCCGCGCACCGGCAGCCATCGGCACAACTTCGGCAAGGCCGGCGACTTCAATCTGCTCGACGAGAAGGGCAACGTCGTCGGGCCGGATGATCCGCGTGCGTTGAAGTTCACCGAGGAAGCGGCGCGCGCCGGCGTGATCGGTGGTGGTGCCAGCTACATGAGCGACCCGAACAAGATTCATCTCGACATCGCGGGCGGGCGCGGCGGCCAGAAAGGCGCCTATGCGGGCTCGCGCGCGTTTCGCTCAGCTATGGCGCGCGGGATCGAAGGGCAATCGTCGTTCGATCGCAGCGTGCTCGATAGCAATGCCAGCAACGAAACCCGCGTCACCGGCACCGGCAAGCTCAGCGTCGACGTGAAGGCGCCGCGTGGCACCAAGGTCGAAGCCGAAGGCGGCGGGCTGTTCAAGAAAACCGAGATCGATCGCCAGACGCAGATGGAACCGGCGCAATCAGCGCCGCGTCGCGGTGGTGACGACGAACAGCTTTCGATCTGAGGCAATCATGCTGATCACCGAACTGGCTTATGACAGCGAAGGCAAAATCAAAAGCCCGTGGCGCGCCGCGCTACAGCAGGCGCAGATCGGTGACGCCTATTTCTATTGCGAGGCGAACGCGATCGAGAACGGCCGACGCATCGTGATGCACGAATTCCCGAAAAAGAATCTGCCCTACGCAGAAGACATGGGACGGCGCGCGTTCGAGTTCACCGTGCGCGGCTACTGCATCCAGTATCCGCACGATCGCGTCGGCAACGATGGTCCGCAGCTTAAGCAGCGCGACTATCGCGTCGCGCGCGACATCCTGTCGGCGGCGCTGTCGAGCGGCGAACCGCTGCCGTTGAGACTGCCGACCGGCAGAGGCACAATGACCAACGAGATGCTGGTGATGTGCCCGCGCTATCGGCTCACCGAGGAAGAACGCGCCGGCGGCCATTGTGTGTTCGACATGACGTTCGTCGAGCTTGGTGCGCCGCCAAAGCAGCCGGCCCCGAGCAGCCGCGATGAGATGCTTAAGTATTTTCAGGAACTGCGCGATCGCAACGTCGACATTCTCACGCGCGGCATTCAGCAGAGCCCGGGCGCGAGCGCGACCACCGACGCCGGCGCGGCGCCCTGATGTTCAAGCATGATGCAGAGGAAGCCGAGCCGATCGTCGAACGGGCGATGAAAATCCTGTTGTCGACGGTGTCGGATCGCGGGCGCCCGGGCTCGGACGTGCGTGCGGCTGTCGGCTCACTGTTGGCCAACCTGAAGGCGCTGCTGCAAAACGATGAGATCGGCGAGCCGCTCGCGGATTGTTTCGATCTGGCGCGCGAGGCTGGCGCCAAGCTCCCCGGCATCGTTCGCATCTATGATGGCGTTGCCGCCGAGACGCCGGTGACGCTCGGCGCAACGCTGATCAAGAACGGGCTGATCAACTTCTGCTTTGGCACTGGCGCGCGCATCATCGCCGATCTGACGTTCACCAGCCGGGAAGACGTCGAGGCGATCAGGCAGCGGGTGAACCAAGAGTTCGCCACGGTCGAAGAGATCGCCGCCGATGCGATGGACAGCGCGACCTATCTGGCGCTGGTGCGGCTGCACGCCGCGACCATGCGCTTCCTGATCGAGACCGCGCGCCCGTTGCCGCGCATGCTGATGTTTCGGTTTGCCGCGCCGCTGACCACGCTCGTGGCAGCGCATCGGCTCTATGACGACGCCGGCCGTGCCGATGAACTGCGCGATGAGAACAAGGTCGTGCATCCGGCCTTCATGAAAGCGAGCGGCTGGGCTTTGTCGGCATGACGATCAAGCCAGAAGAAACAGCAACGCTCGTGGTTCGCGGGCGCCGGTTCTACGATTGGGAATCGGTGTTCGTGCAACACCGCTGGGCGGAAGCCTTCCCGCTGTTTCGCTTCACCGCAGCCGAGCGCGATCGCCCGGCGACGCTGTGGGAGAAACTGCAATTCCAGCCGGGCGATGAATGCGCGATCTATCTCGGCGGCATCCTCGCGATCACCGGCGTGATCCTGTTGCGGCAGGCATCCTACGATGCCAACGCGCACGGCGTCATGCTGCAGGGCGTCGGCATGACGTGGTATGCGTCACGCGGCAGCATCATCGACGAGAAGGGCAACTTCGACGGCAAGACGTTCGAGGAAGTTGCGCGCAAGGTGATCGCGCCGTTCGGTGTCGGCGTGAAGACGATCGGCAAGCTGAACGCCGAGCCGTTCGAGAAACTGCAGGTCGAGCACGGCGAGAACCTGTGGAATTTTCTGGAGCGCATCGCGCGCCCGCGCGGGATCGTGATGGGCAGCGATCATCTCGGCAATCTGCTGTTGATCGACAATCACAATTCGAACGTCGCGGCCGAGCTTGTCGAAGGCGACAATATCCTGAAGTGTCAGGCGACGATCTCCAAAGAGCAGATGCACTCCGACTATATCGTCGACGGGCAGCCGCCACAGGGTGACGACCAGCACGGCCGGCAGGCGACCGAGATGCGCGCGCGGATCGCCGGCACCGCGTTGCGCTACAGCCCATTGCTCACGCCGGCCGAACAGCCGGTCAAGACGCAAGCCGAGCTTCAGGATCGCGCCAAGAATGAATCGGTCTGGCACGAGTACACCGATATTCGCGCGACCATCACCGTACAGGGCTGGATGATGCCGGGCGGCGGGCTGTGGCGCGCCGGCTCATTGATCGCAGTCAAGTCGCCGATGGCGATGCTCGACATGGGGCTGAAGATCGAGACCGCGACGTTCACGCAGGACAGCAACAGCGGCACGCTGACGACGCTCGAACTGGTGTCGCCGCGACTGCTCAAGGATCATAGCGACTTTAGGGTAGGGGCTGCCCCGGCACCGCCCGAGGAAGCCAAAGCCGACACCAAGCCGCCGGCATCGCCATCGGCGGCCAAGGTGGCCGAGCCGCCGCCCGAACAACTGAGCAGCGCTTGAGGACGCCATGCATCGCTACACGCCACTGATGACATCCTTCCGCGCCTTCAGCGCCGGCGGCGCGCGCTCGATCGTCGACAAGGTCGACGACGGCACGCTGATGCAGGAGATGGCCGGCAACTTCATGAAGGGCGAGACGCGCGACAAGGTCGAGGCGCCGCAGAACTATGGCTTTTCCAGCGTCGTGATGCCGGCGAAGAAAGGCAAGGACGGACAGATCGAGGAAAGCGCCGAAGCGATCATGTCGTTCATCGGCGGCAACCGCTCGCATCCGATCGCCGCCATGATGGATGATCGCCGCTTCCGCCCGCTCGGTCTCAAGCCGGGCGAGAATTCGCAGTATGACGACAACGGGCAGATGACGTTGATGCGCCGCACCGGGCTGTTCCTGTTGTCGCTCGACAGCGAAGAGGAAAGCAGCAGCGGCGGCGGTGGGGCGACAGCGACGCAGCACGCCGAGAGCGGCGGCAGCGGTGGCGAGAAGAAAAAAGTGGAGCGCATGGTCTCGCTGCGCCATGTCGAGAAGAAAAAGCAGGAACGCCAGAAGTCGCAGCAAAAGACCAACGAGGCGCGAGCGGCGCGAGGCGAGCCGCCGTTGAGCGTCGAACAATGGGCGGCGCAGGTCTCCGAGATCAAGAAGAAAAACGAAGACTTCAAGCACGAGGGCGAGACGGTCAACACCGAAATCCGCTGCACCAAGAACCGCATCGAGTTTCGCGCCGGCGACAAGGTCGTCGGCTATTACGACGTGCAGAAGGACGAATGGCAGCACAAGGCCAAGACCATCAAGAACGAAGCGAGCAGCATCAGCCACAAGGGCGTGCAGTATTTCGACGAAGACATCCACGTGATGAAGAAAGTGATCGCGATGGATGGCCTCAAGCCCGGCAACGGCGATTGGGGCACCGGCACGCCGAGCAGCGGGCCGTCGCTGTTGGACCCTGCAGTTGCCGGCGAGCCGGCTGAGCTTCCGCCTGATGTGCAGGCGTATGTCGCGCGCAAGCAGGCGCAGGCTGACGCGCTCGAAGCCCGTCTTGCGAAGATGGAAGCGCGCCTCGCCGAGCTTGAGGCGCGGATCGCATGACCGACATCCGGCTAGTTCAGCAGGGTATCTTTCCCTATCAGACCGAAGTGTCGGTCGACTGGCTGTTGCAGGACGACGGCACGCTCGACAGCAGCGAGGCGCTGGCCACCGCTGTGATCGTCGCGCTCGGCACCGATCGGCTGGCGACGCGCAACGATCGCTTGCCCGATCCCGACTCCACCGATCGACGGGGCTGGTGGGGCGACTACGAAACCGAAACGATCTGGAACGGCTGGCCGATCGGCACGCGACTGTGGCTGCTCAAGCGGGAAAAGATCACCGGCGCCAACGCTGAACAGGGCGCGACGATCGCGCGCGTCGATCACTACATTCGCGAGGCGATCCAGCCGTTCATTGATCGGCGCATCGCGTCGCGCATGGACATCAAAGTCGAGCAAGTCGGGCGCGAGCGCATACAGGCATTGATCCGTTTGTACCGGGGCCCCGATCTCGCTGTCGATCTTCGCTATCAGGTGCTGTGGGCCGGCATCATCGAAAGCTGAGCCAACACTTTCAGGACATTTGAAATATGCCTTGGGCAACACCCACGCTTCGGGAAGTGCGCGGCGTCGTGCGCGACTATATCCGCGCGTCGTTGCCGGGCGCCGATGCATCGATCCCCAACAGCGTGCTGCGCGTGCTCTCCGACAATCAGGGCGCGCTCTGTCATCTCACGCTGCAATATGTCGATTGGCTCGCGCTGCAGCTTCTGCCCGACACCGCTGAAACCGAATGGCTGGATCGCCACGGTGAAATCTGGCTGGTGAACGCCGACGGCTCGATCGGCCGCAAGGTCGCAACGTTTGCCACCGGCACCGCAATCTTCGAGAGCATCGCCGCCGGCGTCACTGTGCCGGCCGGCACCGAACTGACCGCGACAGCGCCCGGGCTTGGTGCGAACGTCGGCTATGAGACGCTGACCGAGTTCATCATCGGGGCAGCGCCGACGGAAGCGGCGGTGCGCGCGCTCGACGCCGGCACGATCGGCAACCTGCCGGCCGGCACTGCGATGACGCTGGTCAACCAGATCGGCGAATTCGAAGTCACCGTGACGGCGGGCACGCTCGCCGGCGGCACCGACACCGAGACCGATGAGTATCTGCGCGCGCGCGTCCTGTTGCGCATCCAACAGCCGCCGATGGGCGGCGCCGCGCACGACTACGTCAACTGGACGCTGGCGGTCCCGGGCGTCACGCGCGCGTGGTGCTATCCGCTGGAGATGGGCATCGGCACGGTGACCGTGCGCTTCATGATGGATGAACTGCGCGCCGCCAACCAAGGCTTCCCGACCGGCGCGGACGTGCAAGCGGTTGCGGCCTATCTCGAAACGGTGCGCCCGGTCGCGGTGAAAGATGTGTTCGTCGTGGCGCCGATCCCGCGACGCGTCGACGTCTACATCAACGACCTGTCGCCCGACACGCCGGCGATCCGCGCCGGCATCGAGCAAAGCCTGATCGACATGATGTTTCGCTTGGCCGCGCCGGGGCAGACGATTTACGCGGCGTGGAAATATCAGGCGATCATGAACACGCCGGGAGTCGTGTCGTTCAATCTGCGCATCGCCACCGACGACGTGATGCCGAGCCCGGGCCACATGGGCGTGTTGGGGGACATCGTTTATGCCATCACCGCCCCCTGATCGGCATGTGCGACGATCCGGTGATGATTACGCCGTTTCGTTTCTCAGCCTATTGCCACAAGGGCAAGCGTGGCCGCGATCGCCGGGCTCGACGCTGGAGCGCGCGTGCAACGGGCTGGCGCAGTATTGGGGTTATGTCGACGGACGCGCCGCCGATCTGCTCGAACGCGAGAGCGATCCGCGCAAGACGATCGAGCTTCTGCCCGACTGGGAAAGAGCATGGGGGCTTCCTGATCCCTGCCTCGAAGGCGGGATGAGCATTGGCGAGCGGCAGCGCTTCCTCGTGTTCTGGATGACGCTGATCGGTGGTCAATCGGAAGCGTGGTTTCAGCAAGTCGCGTCATGGCTCGGCATCACCATCCACGTGAGCGAGCATTCGCCGTTCATGGTGGGCATCTCGCGCTGTGGCAACACGCCAGACGAAAACGGCAAGCCGCGCTGGGAGATCGGTCCTCCCGAGATGCGGTTCTATTGGGAAGTCTCGGTCGACAACGCGCGGCTCACTTGGTTTCGATGTGCTGAAGCCGAATGCGGCGTCGATCCGCATCTGCGCATCGGCATCGCCGAAGACTTGGAATGTCTGCTCGATCGCTGGAAGCCCGCGCACACCGACATCGTCTACGACTACAGCGGGCTGAGCGGCGACGATCCGATGGCAGGGACACCGTAAAGGGGAAGCACAAAATGAAATATCAACCGCCATACGGTTCGCCCGGGGCCGATGATCCTTACATCAACGGCGATCCGTCGATCGGTCAGCAAGGCAGCATCCCGCCGGCAGCCTCGATCGAATATCCACAACGCGAGATCGTCAATCTGATCAAGGCGAGCAGCCTTGTGCCGGATGATGCCGACCTGAAGCAACTGACGCGCGGCGTGCGCTCTCAGGGCGTCAACTTCTGCATCGACACCGGCGCCGCGAACGCGCTGCAGACGATGCTCGATCCGTCGCTCACGGCATACCGACAGGGGCTGCCGCTGCGCGTGCTGGTGGCGCACAACAACACGGGCCCGTCGACCATCAACGTCAACTCGCTCGGCAACCGCCCGATCAAGCGCGGCTCAGGTTCGCAGCTTGAAGCGAACGATATGCGCGCCGGCCAAGTCGCGGTGCTGGTCGACGACGGCACGTCGTTCCAGCTTACGAATTATCTCGGCGCGGTCGCCAGCACGGTCAACAATTACACCGTCGACATTCCCTATGCGCAGGACACTGGCGCGGCCAACGCGATGGTTGGCAACTTCGCACCCGCCGTCACCAGTTGGGTCACCGGCGATCTGTTTTTGATCCGCGTCGCCAGCAAGAACACGGGGCCGGTCACGCTCAAGGTTGGCGCGAACACGCCCTACTATGTGATGCGCAATGACGGCACGCATCTGCAGTCGCAGGATTTGGTCGCCAACGAAATCCTCTTGCTGAATTGGAACGTCAGCTATTTCCAAGTGATGCGTATGGTGCGCAGTCAGGTCTACATGAAGCTGACAGCGGACCTGACGCTGTACGTTCGCACCGACGGCAACGACGCGAACGATGGATCGGCGAACACCGCCGCGTCCGCGTTTCGCACGGTTCAGGCTGCAGTCACCTACGTTGCGAACAGCTTTCTGATCGGCGGTCGCACCGTCACGATCCAGCTTGGCACGCCCGGCACCTATCAGGGGCAAGTCGTCATCCAGAACATGCCGGGCAGTGTCGTCATTCGCGGCGATCCGGCGAACATGCTCTCCTATCTGCTGTTGGGGCCGACGCTGTCAAACAACCCGGTGTTTCCGCAATCGTCGTCCTATCCGGTCACGGTCAGCGTCTCCGGGTCCGGCGCGAACGTGACGCTCAGCGGGCTCTCGGTCGCTGGGCAGGCTTCGGCGTCCAACATCATCGAGTGCCATGATCAGGCGTCGCTCGGCATCTCGGACATCGCCTTCACCGGCATTCCGATGGGCATCGGCATTGCGGTGTTCGGCGGCTCGGTGGTCACGGGAAATTATATCCACTGGTACAGCAACATCGGCAACTGCGTCGTGTGCTTTGGCGGTTCATTCGTCGCGCCGCTTTATTTCCATCTGTGGAATATGCACGGCATTTCGTTTGATGGCGCGTTCTGCCAAGCCTATGACGGCGGGCTGATCTCCATGTCCTATGGCTGGATGACGTTCACCGGCAGCGCCTACGGCAAGCGCTACAACGCCGCGTTCAATTCCATCATCAAGGTTGGCGGCGGCGGCTCCGACTTCCTGCCCGGCAATATCCCGGGGAGCATCGATGCCAGCAGCGTCTACGCGTGAGGCATTAACCGATGCCGACGAACATCCTCGCTATTCCGAAAGTCACCTTGGATGCGGTGACCGGCAACAACGAAGACTGGATCGACAGTCTCAAATATCTTGTCGAGGTCGACGGCGGTACGATCGACACCTATCCGCAGCTTGATCTGCGCGGCATCCGCTTCGAGATGGAAGTGCGCCGCGAGGCTGACGATCACGAAGTCATCCTGAGTGCGTCGACCGACGACGGCAGCCTGTCGATCGGCTCGGCGCCCGACTACGGCTTCCTGATCATCAACATTCCCTATGAGACGATGAAGGCAAAGTTCGCCGGCATCTATGTCGGCGACGTCGTGGCATCGGCCGACAACATCGATCGAGTCGTGATCCAGATGACGCTTGAGATCATCGAAGGGGTGACGAAGTGGCCATAATCGCAATCAACGATGTCGAGCTTCCGAGCGCAACGGTGGTCGCTGCGCCGTTCGCACCGCGTGGTCCGATCGTCGCCGGCACATCGCAGTCGACCGTGACGTTCTCGCTCGGCCCGAAGCTGTACGTGATGCAGCAATTTGGTCTCGGCTTCCTGCCCGGCGTGCGCGTGCGCGCGAGCCACGACGCGGCTTCGTGGCAGGAAGGCGTCGTCACGTCCTACGCGAATCAAGACCTGATCGTGAACATCGATCTGGTGCATGGCGTCGGCACGCTCGCGGGCTGGTCGATCAGTGTGGCGGGCGAACCGGGCACGCAGGGGCCGGCAGGTCCGCAGGGCCCGCAGGGCATCGAGGGCGGCCCGATGGGACCGGCGGGGCCAGTCGGCCCGCAAGGCGCAACAGGCCAGACCGGAGCGCCGGGGCCGACGGGGCCGCAGGGCGTGAAGGGCGACACCGGCGTCACGGGCGCAACGGGTCCGGCCGGCACGCCCGGCACGCCCGGCGCAGCCGGCCCGGCTGGCTTGGTCTGGAAGGGCAACTGGAACGGCATCGACACCTATCAGACGCTCGACGGCGTCGCGCTCGCGGGCGCGAGCTACATCGCGAAGGCGGTCAACACCAACTCGCAGCCACCAAACGCGAACTGGGACTTGCTGGCGCAGTCCGGCAGCGCCACGATCGTCGACGACCAGATCACGCCGAACCTGCTCGACGCCGACACGCCGGCGAAGCAATTGCTGATGCGCGATCGGCTCAACTTCGTTTCGCGCGGCGGCGACACGATGCAGGGCAACCTGATCGTCACCAAGCCGGGCGGGCAGCCCACGGTGATCGTGCAGGCGTCGTCGCCATCAGGCGCACCGTTGCTTCAAGGGATGATCGGCGCCACCGCGCGCTGGTCGCTGTTCTTGGGCGACGGCAGCGAAGAGACGGGCAACAATTCTGGATCAAACTTTGGCATCTTTCGTCACGCGGATGCCGGCGGGTTGATCGGCGGCGCCGCGCTCAACATCAACCGCGCCACATCATTGATGCAGGTGAGGGGTGATGTCGAGATCATAAAGTCCGCGCCATCGCTGTTGCTCAACCGCGCCGACAACGTCGGTGCGGCGGTCGTCGGCACGAAGGGCGGATTGAAACGCTGGACGGTGACGTTCGGCGGATCGACGACGGAGACCGGCAATAACGTCGGCTCAGACTTCCACATCACACGTCACACCGATGCGGGCGCAGTCGCGACGGATGTTCTGACGATTGCGCGCAGCACCGGCTTGATGACGGTGCAGGGCGATCCAACCGCGCCGCTCGGCGTGGCGACCAAGCAGATGGTCGACGGCAAGCTGCCGCTGACCGGCGGCACGGTCACAGGGAATGTTACGGTCAACGGGACTGTCGCTGTCTCTACATTGGGCGTCAACGCGCCGCAGTATCCCGGCATCACGATCCACGCCACGGGCGCGGCGCAAGGAATGGGCGACATCTGGTTTTATCAGACCAGCAAGGCGCAATGGCTACTGCGCAATGACACCAACAACTTCAGCTTCAACAACTACGACAACAACGGCAACGTCATCGGCACGCCGCTCACGATCAACCGCCTGACCGGCCTCGTCACGATCAACAACGGCCTGACCGCCAACGGCGCGACCATCGGCGGCCAGACGGTCTGCAATCAACTTACCAGCAACTACGAGATCACGGCCAACAACGGCGTCATCATCAGCAAGGCGCCATCCAACACAAGCGCCCACGTTTATTTGTCGGACACCAACGCTTCCAGAGCCATCTTCTACTGGAACGCGCCATCGGGCGAGGTCCGAGTACAGAACCAGAGCGGTGGGCCGGTCCATCTGCACAGCGGGCTTGGCTCTAAGCAGGGGGCGGCTGGTGGAACGAGTAACAACGCGGTTAATTTCTGGTGGAGCGGGCAACTTGAGGCTTTTGTCGACGGCACCTATCTGGGCGTCATCGCGTACCAGTCAGACTATCGCATCAAGAAGGACGTCGCCGATCTCTCCGACAAGTGGGAGACGGTCAAGGCGCTGCGCCCGGTCAAATTCACGCAGGCTGAATACACACCGCCGGGAGAAAGACTCCGCGCGGCCGAGGCAGGCAAGCCATTTATCCCTGCCGACGACATCGAGCGCTGGGGCTTCATCGCGCATGAACTTCAGGAAACCTTGACCGGAAGCGCCGCCACTGGCGTGAAGGATGATCCAGCAACCGTCCAGCAGCCAAACCCGTGGACGGTGATCGCTGCGCTGACCAAGGCATTGCAGGAAGCACAGGCGCGCATCGAGGCGCTTGAGGCCAAGGCATAAGGAGCATCATCATGGCTGACGAAGACCTGCGCCCGCCGCCACCGCCGCCCGTGCCCGAGATGGCGGAATTCATCGCGCTCTATCCGGCGGCAGAGCAACAGCGCACGGCGTTGGTGACTCCGGAGAACATGAGGAACGCCGGCGTGTTCGCTGCGCCGTGGCGCGCGCACATGGAAGGCGTCGAGACGCGCCGGCGCGCGGAAGCCGAAGCGGCGAAGCGAGAGCAAGCGAAGACCTAAATGCCGTGCCGCGCCTGCGCTGAGAGACGCGCCAGACTTGCCGCAGCTTTGCGCGGCTTGTTTCAACCCCGAGCAGGAGGACATCACGATGGCAAGCAGCCCCGGCCAGACACCCGGCCAAGCACCGACGCCGCGCGAGCGCCCGCCGATCATGGACCCGCCGCAGCCCGGGCAACACCCGGTGCCGCCGAAGCCGAAGCCCGCCGACGACGATGAAGACGACGGCGATGACGACAACGGCAAAGAGCACGCCGCGCTCTACGCGTGAGGGCTGCCATGATGGTCATCGACACCACCGGGAAAGTCGCCACCGAAGCGCTGTCGGCGATGAAGTCCACGCCGCTCGCGATCGCGCTGCTGATTGTCAACGTCGGCTTTCTCGCCTTCGCGGCCTACCTGCTCGGCGAAGTCGCCACCAATAGCGCCGAGCGCAACAAGTCGCAGATCGAACTCATCGGCAGGCTGGTGAGCGACATCCGCGACTGCCGACAAGGACCACGATCATGAGCTACAGCAAGGTTGTCATATCTTCCGGCCACGGGATGCACGTGCGCGGCGCGAGCGGCGTGCTCGATGAAGTCGATGAAGCGAGACGCGTGGTCGAGCATCTCGCCGATGAGCTTGAGGGGCGGGGCGTCGGCGTCGACATCTTCCACGACGACACGAGCCACGATCAGAGCACCAACCTTGCGACCATCACCAACTTCCACAATAGCCGCACGCGCGATCTCGACATCAGCGTCCACTTCAACGCCTACGTCGAGACCGACAAGCCGATGGGCTGTGAGGTTCTCTATGTGACGCAGTCAGCGCTCGCGAGCGAACTGTCGGCTGCGATCGCGTCGTGCGGCTTCATCGATCGCGGCGGCAAGTATCGCGACGATCTTTATGTGCTGAACAACACCGAGATGCCGTGCGTGCTGCTCGAAGTGTGCTTCGTCGACAGCGAAGCCGATGCCGACATCTACGGGCAACAGTTCGATGCGATCTGCAACGCGCTCGCCGACGTGCTCGGCGGCAGGCAGGACACCACCGAGCCCGAGCCGCCGCCGGTGGGCGAGACGACACCGCCACCGCAGCCGGTGAAGCCGGCGATCGTCGCGCACGTCGACATCGAGATCAGCGGGCCGGTTATCGTGACGGTCAACCGGGTGCCGGTGACGATCGGCTAAAGGCCAGCCACACCTTGCACGCCTTTGGGCGCCGGCTCACCCCGGCGCCTTTTTTATTGCCTTCAGTGCTGGCCTTTCTTCAGTTCGTCTATCGCCTCTGCAATCGCCGTCGGTGTCGCGATCATCTCGCTCGCGATGCCTTGCTCGGCCTTCTCGGCGATCATTTCCTTGACGCAGTCGACACACATCCGCGTCACCTTGCGCGGCGCGGTGGGGCGATACTGGATGCGCCGCCCGCACCGCGCGCAGTCGCCGACCTTGTTGTCGGGCAGCACCAGCGGCATCGACACCGGCACGCACACCAGCACGTCAGCGCTCGCCATTTCTTTCTTGTCGGTGGTGATCTTCAGTTTCGGCATCATCTTTATTTCCCGATCAGGTCGCGCAGCTTGTGCAGCAAGCGCTTGGTGCGGTGGTGAGACAGCCGGCTGTTGACGAAGTTGTAGCCGTTCCAGAACGCGATGACGGTGAAGCACGCGCTGCGAAACGGATGCCCGGTCAGCCAGTCGTCGATCGCGGCCCACAGGCAAAGCGCGCCGCCGAGCGCGGCCATCGACTGCGCGGCATAGCCGAGCCAGACCCACCGGCGCACGTCGCGCAGCATCTGCTCTGGTGTCGGCTGCATCATCGCCTCTCGCGCCACCGGCGCAGCGCCTGCCGGACGTCGCGCGGCACGTCGCGCAGGATTAGCCACGCGCGCCACAGCCGCACGTGCGCGTCGTGTTGCTCGCTCATTCTGGCGCGACCTTCACATGCGCCACGAGCTTCTTGCAGGTCCGACACACGATCGTCAGAAGCCCGGTGCGCTTGTTCGCTCATGGCACAACCTCATATTCACGCCTTGGGACGCGGTGCGATTGATCGCCGCGTTCGTGCGGCGACCACCAGAACACGCCGGTCCTGCGCAGCTTGAAATGTCCGCGCACCAGCGTCCCGCGCGCCTGCGCGCGTGTCATGTGGCCAGCGCCGACGGCGCGATCGAGATGCTGCGATAGCCGCAGCCGCGTCGTCGAATAGGCAAGGAATTCCGGCTTGCCGCCGCGCCGTCGCGACCGATTGAGCTTGTCGAGGTTGGCCGGTTCGTGGTCGACGCAATTGCGCGAGTTCATCATCGTGATCAGGGCCGCCGCGAACGGCTCTTCGCCTTGCAGGTCTGCTTGCCACGAAGCAAGCATATGCTTCGCCCGCTCGATCGGGATTGTCGCGAGAAGGCGCATCAGAAAGCTCTGCGCATGCGTCGAGACCCACGGCGTCGCATGCCTCATCAGTTCATGGACGGCTTCGACTTCGCGCGGGTTGTCCGCGAGCTTGTCCCAACCGCGCGTCATTGCGGCCGAGCGCATAATCTTGGCGGTCTGATCGAGCGAGCCTTCGCGCAGGAACGTGTCACGCAAGATTGCAAGGAAGGCCGTGAGCGAGTTCGGCCGTTCCTTGTGAATCTTGTCGAAGGCCGGGCCAAGCGTCTCCAGCAAATTACCGCCTTCGCGCCAGTCGAAGATGATCGAGAACGGGCAGATGGTGATGTTCGGCAGACCGGGCAGAACATTGTCGTCCGGACGATCGGCGTGGACCCACGCCCACGTCATTTGCCCGACCTGCAATTGATCCCTGCTTAGCGCCTCGATCAGCACGCCCATCTTCTGTGGCGTCGGCGCGTCTTCGTCACGCTCGTTGCCGCGTGTCCCAAGCATCGACGCGCAGTCCCATTCGAGCCACATGACGGGATAGGGCAAGCGGCACAACGGCAGCGCGGCGACCAGCGAAGACGGCTTCGAGCGCACCACGCCCACGGCTGCGCGCGCAACGTCGTCGTCGATCTTGAAGCGCTGCGCGCGCGCGATGCCCGACGCGAGCTTCGTCATGATGTTGTCGAGATCGAGATCGGTGCCGCACACCGCTGCGATCTGATCAGCAAGTCTCATCGGTCTTCACCTTCTGTCCGATCGCCTCGCGTACCTTGCGCACCGAGACCGCGTGGCCGGTCTGCGCATCGTCCCATGACGCATAGCGCACGCACGCCTCATCGAGCGGCCCACCGAACACCATCGTTTCAAACAGGATCGGCGGGCCCTTGCCGAAGTGCCGGTGATCGAGCCCGAGAAACACAGTGCTCACCGTGATCTCACTGGTGACCTGCGTCCATGCGACAATGCGGTTGCTCAGGTTCTCGAATTGCTGCGCCCACGCGATCACGTCTCTGACGCGCACCGGGCGGTTCTCTTCGTCGAGCACGTAGTAACGCAGCATGGCATCACGTCCGCAGCCGCTCGGCATCGCGCAGCATCTCAGCGGCGACGTGCTGCAGCAAGGCGGCGACGCGCTCGACGGTGAGGCTGGCGCTGGCCATGACGTCGCCTTGGATCGAGAAGCCCGAGCCCTTGTTGCCGTTGAGGATGATCACGATCGCCGCTTCGGCTTGCGCCATCTCGCGCGCGGCGGTGCAGGCGTCGTCGTATTTCCCGGGGCCGATCATACTGATGCCTCTTGCACGGCGAGATCGAGCCGCGCCGCATGCACTGTGTAAGCCGGATCGTAGGTGCCGCCGCCCTTCGCCTTGCAGGCATCACCAGCCAGTGAACCGCATTTCGGACAGGCCACACTGGCAACCGCATGACGCCGCGCCGCCTTCGCGGTTCGACTATGGTCTCCATCAGTCGGGCGTCTGTTTCCCGGGCCGATCATTGCTTCCTCATCACCGTGACGTTGTCGAATCCGGCGCTGGTCAGCAGCGCTTTGATCTCGGCCACGCCCTTGTCGGGCGTGTCGCCGGAAATCGTAAAGGCGCAGCCGGGGACCGCAAAATCGAACAGGCGGATGTGGCGCAGGAATAGTTGCGCATCCGCGTCGGGAATGTCGGCTTGGATCAAGAGCTTCATTGCTTCGTCTCCAGCCCGAGCCCTGCCGCCGTGGCGCCGTTGAGCAGAAACCAGTGCTTGCGATCGGCCGCGACGTTGCACGGATTCGGTGTGGGCTGGCCCATGCTGATCTTCGATTTGTCGACCGCTTCCCAACCGCCGAACGGACGACCGAGCGTCGCGGTCGCGAAGGCTTCAACTTCATCCTTAGTGACAGCGCCCGGCGCGCAGATCGAGCACGACACCGCGCCAAGTTCTGCAAACACGAACATGCCCTTGCCGGGCGGGATCGGTGCGTTGCCGTGGCTGATCATGAGAACAGCCCGCCCGTCAATTCGAGCCGGTGCTTTTCCGCCATCGCTTTCAATTCCTCGATCGTCCCGGTGCCGAGCCCGTAGACGTCTTCGTATCCGCAATGCAGCAGCGTCCAATAATCATCATCCGGCGCGATGATGTAGAGCGGGCGCCCGGCGATCCAGCCGGCGAGACAATCGCGCTGCGCCTTATCCTTGTACTCGCGCCAATCGATCACGGCCCGATCTCCGCGCGCACGCTCGCGCCCGTGACGGCGAGGATGTCATCGAGCGCGTGTTGCTTCTCTCCGCTCTCGCGGCGAACGTCTTCGTACCAGACACCGCCGGCATTGACCGACGGCGGCGCGATGAAGAGCGCATCGCTGGCGCTGAACCGGATCAGCGCGCACGTGTGCTCGGCATCGAGCCACGCACGCAGCGCCGGATCACGGTGCGCGTCCGGAAAATCCGGATCGCACCAGACCTGCACCACCGGGATGTTGATCGTCTCGTTGTCGAACACGGCGTTCACATAGTCGGGGATCATGTCGACGACGTAGTGCGCGCGATCGGGCCGGCGCAGATCGCGCGGCAATTGCCCGATGATCCATTGGCAATTCCACAGCCGGCACGATCCCGGCATGCGGCGAGAGTCGTGATAAACCTTGCAGCCCTTTGCCGCGCTCTGGTGCTGGCAGTGCTGGCCGGCGAGCTTGCCAAGCTCGTTGACGGCGAGCAACTTGCAGCACAGCGTGCAGCCGCCGCAGGATCGCGCGGGCGTGCTCATGAGAAGCTCCCGCTGTGGCCAGAGCCTTCACCGGCGGAAGCTGGCGCGCTTGGCCACACGCTGCCGCCTTGCGCCTCGCACTCGATCTCCTGCGCCATCAGGCAGCGCCCACCGAACATCACCACGTTGAAGCGCGCGCGGCAGTCGAGAAACGCGCATTCGATGTTGATCGCGGCACCACCCTGTGGGCCGATGATGAAGCCGCGCTGCTCGCACACGGGACAGTGCCCGCGCGTGAGGGTGTCGAGCGCGTGCTGCGGAAGCTGGTCGCCGGTCATGACCGCGCATCCCTCTGCTCGCGGAGGAACGCCGCGCACGCCTCCTGCGCCGCCTCCAGCGTCGTGAAATCGGCGCCGAGCTTGGTGTGCCCATTGCCATGCACGCGGCTGTCGTTGGCGCTCGCGGCGTAGGTGGCGCCGTTGAAGGTGACGACGCACGTCCACGGCCACACGCCGGCGCCCCACGATCGCGGCTGGCCGGCGACCAGCAATGGCGCAGCGATCCAGTCGAGATGCTTCGTGTCTGTATCGCTCATCGCTTGAACCTCTCCACCATGCGTCGCGCCAGATCGAGAACCGCCAGCCCGGCCTCGCGGTCGTTCGGCAGCAGCGCGATCACGTCGCGCATGACGATCTCGCGCGAGCGCGGCTCGGCCTCGTCGCGCACGCGGACCTGACCGCAGTTGTGGATGAACAACCGGCCGAAGCCATCCTCGACCATCACCCGAAACTCGCCGTGGCGCTTCTCGCCGCCGCCGATCAGCCAGCCGTCATAGGCGTAGTCGGTAGCCTTCACCGTCACCGGGATCGGGACGAACGCCACGTAATCGAGCAGACGCTTCATGTCGCCATCGGTCATTGGTGTTCGTCCCGTGTCTGTATCGCTCATCACCCGGCACCATTTTTCTTGCGCTTCGCCTTGCGCTTTTTCTTTTTCGTGCCGTACTTCAACAGGAAGCTCGCTTGCTTCGCGGCTTCCTCTTTCCAGTCGAGCTTGCGCGCCTTCTCGAAGCCGACGTTGACGCTGCCATCCGGGTTGAGCGTATCGCGGCGCACGTAGCCGAGCCCCGACGCAACCGCTGTCACCGTGACGTTCTGCGGCTTGCGCGTGCCGCCGTTGAACCATCCATCGAGCGTGGCTGTCGCGATCCCCGTGATTTCGTGGACCGCGTTGTTCTTCAGCTTCTCATCCTGCACGATCGTCTTCACCGCCCCTATGATCGGGTCTTTGTCGATCCATCGATAGGTCCGATACAGATGCACGCGGGCCATAGGTTACGCTCCCTCTGGTGCTGTCGTGGGCTTCGTCTTCGGTGTCTTCGGCTTCGGCTTGTTCTTCGGCTTGTTCTTCGGCTTGGGCTTCGGCTTCGTCTTGCTCTTCGTCTTCGCGAGCGCATAGGCGTTCGGGCCCGTGCGAACAACCGCGCCTTGCTTCTGAACTTTGAACAGGCACGAGTTGACCGAGCCCGGCGCGCGGCCTTGTGCCGCGAACACATCCTTCATCTCGCCGATCGACATCGTCTTGCCCTTCAGCATGGCGATGATTGCCTGCTCTCCGGTCATGTCGAAGGTTCGGTGCGGGCGGCCCGGCGGGCGTCCGCGTCGCTTGCCGTGCGGGTCCGTGCCGTTCGGCTTCGCCTTCGGTCCTATCAGGTCCAAGTCCATGTGCAGCTTGACGACGCCGGGCAGGCTGTTGAGCTTGCGCATCACCAGCCCGAGCGCGACTTCCTCGACTTCGATTCCGATCAAGAAGGGTTTCGGCATAATGGCTTTTGTCCTCTCTGAGACAGCGTTGTTCCGCGTCGCGCTTCAAGCGGTGAAGCACGGGCGGTTAGGTGAACGACAATCAGGCGCGTTAGTCTTCCTTGGCGGTCGCTCGGTCTTTGGCTCTTTGCTTGTTGAGCTTATGACGTGAGACCAGATGCTTGATTGCGAAGTAAACCGTCGGAGGCAGAGGCTCGCCTTTCTCGTATCTTATGATGGTGCGGCGTTCGAGCCCGAGACGCTCAGCGAATTCACCCTGAGTCATCTGGAGCTTCGCACGCGCACGCTTCACGAAGCCTGCAGTGCTCTTCATCGGAGTCATCGTGTCGGTAGCGAAGTCCGTCGTAGTCATCTCGCCTCTTTTCATCGCAGGTATTTTTCCGGGGGCTCCCGGCATTTGCGAGTCATAAGATGTCACTAAGCCGCGTGAGTGCGCAAGGTCGCACCGCAACACCTTTGAAGGTGTGCAAGTTCTTGCACAGCTTTGGGGAGGGGAAGGAAGCTAGAGAAGGGGAGGGCAGAGCGCTTTAATTGGCTCTTTTGTTGATCCGCTCTTTGGCTCGTTGCTTGTTGAGCCTGTCACGCGCGACCAGAAATTTGATCGCGAAGTACACCGTCGGTGGCAACGGTTCGCCCTTCTCGTATCGCAAGATGCTGCGACGTTCGAGCCCAAGCCGTTTCGCAAATTCTGCTTGTGTCATCTTGAGCTTAGCGCGCGCGAGTCTAACAAATTGAGCCGTTCGTCTTCGCATAGCCGCCTTGGGAAACTGTATTTTTTGCCTGTCGAAATTCTAACCTCCGTTGGGCGTTCGCAAAAATTTGTCACAACTTGTTACATGATGCTTCCAGCCCCAAGCTATTGAAGCAAAAGCGATGAAGACCGCACGTGCCTTCGAAGCGGCCAAAAGTTGAAAAAAGTTCCAAGTGCGCTTAAATGACACCCACTCGCGAATCGGGGCTTTCTCCATTTGGTCCGATCGCGAGGCTCGTTGCCGAAGTTGCGATCGCACGAGCAAGAGTCCCCGGTCGAGCGTGAAGCTCGGCCGGGGATTTTTGATTCAGGCAACAACAGAAGCGCCGGCAGTCTTGCCGATCAAGTATTGCAGCATCGCTTCATCGAACGTGTAGAAGTCCCGGCTGATGCACGTGGCGACAAGGAAGTGTGTCACCAGCGGGACCAGCCGATCAGCGTGCGGTGGATGCACACCGCTCATCGCGAGAGGCGCGGCGGGACCGATCGCCTTGCGCAGCCGCTCGATCTTCTCGAACGGCGCGGTGACGCCGGTGCCGCTGCCGCTCGTCATCGGAATAAATCCGCGCGCCACGGCCTCGCGCGCGCTCGCGTGCGGGTCCGGCTCGTTGTGCGTCTCTCCCTTGAACGCGACGGCGGCGAAGAACTTGTGATCGACGCCGGCCTTCTCGATGTAGGCATCAACGCCGGTGCCCTGCCACGCAAAATCGGACCATGTCGCGTCATAGCCTTGGTTCATGCTGTGACACACCGCCCACGATGGCGACTTGGTCAGCAGGTTGATGCCGATCTTGAGCCCCGGCACTTCGCGCCGGATCAGCGCCGCCGCAGGATCGACCGCGTCGTCGTTGCCGCTCATCGAGATGAGAAACACGCCGGGACAGCCGCAGCGCGCGGCAATCTGTGCGTTCTCGATCGTGCGGCTGTCGACGTCAGAGAGATGGATCACGGGCCAAATGTCGGTCATGCCCGAGTCCTCATGTTACCCATGTCGCCGATCGACATCACCGGATCGCCGATCAGTGCCTGCAGGAGCATGGCGCACTGATCAGCGGCGTCGACGCCGCCGTGCGGCAGCGCCTTCACCAGCTTCGCCGGCGCGGCATCGCGCGCGTGCGCGGCGCCGCCTTGAATGCAGCCGAAGCGATTGCGCGGCTGTTGCAGCACCGTTGCGATCCGGCGCAGCAGGTCTTTCTCTTCGTTCGTCACTTCGGTTCTCCATTTTGGTTTGAGATCATCCGGCGCTTGTCGCCACACACGACGAACACCTTCATGCCGTTCGCGATGATTTTGTCGATCGTCCGGTTGAGCGCAGGTTCGCGAAACGCTTCGGGCCGCGACGGATCGACATAGAGCACGAGGCTTTTGCCGTCCGACGTCATGCCCATGACGACCTTCGATTTGTCGGGCCGCATGTTGTCGTCGCCGTAGCCTTGCAGCCAGAGGCAATCGAACAGGCCGCAAGCCTCTGGTCGCTGCTCGCTGCCGTTGATCGCGCAGCCGACACCGATGGTGCAGTGCTTGCACCACTTGTCTTGCGGCTTCTCGATCGCCGGCACAGCCAACAGCTTGCAGCACAAAGTGCAGCCGCCGCATTCGCGCTTGGTGGGTTTCATCGGGTCACCTTCTTGCGCAAGCGCGCTTGTCGCTGTCGCTTCGGCTGCGCTGCCGTGCAGTTCTCGATCTTGATTTCGGCCAGAGGAAGATTGCAGAAGTAGACAACCTCGATCGGACTCCATTCGCGGGATGCGTCATCGGCCGCGCCCTTGGCGTCATCGGCGCGCAGCATGTGCGGGCCGGCGAGCAAGAGCGCCGCCGTCAGGATGAGGGACTTTATCGTCATTGTAAGGTTCTCCATTTTTGCGCCCGGTTGCGGCGGGCGAGTGTTCGCATGAACACTGTCGAGCGGCGCTTGTGGCACGCCGCTCTGCAGTGGTCACCTTTAGATGTCGTTGCGTTTGGCGCTGCCGCTCAGTGGTGGTGGCGCCACCGGCTCGGCCGGGGTGCTGTTGTGCGGCTGCGTGGCTCCGCCGCCGCCACCGCCCTTGTGCGGCTGCGTCTTGGGCGTCGCATATTTGGAATAGTCGATCACGCATTTCGCAAACGATCCGGCGATGATGCGCGAGCCTTCCATCGGTGCAGACCATAGCGTTTCGTTGCCGCCGGGAAAGATGAAGTACATCTTCACCGCCGATGCGAATTCCTCCATGAACGACCGGGGGGTCGTGCTGCCTTCCTCGTTTTTGAGAGACACTTCGATCATCTGCCCGTTGCCACCGGGAATCGATGTCGCGGTCCCCTTGAACGGCTCGGCGCGATCAAACTGGATCGTCATCGGCATCGTTGTGCCGATCGGGATATTCCAGCTTGACTTATAAACCTGCACGAACAGATTTTCGCTTCCCGCCTGCCACTTGATGAAGGCGGCGCGCTCTTTGTCTTGGATGCTCATCGAGCACATCGGCGTGCCGTCGTTGGCCGTGCCGGCATTCGCGGACCAAAGGCCGGATGTCTGGTAGGCCTTCATCGCAGCGTGCGCGCTCGAAGCACTGGCGAGCAGTGCGGCAGCGAGCGCGACGCGTTTCAGCGTCTTCATTTCAGTTCTCCATTTGTTGAGCCGGGTTGCGACCGGCACGGGGTGAAAGCGGCGCCAAGGCTGGCGCCGCTTTGTGGGTTACTTCGGTTCGAAGCAATTGAACTTCGATCGCAGGCCAGCAAGCAGCACCGTGGCGGCGGGCGTCTCCGGTGTCGGCTTCTGCTGTTCAGCGAGCTTGATCATGTCGGCCGGAATAACGGTGAGACCGTGCGGGATGCAGATGTTCGCGATGACTAGCTCTTTGTGAGTCCAAGCCAACGCCGCGAACGTGTCCCATGTGGCCGTCACATAGGCCGAGCAGACCGCTTTCTTCGAGTCGGTTCTGCAGTCCTTCAATAGCTCGCCGGCGGTGTAGCCGTTGGCGCCGGCGCCGGACGTCATCGCGAGCGCGATGGCAAGCGGCAGTAGAGACTTCATCGTCATGGTCATTCTCCATTTTGATAGCCGGCGTTGCGGGCCGGCAGTGTCCGTCGTGGGCACTATGGAACGGCGCCGAAGCGCCGCTCGGTGGTGCTCAGTCTTTTATCGGCGGGTACTCGCGCATCGATCCAAGGATGCGGTCCAGTGCTTCATCGACCGTCGGCGGCCCCGCATTCTTGATCTTGACTTCGGCTCTTGCGAGCGCCGGGAGCTTGCGCAGCACGTCGCGCAGTTCGTCGGCTTCTTCGCGCGTCTGCACCCTCTGGCTCGTGCTGTATTGAGCCTTCAGGTTTCCCAGTTGGGTCAGGTAGATCACTTCGACTTCAAACATTTTTTCTCCATTCGGGTTTGGCGCCGGCGTTGCGGCCGGCAGTGCTCGTCATGAACACTGTGAAGAGGCACGAGTTGTCCCGCGCCGCTCTGGCAGCACTCAGTCTTCTTGAACCTCGCTCGACAGCGCTTCGAACTCGTTGGCGTGTGCCGGGTCCGATGCTTCGAGATGCGCAAGCGGCTCGATGTCGTCGAGCGGGCTCATGTCGATGCCTTCCCATTCGTCCTTCCACGACGAATAGTTCGAGCCGGCATCGCTGTTGCTCCACTTCTCAGAGCGCGCGTTAACATAGTCGTCCATCTGGCCGACGATCTCATTGCGCAGTTCTTCGAGATCGCCGAGCGCGCCGTTGTAGTCGTCGATCGCGGGCTTGAGGTTCTCTTCGATCAGCACGTTGACTTCGTCGATCTTGTTGTTGATCTCGATGATGGCATCATCGATCGCCTTGTCTTTCCCGCGCAGCGCGGCGATCAGTTCGTCGCGCGTTGCTACCTGTGCCTTGGTCAGATGTTTCATTTTTTATCCTTCCTCACTGTCTGCATCTTGCGCGCGGGCTTCAAGGATCGTGATCGCCAGCCACAGCGCCGCGTCGCGATCACGCGTGGTCACGCCGGGCACTGGCAGCTTGGCGTCGAAGACTTCGCGCAGCACGCGCGCGGCCTTCTTGCTTTCGGTCTTCCGGCTCATCGTGCTGCCCTCCGGGTTGCCTTGTCGGCCATCTCGGTATCATCGCAGCCGATCACGGTGTCGATCGTCGCGAGCATCGCGTCGACGCTCGGCAGCGCCTCGCGCATCGGCCACGCGCGGCAGTGCGGGCAATGCATGCTGTTGTCTTCGCGGAAGACTTGAGCGAAGCCGCAAGCGCGGCATTCGTAGGTGTAGAGATTCGCCATTTTGAAAGTCTCCATTTGATGCGCCGGTTGCGCCGGCAGTGTCCGTCGTGGGCACTATGGAACGGCGCCGAAGCGCCGCTCGGTGGTGCTCATCGCGCGCTGATGTCGACGTTGGTCACCTTCTTGCTGCGCAGATCGTATTCACAGACCACGCGCGAGCGCACCATCGCGCCGAAGCCGTTCTGGAATTTGGCATCGGGCTCGATCACCGTGACGGTGCCGGTGCTGTAGTTGCTGCCGGGGCGGAAGGATGAGAAGGCGAACCACGGCCATTCTGGCGTGCCGTATTTGGCGAGTTCTTCCGCCTGTTTTTTGCAGTCATATTGCACGCCGGACCAGCCGCCGAAGTTGTTCGCCATGTCGGCGTTGTCGGTGCATTTTGTCCAATCGGATTTGCACGGCGATGCCGGCGTCGTGTCGGCGGGCTTGCCGTTGCTCAGCCAGATCAGGCCGACGATGATGATCAGAACTCCACCAAGCTTTTTCATTGTCATTACTCCATTTGTGATCCGGCGTTGCGGGCCGGGTGTTCGTCATGAACACTGTGAGGCGGCGCCTTGCGACGCCGCCCTGCAGTGGTCAGTGCGATCCGACGTCGATCGCGGCGGCGTTCCACGGTGCGTTCGCGATGTAGTGGCGAACGTCCTGCGGGAAGCCGGTGATCGCGAACAGAACCGGGCAGGCCGGCTCATCGTGCGCGCTGGTGATCTCGTGCTCACCGTCGGTGAAGCACACGATCAGCGAAGCGTCGATTTCGTTCGCCACGTGCTCGAACAGCGGCATCAACCGGGTGCCGCCACCGCCACGCGGATCGAACTCGATCTCGTCGCCGCCGCGATACGTGTCGACGCGCGTCACCCGCGTGTCGCCGTAGATCACGACAAGCTCGTCGATGATGTTCTCATCGAGCGCCGCTTGCACTTCGACGCCGATCGCCGCAAGCGCGACGTCATCCATCGAACCGGACGTGTCGACCAGCATGGCGACGCGGTTGACGCCGTCACGCTCGCGGCCGGGTAGATAGAGCCCGCCGCCGATGAAACGCCGGTTCGGACGCGACCACGTTTCGGTGGTCACCGCGCCGCCGTCGAAAAAGGCACGCAAAGTCTCGCGCCAGTCTTGCGGGGGATGATCGTTCCGCTCGATCTCGCGCGACACGTGCCCGGGAGCGTCGCCGCGCTTGCGTGCAAGGCTTGCGGCCTCGCGCACGACACGTTCCCATTTGGCGTCGACGTCGGCCCGCTCGGCGGCATCAACCGCCGCGTCGAGCACTTCGCCGCAGCGACCGGGATCGCCCGAAGACGGGCCCGGCTTGGAACCGCCGGCATCGCTGCCAGCGTCCGAGCCTTCGCCGTCGCCAGAGCCCTCGCCGGTGCCCTCGCCGGGCTCGCCAGCGTCGCCGGCGCCGTCGCCGGTGCCAGTGTCGCCCGGCTCTTCGCCGGCCTCACCAGCGCCCTCGCCTGCGCCTTCGTCGCCGTCGGCATCGTCGCCGTCGGTTCCATCGGTTCCGTCCGCTTTGTCCGCTTTGTCCGCTTTGTCCGATTCGGGCTGCGGCTGTTGCGGCGGCTGCTCTTGCTTCCGTTCAAGCTCACGCGTCCGATAGATGTCTTCCGCGCTCATGCCCTCGAAGCGCCAGTCGAGCAGGGCGCCTTCCGGCAGCTTGAAGCCCGCGCGGATCAGGTCAGGGTTGATCGCGAGATCGCAGCACACGTTCCATTCTTGCGGATCGCGGTTACCGCGACGCGTGTGATGGCGGCGCGCGTCGTGCTCGGTCTCGTGCGCCTGCACGCCGAGCACTTCGACCTGCGACAGAGAGGCGATGAAGTCCGGATTGAAAAAGTGCGTCCGGCCGTTCGTCGCCATCGTCGGGAAGTCGCGCGACGGCTTGGCCTCGACTTGGCTGACCAGCACGCCGTAGAACGTGCGCTCAAGGATCAGTTCTTGGCGCGCCTTGCTCACGCGCTCGGCGGCTTGCGCCGTCACCGTGTCGATCGTCTGCATTGTCATCTCCATTTTGAAAAGCGCCCGGGTTGCGGCCGGGCGCGCTCTCAGCCGAGCAGGCTTTCGACATCGCGCAGGATGTCGTCGGCGCTCTTGGCCACCGACTTCCGCGCGTTGTCGTCGTGTCTCAGTGTCTCTGCGTCTTCGACGCAAAGTTCTTTGTTGATGCGATCGGCGATCGCGTCGAGCGCCGGATCGTTGTCGAGATTGAAGGCCGGCAGAAGCTCGGCAAGCTGCCGCACGTTCTCGACCAGCGTGTGCGAGAAAAAGCTGCGCGAACCTTTGCCCGGCTTTTTGTACGCCTTCAGCTTCTCGGCCATGTGCCCGACGACTTCGGTGATCTGCTTGGCCGTGTGCTTCATCGCATCGGCAAGCACCGCTTCGTTCGTCTCGGCAAGCTCGCGCTTGATGTCTTCGACCGTGTCCGCGTCGAGCACGTCCGAGCGGAAGTCATCCGACTCAGGCAGCGGGAACGTCTTCGTCGTCAGCCTGAACTTGCTCCTGATCTCATCGGCCGGCGGATAGTCCGACGCGTTGAACAAGCCGTTGAGCGCTTTCTTGCGCTCGGCAATGAACGTCGGATATTCGCGGCAGAAGTCATCAGCAGCCACGTCGAACTCGCGCTTCAATTTGCGAAACTCGCTGGCGAACTTTTCGTGCAGCTTGTTCGGCAGGATGCGCAAGCCTTCGTCGGCCCACGGCTTGGTCATCGTGTAGTGCAGCCGGCGCGCCTGCGCGACCAGCGAGTTGATCGCTTCGAGCCGCTTGGCCTCGATCAGCAGCTTGTGATAGCGGCCGGCGTCGTCGCTCGCGTTGTGCTCGCGGTTGACCTTGTCCGTCACCCGCTTGTCGAGCTTGCGAGCCGTCCATTGGCTGATGTCGACCGACACCAGCGTTGCCTTCCGCGACAGCGGCGAGGCGATCACTTTCGTTTTCGCGTTCATTGGGAATCTCCATTTGAAAGGTTGGCGCCGGTTGCGGCGGCGCAGTGCATGGGCACTATGGGGCGGCGCACACGGCGCCGCCCTTACTGCTCACGATTGCAAGAGCGCGCCCTGATTGGCGACGGCCCACTTGCTATAGGCCGACGTCTCTTTCAGCTTCGGGTCACGCATCACGGCGTCATGCACGAGCAGCACTTGATGCTCGCCGCGCAGCCGCTCGGCATAGGTCACGATCTGCGACCAGTTCTTTCGCGTCGCGAGACGCGCGAGCCCGGTGCAGACCGCGTAGAGTTGCGAAGGTTCGGTTGGCACCTTCGCATTGGCAGGATCGGCGACGATGTCGTCGAGTGAACCGAGCGATTGATAAAGCTCGATGAAGCCGTTCAACTCGCCGGCGACGTCATTGCCGACGTGCATGGCGAACAGCTTTTGCCGCAGCGCGATGCTCGGCTCGTCAACGAACTCCGCAGCCGCCGTCAGCGAGCGCGGCGTCGGGAATGCGTTCTCATCGCCGCGCGGCATCCGGTGGATCAGTTCGCGCCGCAAACGGACGAACGCCACCATCTCAGGCGCCACGCCGTTCGCGTTCGCCCATGCAGCCCACGCGTTGACATCGGGCAGCACGGTCAGATGCGAGAAGCGGTTGCGCAGCGCCGTCGGCATCCGCTGAGCCGCCGCGCGATCGCTCACGCGGTTGCCGGCAGCGATGATCTGCCAGCCAGCCGGCAGCACGTAGTCACCGATGCGCCGATCGAGCACGAGACCGAACAGCACCGCCATCATCTGCGGCGACGCCGTGTTGATCTCATCGAGGAAGAGATAACCGAACTCGCCATCGCGCTCGGCGTTCGGCAGGTCTTCCGGCACAAGCCAGCGTGTCGTGCCCGTCTTCAGGTCCGGCACCGGAATGCCGCGCACGTCGACCGGCTCGCGCAGGTTGGCGCGATACTCGATGACCTTGCGGTTGTTCTTGGCGCCAAGCTGGAAGACGATCGCCGACTTGCCGAGCCCGGGCGCGCCCCACATCATCACGGGCTTGCCCTTGGCAAGTTGCCTTTCGAGCAGCACAGCCGCTTCAGCGATCGTGCATTCAACTTCGTTCAGAAGAGCAGTCATTGCATTCTCCATTTGTTGGCGCGCCGTTGCGAGGCGCGAGTGCATGAACACTGTGAAGCGGCGCGCCTTCGTCTGGTCGCCGCTCTTCAGTGGTCACTGCGGCGCGTGGCGCCGCGCAGTGTCAGCATCAACAGGGTCGCACCCTCGTGCTCTTGACCGTGTCGTCTTCGTTATGGCCGCGCCCTCGCGCTCTTGACCATTGCGTCGTCTGTCCTCGCACCGTGCGCGCATCGTGCATGCGCGCCGCTATTCGTCGGGGAGGTGGCTGCAGTGTTCGCGCGACGCGTTGCGTCCGCATGTTCTGCAGTGAAATTGGTGTGGCCATTTTACTGGTACCCCGGGCAGTGACTGAGCCGATCCTTCTGAGGGGAGCGGTGCGGCTGTGAGAGCGATGCTCATCAATCAACCGGGTCTGGTGCCGGACCCCCCTCGTCAAGTGAGCGCCCGAAGGCACCGCAGGGGAGCAACCAATCAAGTAACGAGAGACGTATATGGCATGTCACATGATATGACACAAGAGGCCAGCCACATCTTTTTTGCCTTTGGCAAGCGGCTGAAAACACACAAGAAAAAGCCGCCCCGAAGGGCGGCTTTGCTAGGGTAGCGCGGGTTTTTTATCCGCCCCGGATCGCGGCGAGCGCGGCCTTGCCTTCGAGCGGCATCTGCTTGGTGGCGCCGCTTTTCTTGGCCTTCAGCGTCGCGATGCGTCCGTGCGCCTTGGCCTTGCGTTTCGCTTCCTGCTCAGCGGCGATCGCTTCACCGACGGCATCGGGCTTCGAGCGCCGAAGGAAGTCCGGCATGTCATCGTCGACGCTCGCCGGCGCAGGGGCTTGCGGCTGCGGCGCCGGCGGCTCGACGTTCGCCGATGCAGCGGGCGCATCCCTTGCCATCTCGCGGAAGACTGTCACCGCGAGAGACTCAGGCTTCACCGGGAGCGCCGGCGTTCGTTCGTAGCGCTCGATCGATCGACGCACCGCCTTCAGCTTGGCGGCGATGCGGCTGAGCTTGTCGAGCGTGTCGTCGCGTTGTCGCTCCAGCCGGGCGCGATCCTTGAGCGCTTGCTGGTGACGTCGTTCGCGGAGTAGGGTCTGCATGTTAGGTCTCCATGTACTTGCGTTGCGAGTGAGGGGCCCGGGACGCGTCCACGTCCCGGGCTCTTTGCTTTATGCCGCCTTGCGTTTGATCTTGTCGGTGAGCTTGATCGCCTTGTGACCGATCGGCGTCATCACGTCGCCGTTGATTCCGCAGACCTCGAAGTCAGGATGGATGTGATAGGTGACCCATCCATACTTCGTGACCTGCTTTGATCCAGCGTGACCCCGAAGGGCTTTCACTGCGGCGTCTTCGCTCGCCTTCGACCACGCCCAAAAGTTCGCGGTCATTGCAAGGTAGACATAGTTCGTCGTGTCGATGGCTTGCGCCATGTTCGTCTCCATTTCAGATTTGCATTTCAAACAGCCCGTTCGCCGCTCTGACCAGCGAACACCAGCATTATAGAATATCGACTCTTCGATTTTTCGGAGTCAGCGCGAGTCACACGCAAGAAGTCCGCATGCCGCAATGCGTCGCGTCGCGATTTTGTAAACTTGACATCGATGGATTGGGCACAAGTGCCGCGTCGATCGCACGTTGCGAGTCAAGAAGTGGCCGTCGTTAGCGGTGTCGGCTCGGCAAAAATAATTTTTGCGGGATCTTTTTTGGAATCGGCAAGCGCACACTGCATCACGAGCGCGGTGCGGTTGGCGGTGCCGGTTTTGGCGTAGAGAAGATGCAGCATCATTTTCACCGTGCCTTCGGTGACATTGAGGTTGCGCGCTATCGCTTTGTTCGACAGCCCCTTCGACAGTTCACACACCAGTTCGCTTTGGCGCTTGGTCAGCTTCATGGATTGCCCTAGCCGCTGAAAGGATTTTCTCGATCTCGTTTTTCAGGTCGACGTTCGGCTCGTGTTTACCGTAGTCCGTCTCACGCCACCAGCGTTGCCGAAGTTTAAGCGGCAGCGCGAACCATTGCGCGCGCGTCAGGTCCACGGCACCAGCCGGCTGTGCTCCGGGCCAACGACCTGATAAATCGGCAGGCTCGCGTCGCCCATGCCGATCACGGTGGCTTCGGCTTCGACACTGTCCGTCAAGCGACGCGTCACACGGTAGCCTGTTTGACTCCAGCCGCGCTGATAGCCGTCGGGCCGGCCGTCAAAGTAGCGCCGGACAATGAACGTCGAGCCTTCGGCCAGACCTGTCACTTTGCCGGTGAAGATCATGAGCCCCTCATCAGCTTGCCGAATGCGTCCTGTCCTTCGGGACTCTGCGCCCATGCGTCGCTCTCTTCCTTGCTCGCATCGAACTCGCCGGTGAGATGGCGAGCCGCGAGCGCTTCGGCTGCCGGCGTGCCGATCGCGCGCAAATCTGCCAATAGCTGAAGCTCCGGTGTGTCGAGCGGCGAGAGGAAATCGTGATAGTACCCATCAGCCGCCTTGGCAGCCATTTCGTCGAGCCCGGCCTTCTGTAATTCCTGCGCGAGAAAATCTTTCGTGTGCATGTCAGTCTCCCTCGAACAGATCGGGATGCTTCGCCATGATCATGCGCGCAGCGGTGCAGAACAGCCGCGCGCTGGTCTCGGTCATCACGACGCGGCCATCGGGAAGATCGAGGCGCAGCGTGATGCTCGGCCTGCCGCTGGTCATGCCGTTGTCGAGCAGCGCGACGCCGATCGGTGGCGCACCGTCGCCCATCAACTCGATCACTTCCTTCTCGCGAAGATCGGGCCAGCAATTATCGCCGTTGAGGTGGAAGTCTAAGCTCGGCATCACGGTCGCTCCCTCTCGTTGCCCGGTCATCGCTGTTCGTCCATGTGCGGCGCGGTCGGTCGCGGCATCCAGTGCGTGGCCTTGATGCCGTGGAGACGGCCGCCGTCGCTGCCGTTGGACTCGCACCGCCCACCCTGCGCATTGCGCCAGTCGCCATCCACGCGGCGGAAATCACAAGCACGCTGACCACGATCGATGCGGACGGCCTCGCCGTTGTAGTTGGCAACCCATAGGTCAACGTATTCATTGTCCGGCGCTGTCCCGATTGGTCGCCATGCAGCGGCGATCATCGCCTCGTAGACCTTGCGGACGGTTCCAGAGTGCAACTGGCCGTCGCAGGCTTCGATGCCAGCGCAGATCATCGTGGGCGTCGCGCTCTGCACTTTATTTTCCGACACGATCATGGGATCACCTCGCGGTCTCTCGGCATCACGGTCGCCCCCGTTCAAGCTGATGAACCACCGAGACCTTCCATCCCTTGTCGGCGCAGTATGCCCGCACACGCGCACGTGTCCACTTGCCGCGCTTCATGTAGTTCACGATCGGCGCCGCCTCGACCACGACGTCGTCGAACAGCACGATGCCGGCGGTGACGTGCCCAAGCGTGTGCTCGTATTCGATGACGGCGAGGGTCTCGATCATTCGAATACCTTGATCGGTCGCGAGCGTTTTCCAGAGACGATGATAACGGCCTTGCGGATTTCTTCGTCCGGCCGGCGCTCGACGCTAGCCATGAGCATGCCCCACACGACACGACGCACATGGAAGCCGTTGCGCTTCTGCGTGCCGATCGCCCAAGCGTTTCGGTTCGAAGCATGCTTCATCACAGGTTCTTCCTGATCACCGAACCATGATCGGCGGGCGGATCAGGTTTGCGCTTCAGCCGCTTCAGCAGCGTTTCCATTTCATCGTAGCGAAGTGATTTGTCGCGCGTGTGCTGCAGCGCCTCGACCAGCACCGCGATCTCGTCTGGCGTGACGATCTTGTATCCCACCAGCGTCAACGCATGCTCGACGAAGCTCGCCTTCGCGCGCCTCTCAAGATCGTTGTCGCCGATCTTGAGGCCGAGAGCCTCAATCGCGAACACGATGGCGTCGATGTGATCCAACATCAGCTTTCCCCGTAGCGCAGCCGGCGCACTTCATCGCGCTTGCTGATCTCGCTCTCGATCGCCTTGAAATCGAGCGAGCCCATCGCTTCGCTCACCGGCGCGAGCGACTCCAGAAACATCTTCGCCTGCGGTGAGACGATCGCCATCGCGACGACCTGCGTGCGCAGATCGAGGCTCTGTTGCTCGATCTTGGTGGCGGCGCGGCGCTTCATCGCCTCGATGCGCGTCATCGCAGCCGCGCGCAGTTCGGCGCGCCGGCTCGCCATCATGTTCTGACCACGGCCGGCCCATTGCAGCGAGAGCCCCGGGGCGAACGCCGCCGGGATGCCGAGCTTCTTGCATTGCGCCATGATCTTCTTATTCGCTTCGGCGACGACCTCTGCCGCCTTCTCGGCGGCTTCGCGCCAGACCTCATCCTCATCGAATTTATAGACCGTCGAGATGTGCTGCTCGAAGTCGGCGATGTGCCGCGCCGCTTCCTCTTCGATGTACGCCTTCAAAACTTTTGCGCGATCCTTGATGATCATCGACAGATCGTGCGACTCGTTTCGGTTGAGCTTGCGGATCGGCTCGATGCTCGTGTCTTCAGCCATGTGGGCTAACCCTTTTGCTGCTCGGCTTCGATAGCTTTTATCGCTTCCTCGATTTTGACTCGCGCCCCGGCGACCGCTTGATGCAGATCGGTGCGACATTCTGCGTCATGAATGTCTTGCGACAACTGCCACAGCTTTCGCTCGGCCGTTTCGGCGCGGCGCTTCCAGCCTGCGAGTTGGTAGCCTCGTCTCATTCCTCCGTCACCGGCTGCAGTGGCACCGGCACGCCGCGCATCGTCTCGGGTCCGCGATTGTTTTCGAGCTTGCTGTAGTCGCGGATCGGCGGCGGCTTGCCATGCTCGCAGTCGCGCTTGTGATCCTCGCCGCGACCGCGACCGCAACCCGGGCAGATCGTCCATGATGCTTTAGCCATTGGTGGACTCCCCTAGAGCCTCGCGCGCGATCTTGCCGACGCCCTCGACGACGTGGCGCATGCAGTGTGCGCTGATCGAGTCGAGTGTGATGCCACCGGCTTCGAGAAGCTCGCGCGCTTTCTTCAGGTCCGGTTCGGGAAACACGTCGAGTGGATAGGCGTCGGCCCATTGCGCGATCCGCTGCAGCGCTTCGGTGAGAACGGACAGCCTGTCGTCGAGCCGCTCGTAGTTATCAGCCATTACGACCATGCGCTGCGAGTCGGTATGGCGAGCGTCGCGCAGCGCGTCACAGTCGCGCGAGAACGCGCGCAAGTGCGAGATGGCTTCGAGCACGAGCCGCTCGCTGTTGCCGTCATCGCGCCGGGTCAGCCGCTCGATGAAGCCTTCGACTTCCCATCCCGCCTTGGCGTCGGCGCTCATGCGATCCGCGCCGCCAGCGCCGCACGCTCGATCTCGGTCAAGTCCCACATGGCCAGCACAACCCACATATCGCTTTTACCGATGCGGCGCAGCAGATACGGATCGCGCGGCGGCACGCGCGACCATTCGGCCTCGAACAAGATGTGATAGTTCGCGAGCCCGCGCTTCGGCCGATGATCAATCGGGATCAGCGGCGTGATCGCGCGCCCGCCGTAGCGTGTGGCTGCACCGGTGAATGAGCCGCGCGGGAAATTGAACATGCACGAGTTGTTGAGCGCCGGCGTGCGCCACGGCCGGTTGGTGCCTTCGGCAAACATGGTGCAGGCGCCGTTGTCGTTCATGTCGACGCGGCACGCCTTCTTGTCGGCGCGCACGATCGCGAGCTTGGGGAAGCCGTCGGCGCCGAGCCCTGCCTTCGCGATGCTGTCGAGCGCCTTGATGATCAGCTTGCCCTGCGCGAGCTTCTGATAGGCCGCCATGATCTCGCGATCGATCGGCTCGCTGTAGTGCTGATGCTTGCGATAGGCACGCCAGAGTTCGCGCGCCTTTGACGGATCGAGGGTGATGCTCTGCGTGTCCATGCTCTTGCTCCTATGATGCGATCCGCCCCGCCAGTGCAGCGCGATCGGTCTCGGTGGCAACCGTCTTCAGCTTCAGTCTGAACACCGCTTCGGCGCGCTCCATCTGGCGCGCGAGCACGCGCCTGTCGTCTTCGTTGAAGCATTCAGCTTTGAGCAGCGGCAGGCCAGACGCGATCGACGCGTCGACCTCTGCGCGCGTCGCCAGCCCGCCGCCGGCATAGGCGACGATCTCCACCGGCTCGCCCATCTTGATGATCGGCCCGCCCTCCGTCTTGATCACCCGATAGTCGTGGCAAATCCACAGCAGCGTGCAGCCCGGGTTGCGCTCCAGCATGAGCCCGCCGGGCTTCTGGTGCTGCTCTGGCAGGTCCGTGTTGTTGCGGCGCATGCGCGGCTTGGTCAGGAACGGGCACGCCTTCACGGCATATTCGGCACAACCGCGATGCGATGGCGGCTCGGCCGACGTCCTGTTGACGGCGCACATCGGCCCGGCCGTGAACACCTTGAAGCGGCCGAGCGTGTTGCCGCACAGCCAGCACAGATCGGAGCGCACCGCGCGCGCCCACTTCCGTGAATCCATCACGCGGAAGTCCGGCTTGTCGTCGATCCACTCGACGAACCACGGCACCGGGAATCCGGTGTCGCTCACCGGCAGATGGCGCAGCCGATCAGGCAGCGGGATGTCGGCGATCGCGGCGTTGAGCTTTCCCATTTTGGCTTGCTCCATTGCTTGGATGGTCGCACGTATCAGGCTGCCTTCGCTTGCCAGCGGCCCAAGAAAACAACGTCATTTGGATTGTGTGTTTGCGTGGGTCCCCCCTTCGCCGGACCCGCGCTATCACACAATGCAGACCCTTGTGCCGCAGCGACTTTCTGCACGCGCTCGGCGGTGGGGAAGAGTTTCGTCCCGCCCATGATGGCGCTGAGCCGCCCGTACAGCGACAGATCATAAGGCTTGGCCCAGCCGGTCTGATGCACCACGACAGAGTCGATCAGCCGGCGGAACGCCATCCGCGCGGCATCGCGCTTGTCAGGATCGATATTCTCATTGGTCAGGTAGCCGTGCAGTTCCTCGACGATCTGCCGGTAGGCGTCGAGCATCTTCGGATGGAATTCGACGACGTTGCTGTCGGCTTGCAACAGTCGAAGTTGCTCCACCAGATTGGCCCGCTCGGTCTTCAGCGGCGGCAGGGCGGCGATCAACTCTTCGACCGGATCGTCGCTCTCGGTGATGGCATAGGTCACGCGCGTGATCTTTAGCTCGACGCGAGCTAACAACTTTTCGAGCGATAGCTTGTCGGCGCGGTTCTGCTTTGCCTTCTCAGCAAACTTCGCAACGCCGATCTTGGTTGCCTGCATGATGCGCGCCGGGTCAACGAGTTCGTCGCGCATGCGATCGATCACCGCGCGCTCCAGCTTGCCGACGTCATAGCTCTTCTTGTTCGCGCAGGTCCGATGAAGATATGCCGTCGTGCATGACACGCGCTGCCCGACGCCATTGTTGTGCGTGATCCGCATCGGACCATTGCACACGCCACATCGCAGTAGACCCGCGAGCAGGTGCTTACGCTGGCCGGGCGGCGTTGCATTCGGGGTGCCCTTGCGCCGAGCCTTGCTTGTTCGCAGAGTATTCGCAGCCTCCCATAATTCCGGCTGGACGATCATGAGATCAGGGCGAGCCTTGCGCTGCCACTCACTTTCGCTGGTTTGCTGACGCGCCTTCCGTTGCGTTTGCCAATGGATGATGTTCTTGCGCCGTCCCCACACCAACTCGCCCTTGTAGATCGGGTTGCCAAGCATGCTCCTGCTGCCGCCGCTGAGTATTGTGTAGAGACTCCACACTCCGCCACGCGGCGCGGGGATGCCATCAGCGTTCAAGCCTTCGACGATTTCGCGCGGCGTGCGCCCGCTCACATACTCGCGATAGACGCGCTGCACGACCTTGGCCTGCTCTTCGTTGATGACTTGAACACCGGGCTGATCGGGTAGGCGCTTGTAGCCGTAGGCGATCGATCCGGGGATTTTTCCGTTCTCGATCTTGGCGGCAAAATTGCGCCGCACGTTATCGGCCACATCCTTCAGAAACATCTTGCCCATCATGCCACGGAAGCCGATGTGCATGTCGTTCACCCAACCTTCTTTCGCGGTCAGAATTTTGATTTTGTAGTAGGCAAAGAACCTGTTCAGGAACGGCAGATCGACATCGCTACGCGATATGCGGTCGAGCCCTTCGGAAACCAACACTTCGAAACCGCCAGCTTGTGCGAGTGACATCAACTCGCCCATGCCGGGACGATCTTCCAGCGTGGCGCTGGTCGCGGCTCGATCAGCAAACTGCCGCACGATGCTAACGTTCTTCTCGCGGTCTGCGAG
>Ga0070685_10000082_pt1 | contig 57751 bp, 58 predicted proteins | sample KBSS13LmetaG_FD_65651 | JGI IMG/M metagenome (GOLD analysis project Ga0070685, IMG submission 65651) | Switchgrass rhizosphere microbial communities from Kellogg Biological Station, Michigan, USA - KBS S1-3L metaG | ecosystem: Host-associated > Plants > Roots > Rhizosphere ...
GGGAGACGGCTCAGCCGCCAGCTTGGTGAAAACCGAGTCCTTTTCGCATGCCTACAGGAGGTTCCAATGTCAATTGCAGTCAAGAAGCACCGCCTGACCACGTTCGTTCTAGGCGCGATGGTCGCCGTCTTCGCCTTCGCCGCCTACGCCTCAGGAGCCAGCGCCGCCTGCTCCTATCCCGACGCCGAGCAGGTCTTCACGCCCTACAAGGACAAGGCGTACTACCAGCTTGCGCCGGACGGGGCATTCGAAGGCGGCGGCACCGGCTGGAGCCTGGAAGGCGGCGCCTCCCTGGTTCGAGAGCCGAGCAGTCGCGGTCACGGCGGCCTTCAGGAGGAAACGGCGGTCAGCCTTCCCTTCGGGGCCACGGTGACCAGCCCGCCCTTCTGCGTCGACGAGTCAACGCCCAACTTCCGCTTCATGATGCGGAACGTCGGCGACAAGGGTGGCAAGATCCGCGTCACCATCCGCTACGAGAACACCCGCAAAGAGGTGAAGGCGAAGAACGCCGACGTCCACTCCGATGACGTCGAAGAATGGGTGCCGACGCCCTCGCTCAAGCTCGAGACGGGCGACGAAGAAGAGCGGGCGGCCCGGATCATCTTCACCGCCAAGGACCCGAAGAGCGAGTACCTGGTCGACGACCTCTACGTCGACCCCTTCGCACGGCACTGACCGGGACGGGTAGGCCGATCGGAAATGTGAATGCGGGGCGGCAATACGGCCGCCCCGTCGGCGATGGGCGTAACTGGGCTCGAACCAGTGGGACGGCTCCAAGCTCGAACCGAAGAGATCAGCGACTCGTAATCCCGAGGAGCAGGAGCGGTGCTGGTGTCGCACGGGGGGCAATCGAGCAGCTTGAGGCATTTCATGCCACGTGAAGCGCCAAAGCCAAGCTCAAGCCTCGCTCTTCGACGCGGCACCGGCTCGGTTCCTCGACCGATTCGAGGAGCTACGCATGGAGCTGTCCGACCAGCAGTTGATCGCCGAGGCAATCGAAACGAATCACGCAGGGGTCGCCAAGGAGCGGACGCTGGACCGCTACCGGGACCACCTCGTCCACTACAGCGACTACCTCGCCAGCGTCTTCGGCCTCAGCTTCTACGAAGCGAGGCGCAAGCACGTCCGCATGTTCATGAACCACCTGACGAAACCGGGAGGGCCGAAGCCCCATGACGCACGGCTCCAATGCTCTTGGTGCAAGACGCGGGGCTACCCCGACGGCCTCTCCGTTTCCCTCGGACCAGCCGACCCCTGGCGGGAGGAGCGGGGCCGGGGAGAGACGACGCTAAGCCGAACTCGGCTTCCTCATGCGGAGACGACGCGGTTGTTTGCGATTGTCTCCAAGCCAGTCCTGCGCTGGCTCACCCACTCGGCGCACGACCGCGCAACCTGCTATCCCTAAGACCCTCTCCCGGAGCATTTATCAAGGCGCTTCCACTGTCGTGGAGGAGGGTTCTTGACAAACACGACGAACGACCCCTGCGGCTTTCGATTAACGATTTCGAAAGGATCAAGTTCGCCACCAAATCGCTGTCCGAACCACACTGCCCAATTAGGGGCACCACCCTCGGTCCCGGAGGTTTCCCAGAGCTGGACGAGCGTCCGGGTAGGTTTGTCGAACATAAAGCCTGGCGCGTCCACCTGATCCAGATCCTGCGCAGCCCTCAGGAAGACCAGTTGCGATTCCTCCGTTACCACTCTGGCGCCCGCTCGCACCAAACACCCCTCAACGGAGTTATTTGCCAGCTTCGCGGTCGCCACCGGCGCAACCGCTTGGGTCGGCTCTCCTGAACTTGAGTCAGCTCCGCAGGCTGACAACAGAGCGGTCATCAATGCACAGGCAGAGAATACGGTGGCCAACTGGGCCAGTTTGGTCATTTGGTGCACTCTGCCGTCCCGTTCTTGTCGAGGGTCAAGTATTGGCTTGGAAAATCCGGCCACGTGCTATGAAGAATGATATTGAGTATATAGGTGATTCGATATTCGCGGTCAAGATCACCGCAATACCAGTTTTCGTCCGTTCCCCAGTGGCGCCATTTCGGGTCAGAGGGATTCTTGGGCCGCCATTCCCAATGACCCTTGACTTCAAATGCCCCCTTCGTGAGTTCGTCAAACCAGCCCTTGGTATGACGTTCGAACATGATGCTCACCTTCTGGAGCGAGTGGCCGCCAGGCCAGGCAGTCTTTGGACAGCGGTACCTGGCTTCGGCGTAGATCCGATGGTTCCTTGACTTGACTCTGACATGCAGGTAACAGCCAGGCATTTCCCCCGAGAGATCGCTGCTGTTTATGGGGTCCTGGTTCGCGTAGTCATAGGCGTTTGCCGACCCGCCGCTCACTGGATCAGTAGATAGAAACCGCGCGATCTGCGGAACGTAACTCCTCGCCCCCATTTGGATCACACCGGAGGCAAGTTCGGTCCTCCTCATCGAAGCACCGTGCCAGCCAAATCGCTGCGGAGCGGTCCCCACGGGGACGCCGAACTCGTCGGTGCGCGGGGTCAGTTCCAACGCACTCACCAGTGGATCGATACTCGCCGTCGCAACAACATCGCCATGCAAGTTGGCAAGCTGAAGTCGGGTGGTCGACCCGCTTTTTGCGATCGCTACCAGACCCCCGCTTATCCCGGTAATGTTTCGGGTCCAAGTTTCACCGAGTTGGGTCCACGCCGGGGAATCTGATTCGCTGGAGTAATGGAATACCTCAACCCCCTGCAGGCCACCTGCCTGGGTGCGCTGTCGCTGCCGCAGTGAGGAATCAAGCAAAAAGGTATTGGTCACACCGCCCTGAGTCTGACTTGCAACCATGTCGGTGCTGAAGTAGCTGGTCTGAAGGACGCTTCCGCCAGCCGTAGGTGCGGGCAGGGAAATCGTCCGACCAAAGAGGTCGTAGGTCGTTCCCGAAACATTTAGGCGATCGGCAGCGTCGTAGCTGAGGCTCTGCATGGTGCCTCCCGATTCCGAGCAGATACCGCCGATGCCGGGACCACGCGTGGTCTTACTCGTCCGGTTCGAGTTCTCGTCATAGACGTAGACACGGGTAGTACAGCCTCCACCGGTCGGAGTTTCCTGCGTCTTGGTCAATCGGCCCGCAGCGTCGTAGCTATAACTCGCGGTTCCTTGCATACTGGCTTCAGTGAGAATCCGGCCGCTCGACGACCTCTCAACTTCGAAGTTGAGCCAAGTACAATTGGCACCGCAGTTGCTGGCCTTCGTGTAGGTGAGTTTCACCGGCGCCCCAGCGGCGTCAACGGCCGTCACCGCAGTCAATCCGTTCGGAAACCCCTGCTGGATCATTTGACCGTCGGCGTCGTAGCTCGCCGTAAAGACGCCTGCCATCGAATCGACGAGTTTTTCCGGCTGACTGGCGGCGTCGTACTGAAGTGCCTGCGTTCCTTTGCCATCGTCGACCGAGGCAAGCCTCCCATCGACATCATAGGTCGCTTTTGACGTGTTAGCGTCAGCGTCTAGGTATTCGATCGGCCGGCCAAGTTTGTCGTAGGTGGTGGTGGTCGCCTGTTTGTCGCATGATGGTTCTTCCGACGGGCAGACAAATTGGCGGGCAGTCAAAAGACCGGTGGAGCTGCTGTAGACGGTTTCCACCTTGGGGACTTGGACCGCGTCACCGCCGGTAATCTCCTTGGCTTTCAGGCGACCTGCATTGTCGTAGGTGAGCAGGGTCTTGCGGGTCGCCGCGCTAGGTTTGGTTACGGTTTCGATGACTTCGGTGGGCTGGCTCAGCGAATTGTATTTCGCGTAGAGCGTCACTGGGAGGTCGCGGCCGCCCGGCTGGACCGCGGGTTCTTCTTTGCATAGCAATCCCGCGTACTTGTCCATGTCGCACTGCCCGTGGGCTCCAGTGTCTTTCTTGTAGTAGATAAACTTAATCGTCCCCGAACCCGCTGCTTCTTTGTCACTCGGCTGGCGGGTTTCGGTCACAAGACCAGTGTCTTTATCGTAGCTCGCAAGGGTTTTGATTTTGAGACCTTCAGGGTCAACTATCTGTTCGGTCTGCTGACGCAGCGTCCAGTTGTAGCCGTATTGAAACGACTGCGCATCTTTGATGTTGCCGCCGGCCAGCGCTCCGGTGGTTTCGTTGGTAGGAAGCAGCGGCCAGGTTTCGCCGGCTTTCGGTTCCGGCGCGCTGACGTCGTATTGGATCGAGCGATAGGTGCGGGCCGAAACGACCGAACCTGCTTCGGGACCGGTTTCCAGGCGGATGGAATGAATCGGACCGCGTTCGTCCAGGAGCTTGGTCCCGTCGGCTGAGTAGGCGTAGCGCGTATCCAGTTCTTTGGCTTTCGCTGCCGTATCGCAGCCACAGGCCAGCGCGCGAACCCGGTTCCCCGGCGTTAGTTCTCGGGTGACGTTGCCGAAAGAATCGGTCTCCGTGGTCGAGATGCTGAATTCCGTCATGCCGGCACCCGGTGGCGTGGCGACGTTCAAGACCTGGCCTTCGGCATCCATGTAGTAGATGGCCGCGTGGGCGTAGCTCGAGGGCGGGCTTGACGGCACTTCATCGGGCGGGAAGATCGCCGTCGCGTCGGTCGGGAGGTCTTCCTGGCCCCAGGTGGCAACGGCCTGGGGAGTTAGATTCGGACGCCCGCTGCCGGACAGCGGGGTGCCGTAGGCGATCGTCGTCTGCGCGATCGGTTTTGAAGGCACAAGCGAAGCCCGTTTGACGGAAAGAAGCCGGGTGCCGGAGGTCTCCCCCGCGATGTTTCCGTACTGGAAGCTCCAGGCTTCCAGGCCCGGGGGCGTCAGGCTGGTGAGCAGGTTATTGGTCCCGTAGCCGTAGGTCTCTTTCAGGTTGGGAGAGATGCGTGGGTCCCACTCGGCGCTCAGGCGACCGGTCGTGTCATAGCTGTACTGGGCCACGCTGACCTTGGAGGCGAGGCCCTTTGCGGAGTACTCGATGCTGTTCAGGCGGTCTCCGGCGCTTGCCGGCGCCCCCCAGTCGGTAGCGGCCTTGTACTTGAACTCCAGGACGCGGCAGCCTTCGGTTTCATTGGCGGTTGCGTCCGGACAGCTGATTCCGGGTGCCGAGGGTGCAATCACGGTCAAGAGGCGCCGCTTGTTTTCGGGAAGCACTTCGTAGATCATCCGCGTCCGGTTCCCTTCTCCACCGCCCTGAGCTATGGACTTCGGGAGATATTCGGTCCCTGATCCGACGTTGGAGAAGACCGTCCGGGTGTTGCTCGGATCGGTAAAGGCAAGTTCGGTGTGTTCGGCATTGAGCCAGATGAGGAGGTTCCCGGCCAACTCCGGCGGGGTTTCGAGGTTGCCTTTTTCGTCTTCTTGGAAGGAGAACTCGGTTCCGTTCGCCGCCTTCAGAGACACCGACTTGTAGGTGAAGACTTCGCCTTCGAAGTTTTCTTCCATCGTCTGGACCGTCGCCTTCTGCCAGCCGGTGGCGTCGGTCACTTCGACTGAGGAGGAAGGCTGCCAGCCCGGCCCAAGGACGCCGGTAGGGTTCGAGTTTGATTCGGCGGAGCTGTTCGAGCGCGAGAAGCTGAGCTCAGAGTTGAAGGCCGAAATTGACACATCGGTGCGCGAGAGCGAGAAGTTGCCGGTCAGGAGGTCAACCGATCCAGGACCGATCGGCGCTACGGCGTCCTTTGGACCGCCGAGAGTGCGATCGAGTTCGGCTTCAACGGGCTTCGTGTAGCCGCTGGCTCCAGGCGCCCCCGAAAGGACAGCACGGATCTGGAACCTCGTATTGGCGTTGGTTCCGACCAAGGCGGTGGGGTTCCAATAGAGCGGCTCGGTCTTGCGATCATCGATGCTTACGCCAACCGGCCAGCTGACGCTCTGGTTGTTCCGGTCAATGATCTGACCCGGCGGAATGTCGGCCCAAGGGTTCGTGGGTTTCTGAATTTCGCCTTGGGTTTTTGGAGGGGGGTTTCCATTGATCCGGTACTGGAACTTGACGCCTTCGACGTTGCTGTGGTCCCAAGCCGAGGTCAGGATGAAGCGCTTGGCGGTTTTGGTCCCGTCGCTCGGCGAGGTGACCACGCTGTCGGCGGATGCCGGCAGGTCGTACTGGACGGAGAGAAACGGCTTCGTCGAGGTGGCGCTGGAGGCCATTTCGATCTGCCGGGTGATGCAGCATTCGCGGAGGTTCTCTTCCCCCAGCTTGATCAGGACACCTTCGTTGGGCACGTCGCCCGTGACCCAACGCTGCACGAGCCAGGAGACGTTCTGGCCGCTGAAGCCCCACCATCCTGCCTGGGCGCCTCGCAGGGACCTGTTGATGACGCCTGGGGTTCCGACGTATTTGCCGAAGTCGCCACCTTCGGTCGTCCAAGGGAATTTTAGGCTGCCTTCGTAAGCGGTCGCGTAATTTTTCCAGCTGACCGTTTTGCCCCAGGGCTTGTCGGCGTCGTAGAGTTGGAGCTGGGAGACATTGCTGGCCGCACTCGTCGCGTAGACCGCGACCGTCGCCGAGGCGATCGAGGCTTTGGCGGGAATCGCGCCAAGATTGAAGCGCAGGAGCGTGCGGGCGTATTCGTCTGCCGCTGCCGAGGATTTGTAGGCGGCTTTAACCCCGAGGTAGGGCCAGCCGGAGGTGCCGCAGAAGCTGTTTTCGCTGAAGCTTTGATTGGCGATACCGCAGTCGTGGGAAGGAGAGGGAATGGTCAGGCTCGGGTCGATCGTCACCGGCAGGGCCCGGTCGGGCGCTGCGAGCCATTCGGGGTCGGCGACGACATCAAGACGCCAGTTTCCTTGGGTATCGGCTTCCAGGCCGTAGGTGATAGCGCTCGCGGGTGCGATCGCGCCCTCGCCATCGACCATCACCGGCGCCGGCATCTCAGAGACGAGATCGCCGTCTCCGTCCTTGAAGCGGACCGAGCCGTCCTCGGCGAGGCTTGGCGCCACGCCCTGAGAGGCGTCAAGCAGGAAGTGGTAGGTGGAAGGCGCAGAGGCATCCGCGAGGACTATGTTCTCCTTAAGGCCGTTGGCGAGGCCGGAGTATTGAAGTTCCGCGGCGCCCCCCGCGGCTTCGTAGCTCGCGACGCCTTGGCTCACATCGACGGGAGCGACGCCAAGTGCAGTGGGCATCTGAGAAACCCACTGCTGGTCCACGGAGATCCTTACGGGCGCTTGATTGAGATCCTCCGGCAGACCCACGTCGAAGGCGTTCTCGCCGTTGGTGATGGTGCCGTCGGGCAAAGCCCGCAACTGCTGGTCGATCGTCTGCCACTCGCCATTTGCGTCTCGGTAATTCACCGGGACCTGGAAGAGCTGCGTTTCGAGCATCCCATTGTCGAGCCGATAGGTATTGGAGGTCGCCGTTGATCGTCCGGCTAGCTCTTCAACTCGCGTCGCCTCTTCAGAGCCGAGGGGGGCGGAGCTTTCGGAGGCGTCCTCGCCGCTTGCCATTGCGACGGCGACCGCCGAAACGAGCAAAGCCACCAGAAGTAGGACAGCAACACGGGCAAGATGCGATCTATTGACTGACAACCTTTTCCTCCGGTTCTCTTTGGACGATGGACCGGAGGCGCATACTGAGTGCGTACCCGAGTCGCGGCGGGAATCCTGCCCAGGTCGACTGCGGAAAGTCCATACCGACTATTTTGCTTAAAGTCGGCACTGTGTACCGGCAAGGTCTACAGGCTGACCACATAAGCCGCGCAGGTACGCTCTACATGAGGTTCCAAAGTGCTTACCGCCTTGGACACCGCGGCCAAATTCGCCACAAAAAGTTTCAAGGCGGAGCTGCAAAATTGTTGCCGGATTGGTTCTAGACGTTCTGGTTCTGCCACTGGACAATCCTGCGGTGAACCAGGTTACGGGCTTCGGCCGTCGAGTTCGCGAGCTCCGACGCGAAAAGGGGTGGTCGCAGGAAGAGCTGGCCGAGCGCTCCAAACTGACGGCGGTGCATATCTCTCGGATTGAGCGAGGAACCCGCGAGGCCAGGCTTTCGACGGTCCTCAAGCTGGTTGCTGCTCTTGAAGTTCCTCCGGACAAGCTCCTTCGAGACCTCTAGACCTCTAGGAATCTTTCCCGAAGGTAAGGGCGGGCCTTTGCCAAAGCTGAATCCGGGGAGGTCCCGAAATGATGCCTGATGGCCCTCAGCGGGTCGGACTGTGGCCCTCCACCACTTCAGAGTTCGTCTGTGTCCAAGTTTCGAGGCGCTTCACCAGCTTCGAAGCCTGCCAGTTGCCTATTGCAGATCTCAAGCACCAACCGTGCTTGCTCGCCACGTCGCGCGATTTCGTCCTGTTCCTCCGCCCCTTCGCGCTCCTCGATTTCCGCCCGCTCCTTAAGCCGGGACAGAGACCGACGAAAAACCTCCGGGGGGGCAGTGAGGAGCGCCCCAGTGCCATGCTTGCCCCAGCCAAGATCCTGAATCAGACGCAGGTAGTCGGAGAATTCACCTGCTAACCGGTCGGCTGCTACCCAGTCTTCCTGCTCGACTGCAAAATGCACCGCGTCAATGCCCGAAAGGCGCAAGACTATGGCCTCATACAAAGCGTCACGCTCGCTGGAGCTGAGGTGCGGTGGTGGCTCGGTCATGGTTCCGAAGAGTTGGGTCCCGCAACTCACCCAAGGCACTCATTCGGGTGGCCTGCTGTATGAGCGCGGACTCACTACTGCCCGAGTACGCCGGATGGTGGTTGATTTCACCCGTGCTGCACTCATTGCCGGGCAGGCTTTAGAAGGTTCAGCTCCCTCCTGGAGAGGCTTCGATGGCGAGCATCAGAAGCCGGCCTGTGGGGGTGGTGCGAAAAGAGGCGTAGCGCCCGCAATACGGACGCGACGCCAGCTCTACAACCCCAAAGCGCTCAAGCACCCGGAGGTGGTAATCCACCTGACTCAGCGCTACGTCACCGCCTTCCTTGAACTCGTCAAGCGATCTTTCGTTCACCCGTGCAAGTGCCTCATCGGAACTGAGGTTCGGGCGGTTCGCCAGAAGACGGAGAAAGCCAATCCTCAGCGGGTGATTGACTGCTTGGCCCAGGCGCCCGGCAACTGTTGCGATCTCAGGGGTGTCCATGATCTCTCCCTCAACGCCGGTCAGAGGCCGGCGTTGAAGGAGAGATCAATCTAGGTCCCTAGCTTCCTGGTTCACAGGCATTTTCGGTGAGCAATCAGAGCTTCGTGGGGATTTCGGTCGAGATCGCCGATTCGAAGGCCGTTAGATGAACAGTGAAGAATCTCGGTTCCTCGCCAGATCTCGCAAGACGGTGCCGCGCCGCCCGCTGCTCTTGAAGAGTCGCGAAGAACACAGAATCAACGGCCTTAATGACCTGAATCCAGCCGAGCTCGTCGAGGACCAATGGCGTCCAGGTGAGATGTCGATCCGATCGTGCGTCGAACGTCCCCGCATCCATCGCCTCACGTGCCTGCTCAGCCATTTGTTCGAAGATCCGCCAGCTGTCCCGTCGGCGTATGGCTGTCGGGACCTGGGCCCAGCAGCGGGTGTCGAAAATGGCCGGCCGCGTTGCCCGATAGAAAGTCTCGGTGGCACCACGGCGCCGGCCCCCGCTCTCGGATCTCACCTTCACAAGCCAGCCGTCTCGGGCCAGAAGCCGGAACCTCCTCGCAATTTCGGGAACATCGCCGGCTGCGAACTCCTGGGCAAATCCCGATGGACTCACCTCGCGCAGGTTGCACTCCGCGACGATCTTCAGATTCGTCTTGCTCTTGAAGATCTTCGAAAGGCGTCGAGAATATTCCTCTTCGCTAAGCCCCTCAGCAGGCTTCGCCGGCGGCAGCAGAAGCCCGGACCGATTGCGCCGCTGCCATGGCGAATCGTAGGCCCCGAGACCGGCCGTGATCTCTAGTGGGTCGACCCTGGAATGGCTCATTCGGACCTTGGCGTCAGCCTGCTCCTCGAAAAAGGTCCCGAACAGCCCATCGACTCGCCGAAGCACATTTCGCCGGCCTAGCTCATCCAGCACCAGGGGCGTCCAGGTGAAGTGACGATCCTTCCGCGCGTCGAAGGTGTCTGCTTCGAACGCAGCTTTGACGCGCTCTGCGAACTGCCCGAAGATCCGCCAGCTGTACTCGGAGCGCAGAGCCAAGGGTAGTTCGGCCCAGGTCTCATTGTCGAAGATGGCTAATCGGGGTGCCCGGTAGAAGGTCTCGACACCTCCACGGCGCCTACCGCCCGTTTCTTGTCTGACGACCCGCAGCCAACCGGTGTTCTTGAGTCGCTGGAAGTGAGCTGCAATCTGTGGAAGCGAGCCGCCTCCGAAGGCCGCACGGAAACCGGATGGGCTCATTTCGCGATGAAAGAGCTCGGTGACGATCTTCAGCCTGATCGGGTCCGCAAAGACCACCGATAGCTGCGCGAAATATTCCTCGGACTCGACTGCCTCTGTTCTCTGTCTGATCGCGGATGCCATCTCAGTCGTTGCGGCTCTCTGACTTCACGAAAGCTGAGTACTTATCAGGTCATGACGCGGTATTGAGCCAGATCCCCAGCCCCAGTTTGCTTTTACTTTGCTCAAGCAAACTAAAAGGGGGTGAGGAGAATGAAGCTCGCTTCAGCAAGCCAGATGGCACCGGTTGCCAAAATTTCCAAGTCAGGCTGATTAGGAGGCCAAATTCCGCCTCGGCTGGGCAGCAGCCGGGGCGGACCCTCCTTTTGGCACAAGCGGCGAGCTCTTGGCCTTTTGGTTCGGACGATTGCCACTACTCATGAGAAAAACTTACCGGGTTGGTTCTGGAGCGCTCAAGCCCGGCTCTCGGCGCGGGCTCTCCCTGGGCCCGCGCCAGCTCGACCTCTCCCCCGTTACACAGGCATTCCCTGAGTATCCTGAGCTGATGGAGACCGAGGCCGGAATGAGGCACATCGTCAAAGTTGACGCCAAGGGCAAGGAAGAAGTACGCGAGGTGGTCTGGCGCTATAACGCCGAACGCAGGAGGATCGAAGACGAATCAGCCACTCGCACTGGCAGACCTCCCAGCGGGATCGCCGTCCGGATGATCGCCTTCCCGCTCTCCGCCGAGCAGGCGGCGGCGCAAGCCAAGGACGAAGATGCGCCTCGCTAGCTGAAGGTGAACGGCGGTGTCGAATGAGGGCTCCATCGGACGCCTCGGTGACGAAGCACTCGTAACTCCAGCCCCGAAACCCCAGCACCCGCCAGCTCAACCCAGGGCTTTGACCGAGCAGGGATAAGCCCCCTCCATTCGCCAAGGTCCCCCTGCGAAAGCCGGCCCCTCTCCCGGCTAGCCCCTATCGACAACTAGCCGCACAGCAGAACCCCTCACGCCCTATCACTACGGCCGCCACGGACCTCCAACTCGAGGACCGACACATTATGAACCCGAACGAGAGTTCCCCTGGCGGCTTGCTCGGTCGGGCATTCCCACTGCCCATTGTGGCGCGGCTTCGCCGCGCTTTTGGCAGGTGGGAATGCCCTCCGCGAGTGGTCTGCGAGGGCATCCGAGGAGCGTTGATCCGCTTGGCTGGCGGCTACTCTCCCCAACGTCAAGTAGTCGCTGTTTCTGAGGTCGAGGAACTGGGCTCGAACCACTGGCCAGAATTTGGCTCTGTAGCGCTGAATCCTATGGGCGTAACTGGGCTCGAACCAGTGACCTCCGCCTTGTCGAGGCGGCGCTCTCCCAACTGAGCTATACGCCCGGGGCGCTTGAATCTAGCAGCGGTGGACGGGTGGCCGACGGGTGGTTAAAGGTTCCGCTGCGACAGTCGATGCAACTGGTGCAACTTTCGGAGCTTGCGGGTGTTTATTAGGGCGAGCTTGCAGAGTTTGAGGACCGACGAGCCAGCGACTTAGCACTCTCTGGTGGTACGTCCTTCGGAATGAAAGGGCCCCCGCGCGGGGCCCTTTTCCGTTCTCGGGGTTCTGCTTCTAGACGTGGTCGCTGGGCAGGTGCCAGTGGCGCGGCGCGATCAGCTCGTCCGCCTCCTGCGGTCCCCAGGATTCGGGCTGATACGGGATCGCGGCAGGCGGCTCCCGCAGGACCGGCTCGGAGACCTCCCAAAGCCGCTCGATCGCCTCGGAGCTGGTGAAGAGGGTGCGGTCGCCCATCATCACGTCGTGGATCAGCCGCTCGTAGGGGTCGAGCGCGGTGTCCGGGCCGCCGAAGGTGTCGGCGTAGCTGAAGCGCATGTGGGCCTCGCCGAGCTGAATCCGCGGTCCCGGCACCTTGGCGAGGAAGGAGGCTGAGATGCTGCCGGGGTCGCCGAGCTCGAAGGTGAGGTGGTCGTGGCCGAAGGACTCGGCGATCTGGTCGCAGTCGAGCGGGAACATCCGCCGCGGCGGCTGCGCATAGGCGATCGTCAGCAGGTGCCGGCTCTCGGCCAGGCGCTTGCCCGAGCGCAGGTAGAACGGCACCCCCTCCCAACGCCAGTTGTCGACGAAGGCCTTGACGGCGACGAAGGTCTCGGTGTCGGAGCCGGGGTCCACCCCGTCCTCCTCGCGGTAGCCCGCGTACTGGCCGCGGACGACGTTCTCGGGCCGCAGCGGCGGCATCGCCGCGAACACCTTCTCGCGCTCGATCCCCAGCTGTTTGGGCTCCAGCGAGGTCGGCGGCTCCATCGCCACGAACCCGAGCACCTGGAACAGATGGGTGACGATCATGTCGCGAAAGGCGCCCGTTTCCTCGTAGAAGGAGCCACGCATCTCGATCGAGAGCGTCTCCGGGATGTCGATCTGGACGTGGTCGATGTGGTTGCGGTTCCAGACCGGCTCGAACATCCCGTTGGCGAAGCGCAGCGCCAGCAGATTCTGGACGGCCTCCCGCCCCAGGTAGTGGTCGATGCGGAAGATGCACTCCTCGGCGAAGACCGCGTGGAGCGTGCGGTTGAGACTGCGGGCGGACTCGAGGTCGGTCCCGAAGGGCTTCTCGATGATCACCCGGGCGGCGCGGCCGAGCCCGAGCGTGCCGATCTGCTCGACCGTCCGGGCAGCTGCCTGCGGTGGCAGCGAGAGGTAGAAGAGCACCTCCGCCTTCTCACCCAGCTCCTCCCGCGCCTCGGCGATCGCGCGATCGAGGTCGCCGAACCCCTCGCCGACGCCCACGAAGCGCAGCGACCCCGCGAAGCGGCCCCACGCCTCCGCCTCCTCGGTCTCCCGGCTGGAGCCCGAGACCGAATCCCGCGCCAACTCGCGGAACTCCTCCTCGCCGAGCGGCTTGCGAGCGGCGCCGATGATCCGGAATTGCTCCGGCATCAGCCCCACCCGCATCAGGTGGAACATCCCCGGCAGCAGCTTGCGCTTGGCGAGGTCGCCGCTGGCCCCGAAGAGGACGATCACCTGGTCGGCCGGCACTTCGTGCTGGTCGGTCCTCTCAGCCATCGTTCCAGCCTATGCTGCCCCCCGATGGCCGAAGCCGAAACCAAAAACGGGGTGCGATACGACTCGGTGGCCCTCGACCGGGTGGACCGAAGCTTCTGGCGCGGAATCTGGGAGTCGGTTTCGCCCGATGTTGCCGCCGAGCACGGTGTCGAGGTGCGCGACTTCGGCCCGATCCAGGTGACGGCGGTCCGGGCGTTGGGCCAGGTCGGGATGCTGAACCTCGTCCTCGGCGCCGCCGAGGCCCCGGAGCGCTCGGACCTCGAAGCGGCGGTCGCCTGGGCCGAGGAGCGGTCGACCCCCTACGTCTCCGTCACGCCCGATCTCCCCGGCAGCGCCGCCGCCGAGGAGTGGCTGCGGGACCAGGGCTTCGAGCCGACCTACGCCTGGATGAAGTTCGTCCGCGATCCGCACCCACCGCGCTTCCCGGCTCCCGACGGGGTCGAGGTCGTCGAGGTGACGTCGCCCGACCAGGAGCCGTTCGGGACCATCGCCGCGCTCGGCTTCGGGATGCCGGCCTGGGGCGCCGACCTCTTCGCCCACCTGCCGGGACGCGACGGCTGGCGCTGCTACGTCGCCCGCGTCGACGGCGAGGCGTGCGGCTGCGGGGCGATGGTGATCGAGGACGGGGTCGCCGAGCTCGGGATCGGCGCCACGCTCGAGGCCGCGCGAGGCCGCGGCTGCCAGACCGCGCTCCTGCGCCGGCGCATCAGCGACGCCGCCGAGGCCGGCTGCCGCACCCTCCTGGTGGAGACGGGAGAGCGGGTGCCGGACCGGCCTTCGGCGAGCTATCGCAACATCCTCAAGGCGGGCTTCGACGAGGCCTACCTACGACCTAACTGGCAGCGGCGCCGGGCCTAGTACTCCTCCCGCCGCCGCGGCTCGAAGCCGGCGCGGTCGACCTTGCGGTGGTAGCGCTCCCCCACCTTGCCGCCGGCAATCGCGGCGATAGCGGTCGCGATCAGGACGAGGACGAGCGCCACGACGGCGCCGCCGGCGAGCGAGCCTTCGTCGATCGGGATCCGCGGCAGGTTGAGCTGCGAGAAGAGGTTGTATTCGGAGCCCGCGATCGCCCCCAACACCGCCAGCGCCACGGTCGCGACCAGCCCGAGGATCCACACCCCCAGGCCCTGGCGGCCGCCGTCGAAGCGGGACATCCGCCCAGCCACGTAGCCGCCGGCGTAGTAGCTGATCGCCAGCACCGCGATCAGGAGGATGCCGCCGACGATGCTGATCGTCTCGGCGTTTGCTTCCGCCTCTCCTTCGCTCAACTCGGTGAGCCCGATCGCCGCGCCCGCCGCGCTGAGGAGCGCCGTCAACAGCACCGCGATCCCGACCGCGACCAGCCAGCCGAAGAAGGCCGCCCCGAAGTTGAAACCGCCGTACTCGTCGCGCTGGCGCTCCTGGACGACCGCCGGTCCTGCCGCCGCTCCCTCACGGGCCGGTGCCCTTTCGCGCACCCCGTTGCCGTTCTCGGTTCGGCGGTCGACCGAGTCGCGGCCTTCAGCCGCTCGTTCCCTGGTCCTATCAGCCATCTCATCCTCCTGGTCCCTGGTTGCCGTTCGGTGACTGGTTGGACCTGCCCAGATACCCGCCCCGATCGAGGTTTAAGCGATTTGAACCTGGGCCGCGGTACCTCCGTATCGCGGCGAAAGGGACACACACGAAAGGCAGGAACGATGATCAGAAAGAGCGCAGCCCTACTCGCCACCGCGATGCTCTTCGGAGCGTTGATGGTCGGCGTCCTCGCCGCGCCGGCCCAGGCGGCCCTACGGCACATCGATGGGACCGTGGTCTCGAAGAATTCTGACAACCGCACCTTCAAGCTCAGCACCCAGAACGGCAACACCGTGCGGATCAAGGTCAACGGCGCGACCAAGTTCGAGCGCCTCGCCGGCTTCGGCGCGCTCCACAAGGGAATGCGGGTCGAGGTCGACGCCCAGCGGACCGACAGCGGCCTGCTCGCAAAGCAGGTCGAGACCCGCGGTGGCGGCGGTGGCGGCAACGACGGCCCCAACCACGCCTAGTCAGCGGTCAGACAGGAAGGACCTCGGGGAGAGCCTCGAGGTCCTGGACCAGCGTCCCTTCGGTGAGCCGGGGGGACGCTGCCTGTCCGCCGAAGAGGAGCTTCAGGCGCGGATGGGTGCGCAGCGCCGCGGCTGCGACCTGTTCCAGCTCGGGGGCCAGCTCCGGCAGCGTCGCCGAGAGGGCGAGCAGGTCCGGCGAGAGCGAGTCGAGCGCCTGCAAGAGGGCGTCGGTCGGCACGTCGGCGCCGAGGTAGATCGGCTCGAAGCCGGCCTCCTCGAGGACGTCGGCCGCCATCCGCAACCCGAGCGCGTGCTGCTCGCCCTCCACGGTGGCCAGCATCACCCGGCGCTTCACCGGCGCCGGCTCGTGCTCCGCCCCGACGCCGACCCAGACCGGCGGTCGCAGCGCCGCCAGCACGCGGTGGGTGAGCGAGGTCGCCAGGTGCTCGTCGGCGACCGTCAGCGCCCCCTTCGCCCAGAGCTCGCCGACCTCGTGCAACGCCGGGGTGATCACCCGCTGGTAGAGCTCGGGGATGCTCATCCCAGCGGCGAGAGCCCCGGCGGCGACGCGGAAAGCGCCAGGGGCATCCGCGGCTCGCACCGCGTCCAGGTACAGCCGCGATAGCTGCGCCGGACTGCGAACCGCCTTATAGCTCTTCGAGTTCTCAGCCCCTGCCGAGTGCTCGGTCACCTCTCATAGAGTATGGATGCGTATCCGTGTAGGCAAGGGCTCAGGGGTGCCAGCGGCCATCAGTTGCGGGCCGCTTCGACAATCTGCGTTGCCGGAGGTCCGCCAGAGGCGGCAGACTCTCGGTTGGTGCCTGGCGGCCCTACATCACCCGAAGGCCAACCGGGTCTGGCGAAGGCGGTTCGCGAGCTGCGCACGAAGGCGGAGCTGACCCAGGCTGCCCTCGCCGCGCGGGCGGATCTCCCGCCCACCACCATCGCCCTCATCGAGAGCGCCAGGCACGATCCGCCGTGGGGCGACATCCGTCGGATCGCGCGGGCGCTGGACGTCTCGCTGGAGGCGCTCTCCGAGCTCGCCGAGCAACACGAGTTAGAACGGGAAGTTTGACTTAGCTTCTTCCTGGGGATGGACGGGCGGAACCCGTATCCCTGACCCGAAGGAGAGCTATGAGCATCATCACGATCCTGATCATCATCATCCTTGTCCTACTCGCGATCTACCTCTTCCGTCGAGTCTTCTAGGGCGAGGCGCGCTGGCCCTCATCCGGCCGACACCAGGAGCGAAGCGCCCGACCCGCGCGGCATAGCCCGCGTAGGCAGCACCGTGAGCCCGCAGCAGGTAGGGCTCCTCGACCAGGCGCACCTGCACCTCGAGGGCAATCGCGAGTCCGACGAAGCCGACGATCGCAACCCAGCTCGGGACGAGCAGGGCGAGGCCGAGGGCGGTGGGAATCACCGCCGAGTAGATCGGGTTGCGGACGTAGGCGAACGGGCCGTCGGTGACGAGCTCGGTCCGCTCCTCGGCATCGACCCCGATGCGCCAACTGTCGCCCATCGCGATCTGCGCGTAGAAGGTGCCCACGATCCCGAGCAGGGCCAGAACGGCGCCGACCGCGTACACCCAGTTGGTATCAAGACCGTTGATCGGCTCCACCCGGCCAAGCAGCGCTAGGACCGGCGCCGCCAGTCCCAGCAGGGCTGCGAGCACGAAGCCGGCGCCGGCGATCCGCTCCGCCGGTCTTCCCCCGATGCCACTCAGCCCGGTGGACCCCGTCCGCCGCAGCTGGATTGCCACCCGCAACCCGAAGGCGAGCGCCAGGTAGAGGCTGTAAAGGACGAGCGAGAGAACAGGCATTTCGAGGACCCCGCTGGCGCGGTGGAACAGCTTGCGCCGCCGGGACTACACGCTCAGTCGCTCGACTCTCGCTTCAGGGCAAGATCGAGACGTTCCGTCGCCTCGGGCTTGAGGCCGAAGGTTTCAATGCGGCCCGGATCCGCACCCTCGGGCTCGGGTCCGTCCGCAGATGGCGGCGCCGCGTCCCCGCTGGGCGACTCGGCGATTTGGGTCCCGGGATCGTCCCCTTCAGGCTGAATCGGCTCCGGCTCGTCTTGCCCCATGCGCCCTCCTAGTAGGAAGTTAGGTTCACGAGCCAGGCTACTACCTCGACGACCAGCAAGATCGAGCCCGCCTGAAACCACCTCAACATGCGGTCCAGCTTTTTCTGATTCTCGATCACATGCCGCTCCTGCCAGAGCGCGATATTGCGCTGGAGTCGCTCCGCGGTCCACGGCTTGGGTTTCTCGATGTGGTTCTTCAAGTAGTAGCTCGGGCTGATGCGAAATATGAATTTACGCGGCCAGAGCACGACCAGAACAGTGACCGCCAAACCGACGAACGCGGCTATAGCGACCACCTCAGAAAATTGCAGGCTGCGGTCGAGCGATCCCGGTGTGGACCCGGGATCCTTCAGAGCTTCGGCGCCGAGAAACGAGGTGACGATTGCGGCTCCGGCCAGCAAGGTTCCCGCGCGAGCGCGGATGTTGTCCAGTGCAGCCCCCTGCCGATCCAGGGATCGGTTTGACGCCGCGTAGAGAACAGCCTGCGGTGAATCCCCCACTCACCCAGTGTATGTGCCACCGGTCGACTCCAGCCCGGAACTCTCGCCAAAGGCGCCTACCAGAATCGAACTGGTGTAAACGGCTTTGCAGGCCGGTACATATGCTTTTTTTCCGCTTTCTAGAGCGGTTTTGCCCGACTGTGGGCCAGTCAATGGGCCAGTTTTGCCCGCGCGGGAACGCAGGGCCACCGTCCCTACACGTACTGAAGTGCCTGAGCCTCAGACAAAGAGCCAGCGAGGGCGCGGGAATACTTCGTGAGGCAGATCGTTCCCTTGCCCCCCCTCTCTGAGTAGTAGGAGCCTTCAATCTGCCGGACAGGGCGTCCGCTCACTGCCAGCTCACAAGCCCCTTCAGTGGGACGATTCCCATCGCGGGCCGGTACCGGCGCTCGCTGCTGATAGATGTAGCGGAGATCATGGCGGTGGTCGTTCTTCTTCATCGAAGCGGCGAGTGACCAGGACTCGGCCATCGTGGTCGGGAAATAGCAGCGGACCGACACCGACGAAAAGGTCTGCCGAATTGCCATGTAGAACTCGACTTGCCCAGGCCGCCCAGCCCCGTCATCTTGATAGTCGAGAGTTCCTTCCCAGGTTCCATGGATCACGGGGTGACGACAGACTTCGCAAATCCATCGAATTCCGGGCACCCGCCAGAGCCTGTGCTCGAAGGCTAAGAGAAGGAGCGTGATCGCCCCTCCCACTCCCGAAAGCCACCGCAGGCCACTTTGGTCAATCGAGTCGCCGGTCACCGCCGAGAGGAAAAACATCGCCCCAGCCACCATCGCCAGGATGACCTGAATCCATCCTCTTGAAGGCACTACGAATCCTTGACGTACTGCCAAGCAGCCTTCGCAAAGGCGCGGGCCTCATCCCTCGTCCACCGCTGGCGCTCGTGGAACAGAAACTTGATTGAGTTCACCTCGTACCACCGATCGACGGCCTGAGCCTCCTTGGTCGTGTCCTCCCAAATCCGAAACAGAACCGCGCGGAGACGCTCGCCCCAGGTTGACCCGTCAAATGCAGTATCGGCGCAGTTGAAAACGAGAGACTCGATCAGGTAGCTGGCAACCACCGGAGAGGCACCTTCCTTAACCATCTGATTCTCAAGGTTCTTCAGGATTCGGACAATCCGCTTGAACCGCAGAGAGGTCGCTTCGTTCTTCTCGATGCCTCGTTCGTAGTGCTGCTGCGGGTAGTTGACGATCCGATGGACCGGCGTCGTATCGGGGATGAGTCGGATGCCCCGTGCATATGAATGTGGAGACCAGTTCATGCGGAATTGAGCGCAAGGAACAACGTCGGCTGCAAGCGACCGCGAGCTTTCCCGCACCGTGAACACTTTGTTGGAACGAGAAACAGCACCAGCACCGAAGGCGCGCACCAAGGCTTCCCCTACGGCATCCTTGAACCGGCTGATTTCGGTAGTTCCGGCGGCAGTCCGAAACGGTCCCGAGTACGGCGTGTAGCCGCGCACCGCCTTTATTTCAGCTTCATCGGCGCTTGGGCTGTACTCGTTGTAGATGATGTCGTTGTATTCGACAGCAATATCGACGTCGCTATCTCGGCGGACATTCGTGTTGTTTTTGTAGGACCCCTTCGCAAAGACGCTGATTCCCAGCGTCGATAGGAAAGCATCCCCTTCAATCGCTTCCCGAATGAGGCGCTCGGTGTTTTCCGCCCGCGCGTCTTCGTTGTCAAAGGCCGGTTGGGTCCAGCGCCGTAGCTGCTCCTCTGCGGCGACAGGCATCGGGGATCAGATCCGTAGAAGTTGGTTTGGAACGTGTACGGGCTGCATTCGGAACTTTCCAGGCTAGCCCTGGGAGAGGCGGAACAGAAAAATGGCACGGCAAAAAGCACCACTCCCCTAGAGCCAAGGTGTGGTGTCGTCGGCACATTCGTGCTGGAGGTTGCGCGTCTAGCGCGCGTCTTTCCTGCGGCGGCAATGCAGCCAGTCCGAAATCCGCAGCGCGGTATGGACAAGCTGCGCGAGGCGCAGCAGGAAGTCAAGCTCCGACAAGGAGCCTCCTTCGCATGGATGAAAGCCGCCCAGATGGGCGGCTCAGGAACCCGCGTCATGGCACAGCGGGGGCTACGGCCAAATGGTGGGCCGCCCTTCACCTTGGACGACTTGGCACCTTGGGCTAGGGGCAGATAATCGCAGCCCGACACGACGACATACCTCGGCCTACAGCCAATTTTCACGCTGGCGGGACGTTTGACCTGACGACCCGCGCGAGAGAGCCAAGGGCAAACCCTGCCATGCCCCGAGGACACCACCAAAGCAGAGCCGACACCTTGCCCCAGCTAGGGCGGCCTCAGGCGGCGAAATTCGCCTGCCTTGCAGCAGCCTCGGCCTCCCGCATATCGGTCCGCAGAAACCGATCCAATAGCGCTGCCGCCTCGGCCTCAGATTGACCCCTGCCTCAGTTCGGTGAGGTCGGCGGCAACGATGGACGGGTCGATGTGGTCGCCCACTTCGCCGCCGAAATTTTTGGACCACTCCGTTTCGCCAGCTTTTCTCCAGTACGCCTTGTCGTTCTCGTCGTAGCTCCCGTCCTTGCCCCAGTGGTCGAGATACCAGTCGCGCGTCAGAAGGTCTGGCGTCCTCTTGATTTCGAGCAGCAGGCGGGCGAGGCTCGCTACGTCTCTGCGTTCGTCGGCCTGTCGCCTAACCGCCCCGGCCTGGGCCTTGACGTAGAGGTCAAACAGCCATTCCCAGAAGTACGAGATCGTGTTCTTCAACTCGCCGTTTTCGCGGACAATCTCATGGGTGCGCAACCAAACGTGGCGCTCAAGGTGCATCAAGTAGACGTCATTGGCGACGCTCTTGCTCAGCCAGCGCTCCCACTCCTCGATCCGTTGGTCGGCCATCGCTTTCGGTTTCTGCTTTGCCGAGGCCGCCGCTTCAATCACCTTGCGGCGGTACGACTCTCCAGCCATCTGATGATTTCATTAGGCCTCGCATCTCCGGCCGCGATCTTCTCCACCATCGGAACGTCCGTATCCGCATCTTCCCCCGCGAAGGGGCGGCCGTTGGCTTCAAGGAATAGCCACACGGAGAGGAAGGCGGCCCGCTTGTTGCCGTCCGGCAGCGGGTGGTTGCGGGCCAGATGCTCGACCAGGACCGCCGCTTTCTCTACGAGCGTCGGATGCGCGTCCTGATCGCCGAAGCCTGCCTGAGGTGCGGCGAGAGCGGAATCGGCAAGGGCAATCCCCGGCAAGCGGGCGACCTGCTCGGGAGTCGTGCCCAGCAATTCAGCGGCGATCTCGCAGTAATCGCCTAGCTCCAGGTAGATCGTCAAGGGCTACTTGGCGAGGCGGCGCAGGGTCTCGCGATTAGCCTGGATCGCAGCCTTGATCCGCCCATTGCGCTCGGTGCTACTTCCGGGCAGGCCAAAGCGCAGCTTGTCTCGCTCGGTCTTCGGGGCGGTGGGGGCTTGAGGCTTCATCGCCGACACATTGTTGCACCCAGGTTCCACGCCATCTGAAATCCGAGCCGATGAACGATCCCGTGGGCCAGTCGTGGGCCAGTTTTACATCCAGATAATCGGCAACAACCGGACTCAGGCGGACGAAGAAACAGCCTTAAGAGGCCGCGCAAAGCGCTCTAGCAAGCCAAACTCCGCTTGCCAGAGCCAAAGGCGCCTACCAGAATCGAACTGGTGTAAACGGCTTTGCAGGCCGCTGCGTAGCCACTCCGCCAAGGCGCCGGGAACCCGTTGAAGCGTAGCGGCGGAAGCGGGATCGGGGCGGGCGGTTGTGGGGCGCCCGGCGGCGCTACTGCTCGTAGTCCTCGACGGTGCCGCCGTCGCGGGGGCTGGCGTCGTCGGGGTCGTCGCCGGCGCGGCGGAGGGCGCGGCGCTGGCGGAGGTAGTCCCAGGCCTTGTCGAGCTGGACTTTGAGCTCGTCGAGGCGGGCGTGCTCGTCGTCGTCGAGGCCCTCGCCCTCGTGGCGATGGAGGAGCTCCTCCTCTTCCTGAACCAGCTTGTCGATGCGATCGAGTACCTGTTGGTCGTCCATGGCGGAGGGTTACCCGTTCTCCGAGGCTTCCAGCACGCGAAAGGTGATGCCGGCTTTCTGCAGGCGCTCGAGGAGGGCGTCGCCCATTGCCGCCGCGGTCGTCAGCTGCCCCGCGCGCTGGGGCAGCTCGTCGAAGGCGAGGCAGAGGCCGGACTCGGCGAGCATCTTCGAGGTCTCGCTGTAGCCGGGGTCGCCGCCGCTGACCTCGGTGACGACGCGCTTGCCGCCCCCCTCGCCGACGAAGACGACCTTGAACCAGCTCTTCTCCCGTTTCTCCTCGCTCGGCCCCTCGCCGGGCGATTTCATCTTCAGCAGCAGCTTCCGGGTCGGCGGCAGCTGCGCCAGGGTGAAGCCGGTGCTGACCCCGGCGGCGAGCGCCGCGACGCTCGACAGGTGCTTGGCGACGAGGTTGTGGCCGTAGGTGAAGTTGGGTCCGTAGCGGTCGAGGGCGGCTGCGGAGCGGCGGACGACCGGGCCGTCAATCGTCGGCAGCGGCACCGTCCAGCCGCCGCGATCGGCGTCATGGCGGACGCGGGCCGGCGCGGCGTGCACCTCGCGCCCCGGCGGCCGCTGCTCGAGGCGGCGGCGCTCTTTGGCGGCTCCCATGGTCTGGCGGGCCCGTCCGAAGGCGTTGATCGCCGAGTGGTAGGTACCGCCGGAGAAGCTGGCGTTGCTGCGGACGTAACCGTTGACCGTCAGCGGCACGCCCTCCGGCAGCTGCTTGACGGTGAAGTAGGCGCCGAGGTCGTGCGGGATCGAGTCGAAGCCGCAGCAGTGGACGATGCGGGCGCCGCTGCGCTCGGCCTCGGCGTTGTATTTCGCCCACATGCGATCGACGAACTCGGGCTCGCCGGTGAGGTCGACGTAGTCGGTCCCCGCCGCCGCACAGGCCGCCACCAGGGGCTCGCCGTAGAGGACGTAGGGACCGACGGCGGTGATGACGACGCGGGCCGACTCCGCCACTTCGCGCATCGCGGCAGGGTCGCCGGCGTCGGCCTCGATCAGCTCCGGCGCGGTTGCGTCGGGGTTGGCCGCCGCGAGCCGTGCCGCGACCGCGTCGAGCTTGGTGCGGTTGCGACCGACCAGCGCCCAGCGTTTGCCGGCCGGAAGGTGGGTAGCCAGGTAGTCGGCCGTGAGGCCGCCGGTGAAGCCGGTTCCCCCGAAAAGGACCAGGTCATAAGAGCGCGGAGCGTCCATCTGGGTAATTCTCTCAGGGAAGAGGTCGCCACGCGCAAGTGGAACGGGCGTCGCAGACGACCAGTCAGCGACCACGACGCCCGCTGCACGTGCACAAGTTCAACGGTCACGCTTTACAAACATCAGGCCGAAGTAAAGAAATAGACATGGTTGCTGACCCCGATTTTCCCGCAATTAGCGATAAGTCCCAACTTGAGGAGTTCGTCAAGTACTGCGAAGAGCGGGCCGAAACGAGCTTCGAGGGCCCCGCCGCTTTCCACGACTTCTCGGTTGCGCAATTCCGCGAGTTCTGGCGCCTCTTCCTCAAATGGGCCGAATTGCGTCGCGCTGGCGAGGCCGATCCGGTCTGCACCGACGACCGCTGCGAGTTCGCAACGTTCTTCCCGAACCTGCGCCTCAACTACGCCGAGAACCTGCTCGAGCCGTCTGATCCCGAGGCCGACGGGCAGATCGCGATCGTCGCCCGCCACGGCGACGGCTCCCGGCAGGAGCTGACCCGCCGCGAGCTGCGCGAGCAGGTTCGGCAGCTAGCCGCCCACCTGCGGGCGCTCGGCATCGGCAGGGACGACCGGGTGGTCGCGATCGCCGCCAGCAACCCGGAGGCGATCATCGCAGCGCTTGCCGCCGCCGCCCTCGGTGCCACCTTCTCCAGCGCCGCTCCCGAGATGGGTGCGCCCGCGATCCTCAGCCGCTTCGAGCAGCTGGCGCCGAAGCTCCTCTTCGCGAACACCGGCAGCGACAGCCTGACCGAGGTGATCCAGGGTCTGCCCTCGCTGGAGACGGTGGTCGCCCTGGACGCCGAGAACCCGCCGGCGGAGACGGCGGTCCCCGTGCTCCGCCTCGACGACCTGCTCGCCTCTCCCCCGCCGGCGCCGCTGCCCGAGGGCTGGCAGCGCTTCCCCTTCAACCACCCCCTCTTCATCCTCTTCACCTCCGGAACCACCGGGCCGCCGAAGTGCATCGTCCACGGTGCCGGCGGGACCCTGCTCGAGCACCTGAAGGAGCACCGCCTGCACGGCGACCTGCGGCCCGCGGACACCCTCTTCTTCCAGACCAGCGCCGCCTGGATGATGTGGAACTGGCAGCTCTCGGCGCTCGCCTGCGGCGCCCGGATCATCGTCTACGACGGCCCGGTCGCCGAACCCGACTCACTCTGGAAGATCGTCGCCGAGGAGGAGGTCACGGTCTTCGGCACCAGCCCGCCCTACCTGCAGCTCTGCCAGGACAGCGGCTTCTCGCCGCGGCGCGCCGAGCCGCCGCGGGCGCTGCGCTCGGTCCTCTCGACCGGCTCGGTCCTGCGCGACTGGCAGTACGACTGGGTGGCCGAGGAGGTCGGGCCGGTGAAGCTGCAGTCGATCTCCGGCGGCACCGACATCATCGGCTGCTTCGTCCTCGGCCACCCCGAGCTGCCGGTCCGCCGCGGGATGATCCAGTCCCGCAGCCTCGGGCTCGACGTGCAGGCGCTGGCGGCGGAGACGACGCCGTCGGACTCGCCGGTCGGCGAGCTGGTCTGCCGCAACCCCTTCCCGTCGCGACCGCTCGGGTTCCTCGGCGACGGCGACCGCAGCCGCTTCCACGGCGCCTACTTCGCTCAGAACGAGGGGGTCTGGACCCACGGCGACCTGATCGAGTTTGACGGCGAGGGGCAGGCGCGGATCCACGGCCGCTCCGACGGGGTCCTCAACATCCAGGGCGTCCGCATCGGCCCGAGCGAGATCTACCAGGCGCTGCGCGACGTGTCCGAGGTCGCCGAGGCGATGGCGGTCGAACAGCGCCGACCACAGGGAGCACGGCTCGTCCTGCTCGTGGTGCTCCGGAACGGGGCCGGGCTCGGCGGCGAGCTCGGCAAGCGGATCCGCAGGGCGATCGCCGAGCAGACGACGCCCCTGCACGTGCCCGAGCTGGTGGTCGCGGTCGAGGAGCTGCCGGTCACCCACAGCGGCAAGCGCTCCGAGCGCGCCGGCCGCGCCGCCGTCGAGGGCGAGGCCGCAACCAACCGCAAGGCGCTCGCCAATCCCGATTCGCTGGAGCGGATCCGCGAGGCGGTCGTAGAGGCCGAAGCGGCGCTGGCGCGGCGGAACCGCGCCGCGCTCTCCTCCGACCGCCCGACGGTGGACAAGGTGCGGGCGCTGTGGGAATCGGTGCTCGGCCTGCAGGGCATCGACGACGGCGACGACTTCTTTGCTCTCGGCGGCACCTCGCTGCAGGCGGTCCGGGTCTTCACCCAGATCCGCGACCGGCTCGGCGTCGAGCTGCCGCTCTCGGTGCTGATGGAGGCGCCGACGGTCGCCGAGCTCGCCGCGGTCGTCGAGGACCCCGGCAAGCACTTCGAACCGCTGGTCCTGATGCGGGGCGGCAGCGGCGGGCCGCCGCTCTTCTTCGTCCACTCGATCTGGGGCGACGTGCTGGGGATGCGACAGCTCGCCGTCGCCATGCGCGGCGACGTTCCCGTCTACGGGCTGCGGGCGCGGGGGCTGCAGGGCGAAGAGCCGCAGAGCAGCGTCGAGGAGATGGCGGCGAGCTACGTCGAGGTGATCCGCTCCCAGCAGCCGCACGGGCCCTACCGGATCGCCGGTCACTCGTTCGGCGGCCTGCTCGCCTTCGAGATCGCCCGTCTCCTGACCGACCAGGGCGAGGAGATCGAGTGGCTGGGGCTGATCGACGCCGAGCTCAGCACCGAGGCGCACTCGCCGGCCCGCCGCTGGGGTCACCGCCTCGCCCTCCCCTACCACTACGCGCGCGCCGCCCTGCGGCAGCCGGGGAAAGCGCTGCACGTCCTGCTTAAGGCGGTGCCGAAGCTGCTGCGCCGCGGCTTCTCCCGCTTCCATCGCGACGCCGCCCTGGCCGAGTCCGAGGCGACCTGGATGGAAGGCGCCTCCGCCGCCCACCAGCGCCTCGCCGCGCACTTCCTCAGGCTGGCCGCCTCCTACCGCCCGCGCCCCTACCGCGGCTCGATGACCTACTTCCTCCCCACCGTCCGCCGCTTCCACCTCTTCGCCGACCCGCTTCCGGTCTGGCGCCGGGTCACCGCCGGCGAGATCGAGATCGAGCGGGTGCCGGGCCCACATGTCGGCATGGTCGCGGGCGACGCGGGACGCGTCGTCGCGCGGCAGATCGAGCGCTGCCTTGCAACCACAGCCGGAAGAGTTGGGATTCGGCCCTCGGGCTAATTACGATTAATCAATGCCGCAGCTGCAACGGTCCGAGGCTTCCGACTCCCACAGCGCCCGGTTGCGAAAAGCGGCGCGGCACCTGCTTCCGCTCGCCGTCCTCGTGCTCGTGCTCGGCTATTGGGTCGTTGCCTTCGCCACTGAGCAACAGGCTCGCGAGATAGGTCGGGTATATGAACATGCAGACCAAGCTGTCAGGCAGGCGTCCCGAGGCCGGTTCCTCGCTCCCTCCGCGACCGTCGAGGAAGGCTCGGGGATGCGAGATCTCTTCGGCGTGGAGGACGAGGAGATCCCCGCTGACTCCTACGCCGTCGATCCCGAGCGGCTGGGAGTGGTCCTCTGCGAAACGAAGATCAGCGATGGAACCTGCCCTGCCGGCGGAACGCGGTTCGGGGTCGCCTACCCGATCCATCGGGAGCGGGTTGGTCTCGACACCTGGCAGGTGGTCTTCGCACCTGAACTGGACGGCCACTTCACCCGCGACCCCTATCGCATCCTCTACGTAGCGCCCACGGCGGGGGGCCACTATGCGCTCCTGATCAAGGGGCGATCGATCTATCCCGAGCGAGACGATGCGGGCGTGGCGGTGCTTACGGGCTTCGCGGACTCGGACCTCGGCGAGGAGATCGACCGCTTGACGAACGACAGCGGGGTCTCCCGCCTCAACCCGCTCGGGCTCGGAGAGGACGAATGGCGCCTCCATAAGGACGAGGGACCGGATCTTCCCTATCAGGCAGAGATCTACGACCTCAGCCGCAAGCACGGACCGGTCGCCCTCGCCTGGCTGGGAGGGAACGGGGACATCGAAAGCGCCCTCACCAGGATCAGCCTGATCTCCGCCACGATCGCGCTCCTCGTTGTGATCCTCCGTCTCCTCGCCCGCTTCTTCGCGTATACCGCCAGGGGCCTCGGGGAGTTGATAATAGCTGCCCTCGAGTGGATGGAAAGGGAGCGACAGCAGCGCTGAGCTGTCCAGGCTGGAGCTAGGCCGCGGGCGTCGGGGCCGCGGCCCCGCTCTGCACCGGGTGGCCGCCGTCGCGCCAAACGCCGACGCCTTTGCCGACGTGGATCACGTCCTCGAAGCCGGCGCGCTGGAGGATCGAGGCGGCGAGGCCGCTGCGCTTGCCGCCGCGGCAGATCGTCGCGACCGGGCGCTCGCGTGGAAGCTCCTCGAGCCTGCCGGCGAGGTCGGCGTAGGGAATGTGAAGCGAACCGGGAATGTGCTCGCCTTCGTACTCGGAGGCGTCGCGGACGTCGAGGATCACCGGGCCGCCGTCGCCGTCGGTACGGCGGGCGAGCTCGTCGGGGTCGATCAGCTCGATCCGGTGGATCGGCCGGTCCTCGAGCCGCCAAGCCGTCATCCCGCCCTCCAGATAACCGCGCACGGCGAGCCCGACTGAGGCCAGCAGCTGCGCGGCCTGACGCTCGTCGCCGCTGGAGGCGGCGACCATGACGATGTCGCTGCCCTCGGGGACGACCCGCGAGACCTTGGTCGCGAAACCGGTGTCGTAGGAGGAGGAGCTGATTGCGCCCTCGATGTGGGCCTCGTCGAACTGCTCGTTGGTGCGGCCGTCGATGACGACGGCGCCCTGCTCGACCAGCTCTTCGACCTCGTGCGGGCTGAGCGGCGTCGGCGTCCCGAAATCCTCGACCAGCGGGCCGCGGTTGAGACCGACGATGCGCTCGACGTTCGGCGGCTTGTCGCCGAGGGAGCCGACCTGGTCCTCGATGAACTCCGCTTCGTCGCTGATCTGCAGGGCGCGGTTGTGGCGGCGCTCGAAGCCGATCGTCGAGGAGCTCTTGAGGTCGAGACCGGAGCCGCCGCAGAGCGAGCCGCCGAGATGCCCGGGCCAGACCTCGACCTCGTCGGGCAGGACCAGCAGGCGCTCGTGCAGCGAGCGGAACATGTCGGCGGCGCCGTCCCGCGGTTCGACCGCGAGGTCGGGGCGGGCGACGTCGCCGATGAAGAGCGAGTCTCCGGTCAGCAGCGCCCAGGGGTCGCCGCCGCGGCCCTTGTCGCTGAGCAGGAAGCAGGTGTGCTCGGGCCGGTGTCCGGGCGTATGGATCGCGTCGACGACGAGGTTCCCCAGCTCCAGCTTCCAGCCGTCGGCGAAGGGCTCGTGCGGGTACTCGGCTTCGGCCAGCTCGTGTACGTGGACCGTCGCCCCGGTGCGCCGGCAGAGCCGCCCGTGCCCGGAGACATGGTCGGCGTGGTTGTGGGTCTCGAGCACGCGCCCGATCCGCACCCCGTGCAGGCTCGCCAGCCGCCGGTAGGGATCGATGTCCCACTGCGGATCGACCACCACCGCGACCCCCGATTCCCGGTCGGCGACCAGGTAGGAGGCACAGCCCAGGTCCTCGTGGATGATCTGACGGAAAAGCATCTGCGTCCTTCCGGGCAGGCTAGCGCGCCGATCGCCCCGCCACAGCTAGAATGCCCACCGATGCGGCTGTAGCTCAGCTGGCTAGAGCGTCTGCTTGCCATGCAGAAGGTCGAGGGTTCGAATCCCTTCAGCCGCTTCGAACGAAGCCCCGCTCCGGCGGGGCTTTTCTGTGTCCGGAACGGAGACGTGTAGTCGCTGTGACCCCTTCTATCTCCAACTTCGCTGCCCATTCACTGCTTTTTCCTTTCCGGATCATCGATGCCGGACGGCATGTCAGAATTAGGTCATGACCAAGGCCGAGCTCCATCAGATGGTTGACCGCCTGCCGGAACAGGCAGTCGACGGGGCAGCGATTCTGCTTCGCGAGGTAACGGATGGTCGGATCGACCCCGAGCAGGCCTGGTTCTGGACCCGTGCGTGGCAGGAGCGTGAGCGGGAAGCCGATAAAGACCTCGCCGCCGGTCGGGTGACTCGTTTTGAGAGCGACGAGGATTTTCTAGCGGAGCTAGACGAGCGCACGAAGCCGCTCGATGCCGACGCGTGAAGTTCTCGCGTCATTCTGGCGCGATTGGGACCAGCTAAGTCCAACGCAGCAGCGGGAATTTCGCGATGCGGTGGCTCAGTTCATCACCAATCTCGCCGAAGACAAACGAGGCTTCCATCCCCGACTTCGCGTGAAGCGCGTGCAGGGCCATCCCGGTGTCTGGGAGATGACTTGGGCCTGCGACGGCCGCGCGACCTTCCAATACGGCGATGAAATCAAGTCCGGGGAGCCGCACATCATCTGGCGTCGTATCGGCACCCATTCGATTTTCCGCCGCCCGTAATCATTGGGCTGCGGGCGAACTCGCCTCCCCAATCTGGACCCCGACTCCGCAATCAATGAGCCAACTTCCGGCGATCACGTTTCCCCCAATAGTGGTGTGCTTCGGCCCAAGCTCGATGTCGGTTCCCGCGATCTTCAGCGTGATCTCGACAGCGGTGAGAGGAAAAGTGAGCCCTGAGCGAGCAATCGAATCGCGATGCGTTGGGTCGGGCACTGTCATCCCGTTCTCTTCGAAGCGCGTCTTGAGGTTGGCGGGCACCGGAGCGGGCGGGAACCGCTTTTCGAAGTCGTCCTCAGAAACGACGTCACGAAACTCAACTCTGAGAGCATCGCCGTTCGGATACTTGGCGCTGACGAGCCGCCCCGAAGGCGGGCAGACGATCTCGCGCTCATCGGAGCCCTCGGTCATCCAGAAGTTGTCAATCATCGCCATGCGCGGTTGCTCAGAGGTCGTGAGCGCCTGGAGATTGACTAGCAGTCGGCCTTCCTCGTCACGGTTGAGCCACACGACGGGTGTGTCCTGCACCCTCACGGCGACCGGGGTCCTGACGTAGAAGTTGCCGCCAACCACAGCCACTAGGTCCTCTCGCATCCAGTTGAACCTCGCTCCAAGCTCTCTACTGCGGTCGCGGCCAAGACGCTTCATCTCCCGAAGCTGGTCATCGGTGTAGGCCCCGGCATCCGCCTCTGGATGATGGTCCCGGCAGATGGCAATCATGCCCTCTGGGTCCTGGTGTTCTCGCACCCGCCAGGGCGGATCGAAGTGATGCCACATCAGGTAAGGGCTACCGCACCCTTCGACAGGGCAACCAAAGCCGACCTCCTCGGCAAGCTGCCGTCGAACGGCGATGGGCGGTTCTCGTCGCAGCATCTTCATTCTCTTCCTATCTAAGAATTCAGAAACACCGATCTTGAAGGTCTGGGCAGCGGAACAATCTCGCTGACCAAACCAGCGGGATCGTGCCTGATCCAACCTAATCTTCAGGGATACAGAGTCGACCCTTTGCGCACTGGAATGCGGGAATCGCCAAGAAGCCAGATCGCTTGCCATGCAGAAGGTCGAGGGTTCGAATCCCTTCAGCCGCTTCGCACGGGATCTCGCTCTAGGGCGGGATTTCGTCATTTCAGGGGGCTCAAAGGGGAAATGAAACCATCCCCTGCTTGGATTGACTGCGCAACGATCGGGTATTGCAGGATTGATACTCACCATTCGAAGGAGTTGATCGCAAGTGGGTTCATTCCGGTTTCACCGCGGAGTTCGGGTCCACTTAATCAGGGGAACGCCGCGACGGCCGCCCCTGTTTCTCAGTCTCATCCTTACGGCTTTCGCCCTATTTTTTGCGAACACTCCCTCGGCTTCTGCTCTGCCCGAAAAGTTCTTCGGGCTCCACTGGGCCCCCAGCCAGGGCGCCGCCGATATGGAAGCGGTTGAACGTTCGGGCGCCAAGTACTACCGCCTACAGCTCTCCCAGACCAACACCGTCGCCGCTGCCTACGACCCGATCTTTCAGCTCGCCTGGGAACGGGGAATCACCATCCTTCCCTACCTTTACGGGAAGCCTGGTAATGAAATCACCGGTAAACAATTCCCCACCCTGACGCAACTCGAAAGCGAAGGGAACGGACCCGGCACCTGGATCTACTTCATCTACGACGTCGTGCACCGGTACGGCTTCCAGGGCGATTTCTGGGCCGGCAAGTCAAATCCCAAGCCAGTTCCCGAGTGGGAGGTCTGGAATGAGCCCAACTTGCGGGCGAACAACCCTGGCGGCCTAACCGTGCAGCCAGAAAACTACACCCGCTTCGCCCGCCGCACGGCAGTTGCGATTCAGGACGCTCAGAAACAACGGAGCGGCTTTGGCACCCGGGTCAACTTCGGAAATCTCTTCTCGGCCGGAACCAGCATGGAAGGTTCCAACTACAAGTCGATGAAAGTCGACCTCTTCCTGGATAAAGCCCACAACGTGGACCCCAACTTGTCCAACTTCACGGGCCTTGCACTGCACCCGTATTCCTTCACCGGCGGCAAAGCAGGCGTAGAAACCCACGTCAACGAAGCCCGTAATAGGCTCGATCAGTTCTTCGGCGGCTCGACCAAGGAGATCTGGATCACCGAGTTGGGCTGGCAGGTGGGGATTACCGATCCTGCCCACGAAAAGGTGACTCCCGAACAGCAGGCCCAGTACCTGACCGAAAGCTTCAACTGGGTTCGCTCCGTGCAGGCCGCCAAGAACATCCAGTCGCTGATCTACTACAACTACCGCGACTTCGGTGGCGCGTGGGATGGCTACGCAGGTCTACGTAGCTTGGACGGCAGCTATCGCCCCGCCTGGTACGCATTCCAGCAACAGACGGGTGCTCCGCAATGGCCCACCGGTCCCTGGACGACCGAGAACCTCGGGGGGAACCTGACCCTGGACCCCGCCATCGACTCCCGGGTCGCCAACCGACTCGACGTCTTTGCGAGGGGAACCGACGGCGCGCTCTGGCAGATGACCTGGAACGGCAGCAACTGGAGCTCGTGGTTTAGCCTAGGCGGGGGCCTCACCTCCGGTCCCAACGCCGTGTCCTGGGACGGCACCCGCGTAGACGTGGTCATGCGCGGAGGCGACGGCGCCGTATGGCACTACGTGTGGGACGGAGCCGCATGGAGCACGGAGACCCTCGGCGGGGGAGTCGTCGGCTCCCCGGAGATCTCCTCTCAGGGCCCCGGCCAGCTGGACGTCTTCGCGCGGGGCCTCGACAATGCCCTCTGGCAAAGGTCGTTCAGCGGGGGCTCCTGGAGCAGCTGGCATAGTCTCGGTGGCAACATGACCTCGAGCCCAGGCGCAGTTTCGTGGGGACCCGGTCGGGTCGACGTGGTGACCCGCGGGAGCGACAACGCCGTTTGGCACTGGGTGTGGAACGGAATTGGCTGGGGGGTCGAGAGCCTTGGGGGATCCATCGCCTCGGCTCCCGACGTTTCGACCCTGGGACCCGGCTACCTCGATCTGTTTGCGAGGGGCGGCAACAGCCTCTGGCACCGCTCCTTCAACAGCGGCGCCTGGGGTCCCTGGGTGGACCTTGGGGTACCGATGGCGTCGAGTCCTTCGGCCGTTTCCTGGTCGAACGCCAGAACGGATGTGGTCCACCTGAACAGCAGCGGGAACCTCATCCATACCTACTGGAGCCCGTAGCTTCAAGCGAATCCCAACCCGGAGCTGGAGTCGGACCCGGCGGCAGCTTATCCCTGCACCGGGCAGTTCTCAGTCGAGCGCGTACTGTTCCGTATCGTCCACTTCCACGAGCACGTCGTTGCCCGCCCGGCGGCAGGTCGGGGCTTGCAGCGACTCGCCGACGCAACCTTCTGGCCGCGGTCTCGGGCGGCTGTCATCTCAGCCGAGACACCGAGACGGCGACCGCGGAGGCCGGTTTCGAATTTGAGTCCAGCCGGCGGTTCAACTTCTCCGCCGCCCCCCGCCAGTGCCGCCGATTCCTCACGTCGCCGCGGCAACGCACGATGGTCCGCGTCGTCGAGGCCATGTCTCATGGGGATGATGAGGCCAAAGGATCGCGCTAAACAACTGAAACCGCCCCATCGCGTTTCGGGCACTTCCCCACCGAAGCTCCCAAGTCGCTGCATATCCGCGCATATCCGCGCGTATTGCTGATCGCGGCCGTCTACCGCGCCGCTACGAAATCCCTGCAAGCGGGCGTTCGCTGCCGGCTGGTCTCGAAGACGGGCCCAATTGCCATGCAGAAGGTCGAGGGTTCGAATCCCCGCAGCCGCTTCCTAAAACCCTGGTCCAGAGCGCTTGGGCTGGAGTTCCGCTTTGCAGGAGTGCGCGTCGTACATCTGCGACGAAATCTTCCTGGGGCCCCTTGACAAAAATGCGAGCGGCCCGCTTCCATCTGTTGAGGCGTTCCGCCCAATGTTTTTAAGGGCGAAACCCAGTCCGCGGCGTCAATTTGTCGGCGGCGCATGAGCCTGTTGCCGACGATTCTTAGCCTGGGTCCGACCGTCGCTGCGGTCGTCATCGTGATCTGGTTGGCTGAGCGCCTGCCGGTGATCGGCATTCGGTGGATCGAGTTTCGCGAACGCCGTCATGCATTCACCAAGAAGAAGCGGGAGTGGCGCAAGCAGAAGCGGCACTGAATCGCGTCGGCGGGGGTGGAAGTGGAGCCCATATCGACCGCGGCAGAGCTTTTAGCCCTCATAGGGCGCAAAAGCTCTACCGCGCCTCCTTAGCGGCTCACTTCCACAGCTCGCGGCGGAGCATCTCGTTGCCTCGTTCGAGCTGCTGGATGGTGGCGCCTGCGACCGAGCGGGCTCGGGTGGCTCGGTTGATGCGGGATTGGATCTCGCGGTGGGACTTTTTGGTGCGGCGGGCGACGTCGCCGACCAGGCGGCTACGCTCGCGGCGGAGGCGCTCTCGGGCTGCGTAGGCGGACTCTCGCTCGGGCTCCTCTGGCGCTGCTTCGGGCTTCGTGACTGCGGTCGCCTTCTTCACTGCCGGCTTGGGATCGTCGGTCGGGAAGAGCTGGAGGGTGGTTTCGCTCATGATCGCCTCGTCCAGCTCGGCGTCGCCCGAGCTGAGGGCGGCGAAGCTTTCGCCGGCCTCGCTCCGCTCTGGCCTCGCGTCCTCCGCCTCTTCCTCCTCGCCGGTCGGCGAAAGGTCGAGGGCGTGCCGGCGCTCCAGCTCGATCTCGTGGGCGAGGGCCTTCAGCCGCGAGTCGGCCGGCATCAGGAGGTAGCTCATCTGGCGGCGCGGACCCGGGGTGGCGCGAATGAAGCGGCCGACCACCTGGCGAAAGAAGAGCTCGGTCCGGGCCGCCGTCGCGTAGACCCCCACCCGCAGGCGGGGGATGTCGACGCCCTCGGAGACCATCAGGACCGAGACCAGCCAGCGCCGGTCGGAGGAGGCGAAATCGGCGATGCGGCGGCTGGCGCCGGGCTCGTCGCTCATCACCAGCTCGGGCTGCTCGCCGGAGATCCCCCCGAGCCGGGCCGCGATCGCCCGCGCGTGGTCCTGGTCGGAGGCGATGACGAGACCGCCCGCGTCGGGGTGCCCGTCGGCGCGCACCTCGCTCAGCCTCGCGTCACCGTCACGCAGCACCTCCCCCATCCACTCACCGTCCGGGGTCAGCGCCGTCCGCAGCCGCCGGGCCGACTCCGCCGCCGGCAGGACGAGGTCGAAGTCGGCACTGCGCAGGCGACCGTCCGAGACCCACTCCATCTCGCCGTCGTAGGGCAGGAAGGTGATCGGGCGGCAGACCCGGTCGACGAGTGCCTGCGGGTAGCCGTAGGCGTAGTCGGCCCGGCTGAGGCCCTCGTCGTCGTAGGTGACCCAGGGGATCGCCGAGTTATCCGAGCGGAAGGGCGTCCCGGAGAGCAGCAGCCGGAAGCGGGCCCCGTCGAAGGCCTTGCGGGTCTGCAGCCCCCACGCCGCCTGGTCGCCCATGTGGTGCGGCTCGTCGGCGATCAGCAGGGTGGGGCGTCGGCCGGCGGCCCCCCGGTGCGTCTCCGGCTCGGCCGCGATCGTCTGGTAGGTGACGGCGACGCCGTGGAAGTCAGCCGACTCCGGCCCGTCCGAGTTCGGCCTGTTCGGCTCGAGGTCGATGCCGTAGCGAGCCGCGTCGGCGGCCCACTGGCGGCAGATGTGGGTGGTCGGCCCGGCCACAACGACGCGGGAGACAAAGCCCGCGCTCAGCATCCGGTGGGCGATGTGGAGGCCGAAGGTCGTCTTGCCGGCCGCCGGCGTCGCCGAGGCCAGGAAGCTTGTGCCCGTATGCGCCCGCACCGCCGCGGTCGCCTCCTGCTGCCAAGAGCGGAGGGGTCGGCCATCGGGCCAGTCCGGAAGCGATCGGCCAGGCCCGCTGGAGCCGACCAGGTGCTGAGAGGAGTCGTACAAGGGCGGGCAAGCTTAGGGTCGCCCGCGGCGGACAGTCGAAGCCCCGCAGGGATGCCCGGCCTGCGGCTCCGTTCGGCAATGTGTACGAATTTCAACCTTCGAGGCTGTGGGACCGATCTAGGCTGCCTTATTGGCTAAAGGAATCTTCATCGGTCTTACCGTCCTCCTTGTCTCCCTCTCCTTCATGGACAGCGCCGCGCCTGCGGCCGTGACGGATGACTGCGGTCAGGACGCCGGCCTTGCGGTGATCGAGGAACACCCGGAGCTCGATCCGTTTCCCCCTCCGTTCGCGGTCGGTCAGGTGCTCTGCGGCGAATTCCTCGGCCCCGGCAGCGAGGCGATGGTCGTCCCGATCCTCCCGTCGACCTGTGGCGTGTACTTCGGCTGGGCAGCCTTCCGCCGGCTCGGGGACGACTCCTGGCAGCTTGCGTGGAAGTACGACAACGGGCAGACGAACCTGGTCGCGGTCGGGACCGACCTCGAAGAAACGGTGAGCATCCTCGGCTCCCACGACCCTCGCTGCACCGACGCGCAGAAGTCGACGAAAACGCGCTCATGGCACTGGGACGGGCAGAAATTCGTAGCGAGCTCATGGACGGTGCACCTGGAGCAGGGTCTGGAGGCATTCCTAGCCGCGGGACCCGGGTTCGGGATCCCTTGCCTGATCGGGGACGAACCCGGAGGAGGGCTGAGGGGCGCCTCCTGCAAGAGCGGCAAGCTAAAGGGACGTCGCATATACACGCAGCTGGCGGAGATTCGCGGCGACGGCAAGCGGCTGCGCACCTGCCAGAAGTTCGGGGTCAGGGCCTGCGGTGGCGCTCCCTGCGGGTGCTACGAGGATCTCATCGAGGTCGGCCTCGGCGAACGAGTCGTCGCAGGCCGCTTCAGCTGCAGCGTGCGGAGGCACGGCGTTGCCTGCACCGCTTCCACCGGTGCGGGCTTCTTCATCAACGAGAACAAGATCCGGCGTCTCGGGCCAGGCCCGACGCCGCAGGATCGAAGGGAGCGGAGAAATGCGCGATGACGTGAAGCTGCTGGTGGATTCGGTTTCCGGGCTGGCGGAAGAGGTGGCAACCCGGGTGCGGCTCGACCAGACGCCCGAGCTGTTGGAGGTCGAGAGCGCCGAGCCCGCACCGGGGCTACCCGGCGGGAGCATCTGCGTGGTTTCGGGGAAGCCCGAGGCGGCGTTGGTGCGGGAGGCCGGCGAGGCGGCGCGGCACGGAGACGCGGTGGCCGTGGCCCGCGCGCTGGAGAGGTTCGATGCGGACCTGCGTGCGGCGGCCGACGAGGACCGCGAGGCCGCCGATCGACTGCCACCCGAGAAAGCATTCGCGGAGCTGCCTTCGATCACCGCAGTCAGCTATCGCGACAAGCCGCTCGTGGAGGGACTGTTCGTCCATCCGCAGGTGGACGCGATGTACGTCAACGTCCCCTTCGCCGGCGGCGCCCTGGAGGCGGAGGCGTTCCGCGCCTCGACCTACGTGCGCGAGGAAGAGGCGCCGCCGGTGGAGACGCTCCTGATCGTCCGCCAGCCGGAGCTCAGCCCGCTCGAGCAAAAGGCCCTCGAACAGCTGCCCGAGGCATTCGACCAGGTCAAGGTCGAGGCTTCCTTCCTCCCCATCTGGGCGCCGATCGTCGTCGCGGCAGGGGTCTTCCTGATCGGAATCGCCGCCGGCTACGAGCTTCGCCAGCACGAGGCCATCTTCCACGGCGACCCTGAAATCAAGGCCAACAGGGGCTCGCTCTCCGAGCTCGTGGACGAGGCCGAGCTCGCCAGGCGCCTCGAGGGTCTCGACCCGGAGGCGACGGTGAAGACGCTGGTCGAGCTGCGCGCCTCCCTGATGGCGGAAGGCAAGCTGCGGTGAGCGCACCGACCCTTCTCTGCGCCGTGGTGTTCGGGGCGATGCTCGCCGTCACCGTGGCCGCTCAGCCGCGGCGCTTCAAGTGGGTGCGGCGGCTGAAGGAGCGCGATGCCGGCGCCTGGATCCCGCTCTGGACCTTCTTCGCCCCCAACCCGGGAGTGAACGACACGCGCATCCTCTGGCGCGAGCAGCTGGTCGGCGGCGCCTCCGGCCCCTGGCACGAGATGGCGCCGCCACACCGCAGCCTGGTCCGGGCGGTCTGGAATCCGGACAACCGGGTGCGAAAGGCGGTCACCGACTGCGCCCCGCTGATCCTCCGACTGGTCGGCACGAACCGGGACTCGCTGCTGCCGATGCTGAGCCTTCCTTATCTGATGATCGTCCAGCACATGGTCGGCCTGCCCGGCTCGCCGCTGGGGCGGGCCCGCCAGTTCGCGGTGGTCAACACCCAGGGCGAAGACACCGAGGACGCCCCCTTCCAACTGCTGATGATGAGCCACTGGCACCGGCTGGCAGAGGACCGGGAGTGAACCCGCAGGAAGTAGCTCTCTGGTGTGCGTTGCCGCTCGCGATCGGGATCTCGATCGACGCGCTGCAGATGATCGCGACGCGGGGGCAGCTCGCCGAGGGCGGGTTGTTCGGCTATCGGGTGCTGGCGACCGGCCGGCCGATGCTGGTCGACCCCCGGCTGGCGCCGGTGTTTGCCGGCATCTTCCGCTACCCGGCGGTGCTCGGCCTGGCCGCCGTGCAACTCGGTGCGGCTTCGCTGCTGCTGGCGGCGGCCACGCTGCGAGCGCCGGAGCTGGTCGTTCCAGCCGGCATCGCCGCCGTGGTCATCCTCACTTCCCGCACGCTGCTCAACCTGCGGAACCAACTCGGCCTCGACGGCAGCGACCAGATGTCCCTGGTCGTCTGCGTCGGCGTGGCGGTGGCGCTGCTGGTGCCCGATCGCGGCGCCCAGGCGGTAGCCCTCGGCTACGTCGCCCTCCAGCTCCTGCTGTCCTACTCGGTAGCCGGGATCGCCAAGGCCGTTTCCCCGGCTTGGCGCTCAGGAAGCGCGATGCCGAACATCATGAGCACGGTGGGCTTCGGCTTGCCGCCGCTGGGCGCCTTCCTCCATCGCCATCCGAGGCTGGCTCTCGCGGCCTGCTGGAGCGTCATCGTGCTGGAGTGTGCGGCCCTGCCCGCGATCCTGCTCGGCACCCCCGCTGCGCTCGCGATCATCGGCATCGGCCTCTGCTTCCACCTCTCGGTGGCGGTGCTGATGGGCTTGAACGGCTTTCTCTGGAGCTTTGCCGCCGCCTACCCGGCGCTGCTTCTGCTCGCCCACGCGGTCGAGTCCGTTTGAGAAGGGAAGTTTTTCTGGCGGTCAGGGTTTTCCCCTACTGAATATTGGGTAAGCTGCTCTCGTTCCCACATGATCCATTCCCCACCGACGCGAGGCAGGAGGAGCGCGAGAAACAAGTTCGGCGCCGTCGTATCCCTGGCTACGGCTGCCCTGTTGCTCCTCCCCAGCCTCGCGTCGGCTTGGGCGCCGGCCGGTTCTGCCCCGGTCCATCCCGGCGTCCAGACCTTCACGCAGGGGGCCCAGTGCACCTCGAACTTCGTCTTCCAGGAAGGCTCGACGGTGTACCTCGGACAGGCCGCCCATTGCTCGGGCACCGGCGAAGCGACCGAAACCGACGGCTGCACGAGCGCCTCACTGCCGCTCGGCACCGCGGTCGAAGTCAAGGGCGCTTCGCAGAAAGGCACCCTCGCCTACAACTCCTGGCTGGCGATGCAGGCGGCCGGTGAGAGCGACGCCGATACCTGCGCCTACAACGACCTTGCCCTCGTCCGCCTCGAACCCGCGGATATCGGCAAAGTCAATCCCTCGGTTCCGGGCTACGGCGGCCCGACCGGGGTCGGGACGGTCGGCGACCTCGGCTCGACCGTCTTCTCCTACGGCAACTCCGAACTCCGCCTCGGGATCACCAAGCTGGGCCCGAAGCAGGGCACCGTGATCCAGAACGAAGGCGGCGGCTGGAGCCACATCGTCGTCACCCTCACCCCTGGCGTCCCCGGTGACTCGGGCAGCGGCTTCATGAACGACGCCGGCCAGGCCTTCGGCGTCCTCAGCACCCTGCAGCTGGCGCCGCTCGCCGGCACCAACGGCGTCGGCGACCTGCAGCGCGAGCTCGCCTACGCCCGCTCCCACGGCTTCCCGAACCTGCAGCTGGTCAACGGCACCGAGCCGTTCAAGCCCGACCTCGTCGGCGCGATCCTCGGCGCCTGAGCCCCTACTCGCGCAGCTCGGAGATCAGGTCGTCGAGGTCGAGCGGCGCCGTCCCCATCTCCACGCCCTTGCCGTCGGCCGCCATCGGCCACTGCTCTCGCGGCCGATCCCAGTAGAGCTCGACCCCGTTCTGGTCGGGATCGGCGAGGTAGAGCGCCTCGCTGACGCCATGGTCGGAGGCGCCTTCCAGCGGCCAGCGGGCCTCGCTCAGCCGCCGCAGCGCGTCGGCAAGGGCGCGGCGGGTGGGGTAGCGGATGGCGGTGTGGAAGAGGCCGGTGGCACCGGGGGGCGGCGGTGAGCCCCCTTTCGAGGTCCAGGAGTTGAGGCCGATGTGATGGTGGTAGCCGCCGGCGGAGACGAAGGCCGCGTCGGCGCCCCAGCGCTGCATCAGCTCGAAGCCGAGGATGCCGCAGTAGAACTCCAGCGCCCGGTCGACGTCGGCGACCTTGAGGTGGACGTGGCCGATGTCGACGCCGGGATCGATCGGCTCGCTCATCGCTCCCCGTCCAGGGCTTCGTTGACGAGGCGGTCGGCGTCAGCGTTCTCGGCCCGCCGCACCCACCGGATCGACCAGGAGTCGAAACCGCCCAGCGCCCGCCTCACCTCTTCATGCAGCGCCTTCAGGCCGGCGTTCTTGACCTTGTAGCGGCCTTCGACCTGGCGCACGACCAGTAGGGAGTCGCCGACCAGCTCCAGCTCCCCGGCGCCGTGGGCGGCGGCGAGCTCGATGCCCCGCAGCAGCGCCTTGTACTCGGCGACGTTGTTGGTTGCCTCGCCGATCGTCTCCCCCACTTCTTCGAGGACGCTGCCGTCGCCGTTGCGCAGGACGACGCCGATCGCCGCCGGCCCCGGGTTGCCGCGGGAGCCGCCGTCGACGTTGACGGTGATCCGGCTCACCGGCTCTGCGCCCCCTCGGCGGCGAGGCGCAGCCTGCCGTCCTTGCCGACCGCGGCGTTCCACTGCTTCGCCGCCGCGTCGAGCTGGTCGATCTCACTGCCCTTGCCGAGCTCGAAGACCGGCCGCAGCTCGTCGGCGATGTCCACGCCCCACTGGTACCAGGAGAGCTCCCAGGCGACGGTTACCCGGACCTCGTCCGGCGACCCGGCCGAGGCGCCCACCGATGCCCGCGGCTGTCCCAGCGTGCGGGTGAGGCCGGCGACCGCGCGCCCGGCCTCGCTGGAGTTGAAGCGGACGACGGCGCGCTCGAAGGGCGGCGGGGCGTCGTCCGCGGGCAGCGGTCGCGGGCGGCGGGGCTGAACGGGTTCCGGGGGGGCCGGAGCCGGCGCCCCGGGACGGCGGCCGCTGCGCCGCAGCAGTCCGCGCAGGCGGCCTCGCCCCTCGTGGCCCCGCTCCTGGCGCTCGGAATCGTCCGCCCCGGCCGGTCGCCACCCCAGCCGCTCGGCCCGGGCGACGCAGAGCTCGCAGACCACCCGCTCCTCGCCGCCGCCGCTGTAGTCGTGCACACGCTCGCCGGCGAGGATCGACCGGCCGCAGATCGCGCAGGTCGCTCCCATCACCCTTGCTGGAGGTGCGATTTCAGCCGCATCACAGCCTTGGTATGCAGCTGCGAGACGCGGGACTCGGTGACGCCGAGGACCTCGCCGATCTCGCGCAGGGTGAGGTTCTCGTAGTAGTAGAGCGCGACGACGAGCTGCTCGCGCTCGGGCAGCCCGCCGATCGCCTCGGTGAGGCGGTCCTTGACCTCGTTGGAGGCAAGCGCCTCCTGCGGGTCGGCGGCGCCGTCGTCGGCGATCGTGTCGAGCAGGGAGACCTGGTCGCCGGAGGAGTCGGAGACGGTCCAGAGCTCATCCAGGGCGTAGACCGAGGAGTTGGCGATCTCCAGCAGCGCTTCCTGGAGTTCTTCCTCGGTCATGTTCAGCTTCGAGGCGAGCTCGGTCTCGCTCGGGGCCCGCTGCAGCTCGTGCTCGAGCTTGGCCTGCGCGGCTTCGATCTCGCGGGCGCGGGAGCGGACCGAGCGGGGCACCCAGTCGAGCGAGCGCAGTTCGTCGATGATCGCGCCGCGGATCCGGGTCATCGCGAAGGTCTCGAATTTGATCCCGCGCTCGGGCTCGAAGCGCTCGATCGCTCCGATCAGGCCGACCAGCCCGTAGGAGATCAGGTCGGCGTCTTCGACGTGCGAGGGCAGCCCGGCGCCGAGGCGGCCGGCGACGAACTTGACCATCGGCGAGTAGGCGACGACGAGCCGCTCGCGGGCGCTGTCGTCCCCCTCGCCCTTGTAGCGACGCCACAGGTCACGGAGCTCTACCTCTTTGACGCCCGTTTCCATCACGTAATCCTACGTTCGTTTGCGGGGGGCTGTCTCATGCGCGGGGGTGGCTTGCAGCGTAGGTGTCACGCAGCCGGGCGGCGTCGACCCGGGTGTAAACCTGGGTGGTGGAGATCGACGCGTGACCCAGTAGCTCCTGAATCGTACGCAGGTCGGCGCCGCCCTCAAGTAGATGCGTTGCAAAGGAATGTCTAAGTGCGTGAGGTGACACCCCGGCGGCGAGGGAAGCCTCGCGGGTCCAGAGCCCGAGGCGGCGGGTGACGTCGGAGTTGGAGAGGCGGCGGCCGCTCTTGGAAAGGAAGAGGGCGTGCTCGCGGGGATCGGCGAGGAGCGCGCGGCGGCCTTTGTCGAGATAGCGCCGCAGCGCCTTCTGCGCCGGCTCGCCGACCGGCAGCAATCGCTCCTTCTGCCCCTTGCCGAGCACGCGCAGCTGCTCGGTCTCGAAGTCGAGCGAGCCCTCGTCGAGGTTGACGATCTCCTCGCAGCGCAGCCCGCAGGAGTAGGCGAGCTCCAGCATCGCCCGATCCCGCAGCTCAAGCGGCGTCCGCGCCGGAATCCGCTCCAGCAGCGAGCGCATCTGCTCGGTGGTCAGCACCGTCGGCAGCTTCTCCGAGCGCTTCGGGCTGGAGACGAGCTCGGCGGGGTTGGCGCCGGCCTTTTCAGTGCGGACGAGGTAGCCGTAGAGCCCGCGGATCGCCGCCAGCTTGCGAGCGACGGTGGCCGGCGCAGCCCCGGCGCTTGAGAGTCCGGCGCCGTAGCGACGGACGTCGCGGTGGCGAACCTCCCCCGGCCCGAGCCCCTGGTCCCCGGCCCACTCGGCAAAGCCGCCGAGGTCGACCCCATAGGCGCGCCGGGTCCGCTCGGCGGAGCCACGAGCCCGAAGATCGCGGTCGTAAGCGGCTAGAGCATCCGTCCAGTTCATCGAGGCTTCATTCGCCTCGGATCGGTGTCGTCCTTTTCAAGCGGCCCTAGCCGATGAAGATCGGGGTGCCTACTTCGACCTGGTCATACAGTTCTTCCACGTCGGGGATCGCCATCCGCACGCAGCCGTGGGAGGCGGCGCTGCCGAGCGAGTAGGTCTCTTCGGTGCCGTGGATTCCGGCTCCTTCGTAGATGCCCATCCAGCGGGCCTTGATCGGGTTCGACGGCCCCGGCGGGATCGTCTGACCGGCCAGGGAGCCGGCCCAGTCGGAGAGCGGCACGTGCCAGACCGGGTTTTCTTCCTTTTCCTGGATCTCGTAGAGGCCTTCGGGCGTTTCCAGCCCTTCCATGCCGACGGCGACGGTGTAGGTCTTGGCCAGCTTCAGGTGCTTCCAGAGGCGCAGGGTGAAGGTCGAGCGATCGAGCGTCAGGTAGGACGGGTACTCGGCCGCGACCTCCTTCTTGGTCACTTCCGGCGCGATCGAGTGGACCTTCGCCTTGATCGTGTGCGGCGCGTTCGCGTTCAGCACCGCCGCCTTCAGGCCCTTCTCCAGCAGGTTGTCGCGCAGCTTCCGCCCCGGTTCGCCGGCGACGACTTCGAGCGAGTCGCCGCTCGGTTCGACGTCGGCGTCCTTCGGTTCACGATTGACGTCTTCGGCGACCCGGCGGACGAAGCGGTTGACCGCGGGCACCGAGTATTCGACTTCGGGAGTGATGCTTTCCTCGACTTCGCCGCCGCTGACGTAGCGGACCAGACGACCGGGGAAGCCACCCTCCTGGCTGTCTTCGAGCGCCTCTTCGACCGCCCCGTCGAGGTCGGCGCGGATCTTCAGCTGCTCACCGGAGAGCTCCCAGGTTTCACCGTCGAAGCCGACCTTGAGCGAGTGCTGGAGCGGCGCCAGCAGCTTGCGGCGCACTTTCGCCACCGCTTCTTCTTCGCTCAGCCCGCCGACGTCGACGCCCCCGACGGTGACGCCGTCGGCGATCTCGTCCTTCTGACTGCTGTCGTAGGCGTAGGCGCCGCCGACGACGAGAACCAGCAAAAGCGCGGCGATCAACACCGCTATCGAAGTCTTCGTTCCCATCTGAACTGGACTAACCCTCAGTGCGTCGCGTTGCCGGATTTACAAAGTCTAGGCAGTCGCCTGATTCGGCCTGCCGGGCCCTCTTCCCTGCAATTTCGCATATGCATCGGTCTTATCGGCAGCGGCGGCGGATATCTTTCGCCAACGATGCGCACCAAGGACGAAGTCCGCGAGGAGGTTTGGAAGGCGATGGAACGCGAAGGCGTTTCCCGCTTCCCCGGCGCCGAGGGTCGGATTCCGAACTTCGCGGGAGCCAAACTGGCGGCCGAGAAGCTCGCCGGCCACCGCCTCTGGAAGCGGGCGCGAGTGATCAAGGCGAACCCCGACTCGCCGCAGACCCACGCCCGGAGGATCGCCCTCGAAGAGGGGAAGACGATGATCATGGCGGTGCCGCGCCTGCGCGACCCCCACCCCTTCCGCGTCCTCGATCCGAAAAAGCTCTCGAAAGCGGCGATGAAAGAGGCGGCGACGATCAAGGGCGCGCTCAAGCACGGTCGCGTCGTCGCCCTCGACGACCTACCGGAGGTCGACCTGATCCTCTGCGGATCGGTCGCGGTCAACCTCAGCGGCGCCCGGGTCGGCAAAGGAGGCGGCTACCACGACCTCGAGTACGGAATCCTCGCCGATGCCGGCAAGATCGACGACCACACGACTGTCGCCACCACCGTCCACCCGATCCAGATCCTGCGCCAGCACCTGATGGTCACCGACCACGACCTGCCGGTCGACCTGATTGCGACCCCGCGGGCGGTAATCGACGTTGAGCGCCAATACGTGCGCCCGCGCGGCATCCTCTGGGACCACCTGCAGCCGCCGCAGATTCGGGAGATCCCGGTCTTGGAAAGGATGGGGTATGCCTGAGGACCGAGCGGCACCGCTGTTCCCGGCCGCCGACTATGGCGAGCCCGACCCCGAGTGGCTGAAGATCGACTGGCGGCAGCACCTGCACCGTGTCGACCTGCCGGGGGTCCAGGGGGTCAACTACGCCGAGATCGGCGAGGGCGACCCGATCCTTTTCATCCACGGAATCGCCGGCTGCTGGCGCAACTGGCTCGAGAACCTCCCCTACTTCGGCCGCACCCACCGCGCGATCGCCCTCGACCTACCCGGCTTCGGCGACAGCCCGATGCCGTCCTGGCCGATCACGATGGCCGACTACGGGCGGCTGATCCACGACTTCTGCGAGCGTCTCGGGATCGAGAAGGTGGCGGCGCTGGTCGGCAACTCGATGGGCGGCTTCATCGCCACCGAGGCGGTGATCGAGGAGCCCGAGCGCTTCGACCGCCTGGTCCTGATCTCCGCCGCGGGGGTCAACTTCGCCGAGTGGCAGGGTCGCCCGTTCGAGGCCGGCGCCCGGATCTTCAAGGCGGCGATCCCGATGATGAGCGGCGAACGGCGCTCCTACTGGACGCGGCCGCGGGGCCGCAAGCTCGCCTTCGGCCGGCTCTTCCGCAACCCCAACAAGCTGCGGCCGGAGCTGCTGGCCGAGCAGGTGCGGCCGGGCCTGCAGGCGCCCGGATTCTCCGACGCGCTGACGGCGATCTGGGGCTACGACACTCGGGAGCGGCTGCCGGACATCGAGATCCCGACGATGGTCGTCTGGGGCCTGAACGACCAGATCGTCCCGGTCGAAGGGGCACTCGCGTACCACCGCCTGATCCCGCACTCACGGCTGGAGATCTTCGAGCGCACCGGTCACCTGCCGATGCTGGAGCGCCCGCGGCGCTTCAACCCGCTGCTAGATCAGTTCATCGAGTCCGCACAGCCGCTCCGCGCGGCCCAGGACACCGCTGTCGGCTGACGATTGGTGAGTTTTAGTCCCTATAGGGACGAAGATTCACCAATCGCGGACTAGGTAATGGCGCCCTTGGCGGCGGACGAGACAGTGGCTGCGTACTTCGCCATCACGCCGGGGCCGAAGGGCGAGGGCGGCGACTCGTAGTCGGCGACCCGCTTCGCGATCTCCTCGTCGGAGAGGGCGACGTCGAGGCTGCGCTTGTCGATGTCGACGGTGATCTCGTCGCCCTCGCGGATCGCCGCGATCGGACCGCCCCTGGCCGCCTCCGGGGCGACGTGGCCGATCATCAGGCCGCGGGTGGCGCCGGAGAAGCGGCCGTCGGTGACCATCGCCACGCTCTCCCCCAGCCCCTCGCCGACGATCGCGGCGGTCACCTGGAGCATCTCCCGCATCCCGGGACCGCCGACCGGCCCCTCGTTGCGGATGACGACGATGTCGCCGGGGTTGATCTGCTGGTCCTTGACGGCGCGGAAGCATTCCTCTTCGTTCTCGAAGACGCGGGCGGGGCCGGTTTGCTGCCGCCGCTCGGTCCCGGCGACCTTGACCACCGAGCCTTCGGGGGCGAGGTTGCCGCGGAGGATCGCGAGGCCGCCTTCGGGCTTCAGCGGGTCCTCGACCGAGCGCACCACATCCTGGCCCGGCGCCTCGGTCGCCGCGGCGGCTTCCTCGCCGATCGTCCTGCCGGTGACGGTGATCGCCTCGCCGTGGAGAATCCCGGCTTTGGCCAAGCGCTCGAGGATCACCGGCACGCCGCCGGCCGCGTAGAGGTCGGTGGCGACGAAGCGCCCGCCCGGCTTCAGGTCGGCGAAGAGCGGAGTGCGGCGCGAGATCTGCTCGAAGTCGTCCATCGTCAGCTCGACGCCGACCTCGTGGGCGAGCGCGATCAGGTGCAGGACCGCGTTGGTCGAACCGCCGGAGGCGCAGACGCAGGCGATCGCGTTCTCCAGGGACTCGCGGGTGAGGATCTTGCTCGGCCTCAGGTCCTCGGCAAGGACGTTGATCACCAGCTCGCCGATTTTCTCGGCCACGGTCGGCTTCTCGTCGTCTTCGGCCGGGACCATCGCCGAGCCGCCGGCGCTGATCCCGAGCGCCTCGAAGGCGCAGGCCATCGTGTTGGCGGTGAACTGGCCGCCGCAGGCGCCGGCGCCGGGGCTGGCAACACCCTCGAGCTCGTTCAGTTCCTCGTCGGTCATGTCGCCGGCGTTGTGGGCGCCGATCGCCTCGAAGATGTCGAGGATGGTGACGTCGCGCCCGTGCCAGTGGCCGGGGGCGATCGAGCCGCCGTAGAGCAGGACCGAGGGCACGTCGAGGCGGGCCAGCGCCATCGCGCAGCCGGGGATCGTCTTGTCGCAGGCGCAGAGGGCGACGATCGCGTCGAACTGGTAGCCGCGCGCCATCAGCTCGATCGAGTCGGCGATCACCTCGCGGCTGACCAGCGAGGCCTTCATCCCCTGGGTGCCCATCGTCACCCCGTCGGAGACGGCGACGGTGTTGAACTCCATCGGCGTGCCGCCGGCCGCGCGGACCCCCGCTTTCACGTGCTCGGCCAGCGCCCGCAGATGGAAGTTGCAGGGCATCGCCTCGGTCCAGGTGTTGGCGATCCCGATCGTCGGCCTACTGAGGGCGTCGTCGTCGAACCCGATCCCCTTCATGTAGGCGCGCGCGTGGGCGCGGTCGGGACCGTCGAAAACGGTCGCCGAGCGGGGACGGGGCAGCTTCGTCGCGGTATCGCCGTTCGTGCTCATGAGGACGGAATCTACTGAGGGCGCGCCGGCCGCGAATGCACCGTTTTGGTCCCTGCGATGACCAAGCTGCTCATCGCAGGCCGAAGACGTCGACTGGTCCAGGACCGGCGCCGATCTCGCGCAGCCCGGCCCCCACCGCAGCTGATGCGACCTCGCGAGCTTTGCGCGCCGCCTCCAGCGGCTCCTCCCCCAGTGCCAGGTAGGCCGCCAGGGCGGAGGAGTGGGTGCAGCCGGAGCCATGCGCCGCCCCATCGGGATGCCGCTTACCGGGGATCTCGACGACCTGCTCGCCGTCGAAGAAAAGGTCGACCATCTCCTCGCTGTGCCCGCCGGTGACGACGGCCGCCCGCGGCCCGAGCGCAACCACGGCCCGCGCCAGCTCCTCCTGGCTCGCCTCCTCGCCCAGCCCGGTTAGCACCCGAGCCTCGGGAAGATTGGGAGTGGTGACAGCGGCCAGCGGCAGCAGCCGCTCGACCAAGGCAGCACGAGCGTCGTCATCGAGCAGCACTGCCCCACTCTCGGCCACCATCACCGGATCGATCACCACCGGCACCCCTCCCACATGCCCGAGCGCCTCCGCCACTGCATCGACAGTCTCCGCCGTCCCCAGCATCCCGATCTTCACCGCATCCACCCCGATGTCCTCGGCCACCGCCCGCACCTGGGCGATGACCATCCGCGGCGAGATCGCTTCCACCGCCTCCACCCCGACCGTGTTCTGAGCCGTGATCGCGGTGATCGCCGTCATCCCATGCACGCCGACGCGAGCAAACGCCTTCAAGTCGGCCTGAATCCCGGCCCCGCCGCCAGAGTCGGACCCGGCGATCGAGAGGACAGTCGGTGGGTTATTTCGAGCCATGGAAGGGGGAGCCTAGAGGGACGCTTTACTGGTTGAAGGGACCAACGTCCGCGAGTAGGTGCCGAGGCTCGAGCAGGTGAGGTAGCCGAGGAGCTCCAACCTCGCGAGGGCGGCGGCGCTCGACGCCGCCGGCAGTCCGGTGACGGTCGCGACCGCGTCGCAAGTCGACTCGCCTGCCTCGACCGCGGCGAGGACGGCTTGCAGGTCGGGGTCGAGGGCGGCGACCGGGTCGGGGCGTTCGAGCCGGCGGCCCGGACCGAGCATTGCGTCGAGGACGTCCTGGGCGTCGCGGATGACGTGGGCGCCGCTGGCTAGGAGGGCATTGGGGCCGGCGGAGGCTCGGGAGGTGACGGGACCGGGGACGGCGCCGAGGTCGCGCCCGAGGTCGGCTGCGAGGTCCATCGTGATCAGCGAGCCGGAGCGCTTGGCGGCCTCTACTACGACGGTCATTCCCGCGAGGGCGGCCATGATCCGGTTGCGGGCCGGGAAGGTCCACTTCCACGGCGACGCTCCCGGTGGCAGCTCCGAGAGGACCAGGCCTTGGTCGCAGATCTGCCGCCACAGTCCCCGGTGGCTCGCCGGGTAGGCGACGTCCGGTCCACAGCCGAGGACGGCGATCGTGCGGCCGCCGTCGAGGGCACCGCGGTGGGCGCAGCCGTCGATCCCGAAGGCCATGCCGCTGACCACGACCATCCCCGCCCGCGCCAGCTCCCTTCCCAGCTCGCGGGCGATCTCGCGGCCGTAGGAGGTGGCGCGCCGGGCGCCGACGATCGTCACCGCCCCGAAGGGCTCCAGGCCGTCGAGCAGACCCGGGTCGCCGCGGCCGATCAGCACCCAGGGCGCATCAGCGGCGTCGCGGAGCGCGGCCGGGTAAAGGTCGCCGTGGCGGCAGCAGGCCCAGCAGTCGGCCATCAGCAACTCTTGGTTCAGCCTCTCCTCGCCCAGCGCCGCGACTCTCGCCAGCAGTTGCCCGGCTACCTTCGGCGCCGCGACCTCGACCAGCTCCTCGTTCGAGAGGCGCAGGAGTTCGGGCGAGCGCGATCCGGCCTCGCCGGTGGCGATTCGCTCCACGTACGGCCCCAGCGCGGCCAGCAGCCAGGAGCGCCGCAGGCATTCGAGGCAGGCGTCCGGCTCAGCCATGGTCGCGCCTCCGCATCTGCAGGGCCTGCGCCATCTGCTCCTCGCCGATCTCGCCCAGCCCCGCCAGGTCGGTCAGCGTCTGCGCCAGCCTCAGCGCCCGGTCGTGGGCGCGGCCGCTGAGCCGCTGGCGCGAGTAGAGCTCCGCCAGCAGGGCGGCTCCCCCTTCGCTGAGCGGGCAACCCCTTGCCTCCGCCGGGGTCATCTCCCCGTTGCAGCGGCCCGCCCCGAGCCGGTGCTCCTGGCGCTCCCGGGCGGCGCAGACCCGCTCCCGCACCGCCGCGGAGGCCTCACCGGGAGCGCCGCCGATATCCGCCGCGCTCGGCTGCCGCACGGCGGCGAGGACGTCGATGCGGTCGGCGAGCGCCCCGCTCAGCTTGCCCTGGTAGCGCTGCACCTCGTATGGCGAGCAGGTGCAATCGGGGTCGGCTTCGCCGCGGCCGCAGGGACAGGGGTTCGCCGCGGCCACCAGCATGAAGCGGCAGGGAAGGCTGCGCTGGCCGCTGACCCGGGCGATTGCGACCTCGCCACTCTCCAGCGGCGCCCGCAGCGCCTCCAGGGCATCGCGCCGGAACTCGCAGAGCTCGTCCAAAAACAAGACCCCGCGATGAGCGATCGTGATCTCCCCCGCCCTGATCGGCTGGCCGCCGCCGACGAGGCCGGCGGCGCTGATCGTGTGGTGCGGGGCGCGGAAAGGCCGGCCTCCAGGGAGGCCGGCGCCGAGGCGGCCGCAGGCGCTGGCGATCCGCGCCACCTCCAGCGCCTCGGCGGGCGCCAGCGGCGGCAGGATCGAGGGCAGCCGACTCGCCGCCAGCGACTTCCCCGCTCCGGGCGGGCCGATCATCAGCAGGCTGTGGCCGCCGGCCGCCGCCACCTCGAGCGCGTGGCGCAGGTGCGGCTGGCCGCGCAGGTCGGCGAGATCGGGGGCGTCGGCGGCGACGCTCGGCAGCAGCGGCAACGGCTCCGGTCGCGGTGGCTTCCACTCGCCCTCGGCGAGGCCGAGCAGTTGCCCCAGGCCCTCCACCGGCACCACCTCGATCCCCTCGACCAGCGCCGCCTCCGCCCCATTCTCGGCGGGCAGCACGATCGCCTTCGCCCCTCCCTGCCGCGCCGCCTCCGCCATAGCCAGAGCCCCGTACACCGGCCGCGTCGCACCGTCCAGCGCCAGCTCGCCGACCAGCGCCGCGTCGGCCAGCCCCTCCCACCGCAACTGCTCGGAAGCGCTGAGCAGCGCCGCCGCGATTGCCAGGTCCATCCCCGGGCCCGCCTTGCGCAGGCTCGCCGGGGCGAGGTTGACGACGATCCGCCGCAGCGGGAACTCGAAGCCGCAGTTGACCAGCGCCGCCCGCACCCGCTCCCGCGCCTCGCGCACGGCGGCGTCGGGGAGACCGACGATCGTGAAGTTCGGCAGCCCGCGGTGGACGTCGACCTCGACCCGCACGGGGCGGGCGAAGATGCCGTCGAGGGTGAAGGTGCGGGCGGTTGCGAGCACGACCGGCACGCTAGGCGGCTTCGATTCACGCGTTACGCGCAAAAACAAAATCTTCTGGACCGAGAGGGGGGCGAGTTTGTGACTTCCAAACCCTTAGGCCCGTATGACCGTCGCCCGCCGCCGCACCGGCCAGATCGCCGAGGACCTCGTCGCCGAGTATCTGGTCGCCGAAGACTGGGACATCGTCGAGCGCAACGCTCGCACCCGCTACGGCGAGCTCGACATCGTCGCCCTCGACGGCAACGTCCTCGTCTTCCTCGAGGTCAAGGGCGCCCGCGCCGGCACCAGCTACGGCCCCGAGCGCCCGATCTGCTCGATCGACTTCCGCAAGCAGCGCCGGGTCCGCCACCTCGCCACCGCCTGGATGTCCGAACGCAGCGACCAGCCGCGCTACGGCGACATCCGCTTCGACGCGGTCGGGGTCATCCTCGACGCCGGCGGCCACCCGCTCGACGTCGAGCACCTCAAGGGCGCCTTCTAACCGAGCTCTAGCTGGGAGTAGGCGACGCTCTGGAACGAGCGACGGTGCAGCGGTGAGATCCCGATCTCCTCGATCGCCTGGCGGTGCTCGGGGGTGGAGTAGCCGACGTGCTCCTCGAAGCCCCAGCCCGGGTGCAGGGCGGCGACCTCGCGCATGTAGCGGTCGCGGGTGACCTTGGCGATCACCGAGGCGGCGGCGATCGCGCCGCTGGTCGCATCGCCCTTGATCACGCGCCGGTGCGGGACCGCGCATCCCGGGAGACGGAACCCGTCGACCAGGCTGATCGCCTCGTCTTTCGGCGGCGCCAGCCGCTCCAGCGCCAAGGCCAGCGCTTCCATGTTGGTGACGTGGAGGCCCCGGCGGTCGATCCCGGCTGCGCAGCGCACGACCACGCTGACGCGCTCCGCCGCCCGCAGCACGCACGGGTACATCTCCAGCCGCCGCTCCTCGGTCATCTGCTTGGAGTCGTGCAGGCCGCTCAGCGCCCGCCGGTCGGAGACGGTGAGCCGCTCGTAGTCGATCAGCACCGCGGCGGCGACCAGTGGCCCGGCCAGGCAACCCCGTCCGGCCTCGTCGGCGCCGGCGACGTAGCGGCTCTGCAGCCCGCGGTCGAAGGCAAAGAGGCGGCGGCTGCGGGCGAGCCGGCGCCGGTGCGTCTTCCCCGGTTTGGGCTTAGAGCCCGCCGATACGGTTTGGGGGCCAGTAGGTGGCAAAGGCCTCACCGATGATCCATTCCTTGGGGACGGGTCCCCAGAAGCGGCTGTCGTCGCTTGCCCCACGGTTGTCGCCCATCATGAAGTAATGGTCGGGCGGGATCGTTATCTCTTTCGGCAAATTGCAGGCGGGAGCGGCGCCGCAGGGGTTGATGTAGGGCTCGTCGGTCTTCTCGACCCCGTTGACGACCGGGTGGCCGTCTTTGACGGAGAGCGTGTCGCCGGGACCGGCGACGATCCGCTTGATGAAGTTCTGATCCGAGCGCTCGGGCGTCGGCTCTTTGCACGGTTCGCCCTGTTCGGGCGCGCCGCCGGGGACCCCGCACCTGGGCCCGCCATCGGCTCCGGCCGGCGGGTGGAAGACGACGACGTCGCCGATCTTCGGGTCCTTGAAGTGGTAGAGGAAGCGGTTGACGAGGACGCGCTGGCCGACGTCGAGAGTCGGCTCCATCGATTCGGAGGGGATCTGGTACGGCTTTACGATCCAGGCCTGGATCGCCAGTGCCAGCCCGAGGGCGAGCACGACTATGACGACCAACTCGAGGAGCCCGCCGCCTTTGGATTCCGGCTTCGGGATCAGGCGTTTCAGGCTGCCGAGTCCTCGTCGGAGTCGCCGTCGGCTGACGGCTCCTCGTCCTCGGCATCCTCGGGCGCTGAAGTGTCCTCGGTCTCCCCTGCCTCGGACGCCTCCGCGTCCGGCTCCGCCGCCGTCTCGGTCTCGGCTGCCGCCTCCGGCTCCGCTGGAGTCTCGGCCTCCGGTGCCTCCTCGGCCTCCGCTGCCTCCTCGGTCGCCTCCGGCTCCGACTCGGCGGCCGGCGCCTCTTCCTCGGCGTCCTCCGGAGCCTCGACCGGGGCCGCAACCGGCACGACCTCCTCCTGGCTGACGCCCTCGGCGTCGACCGCGGTGGACTCGCCCTCGGCTGCGCCGGCGACCGCGACGACGTCGTCGTCGATCCCCCAGCGCCGCTCGGCGACGCGCGCGGCCTTGCCGATGCGGCCGCGCAGGTAGTAGAGCTTCGCCCGGCGCACGTCCCCGCGCGCCGCGACCTCGAGTTTCTCGATCTTCGGCGAGTGCAGCGGGAAGGTCCGCTCGACCCCGACACCGAACGACTGCTTGCGGACGGTGAAGGTCTCGCGCACGCCGGAGCCCTGGCGCCGGAGGACGACGCCCTCGAAGACCTGGGTCCGCTTGCGGTTGCCCTCGATCACCTGGAAATGGACGCGGACACGGTCACCAGGGGCGAAGTTGGGCAGACCCTGCTTCAGCTGGGCGCGCTCGATGCTGTCGATTACGGAGCTCATTTGATGTGTGTTGCTGAGGATTTGCTGCGAGAAAAAACCGCCGGACCCAGTTGCGGGAACCGCGCGGTCGCGGAATGGTAGCTATTCCGCGTCTTTTTCGAACTGCTCGGCCCGCAGCCGGCTCTGCTCGAGCCGCCACTGCCGCACTTTGCCGTGGTCACCGGAGAGCAGAACCTCGGGCACCTCCCAGCCGCGGTAGCTCGGCGGGCGGGTGAAATGCGGGTACTCGGGCATCCCCTCTAGGGCGTGGCTGAAGGACTCCTCGACGGCGGAGTCCTCGTGACCGAGGGCGCCGGGAAGCTTGCGCATGAGCACGTCGGCGACGACCATCGCCGGCAGCTCGCCGCCGGCGAGGACGTAGCGGCCGATCGAGAGCTCGTCGTCGGCGAGGTGACGGTGGACGCGGTCGTCAAAGCCCTCGTAGCGGCCGCAGAGAAGGGCGACGTGGGGCTCGGCGACCAGCTCGTCGGCGATCGGGTCGTCAAGCAGCGGCCCGGTCGGCGAGAGCAGGACGATCCGCGGCCGCGGTCCCTCATCGTAGGCGTCATCCAGCGCCGCATCGACGACGTCGACCCGCAGCACCATCCCGGCGCCGCCGCCGTAGGGGGAGTCGTCGACCTGGCCGGCGCTCAGCGGCGTCGAGTCGCGGTAGTTGAAGAGGCGGAACTCGTTGCCTTCGCGGAGCGCGTTCTGGACCGAGCGCTGCGTCTGGAACCAGTCGAAGGCCTCGGGGAAGAGGGTGAAGACGTCGAGGCGCACGCGGCGACTCTAAATGGTCGATCCCCCGGCCGGCTCAGTCGAGGATGTCGACGATCACGCGCCGGTCGAGCCGCACCGCGGCCGCCTTGGCGATCGTCCGGATCGCGTTCGCGATCCTCCCCCCTTTGCCGATCACGCGACCGAGGTCGCCGTCGGCGACGGTGATCTCGTAGACGAGGTCGCCGTCCTCTTCCAGCTCCTCGACCACCACCGCCTCCGGCTCCTCGACGAGGGCCTTGACGAGAAACTCGAGCAGCTCGGTCATCGCCGCACCCGGCTAGCTGCCGGAGGCCTTGATGCCCTTGGTCCGCAGCAGGGTCGCCACCGTCTCGGACGGCTGCGCCCCGTGCTCGAGCCAGTGGCGAGCGCGCTCCTCGTCGATGTTGATCGTCGAGGGCTCGGTCTGCGGGTTGTACTGGCCGATCGTCTCGATCGTGCGCCCGTCACGCGGCGAGCGTTTGTCGGCGACGACGATGCGCCAGATCGGGTTCTTCTTGGAACCCACGCGTCTAAGTCTGATTCGGACTGCCATAGGGTCGGGCAGATTAGCGTCTTCGCATCTTGGGACGCGGTGCGCGCTGGTTTCCGCCCGCCAGCTGGGCCATCTGCTGCGGCGTCGGCATCTGTCCGTTCGCCATCGATTTCATCAGCACCCGCATCTGGTCGAATTGCTTGACCAGGTGGTTGACCTGCTGGACCTTGGTCCCCGAGCCGTTGGCGATCCGTTTGCGCCGGGAGCCGTTGATCATCCCCGGGTTGGCTCGCTCCCGAGGCGTCATCGAGAGGATGATCGCCTCGACGCGGTCGAGCTCCTGGTCGTCGACGTCGGCGTTCTTCAGCTGCTTCAGCGACCCCATCCCCGGGAGCATCCCGAGGATGCCGCTCAGCGGGCCCATTTTGCGGACCTGCTTCATCTGCGTGAGGAAGTCTTCCAGCGTGAACTGGTCCTTCCTCATTTTCTCCTGCAGCTCTTCGGCTTCCTTCTCGTCGACCTGCTGCTCGGCTTTCTCGATCAGGCTGAGGACGTCGCCCATGCCGAGGATCCGCTGCGACATCCGGTCGGGGTGGAACTTGTCGAAGTCCTCGATCTTCTCGCCGGTGGAGGCGAAGAGGATCGGCTTGCCGGTCACCGCTTTGACCGATAGAGCGGCGCCACCGCGGGCGTCGCCGTCGAGCTTGGTCATGACGACGCCGTCGAACTCGGCCACCTCGGCGAAGGATTCGGCGACCCCGACGGCGTCCTGGCCGGTCATCGCGTCGACGACGAGGAGGACGTCGTGCGGGCGCGTCTTCTTGCGGATCTTCGCCAGCTCGGCCATCAGGTCCTGGTCGATGTGGAGGCGGCCGGCGGTGTCGATGATCAGCACGTCGCGGCGCTCGGCCTGGGCCTGATCGAGCGCCCAGGAGGCAATCTCGACCGGGTCGGCGTCAGTGCCGCGCTCGTAGACGTGGGCGCCGGCGCGGCCGCCCATCGTCACCAGCTGCTCGACCGCGGCCGGGCGGTAGACGTCGCACGCGGCGACGGCGACGCCCTTGCCCTCCTTCTTGAAGAACTGGGCGAGCTTGGCGCAGGCGGTCGTCTTACCCGAGCCCTGGAGGCCGGCCATCAGGATCACGGTCGGGCCGCCCGTGGCCATCGCCAGCTCCGAGCCGGTCCCGCCCATCAGCGAGGCCAGCTCCTCGTTGACGATCTTCACCACCTGCTGGCCGGGATCGAGGCTCTCCAGCACGTCGGAGCCCAAACACCGCTCTTTCAGCGTCTTCGTGAAGGCTTTGACGACTTTGAAGTTGACGTCCGCCTCGAGCAGCGCCAGGCGGATCTCGCGCATCGCCGAGTCGACGTCGGACTCGCTCAGTTTTCCGCGCGAGCGGACCTCCGAGAGGGTCGACTGCAGTCGCTCTGAGAGCTGGTCGAACATGTCCGAGCAGCTTACGGGACGCTCGTCTGTTCCTTATCCGTCCAGAGCAACGAAAAGGAACAGGCGAATGGCTACTCCGCCAGCAGCGCTTTCGCGTAGTCGCCCGGATCGAAGGGGCGCAGGTCCTCGAGGGTCTCGCCGACGCCGATCAGCTTCACCGGGATGCCGAGGTCGGAGGCGATCGCGAGGGCGATGCCGCCGCGGGCGGTGCCGTCGAGCTTGGTGAGGACGACGCCGTCGACCTCGACCGCCTCGGAGAAGATCTTCGCCTGGCGGAGGCCGTTCTGACCGGTGGTCGCGTCGATCGAGATCAGGGTCTCGTGAGGGGCCTCGGGGATCTGCTTCTGGATCACCCGGCGGACCTTGGCCAGCTCGTCCATCAGGTTGGTCTGGGTGTGGAGGCGGCCGGCGGTGTCGACGATGACGACGTCGGCGCCGCGGGCGCGCGCGGAGTTGATCGCGTCGTAGGCCACGGCGCCCGGGTCGGCGCCCTCTTCGCCGCGGACGAGCTCGGCGCCGGCGCGCTCGGCCCACGTTTCCAGCTGCTCGGCGGCGGCGGCGCGGTAGGTGTCGGCGGCGGCCATCACCACCCTCAGGCCCATTTCCTTGCTCAGGTGCCAGGCGATCTTGCCGATCGTCGTGGTCTTACCGGTGCCGTTGACGCCGACCATCATCAGGATCGCCGGCTCGGCGCTGAGGTCCATCGGCGCGCGACCGGTCGAGGCGACCTCGGCGAGGATCTCGATCAGGCGGTCGCGGACCGCCTCCCCGTCCATCGGCACCGCCCCGGACTCGACCTCCTGCTCGAGCCGCTCGACCACCCCCGCGGTGGTCGGGGCCCCGACGTCGGCGAGGATCAGCGCCTCCTCGAGCAGCTCCCAGGTCTCGTCGTCGATTCGGTCGAAGAGCGAGGCCGAGATCTCCTCGGTCAGCGCCTGGCGGCTTTTCGAAAGGCTCTCCCGCAGTTTCCGAAAGACCCCGCGCCGCTGCTCAGGCGCCTCCTCTTCGGCGATAGCGACCGCCGAAGGACTCCGAGCCCCAAGGTCAACAATCTCCTGCCAGCTAGTAGCCACGACCGAGAAAGCTACCGAGCCTCTCCGCGCGTCGTAGGAGGGGCGGGTACTCGCCCCTCCCCCGTTAAGCCACCGCCGAAAGACCGGGCGCTTCGTCTTCTCCGTCGTCCTCGGCGACGTCCCGCGGCAGGCGCTTGGAGACGATCTTGGTGACGCCGTCGCCGCCCATGCTGACGCCGTAGAGGACGTCGGCGGCGTCCATCGTCCGTTTCTGGTGGGTGACGATGACGAACTGGGCGCGGTCGGAGAAGCGGCGGATCAGCTGTAGGAAGCGGTCGATATTGGCGTCGTCGAGGGCGGCCTCGACCTCGTCGAGGATGTAGAAGGGGCAGGGCCGGGCGAGGAAGACGGCGAAGACGAAGGCCAGGGCGACGAGCGACTTCTCGCCGCCCGAGAGCAGCTGCAGTTTCCGCGTCGACTTGCCGGCCGGGGTGACCTCGATCTCGACCCCCTGCTCGTCGCGCTGCTCTTCCTCCTCCTCAGGCTCGGGCTCGGCGTCGGTCGGCGCCTCCTGCTCGCCGGCAGGGCGCTCGTCGTCGCGGACCGGCCGCAGGCTGACCCGGCGCAGGCGGCCGCGGCCGCCCGGGAAGAGGTGCTCGACCATCTCTTCGAAGTTCTTGGCGGTCGCCTCGAAGGTCTCCTCGAAGGCGCGCTCGATCTCCTCGTCGAT